>JAABUK010010145.1_pt1 | contig 12653 bp, 8 predicted proteins | sample 5559141 | NCBI WGS metagenome assembly JAABUK01 (sample SAMN10711869, study PRJNA513367) | rock metagenome | isolation source: Antarctica rocks | place: Antarctica: Victoria Land, Pudding Butte nord | collected 2016-01-03
GCTTCTAAGCGATTTGATGATTAATTCTTATAGCTTGGAAGCTTCATATAGATATCGACAACTCTCTATATTAATTGCAATTTGATTCTATGAATGATGGTTGAATAATAATAAAAATAGTATTGGTTACTAATCGGGTTTAGGGTGTGCACGGGACCGGAACGTGCACGGGCCCGGGAGTACTCCTACACTGAGCTCGCGAAGTAAGCAGAGCTAACCCGAAGGGGCTTAGCCACGCACTTCTGAGGTTCTAAGGCAATCTTCATCTCATTTTTCACCACCGAAAAACAGGTCCTTGGGATGAGGCGTCCACAAGCTTGGCATCGCGCAGTGATGCTGACCGCAATTACTGGCTTTGAACAATGGCTTCACTGGGAAACCTGGGGTATGTATGTACCTCGTAGTGTGCTCGGAGTACAGCAGGATATTTGGGAACTGCTACAGGAACGAAATATCTCAATTACTGTACATCAATCCAACCTCATAAGTCTCTTTCGGATCTCCATACATCTTCAGCGGCAAACCTTGTAAACAAATCAAAAGAGATACGGCTTTGTGAGATTGATCGCAGCTTTCACGTTTCTGTGATGTCGAAAGATTGTCCCAGCTGAAGAGTATATTTTGCAATTGCCTATCATAGCTACTAAGCGGTGGGGATTACGCTGGTGGTCAGTGTTCTTGCCACATCCTCAACTTGGCAAACCGGGAGGAAGCTGAGTCATTATAGGGAACAAACTCAGCAGTTCGACGCTGTTACTCGCGCATGTGACGAATGGGTCCTTGATCAATGTTCCGTCATATCTGCCTATCAATGGTAGTCTAGTCCGAGGGGATCATGTCGTCCACATCGACGCCGAGCGTAAATCAATCTCACTGTATTTTAGAGAGCCTTTTCCGTAAGTCTCGAACGCTTTCGGTGAGACACATTTTGCTAAGGACATACACCAGAACTCCTAAGAAAGACGTATGTGAAAGCTCAAGATGAGAGACACGCCGGAACTATCGATCGAATAGCATTCTAATCCAACCCCATTCTTGGCAGGTAATTTACATGACCTTTACCGGATGAATTAACAGCTCCCCGCAGACCGCTGGTTTCTTGACATTGGACTTTGCAAGCAGAAACACCACCGGATATGGGCAATCATGTGAGACACTTCCAATTCTCTTCAAGCCATTTTAAGCTGACATGCTGCAATTGTTCAAGCCTCACTGGAGGTCAGTAACGCCCTGCTTCAATAAATCACCCAGCTAACATGATTCCACTGCCTATGTAGACTGGTGCTCCTGGATTCCAGTCCCTGGTCCAGAGGATCTTCGTAGGCTCGGAGCAGCTGATTAGTAACGGGCCGGGAAATCCGTTGGCGGTGGATATTCAGATTAGCGAAGTAGTCTTCTGAGCGTTGACAATAGGTCCTTGTCTTCCGCAGCATTTCTTGCCGGTAACAGGGCACTATCCAACATGAATTCAAGGACAGCTGTCAGGTAATATAATTAGCTTTAGTCGTTAATTTACCCCATATCAGGACATGTTACTCCGAGCTTCCGCTATACGTGCAATTCCCAAATGCAGAAGTATTTTTACAGATTCCTGTCATGCGAAAATCCCCATTGTCGCATCCAATTCTCGATCCATTCCTCCGAGACAGCTTCGAGCGTAGCCATTGCAGAGCTCTCCTTCACTGCCTTATCTGTGCTCAACACCGCTTGTGGATCCGAAAATGTGTCTTCGATATGCTTGTAGTAGTTCATAAGCTTTATAGCAGGGTTGTTGGTGATGTCGTCACTATTTCGCGAAGCAGAGACAGATTCACCAAGTGCATCAAGCCATTGAATATATTCCACGCCTTCGAGAGGAAAGTCACAGTTTCTTTGGAACATTGGTACGAGCTCCGGCCATGTAACAGTGGAAGGGTTGACAATATGAAATACCTTCAGGGGATCTGAGGAGCTGCCACCTTTCTGACTGGTTGGTCCGTCGATGTGCAAAGTTGTTCCGTTAGTAGGCGCCTTTTCAATGGCTCCAATTACATGATCTTTTATTTCGGTCAGTGGTGACCGAAGAGCCACTGATGCCGTGTCGACTAATTCGCCTGATTGAAGTGCTTCGTCCATCGGAATATGTCCTACCATATTATTTAATATGCCATTACTGTTCAATGAGCTTGGTCGTTGGCTCTGTTCGAGAGAAATCATGGAGTTAGTAGTGGACCACCCGGAGGTGAGTTCATCACCATTACGCCGGTTAACTACTCCAAGATCTTCACGTGCCTTTTTCTTGAAAGAATTATCCAACGACTCGATAGACCTCTTCCGCTTTTTTCCATTCCGAAAGTGATCTGGCGCAAACAGCAGGTCAACGATGATTCGGGAGACGAAATCCACAGGTATCCAGTCTATGGTATCTCTCGATCCCAGAGAAACAGGGAATTTTCCGAGATGCACAGAGCTAGCAATAAGGCTTGGTATCCACTCGTGCTTGCTCCATATCCCCTCTCTAGTTGTTGGGCCGGCTATTTGGCCCACTCGACAGATAGTCGCTCGGAGAGAAGATCTTTGATTAGCTACAGCTATCAACCTCTCAGCAGCCAATTTAGACTCGGCATAACCCATTTTAACAGCGCTTGTCCAGTCTTCGGAAATGTTCTCAGAAACATGACCACCCTGACCTTGGTTCATTTCTTTCACAGTGCTTTCGCTTGAGACGAACAACAATCGAGCTCGATGTTCAGACCTCAAGCAGAAGTCTATGAGCTGCCAAACACCATGAATGTACGTATTGGCAAAAGATTCGAATGAACGGTTAAAATTTACATTCCAAGCATTATGAATGATATGGGTCACGCTTCGAAGCAGGTCAATATGTGTAGTTTCGGTTAAACCTAAGTGAGGCTTGTTCAAGTCCGCCTCTAGAAAGGATACCTTGGAGATATCTGCAGACAGACCCCTCTCAAGATGAGTTCGCGTCTGGCGCTCTTCAAGGCTCTTCCCTCTATTGGCGCAATAGATTTTTTCGACTTCTGGATTCGTTGTGAGAGCGTCTAGTAGATAAGGACCCAAAGACCCAGTCGATCCTGTCAGTAATATCACGCGACCTTGTGACGGATGCAACACCGGCAACGTACCGCTTGCCGGAAGCCTTGATGAGTACTTGATTAAGGTGTCCTGCATCCGTTGGATGCGATTTTGGGTGATTAAAGAATTGTTTTTGCCTATGATCGCTACCTCGAGCTTGCGAATGCTTGGGTGGCTATAGATTGTCTGAGTACTAATCGGCTCGAACGGTAGCGCCGAAGTGATTAAGAGCGCATTGATCTGTCTCGTAAGGGCAGCCACTTGTAACGAGTCCAGTCCTAGTTCGAAGAAGTCTGCTTCTGGTGTCAAATTGTTGTTGCGCCAGGTACATGTCAATATCATTTCGTGAAGAGACTTCCCCAAAGTCTCCGCATGCTTCACCTCATCATCCACGAGCATATTGGAGGGAATCTTCGGGAGCCCAATGCTATCGTATAGCTTGTTTATCTCGTTTTCGTATAAATCCAAGGTCAATTGACGCTGAACGGTTCCTTTTCCAGTACGCAACACTGGCTTTTCGGAAGTCGTGAATAATATGAAATCTTTCAAGACCCTGCCATAAGAAGGGCAGTCTTGGTTTGCTCGCTCAATAGTCGGCCAGATTTCATCCAGAAGCTGTGCTCTATCTTCCACAGTCCCAGGGCAGCTCACTAGCTCCAGCAAGAGGCATGATTGGAATTTTCCATGGCCGCCCACAATAGCGGATCGAATTGCAGGATGCGCCGATATAATTCCCTCCATATCCACGGGGTTGAGCTTTTCGGCATTCAAAAATACGATGATATCATCCAGCCTTCCTCGAAAGCGCCAAAGATCCTCTTTGATAGGGTGCTTTTCGTAAAGGTCTTTCATCGAGTATTCGTCTATTCCTGGAAATGTCGAGAATACGCCCTGAAACATATCAAACTCTCTGTTGCGGACTATGTAGTGCTCATAAAGGCCATCCACGCCAACTGGGCGGAACTCGTTACCACCAAATGGGCTATAGTGGACATAATCCCACTCGCTGCTATCACAGGGCTCTAGTGCGGGTAAGCCAACCTCTGTAGAACCGTTTAATTGGACAAGATTGGTTCTAGTTGATACTGCGTGGCCAACATCATTTGGCAAAGATCCCCCCGCATATATCAAGTGTTTAAGGTTTTCAAGATGTTCCAGGTATATAGGATTCTTGAAAATGTCGACAACCATGGACGGAGGTAGCGCACTTGATTGAATGTTTCCGTAACGATGATACATATCTACGCTCTCCGCAGTCATCGGTATGTTGGGAGGTGGAAGCACACAGATGACCCCACAGTATATACCTAATCCAAGGAGGTAGCAAAGAGCTGCTGAATGGAACAATGGAAAAGCCAAGAAAAATCTGGTGCCACTCAATGATGGACCGATAGTCTCTGCACCACCAAGCGATGGTATCATTTGGTACGCATCGATACACGAGAATGTCCCATGTGTTACGGTCACCGGTTTCGGTATGCCTGTTGACCCAGACGTATGCAACACAACAAGCGGATCGAGACGTGCTTCGTGGAAGGTTTTGTTGTAAGGGTAATTGAGAACCTTATCCGGTTCTAGAAAATAGTCCAGGTCTGGGAGAGACGGAGCTTGCATCTGTCTTTTGGCGAGGATCTGCTTTAAGATGGGGGACTCTGTCTCCGGAACCAGGAAAGTGTTACACTTTGTGGCCTCAAAAAGAGCTAGGTGAGCCTCTAAGCTATTCCTGGGCGAGCTGAAGAAGACCTCCCATAATCAGCATGAGAATGTGTTATGCGGTACTCTGGGCTCACTTTGTAGCCAGTCTTAACGGCCGCGAATATGAGAATGGGATATAGCAGATCCAAAGGACCTATATAGGCAATTGTCTCGAATAGCTGACCTCTACCCAACTCTTTTTCAATCCACCATGCGCACTTATTGATAGCTCGAGCGAAAGCAAAATAATTGATATCAATGAACCCATCCCTGGGGTGTGACGGTTTCGGTATTGCTACGAATAATCTCGTGGGAGAGGTAAAGGCAATTTCATCTATAAGAACAGGCAATAGCCTACGTCCACACTGTGGCGGAGGTTGCGGAATGCCATTTTCCATTGTAAAGCGCGATTGATACTCGTTCGAAGGAGCTGCGTTGGCCCAAAAGCGGAATGTAAAAACATTTTATGGAATGTTTGGGAAAGCTACTGCAAATAGATCACGGGGCTCCAGCACCCAGTTCAGAGAACCATTGAGTCTATCAATTGAATTGGCAGGTTAAGACACACTCAACTTCAGCTGAATACTTGGTTTTTCCAAGAATTCTCACACCATGTCGTCCTTGACCTCAGATTGGCCGGCCAGCGACGCTTGCAACCTGGCAACTGAGCTCCAGATGTGGTAACCTGCGGGCGGTGTATGCCAAAATACGACCTTGAATTCGTGCATGATGCAGGTCTCGTCATGCTTTGAGTGACACATCAAGATAGTCAGTCAGTTGTATTCCGCTACCTTTGACACTTGAACCGAGGACGGCCATACGACCGGATTGTACAATGTGTTTTTAGGGTAATAATGGTGTATCAGTGAGACTTCAGCATAAAGCATTATCAGCAACACTGGTTGGGCCAGAACCTCGTTCCAAAGGTACTATGGTAAACGCTTAGGTAGTGCTCCATCAGAGGGCCAGGTACCGAAAGCTAGAATAACCATAGCGCTGGAACTTGCGCCCACGTTAGGTTTGGCGTCCGTCATGCTTGGGAGGGCTTCATAGGCAGCAAGTAAGACGCTCGGTCAGTAAATAGCCCTGCGCCTTCATTTCATTGGCTAGGAGGACAACAACGTGTAAGTAAGCATGATTTCGCAGCTTCCCATGAGCGGGATCAACTAAAACGTTGCCTGCGTAAACCAGCATTTTGGGGTGTAGCGTTTTGGCAGGCTTCAAGGTATGTGGGTGTGCGTTCGGTTTCTTCGCCGCTAGAATAGTGCCTTGGACGATGTGCCACCTTAGAAACCAGATCAGGGTTGAAAGCCACACACAATTTGAGACGGCATCTGTTTAACTAGATTCTCTACCTCAATCGAAGACTAGACACGTCCAAGTGAGTTCTGGGTGGAAATAGTATCCGACTTGCTACGCAGTAGAACTCTTTCCACTGTGCCGGTCTCCCAGAACTTACCTCGATCGACCGACAACTGCGGCCAAGGTGGGAAAGATGCTGGGAGCACCGACAGTAGTTTGCTGGTTCCCCAGCGAGCTCCCCACGAATATTGGCGCTGCACACCTTTGAGCGTATGGTAGGTAATGAATGACCTTCCAGATCTCCATGCGATCTTCATGCATAATCAGGAGGGTTATGCGCAACAGATTTCCACCTGGTAGAGACACCGGTACCTCCGTATCTCTCGTGGGATGTGATTTCAAACCATCCAATCCCGAAGACAGCCAGATGGATGAGACTGCCCATCACCGTTAATGGTTTTCATTACTGGTGTAGTTGTATTCATATAATACGGCTAAGCGTATTTCCACCGCTACTCGTACTGTACCCCGGCTCCCGTCACCATCTGATCGTTCCCGAAAGCGAAAGCCGCTGCCGACAAATAGACAGCGGGACGATTCCTTCCTAATCTGGACCCTGAAGCCGACACAACGCCATCCAATCCCGCATATCAGAGTCGACACACGACTCGATCAAGATACGTACGTACTACTGTGGGCTATCGTTGCGGATCTGCAGCTGAAGCACAAGGTACCACTGTTGCCGTCATGCGATCCTGCGTTGACTGGTACGAATAGTACACCAGTAACCACGCGTCGGAACTTTTGCCTCATATGAGGCTGCTCTAAGTGCACGTGCGATGCGCATGGCAGTAAGGTTGACTGGACTTGTATTTTTTGCCAGTCTTCCAGGCGCTCTTTCCCTCTTCATTTCGAGTTCATATATACTATCATGGCTCACGGACTTGAGACCCGCCCTTGGGTAGATCTCGGAAGGGTTGGAGGCACCTTCAGGTGGTACTGGACTGCACTGGACTGCACTAAGGCACAGCAGCGCCATCGCCGAGGACCAAGCAAGCCACCGTGAAGTCATTGTTCGTTTAAATAATATCAACATCCGCATTATCGCAGGAGCCCGGCCAACGCAGAAACGGGCGTAAAGGAGGGTACCCTGGAACAACATAAGGGACGGTGATCGTTTTCGTATTTCCCCAGTTGTTCCCTTAGGCACGCTCCCGTCGGTCATGCATCTGCAAACTCTACTCTGTGTTACTGTTTCGATCCTGAGCCTGGGCGTGCTTGCAGCACCTGCTCCTACGGCCTCAGGTGCTCAAACGTTTCGACCAAAAGGCAGCTCCTTCGGAGTCCCTGGAGTCAATGCTTCTTTCGACTACGTCATTGTGGGTGGGGGGACTGCTGGCTTGACTGTAGCAACTCGACTAGCAGAGGCCTCCTTCAGCGTCGCTGTGATCGAGGCTGGGGGCTTCTACGAGGTTGATAATGGCAACCTCAGTGTGGTGCCTGGGTACTGCACATTCTATGCCGGAACAGATATCAACAACACACAGCCTCTGGTTGATTGGTCATTTGTCACACAGCCTCAGGCGGTTCGTAATCGCACGTCGGTTTCTGTGTCTTCACTGATGACTTACAGGGTGCAAATAACCGGCGCATGCACTATGCGCGTGGGAAGACCCTGGGCGGTTCGTCTGCGCGTAACTTTATGCTGTACCATAGGTAGGTCATCAAGACACATTGGAATACACTCGTTGAGTTGAGGATAGGCAGACTGTTGGATCGGCTCAAGCATGGGCAAATGCTGTAGGCGACTCGAGCTACACCTTTGACAACTTATTACCTTTTTACGAGAGAAGCGTAGCTTTCAGTCCCCCAGGAAATGCCTACACGAACAGCTCGAATATACAGGACAGTTCGGTTTTCAGTGACGAAGGAGGCCCTTTGAAGGTATCCTTTGGCAACTACGTTGACCCTTTTGGTACTTGGGTACAACCAGCATTCCAAGCCATTGGACAGGCGGCGATCAAAGGTTTCAATGCTGGTAAGCTGATAGGGTCTGGATACGTTCCCTTTACCATTGATCCGAAAACGGCAAGTCGATCTTCGTCGGAGACGAGCTTCTTACAGGAGGCAATAACATACACGCAAATACAGATCTACAAGAATTCGCTGGGTCAGAAGATCTTGTTCGACAGTACCAATACTGCTACTGGGGTATCTGTATATACAGAGGGAGCTTACGGCACACCGAGCGTTTACTACACCCTCAAAGCTACGAAGGAAGTAATAGTATCAGCGGGTGCTTTTCAGTCCCCACAATTACTGATGGTATCTGGAATTGGCCCTCGACAAACACTCGAAGGTGTAGGCGTTCCAGTACTCAAAGACCTCCCAGGCGTTGGACAGAATCTATGGGACCAAGTATACTTCGGGACCGCCTTCCGCGTTGAGGTCCCTACTGCTTCCACATCTCAGAATAGCCCCGCTGCGAATGTAGCTACTATCAACGCATACGATAAATTAGCAGCTGGCCCTCTCACCATCCCCGCCCCCGGCGTTCTCGGTTGGGAAAAACTACCTGAGCCATTCCGGGGGACTCTTTCCGCTGCCACACGAACAGCCCTGGACACCAACTTCCCCGCCGACTGGCCCGAGCTAGAATACCTCCCCGTCAGCGGCGCGGTCGGCTACAACCGGGACTACCAGACCGAGGACCCACTCGATGGCTTCAACTACGCCTCCATCACCACCGCACTCGTCGCACCGCTAAGCCGCGGCAACGTCTCCATCAGTAGCGCCAGCATGGCCGACCCGCCCCTCATCAACCCCAATTGGCTTACCGACCCCGCCGACGCCGAACTCGCCGTCGCGGCCTTTAAGCGCCAGCGCCAGGTCTGGGCCCACCTCAGCAACATCACCATCGGCGTCGAGCATATCCCCGGCCCAAAAGTCCAGAGCGATGCCGACATTCTCAACTTTATCCGGGAAAGCTTGGCGCAAATCTGGCACGCCGCCGCGACTTGCAAGATGGGGACTGCTAAGGATACCATGGCCGTTGTAGACAGTTCAGCGAGGGTGTATGGAACGAAAGGGCTTCGGGTGGTGGATGCGAGCAGTTTCCCGTTTTTGCCGCCAGGGCACCCGCAGGCAACGATTTATGCGTTGGCGGAGAAGATTGCAGCAGAGATTATCGGGCCAGGAGGGGCGAAGAATCCTTTGAGGCCGAGTGGGGGTGCGAGTGGGTCTCTGTGTGGGGCGGGTACTGCGACTTCGTAGACTTTGGGGTTTGTGAAGGCATGTAGATAGGTGTGAGACGAATAGATTAAGGCGGGAAGTAATTTCAAAGGAGAATACCTAGGGTCCACGCAAAGCATCCTGTTGGCCAAGTTTGCTTGAAAAGACAATGGCAAGCGAATGGGTTTATAAGTCGTTCATACGTGGAGGCAGAAGAGGTTTCATATTGTTTTGATAATGTGCCACAGTGCAGTCGACAGATTAAGGATTACAGTAGGACTTTATCAAAACAAAAGAAACAAAAGAAAAAAACTTTGCGCCTTGATGCATGAATTATAACCCTTTCTCTAACTATACTCCCCCCCAAATGCCAGCAAAGTTCTGATATGTACTGTAGCACCTACATCCCAAACACTCACACCAACTTGAGCCACCAAAAAAACAAATCTCGTCCCGATCCTGCACGCCGCCCACCCCTTGAAAAAATAAACCTACTGGTTACATACATATATATATGTACCATCGATTGGTCCTTCACAGAGGTGTTTGGTCGCCCTATCTAGGCTTCTGTGCTCGATAGCTGATGCGGATGTCGCGGAGGTGGGGGGTATCTGGTTAGTCAGGGTTGGGGAGTAGTGGGTGCTATGTGCTATGTTAGGAATGGCTCAGGGGTAGAATTGGATACAGCGTTGGAGATATGTAGATGTTTGGGGTTTCAGCAGTGAGGGCGCAAAGTGATGGGACAATAAGCGGGTGTTTTCGTTGCACTCGCTGGTGGTTTAGGCGAAGATCTTGTTGTCGATGGCGATGTTGTGTTGCTGGATACCATAGTTCTAGGTATGTTGATTGTAGAAGCGTCATGCGGGACGTGATGCTGAAAGCCCGAATACAAAGACTATAGCGCGACTTGAAATACACAGCATTCTTTTATCCAACTCTCAGACCCGACCATAATGCTGCTCAATCGACTGATTCTTCAATATCGCCTGCGGCAGCACGTGCAAATCGTTATTGCTCCCCCTTGTCACATGCGTCGTTACCGACCCCTCCATGCCACTCTCCTCATCCAGCCGGGCAAACCCAGCACTACTGCCCTCTAATGAATTCCTCGTCGTGGGTTTTGAGCTCAGGTGCGACAGGCCAATGGGTGGTCCATGGCGATGATGGGTGTATTTTCCGTCGATGGCAGTGCTGCCACTGCCGCTATGGCTGCTTGCGAAGATCTTGCCAAAGAGCGGGCGGAGGATGGGGAGGCAGGCGCAGATGATGCCGATGGATTGTTCGACGGTTGACCACATGGAGGCGGGGAGAATGGTGTAGGTTATGTCGTCGAGGTTGACTTCGGAGAAGGTGGTGACACGGACGACTGAGGCGACACAGACGCTGGGATCAAGGGCTGTGGTCAGCGTATGGTTTGGTGGAGTGGAAGGTGGTTACCTACAAGAGACCCAGCAGGAATATCCCGCTCAAGGAGAGCTTCTGCCGAAACGCTAGGTTCAACCGCCAGATCATGGGTATACTGAGCGTAAGGATCATGAAGTCGATAAGCAGATTCGCGACGCCGTTCCATCGGTAGAATTGGTTCTGGTTGATGCATGTCCCGCCTTTGATCGATTTGTCCCAGTAAAAGGCAACCGGCGTGCATTCAAATATGGCAACAAGCAGATTTACGACGAAGTAGAGTAGCACAACGGTCCACGCGGCGGCCAAGGTCCATTTGAACCATCGGACTACGCCAAAGATACGGTAGTATAGAAGTATCAAGGAGGTTTTGAAGGCAACGGACGAGGAGAAGTAGAAGACTTGGAGGGCTAGGAAAATCTACAGTCTTCAATTAGCATCTCCAGTGTCAAATCAATCCACGGAACATGCCTTGAAGAACTCTATGGTCTGAGCCGGAGTGACAGGCCCTCCATATACTTCCGAGTGACGACCGAGTCCAGTGTGTCTGGCCTGGACCCAATAACATGTACTTAGGCCATAATCCAGAACCTTTCTGGTTATCAGTATGGTTCTCTATACCACCAATTTGCTCCTGGGAGTTTTACGAGAGCAATCACAATAGTAAAATCGCTTTTCGCATCTGGTTAGCTAGAGAAGGGTCAACAAAAGCATAAGCAGACTTACTCCCACCAGTAAGAGGCGGCGGATATCCTCCTTGCAATCAAGCGCAGCACTACGACAATAGTCGCTGCCGTCATCAAAGCAATTGTGCCGCCATAGAGCTCAGAGACGCGACTCTGATAGTAGACGTCGCTCGACATTCCGGAAGACTGAGGTTGTACAGCACGTTAAAAAACGAAAAAATCATCCCAAAGAGAGAACTTGAAGGTAGTCAGGTACATTAAAGCTTGACGTTCGCCCGCGTGAGGGCGACCGTTGTGCAGAGAAACGAAACATATGCAAGCCTATGCGAGGACGGGATGATGTACGGGAGAAGCTGCATAGCACCTCTACAATCTCTTACCCGTGCCTTTCTTTCCCTCTTATCATATCCCATGGGGGCTGAAGATGGTGGAGTGTGGGTGGGTCGACATCTCTAAATCATGGTGGATTGATTGGGTTGGCCTCTCGCACACCACCACACCCAGCTGCTTTGTGACGTATCATTTTGGCCTGAAGGTGGGCCCAATTGCCGCAGGACCTTGCATACAATCAGGAACACGAAGAATCAAAGTGGCACGATCTCTCTTCAGCTGGAGAGTAGGCATAGTATCTTGAGTCTGCGGTTGGTCTTCCAACTCATTAGCAAGTTACAAACCTGGAAGGCATACCACATTGAATATTGATGACAGTATATGTATATTGGAACGAGTCCCTCGGTCAGCAAACCTGTACGGAATACCATGTTTTGTATTTCGAATACCATATAGAATAATACGAAAATACACGGGTACTAGAAGTCGCTTCGGATTGGTCGAAGCTGGGAGATACGGTAGGGTGCGGGCCGGAGAAGTAACCACATTCGGCCCTCGGGTAAGTATTGGACAAAGAGAGGAATTACGGAAACAATGCAGTATGATATGCAATATTATATGCAAGATGATGTAGATGATTGTTGATGTTTCTTTTGTTCCGCTTGCCGTGCGTGGTTAAGCGTATGGCCCTCGATTAGGCCAACTGTGTGCAACTGTGTAACATTTGTGAGGGTTGCTCTCACTGCCTGGCCCGGATGGAGTAGTATCAAATGTTCTCGATCAAATGTCGTCAAACTCGTGTTGCTCTAGATCGTTTGCTACCTAGATAACTTGATGCCTAGGGAGATTGGCCAACCTGCCAGAGTCTGTACTCTATTGATATCTGTGGCACAGCTGATCACTACAACCACCGCCGATGGAGGCCTATGACTT
>JAABUK010010146.1_pt1 | contig 12652 bp, 4 predicted proteins | sample 5559141 | NCBI WGS metagenome assembly JAABUK01 (sample SAMN10711869, study PRJNA513367) | rock metagenome | isolation source: Antarctica rocks | place: Antarctica: Victoria Land, Pudding Butte nord | collected 2016-01-03
TAGAGATGTATAACATTATATAAAAGATTATGAAGAATAAAGTCGCCGGTTCAGATTAGATCTTAAATAGAATACTTAAGAATATAGTAGATTAACTGATTTCACATCTTCACACAATCTTTAACGCAGTATTATGAAATAACTATTACTTTAGTGCGTGAAAACAGGCGGTTATACTTACTCTCTGAAAACTTAATAAAGATGATTATATCACTTCTAAGATATATCGCCCGATAGTTCTACTTAATATTATAAGAAAACTTCTTAAACAAATTATAATATATAAGCTCTTATAACTTATTAAATCTAATCATCTTCTTTTAAAAATATAAATAAGAGCTCGGAAAGATAGATTAGTAGAAATAGCTCTTTAACTTCTTATAGAATAAGTATATATTATTTAGAATCTTTTAAATTTAAAGAAGATTGTAATTCTTCTTAGTCTTAATATCTCAGACGCATTTAATTACGTATTATATAAGAGACTGATATATAATCTTAGAAAAAGAAGAATTTTAGAGATATTAGTAAGATAAATGAAAAGCTTTCTTAAAGACTATATTATAATAATAAGACTGATTAAGAATGAGTTTAAATAGTTATGAGTGGAAATGAATATCTCATAAGAATCTTCAATATTATCTATTCTATTTCTCTTCTTCATTGCAGATCTATTAGATATTATAGATAATAAAGTATTATAAGTTTTCTCAGCCGAATTTATAAATAATATCAATATCTTAATATATGAAATATTAATAGAGCGCAACTATAAATATCTAAAAGAGATTTACTGAAAGTGTATATAATGAATCGTAACTTATAATGCATACTTTATATTAGAGAAATATAAGATTCTTTATTTAATAAGATTATTAAAGAGATTTAATCTAATAGTTATATTAATATTTAAAGAGATATAAATTAATATAAAATCTTATGTTTAAGTACTAGAAGTTTAAATTAATATTAAGCTGAGATGAAGATTATATCTCGTAAAGATTTAGAAAAAACAGATCTCACTATTAAATGTAATAAGTCATATCATATTATTAATCTAAAAAGTTATATTTAAGAAGTTAAGACTGATTTATAGCTCTATTATTAAATCAGTACTACTATATAATATAAGTATATGGCACGGACTGTAAGAAATATCTCTCGCTCGTAAAATAGTGAAATGATAACTTAAGATTACTTAGAATCACTTTTTATAGAAGATCTCTAAAGTATATTAAGTTATAAATAAGTGTATTCTAAAAAAAGAAATAAGAATCTATTTGATCTTAATTATAATAAATAGACTGGCGATCTTAGAAGTATATAAGCAGACTCTAATTATAGAAGATTATATAGTTTGTTAAGTATGTATAAGAATTTATAATAGGGCGCTATCGGAAAGAATCTTAAATTAATAAGTAATATTATTAGATATTAAGAAGAAATGATTGAAAAAGAGAATCTTAAAGAAATTCTGAATAAATAGCTTACTATTAATAATAGCACCCTCATAATAGAATATGAAAGAAAACGGGTGAGAATACTAGTTAATAACATGAAAATAAGCTCTTAAGAAAATACTGACTAATATATAAGAGATATAATAGACAGCGTATCTCTAATTTATATTCACAGATAGAATTAAGAATTCAATATAGTTTAACTTAAGTTATAATCGCCCGGAATTTTACGGAGGATTAATAAAGATGGCTAGCGCGCTAATCACTCAGATTTGAACGGAAAAGATTAGACTGAACAGATTTTTTATAGATAGAAATGTTCCGGGTTACGCATTTACGTACTTCTGTAACTGATAATGATAAATAGTAAAGCATATTATAATATTATATCCGCTCTTTACAGATAAGAGAAGAATACTGTTTTTAACCGCAGAAATAAGTAACTATTAATAAATACTTATAATTATTTATAAGATTAAAGTAGTAGTATATTTCCTTTAAGAGACGGGACTTCTAGCATAATTCTAAGTAAGTAATATCTAAATTAAAGAATTAAGATCGGAATCTTATAATAAAGCTTATAAGAGATCATAATTATATGATATAGAATGTAAATAAAAGAAAGTAAGATAAGAGCGATAAATTTTTTCTCTAAAAAGATTTTCTACTTTATAAATATATAGATTTCCTTATTAGCTATAAGCTAGATAGAAGTAAGAATTATTATCATTATTAATTAAAAGCTATAAAATATCTGAATAAGCTATTTAATAAAGAATTGAATCAGCTATTTAATAAAGCTATTTATAAACTTTTAGAAATTATATTCACTCTTATATAATTAATAATATATTAGAAATCTATTAAAACTAAGTTAAATATAGATTTTAAGCTTTATAAATAAGATATTAATAGATTTTATAAAGTCTATTATATATATAAAATAAATATATTTAATAATAATGATGATAATTGTTCTTATATCTATCTAGTCTATAGCTAATAAGGGATTCTGTGTGTTTATATAATAGGGAACCCTCTGAGAAATAAAACCTATTACTGCTTTATATTTCCGACAGTTAACTTCCATTCTATACCGCGTAATCTCTCCCGGTTTTCAGTTCCGAGTCTCAATATCTTCTTATAAATCTTAATAGTTTCTTTCTATTCCGCCCGAGAGTCTAAAACTCCCCTTCATATCACGCCCGGAAATCCGTTTAAGAATAACTTATAGTATCTGTACTCGTAATTCTTTTAGTTTTAATATCCTGCGCTAAAGATTAGAGTTTATCGCAGCTTATTATAAACTGTTATTAAGATCTAAGAGTGTTCTTATCTACTATATAATGTTTCTTATTATATAATAAATGGAACAGTCAGTATCTAGCTACTATCTTTCGTAATTTATCATTATTATTCTATATAAATTATAGTCTTTATAATAAGAGTAAGACTTTCTATAGTAAATCACAGAAGTTAGTAACACTCTTATAAGAACTTATAACTTAAACTCTTCTTTAATCTATTTTTATATTATAGAAAATAAAGAATAGTTGATTTTATTTAATAGAGTCTCTTCGCAATTGAATTTAACCTTCTATTATTTATATATTCCTATTAAAATCTTTCACTCCTTCTCACATAACCCGCATTATGAGATCGGGTAGGAAAAGCGACTGTTTCTATAATAGAAAGATCGATTTTCGTATGATCACATAATTATAATTTCTCTCATAAATAGGTGATTTTCTCGTAGACTCTTATACCTATTTATTTATTATATGCTTATCTATTCTGCGCGTCTGTAAAGATAACTTTCTATAATCTCCACTCTCTAATTTTGTTTTTAAGCTTATCTTAGTTTTACCGCAGAGTAGTTAGTTACGCTAAATATCGCGTGAAGATGTGAGCTTATCATCTCACTGACTGTAATTGGTTTATCAGTCAGGCTCTGCGTTCTTGTAAAGAGCAAATATATTTAATATTATTAATCTTTTTATAAAATCTTTTATTTAAACTTATAAATATATAAATTTAAATTATTTAAATTTATAAATATTATATAAACTTTAATAGTTTATTAAGATGAATTATATAATAGATAGATAATAAGAATAAAGTGATAATAATGAGATGCTGACTCAATATTAATGAAGATATTAATTAGTTCTATATAACAGAAACTAATCTCTAAAGAATCTCTTTAAAGATCTCTTCTCTTCTCTCTATATCTATTTAATATAATAATTAAAGAGAAGAGAAAAGCGGGATAATTATAACTAACTATTAATTATAATAGTAGTTAAGAGAGAATCTTTAAATAAAGAGAAGATATTAAGAAGCTGAAGATATAAATACATTAGTTAATAAGTGACTTATTAGCTGAGATCATAATAATATCTCTTCTTCTAAAATTCTGTTCTTAGAATTAAAATCAGATTAATAGAATCACTCTACTAATAAAAAGAAGATGAAAGTTAGATAATACGCTAGCGTTCTGATAACAGTTATATTAGAAATAGTAATATGTGAGTGAGCTAAGAATTTAGCGCAGGATCGATATTACGCTAGATTAGAGTAACATCTGATTTTGATTAACGCGGCACGTTAAGTTATGAGTTCAGCCGCTTCTAACAGATTAATTACTTCCGCAATTAATTCTATAGATTAATATTATAGACTCTTTATTAAATATAAATAGCTACTTCTTTTCTTATAATAATATTTCTTTTCTTCTCACACTCTTATTACTCACTATTATCTTATTATTATTAAGTCTTCGCAATAAATTAAGTCTTCTTCATTAAATCTCTCACACAATCTTATTAGTTTTATAGTCTTCGAAAATCTTTTATAAAGTCTTTATAATAACTTTATAAGTCTTTTATTATATTAAAATTATAAGAAAATCTTTTAAATATTTTATTAATATCATCTTAATATTATCTTTCTTACTTAAACATTCTTATCCCGCCTCTATTCTATTATAATAATATTATCTGCGCTATATTAAATATTTAACACGTCTCGATAATTAAAATAATATATATAAATAATAGAAGTTTAAGTGCTGTGAATATTATATTAAAGAGAGTAAAACTTATCTTAATATATATTCTTTACTCTACTTTCTATTATTATATTAATAAATAAATCCCGAAAAAATTCTTCGGGCGTATAAATAAATTAATAAGATTGTAGAATAAGATAATAGACTTAAAATTTAAGAAAGATCTTAAAATTAATTTAATAATAATAATATTTAAGAAAGATAAAGAGATGCTTCTTAGTAAAGATTAAAGATTAAAGAGTAATATTGAGAATTAAAAGTGCAATAATTAGCGCCTTAATAAATTATCGCATAATGCGCGTAATATAAAAGACTTAGTTCATTTAATTATATTTATAATTAAAGATATTTGGAATTCACTATAATATTTAATTAATGCAAAGCATTTTAAAGTATATATATCATCATCACTCTATTAGTAATTACTAACTAGAAACAGTTCCGTCTTCCCGCCATTATTAAAGAAGAATTCTAGTAAGCTGCTATTATAATTACTGTGTTATGTTATCTTATAAGAAGTTTGATTATATTATAATACTTTAATATAACTTAATCTATTATATAATTACTTTCTATCTATAATATATTAATAATATGCCGGTGAAATAAAATTCTTATTTAAATTAATTCATTAAGTCTTGATTATATTTCTTCTTTATATAAAGTCTTGAATTATTTCTTTATTTAATTTCACGTATTTAAACATATCTGAGCCTCGATAAAATTTATAAATTCTGTGAGAAAAATTAAAAAAGAGTGTCTCATATTCGGCGCTTATACTTCATCTCGCCGGCTCTGCGATGATGAGACTTTAGAAGTGAGATATAAAAAATCAGATGAATCTTTTAATGAGATAATAACTTCAACTGATATATCTATTATTTTATTATCTTAGTAATCTGAAAAGGATTAATATATCTATTTACTAGCTTTCTGTTAGAACGAGTTTATCTCAGATTTCTTGTAAAAAGTATTATTCAATTCTTCATCTTAAAAGTCATCAGTTTATGCTTTTCATTATATTATCTTACTTAATATTCTACAACTTTCTCTTAGCGCTTTATTAGTTCTTCTCTTTATTTTTTCACAATCTTAATTCTTTTTTTAATACTTAACATCTCTTCTTTTAAAATCTTATTCGCGAGATTAAATAATCTTTAAAAATGAAATCTTATAAGAGTAAATGCTAAAGTTATATTAATTATGAAATAAATATTATTATTATAGCAGAACTGAGCGCGTGATAATAACTTATATTAATTATCTTAATAATAAATTAAAAAGCATCGAAGATATTATTTAAGCTCTTAATTCTATTATTCAATTTGATTATTAATTTAAAAATAGAATATAGTTAAAAGTCTTCTTTTAATCTTTAAATAAAAACACAGCGTTAATTAGAAATATAAGATAAAGATAGAATCTTAATTAAAGATGATATTATCTGATGTATTAAAGTTATTAATAATGCGTTTCTTAAATATAAAAGCTAATTCTTTAGTAGTAATAGTTTTATTCATAATAATATATCTTATAAATTTTGTGAATCTATTTATTATAATAAGAATAAAATTAAAAGTAGTTTTCTTTTTAACACTAGAAGATAAGTTAGTAATAAAGTTTATAGTGATTTCTTTTTATAGAATAGAGGGACGAAGTAATAATTATAACGCGCTATATAATTAATATCACTTTATCTTTATTTTTTAATAGATATTATAACTCATGATAAAGTTCTTTATTTCTTTATTCATACTTAATTAAAAGAAGTTTTAATAGAGTAACACTAGCGTTTTACAGACGCTAAAATAATTACTTAAAGAATTATTATATTTTATTAAGAGAATCTCATTATAAATTGCTAAATTCGCAGAGATAAAGACATTATTATATTTATAAAGTAGATTATTTAAATCTACTCGTCATTTATTAATCTCATTAGTAAGTTACTTACTTCTCAATATTATCTTAGCTTTCTTTCACTAAATAAAGTCATTATCTTATTATAATATTAAAAGAAGTTCTGAGAGAGAGATATTAAGCGGCTTATAAGTTATTAACTTTATTATTATTATAATAACGCATTTTAATATAAGAAGTTTATAATCTTTAATATTAATAAGAGAATTAAGCGGTATTCCCGCTATCTTATTAATATATATCATATTATTTATATAAGATATTGAAAAATCATTAACTTAAGCTTCTTTAAAACTTATAATATTATTTAAATTGATATAATATAATATTTATATAGAAAAAGATCTCACATCTTTAATTATTAATAAATCAACTCTTCTATTAAGAAAAACTTACGAGAGAGCTTAAGAACTTATTAACATTATATTAATATCTTAACTTCTAAGCACAAATTTTTTGCGGTAGATAGATATCTCGTTCTTAATTAACATCTTATTAAAATCTGAGAAGATGAATATTATATTTATATTTAGCATCTCACTAAATTCTCGTCGTTAACTCTTTTACACAGAATTATTGCGTAAGACTGATCTCACATTAAAATCTTAAGAGATGAACATCTTATTCTTACTTAATATTATTATTATTTAAACAGCTTAATAATAATTAGAAGTTTCTTATTATAAGTTTTATAAACCCATATCATAATTATAAGCTTACGAGAAAAATAGACTATCAAATATTATAATAGCTTGCTCTTAGTATTCTTAAATAATTGCGATAAGATCTCTCTTACTATATAATTAGAAGTATTAATTTTCATACGTATTAACTTCTAAAAGTTAAAATGATGTAATATCGACGCTTTATTAAAGACTCGCTTAAGTTCTTTAAAAGCTTTCTTTAATTCCGCATTAAATATAAAAAGATCAGTTTATTTATTATTCTTAATACTTTTTAATAAATTAATAAGAAGAGAGATGATATAAAAGTAGTTCTGCATAAATCTGCGATAAAAATTCGCAAATCTCAGAAAAACTTAAAGCTCTTTAATAGATATAGATGTAAATCATTTAATAATGATTGCTATACAACTCGATTTCATTATTACGCCGTTAATATTTATAATAAATTTTAAGAAATCTACTTAAATTATTATAAATTCATACTTCGATAGCTTAGCATATAAACTGAAATGACGAAGTCTCTTAAACATCTTTTTAATATAAATAATATATTCTTTTTTACTCTTTAAGAAGATTAGAATATTATTAAGATATATTATATATAAGATGTTAAGAAGATCTTATAATACTATATTAATATATGATTAAAAGATTGTAGAAGTGTTAGTTAATCTAAAGAACATTATTTTATATTTAAAATAATTATAATATATTTAAAATATCGTCTTCTATTCATCTCTCTTTTAAATATAAAATTAGTAATATACATCTTACAAATCAAGTTTAGTGAAGATTGTAACTCTAATCATACAATTTAAAGTTTCACTAATTAAAGATAGAGAATAATAATTCTTAATTGTTATTTTATTTAATTCTTAATAATTAATATATAATTTTATTTCTTCATTCTTTTTAAAGATAAATAGAATAGACGCTTCTACAAAACTGAAACTTAAATGAATTTATCTCTTCTCTAAAATAATATTAAGATATTCCCGCAGTATTTTCAATTCTCTTTCTAATAAGATATATAATGAATTAAATAATGACTGCTTATTAAATATCAACTTAATACTGTGCTCTAATTAATTATGCTCTGAAAGATTACTAATATTCTTATCTAAGAAAATATTAAAGTATTCTTAAAATTTCTTCGAAAGATCTTTTTAATTTAAAGCAGCTACTGTAATTAAAGCTGAAGCGGATTTAATATAATAACTACTAATCATCTCTAACACACAGAAAAATCTGCTTATTCTTTCGAATAAGTCTCTTTAATAAAAGAGATTCTTGAATCAATTCAATATTATTAGTCTTTAACGGAAATCTCTATTAATGAGTTTTAAAGAAGAAATCTAGATTCTCGATTTCTAATTAAGAAAGATTAAGAATTGTATTAATATTCAGATTAAATAAATTTATTGTATAAAACTTAACTTTATAGATTCTGATGACTTTATTAAAATCTTTTATTTTAATAGAAAGTAAATAAGCTTCTAAGAAATAAAAGATGAGACTATTTTCTTATTATAATATAATGATTAACTCTATAAATAAGTTTAAAAGACTTATTTTCTTCATTATAAATTGCGAGATTAAATTCAGATTCGTGATAATATTAAGAAGATATTTTGTAGTATAAGAGTTATCTTCAGTATTTATATTCGCGTTAGTAATATATCACTTCTTATTTAAAGCGATTAATCTTAGCAAAGCTATTAGAAATGAATTCTCTCTTTTCTTAATAATATAATATTGATAATATAGTTATTAATATAATATTTAAACTTATGATATTTATAATATTTAATCTTAAATTTATTCGAAGAATTAAAAGAAATATTATTAAGATTAAAATGATAAGTAGCAGGCTTATCTTTAGAATTTTAATTAAAACATCAGCTACTTTTTAATTTTAACTAACTTTTATTAATAGTCTCAGATAGAACAGACTTAACTAAATCTTTATCGCGATATTGATCGCGATTATTAATCTTCATTATTCTCTTAAAATACTGTGCTAATATTAGTAATTCTTAATATAATAAAGATATATCTCTTTTTAATAAAATATTTTTTCTTAATAATAACTTCAGCTTTATAAAAAGATATTAAGCTTTCTATTCTTTATTATAAGAAGAGAGAATAGCTTTAAGTTTTTTAAGATAAAGAGTAAATTATTAAGCGGACTGATATTCTTATTAATACGCTTCTTCGTATCTTTAAATAATAATAAGCCAGTGATTTATTAAATCAAATTATAAGTTTTGAAGAAAATCTTTAAATTTCTTTTAGATAAAAACATTATTATTCTTATTATAAATATTCTTTTTATAGCGCTCTTATATTTTTGCTAAATTTCTTTTAAGAAAGATAATAACTTAATATATTTTCTACGCTTTATTATTAAAGCGATATAATTCCACTTAAACAATATTTCTATAGATTTAAAGAAATGTTTTAAGCTTTTTTAAAGATCTATCTTTATATTTCTTAGAGGGGTCCGTCCGGGTACTAGAAGTGCAGATCAACTCTAAGCTGAAATGAAGAGCTTATCTCAGAGAAATTATAAGTAAGTTTAAATCACAAAGTCTCGCATTAAGTCGTATCTCTATATTAATATAGAGAGCCTGTTTTAAGATGGCGCGGTTAGTCTATATCTCCGTAATCCGGCCCGCTATTATATATAGCGTAATAATATGATATAGCCCGTAAGGAACTGAAACAGCTCGCAAAGAAACGGAGAAACTACTTAATATATTACAGATAAAAAGTCTCAGATTAGTCTTAGAAGTGTATCAGATTATACATTCTTATATTCTTAAAAAAAAGACTTAGATCTCACTAATTAATACTGTTATAGAAAGATATATAGTAAATATAGTTAGAAAAAGAATCAGTTCTGAGGCGGGACGAGTTATTACTAATATCTGCGCATGAATATAATTAAGAGTAGTTAAGTCTAAAATAAGGAAAAAGAATAGTAAAAGAATATTTAATAAGTCTTATTCGCTTTAGCTTAAATCTATACTCTTAGTATAAATATAGAATCGCAAGATATTATAATAGATACTAATAGTAAACGTAAAGTCCCTCTTATTTATAAGTAAGATATATAAGATAGTAGAGAGAAGTTAAAAGATATGCTAAATAATATATCTTAATATTCTCTTAAATACTTATATAAAACTTTCGATAATGATAGAAACTAATTATAAAGAAATGTAAATCTATAAAGAGGTTAATAAATTAATATGCTTATTAATAACTTAGATATAAATAGAAAAGATAGATTTAAACGCGTTTCTAATGAATTAGAGAGTGCCGGGATATATAGTATAATGCCCGTGTGAATAAAGAAGATAGACGGTAAAGCACGTTATTCACTTCTACTCTATTCACGCGGAAGATTAGGAGAATCTATTTTAAAAAGCAGGCACACGTGACTACTCATAAATACTTATATCTTTACATAACGTAAAAACAGTAGTAAGGTGACTTTAATAGAGAAGCCTTCTATATTAATTTTAAATAAGACTTAATAATTAGAAATGAGATGTGATTTATCGCATCTCTTTATAAATAGTAGTGATTATCTGATACGCAGTAAAATCTTGAAGATTAATATAGAGTGGTAAGTTTTTATTCCCTAAAGGATTTTCTCACTTAAAATTCTATAGATTATCTCTTATAAGCTAGATATAGAGCTTAATAGATGTAAGACTGAATAATAATATTTCTTAGAGTCTTTAATCTTTAAGTCATATTATAAATATTTATTATCTTTTATATATCTTCTTTTTACTAATAACTTAATATCACAATACTGAGATATAGATAAGAAATAAGTTATTAAAAATATAAATCTTTTAATATCTTTATTATAAAGTAAGATCTATATGCTTTTTCTAATCTATTATAATTCTTAAAGTGTTTAAATAAAAAATTATTCTTAAGCTAATTCAGTCTTTATTTCTGTTAAATTAAATTGATGAAAAGTTATAGATATAATTCTAATAGATAATCCCGAAAAGAAGAATTAAATTATCAAACTTTCTAATTAATTAAGAGAAGACATTATCACTCTTATAGATTTAGTTATCACTCTTATAGATAACTGTAAGATTAAAGAGATTAGAATATTAAGATAAATTATATAATAAATAAATAATGAGAATAGAGTGATAATGATAGAATACTGACTTAATATTAGTAAAGATATTAATTAATTCTATATAATAGAAACTAATCTTTAAAGAATCTCTTTAGAGATCTCTTTTCTTTTCTCTATATCTATTTAATATAATAGTTGAAGAGGAGGGGAAAGTGAAATAACTGTAGCTAACTACTAATCATAATAATAGTTAAGAGAGAATCTTCGGACGAAGGAAAGATATCAAGAAGTCGGAGATGTGAATACATTAGTTAATAAGTAACTTGTTAGCTGAGATCATAACATAATTATTTTATTAATAAAAAATGAATAAAATAGAAGTAAAAAATTGATATTATTTACTATTTATATAATTCAAATCTTAATATGCTTGATAAATATACACTTCACACTCTTTATATTATTAAATAGTTCGACTTCTTCGACTTTTTAATCGACTGCTCTTTTTTACTTCAATTAAATTATTATTTAATTGAAGAGTTAATTGATAATTATTCTTCAAATTTTCGAATTTTTTTGAAGACTTTAAATCATTTTTTAAAGGATAAATAATATAATATTCTTATTTTTGAGCTGAGTTTCGAATTTGAGAGTGCTGAGAACATTGATGAATATTCTTAAAAAAGATGCTTTTTTCTATGGATTTTTATTCTTTTGAATCTAGTTGATATTCGTATTTTGGATAGGATTTTTGAGTAATTTTATCAGAAAAATCTTTATCTTCTATATAAAATAGAAGATTTACTAATTCTTCGATGAATTCTCAATATTGAGTAGATTTTCGATTTTCAGTAGAGCTTATTTTCGATTCATTTAAAGCTAAATTGAGCTTATAGCTATTAACAACAGCTATATCAATAGTAAAAAAGGCTTCAGAAAAGAATTTCTTTTGATTTCGAGAAAAATGAGTGGTAAAGACAGCTCGAAGCTGATTTGCTTGATCTACCCCCCCCATATTTTGATTATAACAATCAATAAATAAGGAAATAGAAAGAATTTTAATTGATTGATCTTCGAATGATTTTTGAGTAATTGCGGCATTTGAAGCAGTCTTTTTAGGGCGTTTTCGTAGACGTAAAATAGTGTCTTCGATTCTGTGTTCAGTGATCATTCCTAAAAAATTATTAATATATTATTTCATAACATTAAAATTAAAAAGGAGAAGATTTCAGAGAAAATTCATATAAAAGAGAGTATAACTCTATAAAAAAAAGAGCTAAAATTATAAAAAGCAGATAATTAAATAGAGAAAAAATAGAAGTAATTGAGAAAATATTTTTCAGAATTTTAGAAAAGAAAACAAAGGAGAAAAAAATAGAAATAACAAAAGATAAAAAATAAA
>JAABUK010010148.1_pt1 | contig 12651 bp, 12 predicted proteins | sample 5559141 | NCBI WGS metagenome assembly JAABUK01 (sample SAMN10711869, study PRJNA513367) | rock metagenome | isolation source: Antarctica rocks | place: Antarctica: Victoria Land, Pudding Butte nord | collected 2016-01-03
GCCGCGAACAAAACCGTGCTCATCACCGGCGGCGGCCGCGGCATCGGCGCCTCCATCGCCTCCTCCTTCCTCGCCGCCTCAGCCGCCCGCATCATCCTCCTCGGCCGCTCGCTGCCTCATCTCCAATCCGTTCGCGACGACCTCGTTTCCCGAGGCTCGAAGAGCGTCATCCATATCTTTCCCACGGATATCACCTCTGCGTCTGCGGTTGAGGCTGCTTTCGCGTCGATACGGGCAGAGTGTCCGCCTATTGATATTTTGGTGTCGAATGCGGGATATTTACCTGCTGTCACGCCTGCTGTCGCGGCTGATGTGGCGGAGTGGTGGCGTGGGTTTGAGGTTAATGTCCTCGGTACTTTTCTCGTCGTGAAGGGGTTTCTGGGGCATAAGGCGGAGAAGAGCGTGCTTGTTAATGTGTCGACTGGTGTGGCGCATGTGCCTGCTATTGCGGGTGGGAGCGGGTATGGGACTAGCAAGGCGGCGGGGGTGAGGTTTTTGGAGTTTGTGGCTGCGGAGAATCCGGAGGTGAGGGTTGTGAGTTTGCATCCGGGGGTGGTGGAGACGGAGATGTATGCTAAGAGTGGGATGGTGATGCCGAATGATGATGGTGAGTCTTGTGCCTCCTTGGTTTCCTGTTTTTGCTATTGTGGTTGGGCTGGCTGAGGGTGAGGTTGTTGGTTGAGGGAGGCTGACTTGTGGTTTGTAGTTGAGCTATCGGCCGAGTTTGTCGTTTGGGTGGCTAGTCCTGAGGGGGAGTTTTTGAAGGATAGGTTCGTGTGGGTGAATTGGGATGTGGAGGAGTTGAAGGGGATGAAGGAGGAGATTACCAAGGATGATCTGTTGAAGATCGGTTTGAAGGGATGGCCAAGGGGTGCTTGAGGGCGATTGAGGGTTTGGTACGCTATTTGGTGTGAGAGACTGTTGGTTGCTTTAGAAGTGGATGTTGAATTGGGAATCTGAACTTTCGTCCGTAACATGATGCCTCGACCTGCAGAAAGAGAATCATCTACATACATCGCAACAACTGATTCTTAATAAGCTCCACACGACACTTTCGCATCCAAGACCTTACCCCGTAGCAAGTCCACAAGCCTCCACCCTCCCGTACCCCCAGCTACACATATGACACAAACCCCCTCTCACAATGGCTTACACACGAAAGATAACAGCAAAGTATCATCATCAGCCAAAAAGACCGTCCATCGTTCCACATGACGCGTGTACACAGCGCATGTCTAAATCAAAGACCGTTGGCTGACTTCGTCGAGATAAGTATTGGACTTGAGGGACTATAGCCAGTCACGAATAATCGACCTGGATCGAAGGCGAGGTGATGATAAGTTCTCTAGTGCGTAATATTCCTCAGGGGATAGACAGGTAGCTAGTCTCACTCTGTAGACAGCATCAGATCGAGTACCGAAGTCGATGTGGTGCACAAACTCGCAGAACGACAGGCAAGAAGCCTCGAGCCAACTCATTTGTCGACAGGGTTGATTCACAAAGAAGTCACGTAACACAAGCAAAATAGGAAAAACAAAATCCATTCGCTTTTAGGGGTATCAACGCTATGCTAAACTCGTAGAAGTAGAGAAACTTCCGTCGCAGGCACGAGGTCCTTCCACTGTACAAATACAAGATCCGCAACATTTTCCACACAGTTGGTATCCCTGCTCCGAAAAGCACAAGCCCCCGTACCCACATTCCCACAATGCTATCCAACCCCGACTGCCCCAAGAAGGGGCAGCAAGGGATGAAAGCAGGCTTCATCAACCCGCACGGTACTCACCCACACTGGACACCCCGGCTTCCGAAGAAGCAAGCGGACCAAAGTGGCAGAGCCGGCAAAGAAGAATTGGACTTTTCTCGAAACCACACGAACCCTGATCTTGAAACCCTCCGTTCGCCCCGAAGAGCGAAAAGCGAGCCAAGAGAGCAGAATTGTGTGTGAAAGGAGAAAGGTAGGGAAGCGGGTACAAAAGGGGAAGATACCAACTTACATGAACACGCTCTCCACTCTGACAGCACTAGCCCTTGGGTGTGATGTCGAAAAACCAGTAGATAACTCCGAACGCCTGCTGAAACTGAACACCTTTGATTGCCACTCAAGCAGCGATGCTTGGCGTCAAACCGTCCTGCTTCTTCATTTCTTTCGCTTTCCATGCCTCGTATTCTTCGTCAAAATGCTTGATAGCCATTGCTTTATCTTCTTCCGTGATGTTGTCATCAATCAAGGCTCGCACTCTCGCACTAATGTCTGCCTTCTCATATGACAGCTGATCTGGCTCATTTCCAGTCTCCAAAGCCTTTGTACCATTACCCGTTGCCTCCTCTGAATCCTGCTCCTGCTTCCATGCCTCGAAATCAGCGTCGAATCGTCTATCCCCAAGGCCGATCAAGACGTCGTCTCCATCTTCGTCCCATGTGACTTCTATGTGTTCTTCTACCCTCGGTGTCATCGTATTGCGGTATGAATCGTACGAAAACCCCAACCCGTCCCATGGAACATGACCATGACGAACTGTTGTATTATTATTGGCACTCTGTGCACCGAACGCTGATGTGGCCTGGTTTGATGGAAAGATATTCGGCAACGCTGGACCCCTTGGAGATGGAAAGATATTTGGCAGCATGGCGGGACCCCTTGGAGATGGTACGATGTTTGGCAACGTGGCGGGACTCCTCGGGTCATACTGCGTCTCATCAAATTCGGCGTCGTCTTCAAGAGGCTGGATCCCTGCTTCAGATCCCACGGTCGAAGAAGAGAGACGGCTAGACTCTCGGAGCCTGCTACCATACTTGGGCTGATGCTTTAAGGCTTTCTCGCGAGCCTTCTCGACAGGATCAATGAATGCCCATGTCGGGGCTGATGGCAAAGTAGCTTGGCTGAGATTTGGTGTTGGTGGTGGAGGCATTGACTTTGATGGTGAAGTGGTAGCACCTTGAGATGGTTGATCCTGCTGGGATGGCAGCGGTGTAGCGTTAGCATTCCATTCCTCGTCTGCATCTCCGTCAGGGTCGCTGTCCGTTGGCGACGGAACAGTGAATGTATTCCTGGAGGGGCCTGATGGCGTGGTCATACTTGCTTCAGTATTGACTGTCGCTCTCCTACCAAAAACGTTGCCGTGGGCACCTTCACTTGATGCGCCTGCTCCAACAAACGTCCCGCCCTCGTACAGTGGTGGTGCACCGGGATCCCCATTGGCTTCTATGCTGGACGAGCTGACACGAGCCTTCTTGCTTGGTCGTGGCCTCGTCGGTGTGTCCTGTTCCTCCTCGTCCGAATCCTCGTCCGAGGAATAGTCGAATATGGCGTCAACTAAACCAAAACCGCGTGCGGGCAGAGGATAGAATTCAGGAGAAGGCACACGCTTGCGCTTCGTTCCTGGAATATGAGCCCCTGTCGCCCGCGCTCGCTCCTCCTCCCACTCTTTCTTCTCCTGGGCGATCCGAGCCACCTCCTGGACCAAACGCTCCTTATCAGCCCGGAGTTCTTCCTTCTCTTGCTTGAGCTTTCGACGCTCCTCGGCCTGTTGCTTAGTCAAGAGAATTCTCTGTGGCTTTTCTTTATGAACCCGCTGTGCGAAAGCACTGGAAGTAGCAAGGCCTTGATCGTCATGCCGAGAAATTGTTGCGTCACTTCGCTCTCGTGGCTCCGTCTGTGCGCCAAGTCGAGATCCTAAGGGCTGTAGGCGAGCGAGTAACTCACCTGAGCTTGGCTCGTTCGTTGTCAGGCTTTCTGCAGGCTCTTGAGCATTAGGCGGTACACGAGGTGGAGCTGCAGCGTCGGAAGGTGTGCGACGAGACGAAAATGGAATGAAACGGGAGACAGAAGGAAGGAAGCTCGAAAGACCCCAGCCACGAGCTGGAGGCGTCTCGGGAACTTGTTCTTGTTGGACCTGATCCTGCGGATTTATCGACAGCCCTTGTACTCGCCGTTCATCAGGGTCTGGAACTTCATCGTAGGTGTAGGAATTATCAAGGCGAGGATCGATGAGCTCTTCCTCAAGTACTTCGATCTCAGGGATTGGGGCTTGTGATCTGAACTCCTCTAATGCCACCCGCCTCCGTTCCTCAGCCATTTGAGCGAAAGCGTGGCGCATCGTCTTCCCAACCGACTTTGCTGGCGCTTCATCGATGGCCTCAGTCTCGGATGTCTCTTCTTCATCGTTGCGTTTGCGTTTCCGAAGGGGTTCTGATGGGGGTGTCACAGGTGTGTCTATAAATGGTACATACGTAAGCTTATTACCATTGACGTATTTCGATGCCACGGGATGTTCTTTGATCACATCCGTCAACCCAGGAAAATGTCGAGCTGAGAGGGCCAAAAACTTGGGAATCCTCGACGATGGGATTGCAAATGCAATGTGGGAATCTTTTCGGGGAGCAGGCCCATTGCCTGTGGTTGCAGGTAACGAGTCAACGAGAATGTGGATCAAAGAATAGTTCTGTGTACGCTCTGCAGGCAAGCCATAGACCTTAGGCATGACTGGATGGGATGGAGAAGCCATTGGGTCTGGGGGCACGGGCTGTGCACGTATGAAAGGGGGAGTACCAGCAAGCGCGGGTTCAGTAGCTTCTGTGCTTGGACGAGATGCGTCGTTGCCAATGGATGGGAGAGTACCAGCAAGCGCGGGTTCAGTAGCTTCTGTGCTTGAACGAGATGCGTCGTTGCCAATGGATGGGGGTGTCCCAGCAACTGCGGATTCAGCAGCTTGTGGGCTTGTACGAGGTGCTTGGTTACCAACGGGTGTCCCGTGGTTTGTGGCAGATGTGGTGGGAGATGATGGGGAAAACAATATCTGGCGAAACAGCTCAGATGTCTCAGAAGGGGAGCGCTTGCCCTGCACGGGATGTGTACTTGTGGGAGAGGGGGTGGTCACATACACGGGCTGTGTAGCACCTGAACCTGGAGATGCCTGGGTTTCATTGTTTGCGTCCCTTACCAAAGGTGCTGTTGGGGTACCAGCTAACACGGGATGTGTAGCTTCTGAACTTGAACGAGAAGTTTGAATCTCACCATCTGCATTTCTATTCAGATGCGTTGCGTCTGCATCAACTTGGCCTGAGGCATTCGAGTGTGCGGCGACATCGGGTTGGGTGGAGGCATCGGAAGCTTCGGGAGGATGGTCCTGTATATGTGTCTGGGCACTTGGAGCGAGTCGAACACGGGCTTTGCCTCGACCCCCTCGCTGTGTAGCTTTGCCGCTACGCTTCGACGTAGAGACTCGCGTGGTTGTAGAGATTTGTGCTGATGCGGAGGGTTGTGTTGCGGGAGGATCTTGTGATGGGGCGTGGGCGCTGGACTTGTTTGTTCGAGAGCGTTTTGCTCGTGGCTCATCTATCAGTGAACGTGGTGGTGACGGCTGTGCGCCAGCCTCCGCCTCCTGCAATCTCTGCTGTCTAGTCTTGATAGGCATGATGTCCGGTCAAAACGGAGGAGGGGCCTCGCCGCCCGCGAGGTGTTATGAGGTGAGAGATGAGGTCGACGGTGGTGTGTGACTGTGTCAGCTGGATACGCTCGTGAAGATGTGGAAGTAGACGAATGGTTGTCGTCAACTTGAGATAGCAGTTGTGTTGGTGTTGATCGTGAGTGTTGTGCGATGTTGATGGTTTGTACCAAAAATTCATAGGGCTGAGACTAGCGCGCTTTCCCTTTTCAGAACAGGAATCGCTGGTTGCAGTGCCACCGATGTAATGTTGTACACATGCCTACATACGATCAAGTTCAAAATGTGGCCTCATTGTAGGCAATAACAATTGCGATTCTCATCTATCCACATAAGGATACACCAACGCGGAGTACAGGTCCCGTTGTGACTGATCCAGAACCCTAGCTTTCCACACCGTTGTCCTACCCTAATCCACCTGGAAGCCAGACACAGTCTGGCAGTGTCTTATGTATATTTACATTAGACTCTCAACGGTGTATAGGAGCCATGTTTATTGCTTTGGAGATGCTGTAGCCAGATATACTTTACACATTAGAGTGGCGTTTCAGTTAAAAGATGCGCTCTGGTGGGACCATCATGACCTAGTCGTACCCTGTGCGCCGCGTCCACGGCGTAAGGAGGTGAAGCGTCGACCATCACTCAACAGCTATCTGCCCCTTCCAACAAGCTGGCGTCATGCCCAAGGTCGTGACCATGTTGTGCCACCGCTCAGATCCCCTCTCCTTCTTCTCCATGTAGCTTAGAAGCTTCTGCCGCCGGTGCAGCAATAACCTCAGATTACGCTTGTTGATCTTGTCATTGCGATTCTCACCCTCGTATCGATCTGCCAGCACGCGGATTTTGGCCGTCAGAATACCAATCTGGACCTCGGAAGATCCAGTATCAGGTCCGACCCGTGGTATTGGATGTGCGTCTTCAGCGAATAGGTTGCGCTTTATGGCTGCAGGGGCCTTTGCCCTCAGAGTCTGATCAGTATTGTGTCGCCCGAATTTATCAATGATTCGTTCGATGTTCTTCTTCGTACGATGCTTGCTGCTGCCACTGACAAGGCTAACGATTCGCTGTACCGCTTCTGTTGCGTTTTGATTGCGCGCTTCCCAGAACTGACGATCAACAGCCTGCGAATTGGGATCCATGTTGTTCGTACTTTGGGGTTCAGTCAGCAAGCGGGAAGATGTGATAGCTTTCGCCAGTTCTTCATGCTTGATACCATGATCGAGATGATTTTCGTCTGAGGCCTGAGCTGACGAGGCAGGTGGGTGATCTGGATCTACTTTCAGGGCTTCGAGATTCACCTCATTTGCATCCAGCTGCACCTGCTGCGGCACTACGGTGTCGAAAGATCTGACAAATGGCGTTTCAAGGCCTCTTATTGGATCTCCCAGCTCTTCCGCTCTTTGCTCCTTGAGCACCGCTTGCCGGCTGAGATTTGCGTCCTTGCGCTGCCTAGCCTGGCGAAGCGTATATGTATCACGGGGGTCTCGTCTTTTGGTCTTCTTGATAGTCGTAGCAAGGCTTGCAGTAGTGGATAGGGGACGACTACAGGAGGCGAGGGCAGGTGCGAGGAAGCTTGGGGGGCCACCGGTCCATAATGATTCTGTAGGTACACAATTAGAGGGCTTTCCCACAGAGCCTGCCAACACAGCACGTACCACTTATCAACCGGATGGTGCAACGCTTTGGCAGCTGGGAGGCCATAGTAAAGGGATGAAGGTATGACATTGATGATTTGGGAACGAAAACGAAGCTGATACAGGACCAGGCTAGCTTAGCGTGATGTAAAGAATTAAGGTACGCTAGTTTTGCGCACAAACTTTTGGCGAATCTCAGATGGCTAGCTCAACATCATTCTAAGAGAAGCACACTGCCTTCTCCTAATATCCTAGTACTCCTGAGATATCAAAACAGCCAAGATGGCGCCCAACAGTCTCCCCTCTACCTTCAATGCAACCTCCCAGGACATGGAGATGCTGCTTGCAGCGCAATGCCATCTGGGCTCCAAGAATCTGCAAGTCCACATGGAGCCTTACCTGTGGAAGACTCGTCCCGACGGTATCAACGTGATCAACATTGGCAAGACTTGGTAGGTGATAGAGACATATTCCAGCATCTGATAATGCTGGTTGCTCACGCAGCGCGCAGGCAGAAGGTCGTCCTCGCAGCCCGCATCATAGCCGCAGTCGACAACCCAGCCGACATCGCCGTGATCTCAGCTCGTCCCTACGGCCAGCGCGCCGTGCTCAAATTCGCCGCACACACCGGAGCCGTCGCCATCGCCGGACGCTTCACCCCCGGTAACTTCACCAACTACATCACTCGCTCCTTCAAAGAGCCTCGCCTTATCATCGTCACCGATCCCCGCACAGACGCTCAGGCCATCAAAGAAGCATCCTACGTCAACATCCCCGTCGTCGCTCTCTGCGATACCGACTCTCCCACCGAATTCGTCGACGTCGCTATCCCTACAAACAACAAAGGTCGTCACGCTATCGGTCTGATTTGGTGGCTGCTGGCTCGCGAGGTGCTACGTCTACGCGGTACGCTCGCCGATCGTGAGACCGAGTGGGATGTGATGGTGGATCTATACTTCTACCGCGACCCCGAGGCCGAAGAGAACAAGGATTCCGCTGGTATCGAAGAAGAGAAGGTTCCTGGTGTCGACCAGGTTGGCCCGCAAGCTATCGACCAGGGCTTTGCCGGAAATTCGGAGTGGGAGGTTCCGGGCGGTACACCTGGTGGCGCGGCTGCTTTCAGCGCTGCTTCCAACACTGCTGGGGCCCAGCCAAGTTCTACGTGGGATGCCGAGGGTGCGGATTGGGCGGCTAGCTCTGCCCCGATCCAGACTGGCAACGATGGCTGGACTGCTGAGACTAAGAAGGAAGGTGAGGTTCAGTGGTAGAGGGCGAGCATGGAAGCTCGCAAGCAATGTGATGGGGACAAAATTGACGGCACTCATGAGGGAAAGATACCTGGTAGTCTTCTACTAGGGGAACGCCCTGTGCTATCAAGAAGGGTTGCCATAATAGACACCCATCTCTAGTCATATGAAAGCTTCGCTCACCCAATCCAGCATGCCACGATCAGGATTGCACTTCCAAATATGACGATGTTCCCAATTTACTTTGCCCCTCTTGTTCATTGTTCCTGGAGGGACTCGTCACAAAGGTTGTCCTTGTCGCCCTCCTCATTATGTCCAACAAGCATTCTACGTCTCTTTGTCCATCCATCCAAACAATACGCCTGTCCCAACCCCCCTCATTACCAAGCCCACCCCCAGCCTTCTCACCACCCTCTCCACTCCCACCACGATCGCACTCCCCACCACAACCATGCCCCAACCCCTCGCCCTCACCTTCGGCATCGAGCTAGAGTGCATCATCCGCTACCCCCGCGCAACGTACATACCCGCACTAGAAAACCTAGGCCATCCCGTCACATCATCATCAGACACCAGACACGACCACCTAATCGCCAAAATAGTGCGCCAACACATCGCCCTCTGCCTCCAAACCAGCGGCCACGCAGCCCGGCACTCGCCCCAGGAGCAGACCGCAGAAGCATGGATGATCGACAGCAACACCTCCATCCGCTCATCGCCCCTATTACACCAAGAAGATGCAGAATACGGCTACTGCGACGTCAGCATAAAGTCACCCGCCAGCCCCCTCTCACAGCAAGCCTTCTCCGAGATCGAAGATGTGCTCGACATCCTCTCCAGCATCGCAGATCTGGAAGTTATCTTCGACAGCTCATGCGGTCTACACGTCCACGTCGGCAATGAAAGTGCAGGTTTCCCACTGCAAACGCTGAAGAATGTTAGTATACTGACTACAGTCTTCGAAGCGCAATTCAGCAGTCTGCATCCTCCAGAGCGGGTGCTCAACAACGAATACATCAAGCGGCAGAGCGCGGTCTTCGCTGGCAAGAGCCCTTGGGATATAGCGATGGAGATTCAACTTTGCCAAAACACGGACGAGCTGGTGGGCTTGTGGACGAAGGGGAATGGTGAGTCGGATAAGAATCTCGCGTGCAGTCTCCTCCAAATGGTTGCAAAGCCGGGGTTCCAAACGATTGAGTTTCGACAACATAAGGCCACTATGGAGGTAGGTGAGATTTGTAAGTGGGTGGAGCTGACCACGGCTTTAGTTCGATACGCGCACGAAGTTGCTTTCGAGGATCTGATGCGCGTTGTTGAGGATATCGCGTTCGATCCTGGGAGGGATATTGCTGATTTGTTGTGTAGTCTTGGTATGACCGCTATGGCGGATAATTATGGTGGGTGTGAGCAGTATGAGCATCCGAGGCTTGAGGGGGCTTGGGTTGACAAAACGCTTTTGGGGTATGGTAAGTCTGAGTTGTGAGAGTGAGGATAGGGGTGTCGAGGAGATAGAAAGCTTCTAGCATAGGGTATTCATCTAGCCAATCGAAGATACCCCTATAAACAATTGTTCATCCTCCCTCTCTAAAGGCTCGCCGTGCATTTCCTTAGACTTTCTACCCAAGAATCATGCTGGGAAATATAAGATGCAAGCACTGATTGAAGCAGATTGTAGAGCACATCCGCACCCCAGACCAACCACTACAATCAGAACAGTTGAGAGAGGAAGGCCGAACTCCTGCTGCCAACACGTTCTCTGTATCAAACTTCCATTCTCTCTAGGAATCTTCTGAGGAAAAGGTCTTACGGAGCGCGACCTAAACAAAAGGCATGACCGTATAACGATGGAGCCGACCAGTCAAGAAAACGTCAATGGATACTAAGTAGGGATGAGTATCTCACTGCCTGCGTCCGTCCCTCCGCTGAGATTGGCTTCAGTCCACCGGCTGTAAACGTTCTCTGTTAGGAAGAAGACGTTGGGCAATCAGAGATGGCTTGATTGGCTGTGTCTGATTACGTAACTGAGGCTTGGCGCGTAATCCTGGCGTTCCCCAACTCCTCTCTAATCTCCAGCCTTCTTTGCTTGTCATTCGATGCACAAAACGCCATATGATGATACAGGAACCCTGTAAATCAATCTGACTGAAGTTCATCAGAGAGTCTTGTAATAGGCACAGGTCCTCATTGCGTCGGCCTCATGACAAATCGAAGTGGACGCGAGTATGTCCTGGAACTGTTGTTCTACCGCTCTGCTATCTCACCTCAAAGACCGTGTTTCGTTTCGCATGTCGACGGTACCTCCTGGCTCATTTCTGCATAGCCTCTATCTCGTCGGCATCGACCGGGGCAAGATGAATCCACGTCAAAATCCCTGAGTTGTCTTATGCGTCCCGGTCTCGTACTTAGAAGCGACGAACGTTTCGTCGACCGTTTCAAGCGATTGCCGATATGCTATGGCCAAATTGCCAAATGACGGGATGGAAACAATCATAAAGCTGTCTCGTTCTCTCATCTCCATCGTCTCTGTCAGTCCGTTGGTCTTGTGTGTATGCACCCTCACCAGGAATAATTCATGCTTTCTCTACTGTCTCTACAACCTTGATCATGTTGTCCAGGATCATTTTACCAACGCTTCTTGCTGCCGCTATATCAAGCGTGACCAGCCGAGCGACTCCGATTGAGAATGACATTCCCCAGGATCTCAAGACTCGGGACAATAAGTTCAACTTGCATTGCAGCAATGCGCCTAGTGTAGTCGCCGGCGGGTAAGTCAATTCTACAACTGTCACTCCGTCACCATAAGTCCGCGACCGAGAGCTGACAAGAGCTTTGCTAGTAACATTACCCAAGCCGACGTGGTCCTAAGCACAAACCTCCCTGAGTCCGGCTCGAACCAAAAGTGGCTGAAATACCTGTGGTGCACCCCCAACACCCTCACCTACACCTTCTTCAATCTCGGCGACGTCAGCGCAGCTCCAAACCAATACTACAACATCTACGAGGGGTTGAATCAAGCCGCCGTCAACGCCCACACACACGTCTCGGGCTGGGGCGATGGCGGATTGGTGCTCGGGAGCTATTCCTTGAGACCCTCAAATACAAATGTATACATCACGGTACAAGATTCCGTCGGAAAGATGACGTGGGGGATACTGGGGGCTGCGTTGAGCGGTCTCGCCAACATGGTCCAGAACTTCGACAAGGCCAATGCCCCAATAGTCTTCCAGATCAATGATGGGGAATGGGGCGAAGTGGGGGTTGGTATCGTTGGATTACTTACTGGTGATGGGGTGGGTGACGCGAACTGTTGTTATGAGATCACTTCGGCAGGGTGCAGTCAGTGCATCGATCTGTACAACCACAAGGTGCAAGGTCTGAATTGAGGCTCAAAGCCTGTCCATATCAATGTATCAACAGTGTGCGGCTTTTCTTGTCCAAATTTGACCATATCGAATATTCGCTAGTGGTCTCGCGTCGGACCGATATCGTCTTCGATGCTCCACGGTGCTAACCACTCAACTTTCATCTGACATCTGCCCCTTCCGCGTCATTCCCATAGCTAATCTCCAGACCCAAGAAATCATCACCAACTCTGCCTTAGACACTACGATCACCACCGCATCTACATCCTCAACTAACCAACCAACCTTAACCAGATTCCACCTATACCGTTTCCAACGCTGGGGTGCACACTCCATGCACGTTCAATGCTGTCGAATACCGTCGGTCATGACACCCGCGTTGATAGTGCCTACCCAGCATCATGAATATCAGACTGTCTGATGAACCATCACACGCTGGGCTGAGGCGTTCATGGCTTGAGGAAAGCGCGATAGGGTTTGGAGATCGAGAACATTTGGCGGGTGTAGTCAGGCCGATAGATATATCACTCGGACCGATATCACCATCGACAGCAGGTGTCCACCACTGACTTTACAGTATTTGTCCGGTCTCAACGGAGCTGCCATAAAACAATGGACTTCAGGTCCAGGCAATTAGAGCAAGGGACAGTTGCATCATTACCCCTTGATACAGCCTCGAGCCTTTTGGAGCTGGTAGACATCAGATTTTGCGAAAAGATTGGCGAGAAGCCAGCACTACGGAGCTCTATATCCTAGAAAGCAAACGAGTTTGACGCTTATAGGGTGTGGTCCACCCACGAATGCCGCTGTCCAAATACTCCCTCGACACTCCTCCACATTCTCGCATAACTAGTTACCGAAGAAAAGAAACACAACCCCTCTGCTCAAATCCAGCTCGCCCCATCCTCTCTACCCCTCCACCAACCCCCCCCCCCCCGGCGAACTATCTCGTCAACTGCTG
>JAABUK010010149.1_pt1 | contig 12649 bp, 19 predicted proteins | sample 5559141 | NCBI WGS metagenome assembly JAABUK01 (sample SAMN10711869, study PRJNA513367) | rock metagenome | isolation source: Antarctica rocks | place: Antarctica: Victoria Land, Pudding Butte nord | collected 2016-01-03
GCCACTGTATGTGAGATTCACAGGATCAGCGGGCTATGCTACCCTGAGCTTGACTCCCAGAATGCAGCTATCAGTTGGGGCCCTTTGACAGCAGCCAACTTCAGGGCTGACTACCAGGTCATTGCCTGGTCAGGGGCAGGGCTGGATGAGTATGCTGCAACCCTAGGTAGGGCTTGCTCAAGTAGCACTGCATGACCATTTACTGGAGTTCATATGGCTTTACCCATGGATGCACTGAAAGCAACTTTTCCCATCATTTCGCTCACAATTTTGTTGAATCAATCTTACTCAATCTCAAGTGGTAAAAGACCTGTCCAAACAAAGCACACAAACCCAAGAGAGATGAGACCTGTTGTTACTGATGCAGCGGATGGAACCAAAATGTACGAGACAGGCATGCCCGAGGAGGATCTGTTGAGCATCACTCCTGAAGACACCACCCTCTTCATGCGCCAGATTGCTGCAGACAACACATCTATGGTGACCAACTACAGCAGCTGGACCCCACAGGTGCAGCAGTGTGTCTGAGACATGTTGGAGAGCCTTGCCTGCAGTGCAGTTTTGGCTGACTGTTATACAGCTTTCACTTGAAGAGTAGTTATAGTCATAGTGACAGTGTGACGTGCACTGCTTTCCTGTGCTTTGCATCTGACATGTTGTGTTGCAATGAATGCACAGCAAGCAAGCACAGCAAGCACAGCAAGCACAGCAGACACAGCAGGCACAGCAGGCACAGCAGGCACAGCAGGCACAGCAGGCACAGCATTACCCTGTCAGTTGTGCTTGATGGTGCGGCTTACCATTGATAGCATTACAAAATGTGCTTGTCTTTCATGTCACATCCAAGCAGCCCTGCATCTGCAAGACCATAGTTGCTCTACTGTTGCAACTGTTTAAAGTCGAGCAGCCTGCAACGCATTATACTGGTTGCAGATTGTGGTACTGGCAGGAGGCACCAACGATTTTCATTCAACTGCACCTCCTCTGGAAGAGTGGATCAATGACATCATCAGCTTCATCGACATGGTGAGCCCTGCGCCTTTGTATGACTAGTTGCAGCTCCGGGCTGCCGCCTTAGGAGGCTCCCGTTATGATCGCTGAAAAGCGTAAACTTTTCTTTTTCTTTCCTTTGTATGACTAGTTGCAGTGTTTGCCTCACTCATCTGGGGTGCAACCTTCATTCGTGCCAAGTGCTGCCAGACTGGTGATTGCTGCATGTGAATATTGCTTGTAGCGTGCAACCACGCGTCTATGTCAACGTGTGTTTTGCCACTGTGGAACTTTTGCAATGGCACAGTGCTGCACTTGAATGCCTATCTGTTTTGCGGTGCGATTTTCTTCAGCTGTACAGTACATATGAGCACCCTTCCTTGGGATGCCCTTCACGTTGTGCTGCTCTGCCTATTTGACTTTGCTGAGTTGCAATGCAGAACTGCATGTCATGTTCTACCCTAAATTCAACAGCAGCCTTGTTGCTGACTCTAGCCAGATTGCGTGAGCACTGTACAAGCCCTGAGCAGAGAAAGACCAGGCTGGTTGCAGTGCTGGACATCCAACATGCGGTCCTAGCTGTAAAGACACTCTCAGCCACATTCAATTCAAACATTCAAACATTCAATTCAAACATTCAAACATTCAACTAATATGCCGTGTTGAGATAAAGTTCTGGTCTGCAGATCAACGAGGTGTACAATGATCCCACCATCATCATTCAGGTCTTCCCTCTAGAAGTGCAGTGGCAGGGTGTTCTCACACACGATCAGACAACCACATACCTGCAGTACATGACCAGCCTGTACTCCACCGCTGAGATGATGGGCATGACAAATGTGCATCTGCTTCAACTGAATGGCGTTGGGATGCCCCTGGATGACTGGTGTGTTGATCACCCAAGCGCTGCAGCTGATGCAAACATTGCAGCGCAGTTGACAGCCTACATAGAAGCTATCATGCCACAGTGGGCCACTACGACATACCCGTTGAGTGTGAATGTTTAGGCCTGGGATAAAGTCTGAGGAATTCAGAGGGTCCCAGAAAGGCCAGACTAGGGCAGTACATGATGTCAGCTGAGGTCTGCAGAGGGAGCGGAGTTATCAAGTTTGAAATGTCTCACCGCTGCTCAAGTGACAGGTTCAACAGGCGCTAAGTATAGCTGGCTGTCAGATGAGCCTGGCGCGAGGAAGTGTTCTGTGAAACAACGCACCAGCTATACAAGGAAGCACCTCAAGACACTCACTCAAAGCACTTGATTACACTAAGCAGTCAGCAAGCGTGGGTGTCAGTCTGTGTGTGTGTGCAATCTGAGGTCACTGTTGCTTCTGGCATGTCTTAAGGTTGTCTTACTGCTCTCAGCCTGGTAAGCATAGCAGATGTCAGAAACATGTGCGATGCTTCGCCTCTGTATTGCTTATTTTGCATTTTGTGTTTGCTCATACAGCTTGTGTTTGTGTCATGCTAGACCCCAGCTTTAACCATCCATTGTGCACATGATGCCTGTCTAACTTGTCTGGACCACAAAGCACATTAATATTGGTCACAAATGACTCTTCCATTTCTCCTGTCTGTGCCTTTCGTGTCAGCTGTTCGTGGTTGTAAATACTGCGCATGCGTTTGAGTGACAGTTGTCTGGCTTGGGATTCTGCTGTATCCACAATGTATATTTATGCCTTGGGTGTGGGCTCAATTGCAAAGTCATGTTGCTATCACAGTAGTATATTGCACATCAAGCACTTCTGTCCCACATGTGTACGCAAAGAAGTGTATAGATGAGCAAAACCTATTGTCTGAGTATCTACATTCGCGAAATCAAGATCGCTGCAACCTCTAGACTTCAAGCATCTTAAAAGCATTGAATGGAATGCTTGAAATAACCTCTGAAGCACAAAGAGGCCCTCTACACTTGGAATAAGCCAAATGAACAGTAATAAATATCTAGTATTGACTCAGTCATTATCTATCCCACATTTGTTATTGAGTACAAGCATAGCAGCAAATCACAGACCTGCACAAGACTGCAATCATGCATATGCATCTATGGGCTTGCATTGGCATACGACACCTAATGGATGCACTGAACTAAGCTAAAGGAATACACAGCTGAGCTAAGAAAACTACAGGCTTTATTGATCACAAAGAATGATGCTAGCAGCTAACACTTGAATGCAGACATAGTGACTTGGATACAGCCAGTAAGCAAGCACATTTGTACATTGGTGAATGCATTGCATTCCTTGGTCTTGGACTCCAGCATGACTTCAAACACCTGCAATGGTGCCTTCAGCACATTGTGACGTACTGCTCGTAGAGATGGGCCATGTGGTGATGAAGATGTACGGTAGCCTTGAAGTTGTTAGTGCCGATGGCCTTATCTTCATGCTCTGGGGACAGGGTTGTTACATCCACAGCAGCATACCGGCCTCTGAAGTGTACAGTCAGGATGTGATCAAGCTGCTCCCGTGTGTCTTGGTCCACTCCGCCATGCAATGCTTGTTGAAACCTGCAAATGCATACGTGTGTGCTTCTCATTGCCGACTAGCAATCACACATGCATGCTGATCTGCAGGCCCTGCATATGGTGTTAGTGGCAGCGCTGCTAGTGCATCACCGCAACAAGACCAGCAGCAAAATGAGGTTGGCCCCGACACCAACGCATGAACATATTGGTTTGTCACATCAGTCAGACTGCTTTTTCACATCAGTCAGAGTTGTGGTGCTGCTCCATCAGCATGAAGCTTCAGCCAACTTGCACTTGTTTGCTGTGAAATCATCAACTCCTTTCCCAAAATACAACAGGATGACTGCGTGATAAGAAACAATCAGGTGCACCTTTTTACAACCCCCACAGGGTCATTACCACCATCTTGGGTCCCCTGGTCCTCTGGGCCCCTCTGGGTTCGGCCAGCTAGCCAGCCGGGGTCCATCATTTGTACGTGCGGCCTGTAGAAGCCGTACCCTGCACAGACATGCCTCCTGCTTGGAGTCTACAACACAGTATCCAGTGCACTGACCATGCAAAGTGTGTAGGGTGAATCCAATGCATGCAAAGCGGGTAGGGTATACACAATACATTGACCATGCAAACTGTGGAGGGCATACTCAATGCATTGACCATGCATAGTGAGTAGGGGATAATTCTCAAAGGCAACTGGCTGCTTTGGCATAGCTGAACTTACGTGTTACTGCATTAAATACTGCTAAGGTCATCACGTCAGCATGCTTGCCATCTGACATTGCAGAGCAGCCTTGACATCTATGAATGGTATGGGCAAGTGGAGACAAGGCATCAAACACCAAGGCGCACCAGTGGATTTCGCTTGACAAGTTGTGCAGCTGATTGTTACTGAAGGGCTATGAATTACGGACTCTCATGAGACTCTATGCATGGTCTTCAGCGCTGTTCAGCTTTGTGTCCAACAACATGTTCAATGCAGAGAAGGCAAACTTGCAGGATTGGAGCAGTCTGTAGAGTGTTGGAAGCACACCTGGGTCTGTGGGAGCTGTGCCCATCATGTGCCACACAGTCAGGGTGAACATGGCATCTGCATCAACACCATATGTCATATAAACCCGGCTATGTACCAAAATATAATTCAGGTATTTCGTGGCCATGCTGAACAGTGTGACTTTGTAAGCAGCACTGCATGCCAAATGTGGGTGGCGGTGATGTCAATGCAGATGGTATGAGGGCATGTACAAAGTTTGTGCATCATCGGTAAGTATTAGTAGTCATTCATCATGGTCGGTCCATACTATCTTTCCCATCAATCTTGACAAGATGCCTCAGCCAAACAGGAAGATATGAAATGGAGTCATCACCATTTTTTTAGAAATGTAGCCAAGAGTTGAAGTTCATGCCAAAGACTTTGACTTACCTCCTGACATACGAGGCATGGGGCCATATATGAAATCAGTCACATGCCAAACACTTTGACTTACCTCCTGACATGCGAGGCATGGGACCATAGATGAATTCAGTCACATGCCCAAGACGTTGACTTACCTCCTGACATACGAGGCATGGGGCCGTATATGAAATCATGGCACCTCTCATAGGAGGTCAAGGCCATCAGGCCTCTGCTCATGATGGCACCAGCACCACCGTGGATGAAGTACCAGTATCCCGGGGATGGCACATGACTGATGTATGGCCAGTCACTGTCGCAGTCAGCAGGGTTGTACATGACACCATTCACATCTGCCTTGCACAGGGCTGAAGAAGAACAGGGACACCCCTGCAGCAGCACATGAAATACTTGGCTCAAGTGCAAACTTCTGGTGAAGACTGTGTTTCTGCAGGTGGGAAGGTGCACCTGGAGCTGCTTACATGGGAAGCACAGAATGCAAGAGTGGAAACTTATCATGGAGAACAAGGGTACAGAGTCCTTCTCTGTTGGGGGTGTCACGTGAGAACGTATGATAAGATGGCGAGAGACATGCAGAGTGCCACAAGAGACCAGAAAGGCGAGACAGGAGAGGAACAATCAGGAGACAGAAACAACAAAAGTCACCTTCTCAGCAGCTCATGCATGAGGGTTTGTAAACATTATGCAACTCAGGAAAACGACTTTTAGCGAAAGTGTATTTGCCAGAGCGTTGAGCTAACAGCAGATGTCACCAAGTTTTGGCACAGCAGCAGGTATTTTGGAGCCTACCATGGGGGCATCAAAGGAACCATAAGGGACTTGGCCTTGCAGGGGGTCTTGGTAGTCACATGGCAGGCACCGAGGGGCCTTAGGGTTGGGGTGAACAGCCGTGTCTGCACCAGCCCCAACAACCATGTTACTGTTGTAATATACTATAGTATGAGTTAAGGTTTGTAACAGATAATGTTAGAAGAGAGGTGAAATACAAAAAATAACAAGGGTATTTTGATATATTGTAATATAATACAGGGCGGGCTGACAATGTCACTACGTTTGTGCTGTCAACTGTATGTAGCTGTCCAAATCATGAGGATCCATAAGGGCATATCAGTTTGCAGCCTGCATTGCAGCTGTATGGCCAACAGTGAATCATGTGTCAGGCAGATGCTCATGACATCGAGTCTGCAGAATTGGCTGGCAAACAGTGGCAATGATAGCCACCATGATTGGTATTATTGCTTCTCATACTGCATTGGAAGAGTGTGAGCTGGCAACGGTCTGCATGTAGACATGAGTGCACAAAACGAAGCACTGCAGTGCAGATAATTTTTGTGACTGCAATCAATGTGAAGGGGTTGATATGGATGTAGCAGGGTACAATGAGTGAAGGAGCATGTAATGCACGCAACGTGGGATTTTGCCCTACAACAGTGGACAGCACCCAGCTCAGATCCCCAAGCAGACCAGGCTGAAGCACACACAGCATGCAAACCTCCCCAGATACCATACACATGCAGCCATAAGGCGCGCTGCAGTGCAGAAAAGAAAAGAGAACCGAAAAATTTACACCTTTCGGCGCCAATTTGATGAGAAGCCCAGTATTATACTGGGCTGCCTAGGTCCCAGACACCTTACACATTCAGGTAGAAGTGCACAGTCCTACCCGAGATACCTTACACATGCAAGTAGAAGGCACGCTGCAGTGCACAGTCCTACCTGAGGCAGCATATACATGCAGTCAGAGAGCATGCTGCAGTTCACAGTCTTACCTGAGGTACCATACATGTGCAACTAGAAGGCATGCTGCAGTGCACAGTCCTACCTGAGGTAGCATACACATGCAGTCAGAGAGCATGCTGCAGTTCACAGTCTTACCTGAGGTACCATACATGTGCAACTAGAAGGCATGCTGCAGTGCACAGTCCTACCTGAGGTAGCATACACATGCAGTCAGAGAGCATGCTGCAGTTCACAGTCTTACCTGAGGTACCATACATGTGCAACTAGAAGGCATGCTGCAGTGCAAAGTCCTACCTGAGGTGCGTTCCTTCATCCAGATGTTGTCAGACAGCAGGTACGGCATGTCAGGGTCCAGCTGGTTGAGGTACACCAAGGCATTGTCAATGAACCAGAAGGTGTCATCGTCGCCATACAGGATCCATTTGTAGCTGTTTGGGACTGCCGTGACGTTGGCCAGAAAGGGCGCCAGAGCCGCCCTGTAGATCCAGCAAGGCACACTTACAGATGTGGGTAACTAATTGAGAAAATACATCTTATGGTTTTGTACTGTAAGCGTTTCATATTCACAGTAATGTGAATGGAGAGGGGGCCAGACAGCTGCACATAAGGAAAATTCATTTTTCTTTGTTGAACGGATGCTTTATTGCGCTGACTGAATTGTATAGAGCAACAAATCTTGGTTAGAAATGTAAAAGTGGGCAATCAGCAGCTGCATGTCTCATGCATGCTTGCTGTTTCATGGCAGTAGAATCGCAGGTAGAGCTCATACATAGCGCACAAAGAAGCAACCAGGTACTGCAGCAGCCAAGGTTGTTGAAGACATCTTCAGCCATGACATGAGCAACACCTGAAATCTCCCGCCTTCTCTGTGAGGGGATTCATGGGTGGTATGTCTGGGCTTGTTGCCCAGATCTCCAGGTTTTCATTCAGCTCTTCCTACACCCACCACATTGCATGATCAGCTTGTACAGATGCTGTGATGTGAGACACCAGGTTCAAGCAACCCTTATTGCTTCAGACACACAAACATTGCTTACATTGGGTGTGAGCAGTTGTACCGAGATGCAGACTGGTCGTGTTCAAATTGACAGGTCATGCATCTTGCTCATGAAAAACACAAGTCACCATGCAAGGCTGCTGGTGGGTGTGCAAAAAGTGAGCGTGGTTGTGTGTTTTACAGAGACACCAAATATACTGCATACAAGAGCAGCTACCTGAACGGCTTCAGCATCCTGTAGCATGTGCAGCTCCTGATCCATGATGAGTGCTGTAGGCACACCTTGTCTCCATGCTCTGCTGGCTTTTGCCAATTCAAATCTGCAACATTACAGATTCTCAAGCTTTCCAGCTGCGAGAAAACCAATGGCAGTGCTGTGAGCTTGCAAGAGCAGCTGTGAGACCATGCTGCCTGCAGCGACTCCATTGTGCAATGATACACAAGGATATTGGGAACAGGATGAAGCTAAGAAGCAAAGTGCTAGGACAAAACTTGACATCAACTTCTGAATGCATGCAAGAAGTGAAGGGTCATTGTGAATGCTGCAGCATCACTATACACCATCTACCTGTCAAGGCTTCCTGGTATGACCAGGAGCAGGTCTGCTCGTGTCAGATTGCCATGAGGAATGTCCCTATAAGAAGCAGCGTACAAGGCTGTCAGGAAGATGCAAAGCTTATTTCGAAACTGTTGTGCAGTCATGTTTGAGATTGTTGGATTACCTGGTGCATTGCTTTGGTTGTGTCATTGAAGTTGGCTGCTGGGGCTCAGATAAGTCCATAACCGACAGGGGCTTCCGGCTACTTTGTAGATGGATTTTTACAACAGCCTTGAGGCTGTCTGTGTCTTGTGATGGCATGAACTGGCGTGCAATCACCAGTAGACTGCCTACTGTACATGTCAGCAGAATGCTGCGGTAAACTACACAGGCCTGCATTCCTTGAAGAGTGTCGAGACTTGAAGAAAAACCTATTGTATCAATGATACAAAGCTGCACTGCTGTCAGCCTAGCAGGACTACCGGCGCCTGCAAGCACATTCTGCCAAGGGTATTGCGGAGTGAAGATCCCTTTCAACTTACGGTTGCAAAGCGGTCTGCGAGACGTCCGCTCCTTGTTCAATGCAAGTTCAAGTGCAAATAGTAGGTTTGACCCTGGTGCTTGACGTTGTTTGGAGCGCTTACGTTCTCACAAAATGCTATCTCGTGCCGTTTTCTGGAAGCCACGTCTGTCGTCCGTCATGCATCAGCAAGAACGCTTCAGCAGCCCTCGGTCAAACATGCGACTTGATCAAGCAAAGTGCAGGCCTGCGAGCTTTGTTTGCGTCTCCGACGTCCAATGTATACACTTTACACTCAAAATTTTATGCCAGATGCTTCGACGCCTGACGTTCAATGGAATCAGTTTAGGTTGCCAGCAGTCAAACTTACTACGACCGGTGCATGCTTTGATATTCTCATCATGCAGCAATGGATCTGTCATCAATGGATCACTCCCGCCAAAGCTGCGCGGGGATGACATTGCTGTGCAGAGACAGGCAACATGCTCGACGAGCAGGGAGCAGCTAACGAGTTTGCGGATTCACCTTGAAGGCGTCATGATCCTTCTCTGACATCAACGGTGATGCAAAATGTCAGGGTGGTATGGACCTGCTCACATTAGCCTGCTTTGACAGATCAGTGCGCCACAGATCAGAGCAAAGCTCTTGGCACCAATGAGGTATGCTGCCGTGTCAGAAACTTTCAAAGCCTTGCGAAGGTTGCACCGAAGTCGTGCGTGCACAGCAGTCGTCATATCTGGACGCGTCCTTGGGCTGTGCAATTCCCAAGGGCTTGATGGGTGTGAAGGCAGCGGCTCCACACCAACGCTACAGAGTTGCACCGCCATTTACTGTTGTGCTGGGCGTACACCAAGTTATGACGCAATGACACAGGTCAACATGTCACACAATTGTTGTAACAGCAACTTGCTTGTAAGGCCACTAATGGCTAGCAGATCTTCCAGAGAGGATGCTGCGCAAAGTAAATGGTGTCATATGACATGTTGAGCACTGACATGTGTGATTGAACAAGCTGATAGCTTCGACACATTGTGACACCCAGCAACCGTCATGCAAGATGCTGGCTATTCATTGTTGCAACAGACAAATCACAGTTTGAATCAGCGTCCAAACATCACGATGACTTGCAGCCACTTGCAGCCCAAGACAGAGGGCAGAACAAGAAGGAACCAACACTGCATACACTGCACACGCGTTTCACGGATTCAAAAGCTGTGTTGCTTGTCAAGTTCAGTAAGATTGATTGTTGCTGAAGAGAGTATCAGCAAGACACGTGAACACCCATGACATGTATAGCACATGCAACTGGCCACAGATAGATAAGCAACAGTGTCACAAGGTGTCACAACCAAACATCATAATAGAAGGCAATGTCATGCAGAACCACAGGCAATTGGAAGCTATGCACTCTATCAGAACTGAAGTTAGACATCATTTCCATTTGTTGAGGGGAGCGAGTCCATGCTGTCAAAGGAATGTAATGATCATATTCATAGCAGTACCCCTTCATGTTCCAGGTGAGATCCCATTTGCTTTCCCGCTTGTCATTTCCGTCTTCATCAACACAGTAGGGAAAGTACAAGTTTTGCACGCTGGGGGCCATTTTCCCCAGATTTTCACTGAAAGTACTCCTAGCGAGCACCAGATGCCTGGAACCCAAAATGGTTGCCACACCTTGCTCCAAGTCTGTGATGATTTGTACTCTGCCCTTGTACTCCTGTTCTATGAGCGCCACAACTGGGTTAGAATAGTCTTCTACTACCACAAAAATTTGAAGTGCAGCCAGCTCAGGGAGCTGCAGTACGGTCTTGTAGAAGGCAAAAGGCGGCTGGCCATAGTAGGGGTGTATCACGGTGTGTGTGAAAACGTCCCCTGCTCTGACATGAATGACTATTGAGTCTCTGACGTGTCGGGGCACGATGCGAAAGGCAGGCAGCACTTGCTCCACCAGCACTCGCCGCTGTTTGCTTGTTGTAAAGCTCCAATTCGCCAATCGCAGAGGCATCTCGACTTCATGATAGAAGTCATCGGTGATAGCTATCTGTCGTCCTATGTTGCCTGTTCCGATGAACGTGAGTTCGACTTCTGCAGAGATCCTTGATGCCTCTCGAAAGTCCCACTCAGTCTGCTTGAAGTACGGGTGCGGAGTGATGATGACTTCTGACCTCGTCTCTCTCCCGAGATGTAGCACATGCGCCAGCGACACAAGGTTGTTTCCCAGGCGGCCATACCAGGGTTTCAGCCTCAACAACAGATTTCCGGAGCATTCAGATGGCTCCGGTGCAACTTGCACTGGACAGTGCTCAGCAGCACCAGCTCCTACGATCACGAATACGACTGCTAAGCTGCGAAACACCCACATCGCCATGCTTTTTGCGGTCGTTGTGCAGTTCTGTAACTGCGCCATGGTTTTCGCATTTGTAGTCATTCATCTTGAACGTAGCATGCGAAGCATGTGTGTGACTCACAGCATGTTAAACAAATTCAATACTTGACGACGAAATATCATCTCCATCTGCACGATGCAGACTGCACCGCCATGGCAATCACTGTCACACATGTATATCAGATATGTGTACTTGTCTATCACAATGACAAAGCCTCAAACCCCAAACCTCAGCAGTTTGAACGATACGTTTGATCTTATGTCATACGACAAGCAGCATGGCCACAGAAAAACTAGCACATACAAAATTACCAAGCATCAACACCAACATCAACAGACAGCGGCAACATGGACCCCGTGCACCTGTGCCAAACATCTGACAACCATCACCAGATCTGGAACGAACAGCCACTATTTGGGCGCGCCACATCACGTCTCTTGCTGGATGATGGTGAGGCTACCTCGGTTACCAATTGACATTTGCAGCTGCTCATCAAAGTACAAAAAGTCTCTGAATCCCTTCATTGGCTCAGGGAAGTTTAACAAGATCTTGCCTTCCTCATCCTGAGACACAGCACAAAAGTTAATGCTACAAACCATTCTCTGCAGTGTAGTAGTGCAACATGCATGGCTAACCATCGCGTTGAGCAATGCAAGAGAATCTGATCAACATCAGATGATGCAAGCAAGCCAGACATGTGATGCTAAGGAGCACCAGCAGTCTCAGAGGCAAGCATGCAGGCAGCTAGCACACAATAGTGGCCTGTCAGCAGCTTGCAATTGCAGACCCAATGCAGAGAAATCCAAGATCCAGCACATTATCCAAAACCCAACGCAGCATTATCCAACCACAGTACACAATCACTTACGACCAAGGTCATCTCACACAAACAGGAAGGTAGCATACCATCTTGGCATTCGCTTTCTTCATGACTTCCATCCATTTCTGCTTGGCAGAGCTGTCGGATGTGTTGGGTCCCAGTGACAGTGCTGTGAAGCCAATCTGCATGGGCAACATGCTGCAGGTGACTTGAAAGAGAAAAGAATAGAAAAGAAAAGACTACGCCCTTCGGCATCAATTCAATGAAAAGCCAAGTAATATACCAGGCTACCCAGGTAGGTGACTTTGCACCTCGTCCAGGAACTTTGATGTGTGGTTCACGCTTCACTGATGACCAGATAAAGCACTGCAGCAAGTCTTCATTACTGATCTCCAGCAGTTAACATTACTGCTACTATGGCAGGCTGTCTTGTCGAAAGCATATGTTGCATACGAACACTTCGGCCCAGCGTGCAGGCAAGACTTCTACTGCTGCAAGAGGGTCATGATCTCGCAAACTATAGCTCAACGCCATGTATCCTTGCTGTATCACAAGCACAATGTTCATATCGCGTTTTCCACAAGTCAAAGGCACAACTACAAGGGGTCCTCTGCACACAAGAGCTCTCACAGCACAAGGGGAGTTTCCAAGCTGTGTGTGGGGGGGGGTGGGTGGGGGGGGAGGGCAGAAGGCGGGGGCATATAAAACTGTCAACAAGGCCACTTGCATCTGAATGTACTGTTCCTGAGACAGATGTTCACTCATGCAACAGCAAGTGGACAAAA
>JAABUK010010150.1_pt1 | contig 12649 bp, 7 predicted proteins | sample 5559141 | NCBI WGS metagenome assembly JAABUK01 (sample SAMN10711869, study PRJNA513367) | rock metagenome | isolation source: Antarctica rocks | place: Antarctica: Victoria Land, Pudding Butte nord | collected 2016-01-03
CTCGGTAATTGGAAATCTTGTTAACCTTCTCACCCTCCCCGCCGATCTCGGTCACAGTGTACGCTTTCGTCTTTTGCAGCTGCTCGATTATGCTGTCCATAACATCTACGAAGACAACCTGCATCCACGGTCAGCGAGCTTCAAGCGACTATTCTGGAGGACGTGGCACCTCATAGCCAGCTATATGCAGCTTCTCGCCAACAAATCCACGTCCAATGTTTCCACCACCGAAATGGATGGCGGTTTTACCCATGTTGGCGGTGAAGGATGCGGTGGAGAAGTAAGGTGGGATGAGTGCAACTGAGCGGGCTTTGGTATGACCTATCAGTAAACGGTCTTACGTGCAATGACTCGTATAAGTTGGAGTTGATTTAAATAGAAAACAAAGCGTGGAAAATGTCGGAAATGCTGAGGAATTGACGTTGTGGGTGGAGGGGTTTTTGATACCCCACTAAGGGTAGGTATCATGCCAAGAAGACAAAATCCCGCCCGGACCTCACCCCTTCATGCCTCACTGTCGCGCGAGCCTGAGCTTGTGCCTGAATTCCCTATTAAAATGATAATCTTAAAGATCACGTTCGATCTTTTACGAATGATTTATTCTCAGCGAATTCTTTGACACGATGAGTGGGCCGCATAACTCAAAGCTCAAAGGCATAACAACCCGCTTGTTGGAAGAGATCCTGACATTGTTAAGTCCTTTCCAGTATTCGACAACAAGGCTTGAATTCGATCTTTGAGTCGCTAGCTTTCTTGAAGACCAGTGGCTCTTAGATGAGAGTAATCAATCCAGACATGCTCTACCCAAGACGCAAGGAGCCAAAGTGACACGCAATGAAGCTACAGAGCTACTGACCATTCAGGTGCCCTGGGTAATTCAAAAGCAGGTGGTGCTGAGGAGAATGTTAATGTTGACTGGAGTTCCGCGCGTATAATATATCAGCCAGAAGGTATGTATGATGTACTTAGGGCAGTAGATAAATTGTGAAATTTTCTTGAAACCATAGTCGCTACCTATGCAAACGCCTGAGCGGTGTGCGAACAATACAATATCCCGACAAAACTAGCACTACACACTCACCCTTCCATTTCTCCGAAAGATCCCTTCCTGTCTGGTTTTTCGCTGTGGTTGGGCTTTGCCAGGTAAAAACCCGATATCTAAGAGATACTGGACATTCATTTCGATAGCCCTTAACAATCTAGCTTTGGCGCCTGCGTCAACCAAAGTCGCAGGTTTCCTGGCACCAAGCACCTCCGGACCTTGCTCTAACATGTGCATGATTGGGCAACAAGGATGCTTATCACCTTCCTCGTCCACGTCCGCTCTAAGCCGCATCAACCATTCGTCATGCTTTAATGGCTGCAACTCCAAGCCACACTTCGTTTTTATCGCGTCCCAGAAGTCACGAACAGTGAGGCCGCCCAGCAGCTTGTGTACCGCCCGAGTGCTGCCTTGATGTTGGTCGAGACAACCAAGGACGTGACTTGAGAAGTCATCGGTACTTGTGACGAATATCCATGAAGCTTCGGTTTCTTCGCTGTAACCTTGGATGGACATGGATCCAGCTACAATCCGCCAGATAAAGTCGTCAACATTAGCGACACCTTCGGTACACGTGCCGATGACAAACCCAGGTTTTATGATCGATATCCGATTTTCAAAGCTAGTCGGTGTCTGGAGTGAGCTTAATGCCAATCTCTCTGCTACCAACTTAGACTGGCCATATCCATTAGAGTTAGTTAGCTGAGAATTGAAGCTCTCCTCGCTATCTTCTTCCGAATCTGGGTCCCATTGCGGCCCCCCAGAAACGTACACGAACTTTGTAGCGAAGCTTGAGATCTTCACAGCTTGCAACAGGTAAGCCACTGAAAGCACGTTTGCATTCTTGAGGGTTGGATAGTCGCTATACCAATTGACCACTGCGCCATTATGAACAATGATATTGACGCAGTCATCTGGTAATGCGGCGCCGCTTAGTCTCTGCCACTGGCGTTTCGTCAACCCCAGAAGAGGCTTCCCTAGGTCTCCGATCCAAACCTCTAGTTGAGCGGCATACTTTTCTAACCACCATTTTGCAGCTACGGCTGAACGAACTAGTCTTTGTATGCCCTCCTCCGGGGTCTTAGCTCGTACATGAGCAATGACCTTCCTGATTCTAGGTCGATTGAGAGAATCTCGTAAGATTTGGGTTCCAAGATATCCAGTGGCACCGGTAAGGAAGATTGTCTGCTGACCTTGTCGCGTTGAGGATGTCACATACCCTTGGCACATCACGGCATCCAAGAACTGAAACCTGAGATCGTCGACTTCTTGGACAAAATTCAATCTGGTGGAACCGACTTCTCGAGTGAAATTTGATACAACTCCGTTTCTCGTACCTTCGATATGTCGAGCAAGCTCTCGAATGGTTATACCTTGTAGTAGAATGTTTAAATCCAAGCTTACTGAGTATACCTTATTGATATCTTTCAACAGAGCAATAATTGATATCGAATCCAAGCCAGCGTTTTGCAATGCCATGTCTTGTCCTCTTATATTCGCTCCCAACTGTGCATCATAGTTAGCAACCAACATAGCTATCATTGTGCTGAGTTCTAGTGCCAATTGCTCAGTTGATGGTATAGGTAACAGAGTCTGGGCATCGGAAGAAACCGTCCTAATAGCATATCGCTCTTCTTGGTAGATGTTTGAAAGCCACTGACCAATTGCCTTGCGGTCTAGCTTCCCCGAGTGCAGTAACGGAAACTGCGTGACAACAGCCCAGGCCGAAGGAATCATATACTTTGGTAAGACCTTCTCCAGATAGAGCTGTAAGAGTGTGATCTCCGTGTCGGCGATTGATAGCATTTCCGTAGGAATCAACCGAATTCCATATTTGTTCAAGTCCTCTGTGCTTCCAGCAGGAATCCGCAGCTGAAGGGCTGCTACTATGCGATCGCAGTATGCACCAGAGCGTGGTACAACAGCCACGGATGCTGCCACGGCTGCTTGCGTTACCAAAAGGCATTCGATCTCACTCAACTCAATTCTTTGCCCTCTCAATTTAACTTGTGTATCCTTTCTTCCAATGAAAAGTATGTTCCCCCCACTATCGTATCGTGCAAGATCCCCCGTTCGATACAGTCGGGATGGAAATCTACCACTGACATCTAACCAAGATGCATGTTCCATAAATGCCGCAGCAGTTGCTTGTGCATCATTAATGTAACCTCTTCCGATAATGGGCCCTTGAAGGACAAGCTCGCCAACCGTGCCGATGGGTGCAAGCTTGATTGGTTCGTTAGGTTCAACCATCCACGTCAAGCAACCAATAGAGCGGCCGATGTTAGTGCGATCTGTATCCAGCAAAACCTGACAATTTGCTACGCTTGTAACACAACACTCACTAGGTCCATAGCTGTTCTCTAAGCGTACACGCCCTGCCCACTTCTGAATCAGAGTGCTTGGGACACTCTCGCCACTGAGCCTCAGAACACGGAGTTTTGGAACCTCCACAGGCTCTAGTAGACTTGCGACTGAAGGAGTTAAATCTGCGAGGTTGACTGCGAGTCTGTTCATGACACCAGCAAGGTCACCCATCCGCTCACTCTCAGATGGAATGCAGATGGTACCTCCTCCCAACAAAGTCGCAAGGATTTGCTCGATGCTGCTATCAAAGCTGTACGATGCAAACTGAAAGACTCTTGAGTTTTCCTTGAAGAAACCTGCGTCTACCTGTGCTTGGAATCCAGAAACGCAGCTACGGTGTTCAACGACAGCTCCCTTGGGTTTCCCTGTCGACCCCGAGGTAAATGTTGCGTAAAGTGCATTGTGAGACTTGACAGTTGAAGCAAGCTCTAGGCTGTTGACAGTCAACTGCTCGACATAAGCTCGGTCAAGGGAGATAATATTCTTGGCTAAGCCTAAGCATAGTTGCAATTGTTGAGGGGAAGCAACAATCAATGAGGCTCCCACAGAATGAACCATACTGCCCAGTCTTTCCACAGGATGCGAGGGATCCAATAGAACAAAGGCCCCTCCTGCCTTCATAACTGCCAAAATGGCTACGACGGTCCACAACGATTTCTCGAAGCAGAGGGGCACAAAAACCTCTGGACCAACGCCTCGGATAGCAAGTTCATGGCCAAACCTGGTAGACAACGCATCTAACCCCCGGTAAGACATTTTACCATCCCAGGAACATAGTGCTAGTGCGGCAGCATGACCCTTTGCACGCTCTTGAATGAGAACATGCAAACAAGAATCCACTACTGTAGGGAAGTGAGAATTCCACTTCGAAACTTCCTCCTTGTCTGCAGAAGATAGCATTGTAATGTCTTGTAACTTCCGACCTTCTCCAACGCCAGCTTGGATTTGATGCAACACCTGCTCGAATTGCAACAGGAGCCTCTTCATCTGCCTGCAATCAAGGACTGTATCATCAAACGTGGCTTCGATGCTAATTCCATCTTTGACCAAACTGCACTCTAGGGTCAGCGCGAAAGTGAGATAATCGGTTGAGTGAATGGCAATCTGCTCAAGCTCACTTTCACCACTCTGCTCCACCATTGGTTGAACAATCAGTAAATTTTGGAATTGACAGGCACTAGCAGCGCCAGACCCTATCCGGTTAATATTTTGAAGCCCGAATTGTTCATGAGCTATCATCTCCGTCGAGTGGTTTTGAATATCTTGAAGGAATGCTTCTACTTTTTGCTCATAGTCAAGATGTATGCGTACAGGTACTGTGGAAATTGTTGGACCAATGATATCTTTAATACCCTGTACAGGAACCGACCGACCAGCAACAGTGGCGCCAAACACGACGTCTCTCTCTGCGGTATATCGTGCAAGAACGACAGACAATGCAGCTCTAACGATCGTAGATGTCGTGAGGCCTGTCCTGTTCTTTGGCATGTGGACCTCCAACCGCTCTATGGTGTTAGGATGTGGTTGGTACGCAGTAGACGGAAGACGAGGGAAGACTGGCCCCCCCCAATCGGCAAGCTGAGAGTGCCAGTACGCTTCTGATAGCCCTCGGTCGATTCCCAATAGATACCGGATGAATCGGTTGAAGTCGCCGGCCTTTGGCGTGTGCTTGTGTTGATACACTTCTTGCACGCTCTTTAGAATGAGTGGAACGGACCAACCGTCATAGATGGAATGATGCATTGTCCATATGAATCGAGCTGCATCTGTGCCTGTAGCAGATATCACACCACAGCGCATAAGAGGATCGCCAAAATCCATGGTCTTGTTTAGAGTTGAGTTTCGATAGGCCTCAACGCTTCCTGCGACAGACCATTCGACCTTCTCGTGGACTACTATTTGAAGCCAACCATGGTTCTCTGTTCGGATCAACCGTGTACGCAGAATGGAATTTTCGGAGACGACTCTGTTCCAGGCTTCCTTGAAGACCACCAAATCCCAATTCTTTGGCAAAGCAAATACATGGTGGGCCACGTATGCTCCGCGTCGCCGCATTGAAAGAGCCATCAGTCCTTCTTGAAGTGGAGTACATGGGTAGATGTCCTCGATCATCTCTCGAGAAACATTGCATTGATTAGCTGCCTCGATGCATAGGCTTTCAATTGCCGAATGTGGAATCAACCCGAAGGGTGCAGGTGCCTCATCGCTTTGGTTTTGATTAACCCTTAGCATTCGGGACATGGCGCTTAGTGTAGGATGACGAAAGATATCCTCAACTGTCAGACACAACCCGTCACTGCGCAGACTTTCCACAAGCTCGATGGCATCAATTGAATTCCCTCCCATGTGGAAAAAGTTACCATCGGCGATAGCTGTAGCCAAATCGACTGGCAAAATCTGCCGCCAATGTTGCAATAGAATTTCTGCTTCGCCAGAGGTAGTCTCCAATGTACTTGCGCTCTCGGTGTAGGTAACTCTCTGCTCAGCAGAAAAACTTAATGCCATTTGGGCCAGCAACCTCCGATTGAGTTTTCCAGATGCTGTGCGGGGGAGTTTCGTGATGGGAAAGTAGACCGATGGGATCATGTACGCTGGGAGAGAGCTAGACAATTTTGCTTCAAGACCTTTGATCAGTAAAGTAATTTGACTCTTCCATATCGAAATGGAGCCATTCTTAGGACTAACAGCCTGCGCTTCGCTGCCTGGACAAACAAAAGCAGCGAGGGCTTTACGCTCTTTCGCCTCCGGTATTGTAACGATCCCAGCTGCGACTTCCCCGACATCAGGCAGGTATCGCTGGAGATGGTACTCTACCTCAGCAAGCTCTATACGCTGACCGCGTAATTTGACCTGGGAATCCTTACGACCTATCAAAACCATCTTGCCGTCGAGGCCATAGCGGACAAGATCACCTGTTTTGTAGTATCGCAGCAGCTGACGAAATCCGGTAGGGAAATCGTGCTGCCATGCAGGCTTGGTAATAAATGCCGTATCCGTGTTCTTTTGATCGTGAAGATAGCTTCTAGCGATGATCCGTCCTTCTACAACAAGTTCTCCAATTCCACCAATGGAGACAAGTCGATCATGATCATTTATATCTACGATCCAACATCTGTTCGCTGTGGTTGCATAGCCCAGTGTTGTACCATTGTCGCCTCTCTCGAGCCTGCACATTACTGAACACAACGTCTCTGAAGAACCGTAATTGTTAAACAGTCGGACATGGTCAGACCAGTCGTCAATAATGGATTTAGAGATCTCCTCGCCACCTAATACAAGGGTCTGGAGCATAGGGGCGTCTGCCGGACGAATCAATTTGACTATGGACGGAGATAGAGTGGCGTGGTTCACCTGCAGCTCCCGGATCGTTAATGCCAAAGTATTCATTCGCGCTGTCTCTGATGGGACAACAATGCATCCCCCCTGTATGAGCGTAGAAACCATATCATAGATGCTAACAGCCCACACATATGCAGCAAATTGTAAGACACGAGACCTCGAGTCGACAAGGAATGCTTCGGCATGTGCATGTGCGCTTGTACTGATCGATATGTGGTCTTTGATTACTCCCTTTGGTTGGCCAGTGCTTCCCGAGGTAAATACAACAAACGCAGCATTCTCTGGCCGAACAATCTTGCAGGACTGTCCGGGTTTTGGAAGCCCTTCATCGAGCAGAGTTTGGGATATGCAAACCACATGGTCTACTTTGCTCTCAAACTTTGTTTCGAATTCCGGGGAGACAATCAGAACCTTGGCCTCCACTATCTGCAGGATATCCGTGACACGATCAATAGGATATGAAGGACTAAGATGGACACAAGCACCTCCAGCCTTAAGGACCCCTAGTGTAGCCACCACAGCCCACTTCGATTTTTGAACACACAGAGGTACGAAAGTTTCTGGGCCAACGCCAAGTGTCTTGAGATACAAACCTAACGAAGAGGATAGGTCATCCAATGCTGCGTACGTCAGCGTCCCATCCCACGCACAGACGGCATGGGCATCCGGACACGTTCGGGTCCGCTCTTCGATCAGATGATGCACGCAAGACAGTGTAGTGTTGAGGGGGTTTCTATTCCATCTCCATATCTGTTCCTTGTCCCAAGCACTAAGAAGCCTTATCGAGCCAATCAGTTGATCAGGGTCGGAACTAACTCGGAAGGCAATGTCTTGAAATGTTTGCGATATTCTTTTTGCTTGATCGTCCGATATTCTAAGTGCATTGTAGTTGATTTGAAGGGTAGATCTAGCCTCTATGATTGAGACAACCAGAGCGACATCAACCTGTGAGTTCTTAGCAAGCTATTCGATATGGTGTGCTCCAATGCACCATAGGAGACAGGCTTACCTTTAAAGACCATGTATTTTGGACAGAGAGATTCCTATCAGAAGCACTATCTTGTCCATCGGACGGTATTAGGTTTATGACCATGGTGTTAAAGAGCCTGGGACATGGGCCAGACTCAGGGGAAGGAAGTATTGGTGTATAGCGTTGCCCATGGCGCTCTTGCATCGAGAGAAGCAGCTGCCTCACTCGATCAGTCTTGCACAGATTAAAACCAAAACAGGATTCAAGAGGGTCCGAGTTCCCGTCCATACATCCAAAGCAAAGCGTGTCTGTCTCCACATAGCTGCGAAGCACCAACAACCATACGGTTTTGAAGAATGATAATAGTTCTATCCCAAGACCTCTACAGAAGCTTTCTAATGGAATCTTCGTTTCCAGCGCAATCGTCATAAATTTGAGTTGAACCAGGCCACTAGCATCCTCACCCATAGGAGGGAGGATGCATGGTTCAACATCCTGAAGATATATTTCGCCGTCCTGGGTTTTGATGGGCTCGTTTTCTAGGAATTGTTCTGATGGCATTGTTACATCCAGCATGGCGGTTGTTCCAATCCTCGGAGGTGTATAGCCTTTCCGTGAGATATGCCTTTGGGGGAGGTGGAGTATGTGATTGCCTCCCAGCACGGTGTCGGTGCGATTTAAGGGGCATCTTCGCACCGTCTGGAGCGTGAGTAGTGATAACTCTAGTCGACTCTCTCCGTCCAATAGGCGGACTGTATCTAAACAGACGATCTCTTTGGCATCACTTCCGATCGCTCCCCGACCTCGGACAGAGAAAGCCGTAAAGGTACATGAGATCGGCAGAAGGAGGATACTAGTGCTGTCAGCTTAGCATATGTGCTATCGCCGGGTGCCTAGGATGGCCTTCCGGGGTAGCCGCTCACAAAAACGGTAGCCACCGGGCGGCTGTCACGTCGCCCGATGCCAGGCTAGCTAGTATAGCCCCTGGGTATGCAAAGCTTAAGGTATTCTGAGGATTGCAACCAGCGCTGCAAAAGCACTAGTCCCTTGAGGGACATAAGCAGAGCAATTGCAACTCACCGCTTTTCCGGACCACAGCGGACCAGATCTGCTCGAATAGAAGGCCTAAATGGGTCCACATGACGTATCAAGCCAGATGTTTGCGTGTCACAGTCTGCGCGGGATTGAGACGCGGCAGAAGAACTTCTCTCCATATCTGTTAGGGTGATAATCTCCTTTCGTTGGATCTCAACCGTCACTCCTCAACTGCCCCCTCCGGTGTCTTGTGAACTTGCAGAAATGGATTCCCTTACCTTACCGCCAGAATTATCCCTCATTGGCAAAGTTGCTATAGTTACTGGAGCGTCTCGTGGTATTGGCACACGCATTGCCTTAGAATTGGCCAAACGGGGTGCGGACGTTGCCCTTGTCTACCAAGCAGACTCTAGCACTTCTCTTGCACAGCACTTGGCCGACGAAATAACATGCTTGGGCCGAAAAGCCACAGTCATCAAGACCGACTTGGGTGAGCTCCATTGCGGGCACATGGTCATCTCGGCAGCACTAAGAGGCCTCAATGTTGACAAGATAGACATTCTGGTCAATAATGCTGGTGCTGACACACCTCCTGCAACATCACTGGAATTTGACCCGTCATTGTATGAAAAGTATGCACTTCCATCTTGCTGTGACTCTGGGATGGAGATTAACATTATTGCCAGGATCATGAACGTCAATGTACGCGCTCCTCTGCTGCTGCTCCAATCTCTCCTTCCGCACGTATCCGCTAATGGAGGCCGTGTGATTAATATGTTTGGCCTTCCCTTTACCATGTTTTTGAATATGAAGGCCCTGATCATGCAGTAGTTCATCAACTCTCGCACGCTTGCCGGCCGATAATCTTGCAGTTTATGCCTGTTCGAAGGCGGCCTTGGAATGCCTGACGCGTCACTGGGCACTAGAATTAGGGGAAAGCCATGGAATGACCGCTAATGCTATTGCCATTGGTATCGTAGAGACGCATTCCGCTGCAGACCTAACCGCTGAAAAGCGAGAATCTCTGCTACAGCTGCCGAGTGCTGCAAAAAGGCTTGGTTCTGTAGATGACGTTGCTCAAATTGTTGCATTCTTGGCAAGCGACGCAGCTAGGTGGATCAATGGCGATACTATTGCTGGAAATGGAGGATCTATGTTCTTGTAGTCAATAGAGCATTGCCAAAATCTAAATATTTTTTTGGAACTGCACCCTTCATAGATATTGAGCAGCATAGAACTACTCGATGGTACATTTGCAGACGCAATGAATGCCTCTCTTTATTGAGGATTTTCGCAATGGAAGGCTTACGACGAACACAACTTCGAATTCAGTTGCCAACATATATCATCGTCGGGACAGCAGTGACAACCGAAAGCAGGCCCAAGGTCCAAGACATCGTGCCCCAGCCCAAGTTTGAGAGCATAAAGCCGCCCCAGATAGGACCTATCAAAGTCCCGGCTGCGAATGCACAATTGTAAAGCCCGTAGGCTTGAGCATAGGCTCCTCTCCTACCAAAGGCAGAAGGATTTCCTGCCTCTTTCTCAGCGACCACATGGGCAATCTCAGCCATCAAGGGTGCGATCAAAAGGGTAAGGGAGCAGCCAATCAGAGCCAGGAGAGCACAGAGCAATACAATCTGTTTCAGTGAATTATGCGTTACAAAACGTAAAAGCACCAAGAATGGATGAACGGTTATGAAGCCCAAGGCAGCGAGCCAGCGCGTCCCGAGCCGGTCGGACAAGTAGCCTAGTGCAAGAACTTTAGTATGTTGAGCATAATATTTAGTAGATATATCCTACCAATTGCAGGTGCGAAGAGGCTTGGACCGAGAATAGCGATCATAATCGCACCTGCACCCGTGGAATTAAATCCAAAAACTGTCACTGTGAATAATGGCAGAACCTATGATATAATTTCAGAGACCCCTCATATTGATCGATGGGTAGATTGTGCATACAGTATCGAACGCTGTCAACAGGATAGCTTGGACGAGAATACCCCACAAAGCCGCGACAAATCGCGGAGATCTCAAGAGTAACACAATAGACAAATGTGCTCCCTGGGGAGAGGTTTCTGCTGTTTCCCTCGTAGGGTATATCGAATCCAGACCCAAACGCCCCATCTCGTTGTGATCAGTGCGGTCAGTCCTGGGAACAATAGAACGATTTCGGAAGGTGTCGGACGCTTGGTTTCCAGATACTGGTATCTCTCCTGGTTGGAGTGTGCTCGTCCACTGTTTTGCAACACTCTTCTCGATCATCACTAGCCGAAGGAAAATATCCATCGCAATCAAGCCAAAGGCCATTGCAAAGACTGAGTAGTACCCTGAGCGAGCATATACTATGCCACCCAACAATGGCGCGAGGATGAGCGCGAGACTAGTGGATATGGAAATGTACCCCATGGCTCGTCCAATATCGTCCTTTTCAACTGTATCAACAACAAGCGCTAGTCCGACTGTTCTAAAAGTTATTCAGCATTAGCAAAGTACGTATGCAGACGAACGCTTGGAGAAGATATCTGTGGCCATTACCCTACAACTGCTGCAGAGGCTCCCTGTAGTACTCGGCCTGCAATGAGCATTGCTATAGAGTTCCCGACACAGAGGAGGGTCGTGGATAGACCAAGTGCCACTAGACCCAATATCATGGAGAAACGCCGCGTTGTGGTGTGGTCGGCAACATATCCAAACACCGCTAAATGAGAAAGGTTACTTCTGCATATCTATGACGGTTGGATGCCATGGGACTCACGAGACAGCATCAACAGAGAAGCCCCAAAGACCGCAAGGAGTATTGCGACCCAGTACTGCTCTTACGTGGCATATCAGAGATGCCAGCCATATAATCTAACCCCCCAAAACTACCGAGGGCAAAGAGGGAAGTCGCTTGCGAAACCCACTATCATGTTCTTGAATGCCAACCCTCTCAGTCAAAGCGAATGGAATAACCGGAACAATCTTCGCGGACGAACATTGACGCATCAGTCGCTGAATTTACCCACACTTGGATACAAAGTTCGCTTACAATGCCGTAGAGAAAGATATCCTAGGGCCCATCCAAATCAGCGAAATTCCGTATGCCAGCTTGAGGGCATTGGGTGTTCACCGTAAACCAAGCCATAGCCACAACTGCTAGTATAAAGCTCTGCCTGGACCTGAATTGCAACAAGATAGGCGGCTTTGGTCCATGACCAACCTCTGAGGTCCGCATACCGGGAGGCAACACACCAGCTCGTGAAGTCTTAGGCACGGCCCTTGACAGTTCATAACCCTCGAAAATAGTACAGAGTGCCCGAGATAGACCTTGGTGGGCATTGTAATGGGATCGGGGGGAGTTGTGGACTCGCTGTGGTTGCTGTGTTGTATAGGTCGGATTTACGGATGTAAACTCCGTAGCGTCACCTAGAACTCGCCGTCTAGCGCCGCCATCTCGGCCCGTTCTTGTAAGCGCCCACAGCGCCCTGCCCAACTACCTACCTACCCACGCGGGTAGCAAAAAAAGCCGGACTCACAAATTTTCCCCGCACCCAACCACCAAATTTACTACTCATTTTTCCGAGAACCATGGAACCAGAGGATCACTACAACCATCATGACACTCCTACTAAGGCTAAAGTTCAGGGGGCCATTGAATTCTGCGAGCGAATGAACATACCGTACTTCAAAAACGATGTTTTTAAAACGTTCGGAGTGTCAAAACAGCAAGGATATCAGATGCTTCAGCCTGAGGTCTCCGCACGTCGACGAAACAACGATCCTGAACACGAAGAAACGCGTGGCCGTAAATCACTGATATCGGACAAAGATATACGGGAAATGGAAAGAGTTTTGGAGTCGGAGGGCTTTGAAGCCAGAGCTTTAACATGGGAGCAATTAGGCTTCGAGGTGGGCCTG
>JAABUK010010151.1_pt1 | contig 12647 bp, 19 predicted proteins | sample 5559141 | NCBI WGS metagenome assembly JAABUK01 (sample SAMN10711869, study PRJNA513367) | rock metagenome | isolation source: Antarctica rocks | place: Antarctica: Victoria Land, Pudding Butte nord | collected 2016-01-03
GCACAAGATCTTGAGAAACTCAGTGACCACATACACGCGAAGACCCTCCGATATCAGTATGGTACACGATGGTTACTGCCATGGTACCAGCAGGAATTTCCCGATCAAATGTTTCGACAGTGTCATGATCTCAACCGTCATTACTGTTGAAGCGTGTGAGGATTGATGGAGATTCGGCCTTGGCGCGGCCTTGGCGCGGTGGTTACTAATGAGTCAGCCTAGTGCCCAATTGGGACTAGCGGCCACGGTCTTGGCGCCCACAAATTCCTTATCCCTTCTTTGTTGTCTGCGACTCTATTAGCTTTTCTACTTCTCCATACTTATTCACCTTAGCTAGTATGGCTGTATGATATCACTATTCAGCTCTCTGCAGCTCCCTCAGTATCACTCTCCATGCTCATAGCAGACAGAACCTATGAAAAAGTTAGTTGACGACAATGTTCCCGGATCGCAGACCTTCTCACCATCGAAGAGAAAGGGACCTGGACGTGTAAGCAAACGCAGGAAGCGTTCTCAAGTGCGCCGTCGAGAACGGAAATCACCACGTGCATGTCGTTGCCAAATCTGTGCTCAGCAAACACCAAAGTTCGATGTGCGAGAATCGACCATTCCCGGTGCCGGAAATGGTCTCTTTGCTGGCGAAGATATAGGAGGCGGAAGCAAGCTCGGGACCTACATGGGTCTGATACATGAATCAGATTCAGAAGAGAAGAGGGAAAGTGAAGAGGACGATGATGAGAAGATGACTCGCTTCACCATATCCAAGGGTTAGCCTCCTCACATTTGGACCATGAGATTACTAACCACTTCTAGGACGTTATATCGAAGGCGATCCGCGGCAGAGTGTGATCTTCTATGTCAATCACCAATACGAACGTGAGGACCAAAATGCCGAATTTCAAATGCACGGCGAGAATCCCGTATTGATCGCGATTCAAGACATCGAAAAAGGAGAGGAGATCTTCTCTGATTATGGGGGGTAAGTATAAGCAGGATCGATGTTTAGGATGTCTTCTAAACATGTGAATACTCAGGGACTGGGTCTTCCCAAATGCGCCAAAGACAACGGCGACACAGTATGAGAAGAAGATTCGTCACGTGGACGGGCTATACTGTGAGGAAGATTATCCGCATGGCCAGTTGCTCTACTGATGTCTTTTGCACAGATAAAGGATTGGTTATTCGTAGTGGGCGGTATGTGTATATAAGAGGAGACACTCCAAGACAGCGAAGGTGGGTTGCAAAAGTTCGGGAAATCGTGATTGAAGAAGGCAAGGAAATGCTCAAGATAACATGGATGTATCATCTGAACCACCTGCCAAGGAAGATTGCGAAGAGCACTTCTTGCAACACTTACGAGATCTACAATTCAATTCATCATGATGAGATCGAGGTGGAATGTGTGATGGATCTGGTAGAGGTTCAGAAAGGGGTCCAAACCGGTGGGCATACGGATTGTTTACGCTGGTATCGCACTTGGGATCATGAACTAGGACGGCTTATAGGATGAGAAAGTCAACCTGGCGAGCTGGAATTCTTCCGCCAGGTACATGGTGCTTGTTTGTTTGTTTGTTTGTTTGTTTGTTTCATATACCGATCCAGGCCTATAAAGACCTATGGTACATGGTGCTCTGCGAGAAAAACACAGACCACCCAGCCTTACAAGCCGAAACGATCCCTGCAAGAAACGTTAATCACATGCATCATACAACGAAAGTTTCGAAAACGTCTAATCAGAAAGGCAGCAAAAGTGACATTGTTCTAGGTACTCAACGAACCTAAAGAGCAATGCAAGCTCCACGACAGAATAGAATCAAACCCGCGCTTTCTTTCCCGCCTTCGATTGAGGAGAGGCACCTTCGGCGGCTCTCTTCGGTGGGTGCTTCTGATTCACACAGGCATGACAATGTAGAAGGCCAGGCGTGCCGTGTGAGTCGGTGCCGAAGAAGTTCAACATCCCTTGCTGCTCCACAGCCCAGTCAATGCTCTGAGGAAAGGCGCTCAGCTTGCGTCTGAGGTGATTGCTTCTCATATAGATGCAAACAATATCACGAGGATGACGAATGTAGAACTGGACGCGTCTGCGGTATCGATGACATAAGGTGCAGATATCACCATTCAAAGAGCTGCTGCTGCTAAGGGTCTCCGTATCAAGGCAGTATCCCACAGCATGTATGTCGGCCTTCTGTAAGGCGTCAACGATAGCGAAACTGTTTGATCGACATTTGATAGAACCTTGGATATGGTAGCGGCCGGCTTCGTATGACGGCACTGCGTCTGGCGCAAAATAGAAGCACGATGTTAAGAGAGCTCTGACAACTGTCCCAACCACTTTCAGACTCTTTTTATGTGTTGTCGTACATTCGTTCGTAGTTGTGCCATAGCCTTGACGTTGTTAATGGCGATAGAACCAGGAACCGAGATATTTAAGCGGAAGTGATCCTGACGACGATCCTCGTCAACGGAATTCAAGAACTCGTTCCACATGTTTTCGCCATTAGACTTGGACCATCAAGAGCGGAAGATACGTGGGAGAAAGCCATCGATGAAGATGTGTCTGAACTGCTGTGCGTGCTCGTGTTTCACGTCCATCAGAATACCAGTACCAATAGAGAGAAAGACGTCGGGCCCCTTGAGGTATGGCCATAGGCGGCGTCTTTCCCAATCAACAAGATTGCAAGGATTATTGTGTTTGAGGGCCCCATCCGGGTGGTCGCGGTCTCCAATACGCACGGTCGGGTACAGGCTGCCAGGAGTTCAGTAGTGTGTCAAGCAGTGTGGGAGATGTGACTTACACCGGAGCAGCAGCCGTACCAAGTGCCCTACAGGATGGATCAGTAAGCTTCCAATGGTTATTCGTGAGATACTGACGCTTGCCAAACCTTAGGTTCGTCCTCAACATTTTCCGGCCCTGGAGACTCATATCCTCCAGACTGTGAGCGACAGGAGCAAGGTGTCAGAGAGTCTCACGCACCCCGATAATAGTCCTTTCGAACGATACCGTTATAGTTCTGAAGTAGGAATGGTGTCGCGTCTGATATGGACGTAGTGACAACGGCAAATTTCGGGCCCGAATTGAGGTCACGTGGTGTATCGAATAGGCGTCTAGTGAGGCCGAAGATCTCTTTCAGGTACGCTTCAAAGATGTTCGGATCATAGGCGCCATCGGACAACCAACAATGCACGTCACTTTTGAGCTGGGACATCAACGAAGAACGCGACTTCTTCTGTCCGAAAAGCTTGTGCGCAAGTTTCTCAAAATCCTTACTACACTGTTGTGGACTCCCCCGGAGAGATTGTAAGCCAAGGACATTCAAGCCACCTGCAAAAGTCAGAACTGTTCTGGCACTTGGTAGCGGAGATCTTACCCGAGCTCGTCCCTATGGGGAGATCAAACATACTTCATAATGGGAGATCACCTAAGGTGTCCTGCAAATTGCAAATGAATTCTGCCGATATGCGTCCTCGAGGGCCACCACCGTCAATGCTGAGAACCCGAATACCCGCCGTCGGTGGTTTGCTCGTGACAGCAAACACACGATTTCTGAGTCGCAGATGATGCAAACGGGAATATCAAACGTGTACTCGGTAGCTGCGGCTTTGATTCCGAAGACCAGGATATATATGTCGCATAGAGAATGGCCACAAGGTAGAACGTGCTCTGGAGGCCTGCGGCGACAACCCAAACATGTTTGGTTACTCTTCAGGAGGGACCAAAACCGCGAGTTAGGCTGCAGTTTATCGGTTCTGATGCGAGAGGAAATCCGTGTGACCTTCCTTGAGTACGTGGAAGAGGTCGACCAGGGTGGACGCGATATGGGAACAGTAGAAATGAGTAAGGGTGGCGGAAGATGAGCACTGCTCTAATGCATCGAGACACGAAAACTTGTAGATTCTGTCAAACAGATACCGTGGATCAAATACTGTTGGTCATTAGCATCGTATAGCGGAGGGAATTCAAGAAGCTCACGGTGCATCCCCCCGGTGGATATGCGTCCATGACGAGAGTTGCAGCGATGTAAACCATCAGCTCTAGATCTGCAATGTTCGCCATCTGTCCCAAGCTGAGAAAGTTGGTCACATGGCGTGCATGACCATCAGTGGCCTGGAGCTGAGACCGTGATGCTATAAGGATGTCGAACTCAGCGTTCACTGTCACTGATATATGCTTCAGAGCATGGCCGAAGAAAGCCATTATATGGCTGGCGGAAAAGAGAACGTTTTTCTTCGCACGAATTTGTAGCATATCCGCTGAATGGTTCATAATGGTATCTCTTAGACGTCGATATTTTGCTTGAGAAGACAGGTGGTCTCCGCCTAAGTACGATATCTGTATAGACGAAAAGACATCGTTAACGGCGTCGCCGCATGTCGTGAGCAGAGTAGATCTAAACTGCTCGAATCTCAATTCCGCCGTCTTAGAAGGGACAGATGTTTCGGAAACGACGAGGAGTCGAGGACGAGTTAGCCGATCGAGATTTGAGGGAGAACCTGCCGAGGTCCAGGAGGATATGCGTGAAGCGAGATTCTCAAGGGACGGGAAATCGTCAACGAAAACGCAGACGACATTGCTGAGGAGAAAGTAGAGCGTAGCATGAAGAATGTCATTGAGGGAGAAGTCCGCGAGTGGGAACCACGACAAATGGTGTTCATCAGCCTGGTGACAGTCGCTCCGCTTAGGGACTGCTCCGATTCCACAAAATGGGTCACTGTCGGAAAATAGAATGGGATTGTCGGATTTTATCGTGCTCGTGTCGATATAGACGAAGTGGAGTACCGCGGATATTGTTCCCCTGGGCCTGGTAGATCTCGGATGATCCGTTCCAGGCGACCAAAGTCATAGAGTACCACCTCCTTACTACCTGCCACCTGCAGCAGAGCGGTGTGTTCGCAAGAATGCATCACGATGTCAGGTTTGGGGATGGCATCCATCTTGCGGGCAGAGACCTATCGATTTAAATGAACATTAGCTCACGTGATGGTACCAAAACTAGAATCAAATTTTCCTCAAGAAATCGAACCCCAAGTGGTGACATTCTCCCTCAACATCTACGATGGAACACAACGTTCCTGAACGACAGGTCTGCTTTGCTGCTATGAGAGTTATTTCGTACAATGTCACAGCCCCAAAAGAGCAACGACGAGCGAGTTAAATGGCGTGCTCGCTGCCGCAATAAACTCGCCCAATACCTAAGTACCTTGACACTCAATGTTTCATGGTATAGACTGACGTCTTGTTAGAAGAAACGTTGCATCTAGACATTGCGCCGAGGACGTATGTCTGGTCACTGGTGCTGAGGACCCGTATCGTTGGGAACCGGTCCCTAGCGCAAAGCATCTTTTCACAAAGCAACCAAGTAAACATTGCCTCCGAGAATATCACGAAATCTTCAAGAGGGTAGGAGAGGGGTTTGAAGCGGTTCTCAATGATGGATCAGGCACACTAAAATCACCTTTCGTCAGCCAATCAAGCCCAGACGCAGTCGCAGCCGCAATAAAAGTAAAGTCGAATGCAGCATTGATTGTCATTATAGCTGACTTCTTCACCTCAGCGCCTGAGATTGCTCACCTCGAATGAGACCTTCAGCGACCGTATCGCAAAACTAGAAGAAGACAACCATTCTTGGGAAGCACGCTTGGAACACAAAGATGCATCGTACCGGAAGGCAAAGGCCGCCGCAGAAAGATTGGCGGAAATGCTGGTAGGATCGCAGACAAGTGCGAAACAAATGCGCATGGATTTGGCACGCTGGCAACATACAGCGGCGGACAGAAGTTGCTATCACGCATTATCGTTCACGGAAGCAATCGCTAGAAAGAGCTGTCATAGACATAATCGCAATTGTGAAAAAGGTGGAAGAAGGGCAGAGAGCAACTGTACAATCGCCACAGATAATAGCATCAGATTGACTACAACTTATCTACAGCAATGACTTCGGGGTGGAAATACTCTCCCAATTCCTGACCCTGTTGAAGTGCCTCGACCGCCTTTCTAAGCATCCAATGTCAGATCTTCCATCACGAGTCGTGTGGAAACGGCCGGCGTGATGACTAGTCCAATATAGTCCGCGAAACGATTTATCACGATAGATTCTTCCTTGTACTCTGCCGGACTTCTCACGTGACGTGTTCCATGCACTCCTGCTGATCAGTCAAAATCCTCAAATGCGAACGGAAAGCAACTCACACGCAATTGAAGCCGCGCTCCCCCTGATAGCCGTGATACACACCGTACGATGTGAAGGCTCCGGCTCCAGCCTTGCTCTTCTGGATCCACTGGTCTCTGCCAGGGAGGTTCCTGGCCAGCAGGCCTTGTTCCACCCAAGGCATGTGGATATCGACCCCGGTCGGGCAACGCGGCCCAGTCAATATCTGGGTAGCCTCGTTTATATCACTGTGTTTCCGGGCGCCAGATCCCTTCTTGAGAGCAACATGCACACCTTTGCAATGCGGTCGTCCTTGCTCAGCAGCGGTAATAAGGAACCAGCCAAGGGATGGTCGCACTGTGGACAAGACAAGTTGGGAGGGGGCGTGAACCGTCCGGATGCACACTCCAGGACCGAAATTGGTGACGAGCCTGAGTATGCGTCTTCCGAGAAGGGTTCACAGATGAGCGAAGGGGGAGCGCGGCCGTAAGAGGATTAAGTCGGATCCTGCCTGCTGCTACCCTGGAGTGGAGATGACAGCAAATCGCGAAGCGATGGAAGTGAACAAACAGAAGCATCATCAGCAGCGTGCAAGAAGTGCGATGCACCATCAGAATGGTCGTCTAGTTGAAGAAGAGCTGTGGGCCCGGGTCGGCGTCGGACTTTTCACATCTATCGAAGTTGAACTTTGAACTTGCAGATGGTTGTTGTCGTCGTCTTCGACCAACTTGGGATCACTTCATGACTCATGGTGAAAGACAAAGTGGCGGCGCTTCGAGGGTGGTGATGAACCTGTGGAAGGTGTGTTTGCTTTGCCTTTCTTAGGTTGCTTGGTCTGGCAGCCTTTTACTGAAGCTGCAAAGTATGCCATATACTGGTTGAAGATGGAGTCGGGCAGGATTTTGAACCCTTTCTTGATCAGAAAACAAGACTCCTGCCCTTCACGCGTTACCCATCTTTGACAAGGTCAGAACGCGAGATCCGCCACCTTCAGAGTTTACGTACGCATTTCACTCGTTCACCCTGTTCGTGTGTTCCTTTAATATCCCATTCTTCGACTTCTTCATATGTCCATCCGCTATATCAAGCTCCGAGCCAGCTTGGGCTTCCTGTGCCATGCATGCCGCCAGTCTCGCCGCACGGTCGAGTTTTTGAGACATGGGGGAGGAAGGGTCGGGTCGAGCAGAAAGATCTTTTTGGTGAGAAAGAGACGCCATCCCGGTGCAGTCGGCACACCGTTTCACCCTGAAGAGAAACCCGTGGCTGATATGTCGCTCACAGGTGGTGGTCCGGCTCACTGACCCACGTGACTTGAATTGTATACGCAAAGGCTTGAACTGCGGCGCCAGAGTTTGATTCTCTTCAGCGTCCGTCTTCAAAAGTATACGTGCGCCTTTTCAGCGTGCTCGCCTGCATCAAGGCCTCCTGAATGGGAACTGCGACAATCTGAAGCCAGATTTGGGCTTCATACATCCTCATGCAAAATCTCCCCCAGCCACGCGCTTGCGTGGAGAGTCTGCCTTGCTGTCTCATCACATGCCTTCATATCCTCCTTGATCAGCATCACTGCCAGCTCCGGTACCAGAACCGTGGTAATAAAGTCGGCGTCCCCGGTGGCGCGCAAGAGTGTGTCTGTACCTGCTCTTTGACGAAGTTGCGATCCGAACTCGGCTATGATGTGTTGCGCCCTAGGCGAGTCAGCGAAGACAATGAAATAGAGGAGAGGAGATAAACTTACATCACCTGCTGCCCGCGAGGACCGTAATAACCGGCCGTCGCGTTTTCCTTACACCGATACATCCGGCCTTCCTTCCTCTCGACGGCCGACTCCAATTCTGTGCGGTAGAACGAGGGCGAATCCCCGTTCAAGAGAGAGAGCGAAGGGCAGGAGAGAATTCTGTCAAGCGAGAGTCTAGTTTTCGCCAACCGATCCTTGGATATCCGCGCCGGGCCCATTCGGTTTCTGCGTCTTCCAGCTCACGGGCTCTCCAGGATTTGGCCTGCTCCTGTATGTTTCGCTTCTTTGGGGGTGGACGAGCCTGCGTACCGCGTCTTGGGCGTTTGATGACAACGCGGCTGGATGCTTTCGGGGCTAGCCTGTTACCCAACACCGCCAGCCGCTTCTCAGGAGCACGATTTCTCATAAGCGAGTGCTTCTTTCCCATGTCGCCTGTACGTGAAGCCGGAGTTTCGAGTTCATGATCAGACAGTTCCTCCAGAGTAGTAGTGCCATCACGACCCACAACCTCCATCCATCCCGGAATCGGAAGGGTCCGACTCGGCTGGCTTTCCATGACCTAGTTTGAAGTCACCTTCGACGGGTGCAGGAGTGCGACGCAATAAGGATTCCAGGCTAGGCAGGTCGAGGTCGTCCTCACTATCGCTCTGAGGGGTGTTCAGGTCATGAAATTGGTCAGACCCTAGGGGCTGAGGTGACGAGCCGTCTAGGTAGAACAACGCTGGATCCAGGGGGGCCTCGAAAGCGTCAGAGCCTTTGTCAGTGACGGGTGTAGACATCGAGGTAGGATCTGCGATGCTGTTTTCTGACCAGGTAACATCGCCCAGCCGTAAGGTGCCGTATATGGAATCGCCAGTGAGAGAGCCATCGGATCGGTCATATCGGTATGGCGGCAGCTCCAGCAGTGCTTGATTATCTGGTGGCCTGTCCTGATCGTCGAACACAGTCACGATTGGACTGTCCCAACCTGGTTCGGGGTAGTGGCTGATGGTCGACGGAGTTGACATGGAAGCTTCACCGGTGCCAGGACCTCCACTCCGGCCGCTGGGCTGATCTGAAGAACCCGCCTTGATGGGGGACGACTGGATGAAGGTTGTGCCGTTTGATGCCGCCTTCCGACTCACCTTTCGCCTATTGGATACCTCCGTTCTCGAAGAAGGTGGGTTTTGAGACCGTCCCGCAAGGGACGGAGACCACTCGACGAACTCGTCTCCTGGCTTCAAGCGTTTTTCGCCCTGGCACGGTGTCGTCTGGCCAGCTTCCTCAGGGCCGAGAACAGGTTGCTCATCGTCTTCGGGCATTCTTTTTTGTCCGAACATCCTCCATTCAGCTTTCCAGAGGCCATGTTGGTCGCTCAAGTGATGCCGATAGGAGTTCACGTCCTCTACCTTCACACCGCATCCACATGCGGTCGGCCAGGAATGGACTTCTTCGATGTGGGCCTCAACGTGCTCCATGAGAGTGCAATTCCGGGGCCACTGATGTAGCCTCTCAGCCGCTGGAAGGTCGGTTCTCGCTAGACATTCGGGACAGAATCCAGGACTAATCGTTGTATGGCCAATATACACGTACCGCACACCATTTCGGCGTCGTAGAGTCGAGGTGGCCGTGACAATGCTCTTCCCAGGCGGTGGCACCGGCAACCCATTTGAAGCAGAGCAAGCAGTACTCCACCAGAACCGGACCAGAGCCAGCGGATTGCCTGTCTACAGTCCTGGCCGCAAATTCTTTGCGACGACAGGCATGAATGTGGTCAGCTCGGTTGCACTTCACCTCGGGGAGCTTGCATTGATACACAGGACAGCGTCCATCGACAGGCTCTTCCCCCGGGCGGTACATGACTTCGAAATTCCTGGTGCAAAGTGACAGTAGATCCTGCACGGCCGACAACCTCTGGGCCCTGGTACGGTGCTCGTTACACTTGATCATGTCGGCAAGGCGAGCCCGCTCCGGTAGGACGCGGAAGAGCGCTTGGGCTTGGTCAACAGTCGAAGCTCTGTCATGCGATATCCTTCCACGAGCCTGAATGATGTTTGTGTACCGGCGCTCGAGCCATTCCTCCTTCCAACGCGCCAGTGCTCGAGTTTTGAGCCAATGGACATACATTCTGTGTTTTCGTAAGGCTTCGTTCATCGTCTTTTCTGTCGCGCCATGTTTGCGAAGGTGGTACAGGTCGCGGTATAGCTCGGTCGCTGTCGGGTCAGTCAAGACGTTGGCCATCTCTTTTGCGGGCAATGCCTGTGGAAGACCTGGAGCTCGCCTAGTACTGACGCTTCGAAGTTTCGCAATATGGTCCGTACGCCGCTTTTCCCGAAGGAAGGCGGCCTGTCCGTCAACAGAAGTTATACTTGAAAGGTAGTCGCGGTCGCCCACATCGGATGAGGCGTGGCCAAGGACCTTGTTTCGCTCTCCGGAAGTGGCTCGTTCTGCTCGGCGAAGAAAGAAAGGCAAAGGTCAGCATCTAAAACTAGGAATACACAAAGAGGTCGGGGGATCTTACTGTCGACCTCGTTCGCGACAGCACGCCGCAAGGCGTGGATAGTGAGGTCGCCGTAGTATCCGGCATTGAGAACAATGCGCTGAAAATAGTACCTGAAGGTCGAATCGTCCAGCATCCTCTCGGAGAGACCTCCGTGTCTCGTGACTGTTCTCAGGACCGGCAGGTCTAGCTTTGTGATGAATGAGTGTATGAAGGAAGAAGCTATCTACGCAAACTAGCAAGGAAGAAGGAAATAGGCCTGTGCTGAGTAAGCCGCAAGGAGGACCTACAAGACTTTGACGGGTACATTCGCAGCTCGAGAAACGGCTCACCCTCCGGGACGCGCAAGTCCCAGAGGTCGGCCGGCGAAGCTGATTCCGATGAACACGTCATCCCTGAAGGCAAGGGGCAGCAGGAAAGCGGTGATATCAAAACTCAGCTTGCCATGTTCGTCAGCTGGAATCTCAAGTCTATCCCCGTGTCAGTCTAGGCTCGAGAGGGGACTGGGATGGTGAGGGCGCACACGGAGCTTTCTGGGTCCTTGTTGTTCTTAACCCAACGTTGCACCAGCTTGAGAATAACTTCCGTGGCACCCATCGGGGAGAGGAAACAGATAGACGTGGACGTCCTGGCTCATCGTCAGTCTCCCAGCAATGGCGGTAGGAGGCATCGTCTTACCTTCCCTGTCAAGCCCTCAAACACCAGTCTATCTATCTGTCCGTCTTTCCCTTTCACCTCCGCCTTGCCGTTGTGAAGAAAAGGTCGAATGCGCGCTCGTGAAAAACAGTAGGCCAGAAGCAGGAATGTCATCTGATTCTCTCATAACTTCGTGAATAAACACGGAGTCATTCTCTGTCCACAAGGAGTCGAGGACGTTTACAAGATCGTCGACATCGAACAAGTGCCTCTCCCGCTTTTTGGTCGTCGTGTAGCCCTGCTTGAGCAGCGTGTTGCGAACCCACTGGTTGGCAGCCGATTAGTACAACAACGCGCTACGTGTCATCTTCAGACAATACTTACCAAAGTAGACATCTTTTCTGAGTTCATCACTGGCCACCGTCCCCGTGATTCGCTGAAAGCCCGCGAAAAATTTCTTCAGTATATTTTTTACGCTCTTGATGTTGGGCACTGCTGCGAGCCGCCCGGGACGGGACTTGCAGTACCATCTGGCGAATTCTTTGACGAGCTTTGTTGCCAGGGAGCGGACAGTCCTTTTGTAGGCACTCTGAGGCGGGCACGCCCTGGGTCGACATGAAACTACATGGACCCGGTCAGCATTCAGGGCAGGGAAGAGGGCGGGAGCCCTCGAGCAAGCCTGCGGGCCCCGAGTCGAGCACCTACATTGTCCATTGATCTAGGGCCTCCTGCTGGTTGCTCTTGTACCTGTCACCTGGCTCGTCTTTCGTTTGCTGTATGCTGTCCTCCTCTTCATGTGCTCCTGGCACCCAGCCGTTCTCCTCCGCCGTTCGCTGGTAATCCTCGACGGTGCGTCTTCGACCCATCTGACCTGACCGTAAGGCAGAGGAAGGGAATGTTGAAGAGAGTGGGCAGAGAACCGAATGGAGGCAAGGAATGACGGGGATGCGTAGGATCGAAGTTGGCAGCAGACAGACAACCCTGGAGATTGTTGCGAGAGATTGAGACGGGAAGGTGGCCGAGAGAGGAAGAGAGAGAGGAAGAGAGAGGAGAAGAGAAGAGAGAGAGGGAGAGAGGCCTCAAAGGGTGAGTTGGTTGGTCGAGCGGACGGGGGTGGGTGAGGACGAGCATGGGTGGGTGAGCATGGGTGAGCATGGGTGAGCGAGGGTGAGCGAGGGTGAGGCAGCTCACCCGGGCCGGGTGGAAGCTCACTCGGGTTGCGCGAGCTGGAGGGTGAGGGCGGCGAGGGTTTTTTATATGGCCCAAAGTGGCAGGCGCCCCGATTTACTCGCATCACGGGGGGGGATGAGGAGAAAGAGACAAATTTAGAAGAAGGATGTGGGGGAGGGGAAGAGAGAGACAGATGAGATAGACATCATCTTCTCCAAGCAGAGAGGAGATGATAGCCTTTACAAGCTTAGGCGTGAATAATAGATTATCTTCCTCAGAGGCGAGAGATGTATATATATAGCCCTTATATTTAAAAGAAAGAAGTATGGAGGAAAGAGGAAGATAGATTTCAGAGAAGAAAGCGCGGGGGGGAGGAGGAAAAGAGATAGATTTAGAAGAAGAGAAGTGAGGGGGGGAAGGGGAAGAGATAAATCTAAGAGATGAAAGCGGGGAGGAAGGAAGAAACAGATTTAGAAGG
>JAABUK010010152.1_pt1 | contig 12646 bp, 21 predicted proteins | sample 5559141 | NCBI WGS metagenome assembly JAABUK01 (sample SAMN10711869, study PRJNA513367) | rock metagenome | isolation source: Antarctica rocks | place: Antarctica: Victoria Land, Pudding Butte nord | collected 2016-01-03
ACCCCATGGTGTCACCGATGTACTACCCGCCGTCGGCGTACAGCCTGCCGACGGGCGGCGCGCCCGGCCCCGTGGTCTCGCATTCGCAGCTGCTGGACGCAGTGCGCCGCCAGATTGACTACTACTTCAGCATCGACAACCTGGTGAAGGACCTCTTCCTACGGCGCAAAATGGACGACGGCGGCTGGATCCCGCTCGCGGTGCGATCCCGCTCGCTGCTGTGATCCGTCTCGTTTTCTGAATCATCTTCTCTGCCGTGCTTCTACTGGAACTGTTGCTGGTGCTGGCGAATCCAAATGCATCCAGCTCTGCTTCATGTCTTGTGGACGTCGGCATTTGACTGCGCCCTGAAGCTCAATTTGTCAATTCTGCATTTTGGAGCAGGCGCCTCGAAACGTCACGGCAGTGATATCATCTGCTGCAGGAGGTAGTTGTTTCTAAAAGCTTTCTGTGGGCACAGGTTATCGCCGGCTTCAACCGCGTGCGCATGCTGACGCCAGACCTGGCGATCATCATGGAGGCGATGCGCGGCTCCGCGACCACAGAGCTGTCCGCCAACGGCCTGGCGCTGCGGCCGCGCGAGGGCGCCACGCAGTGGGTCCTCCCCGCGAAGCAGCGCGACGCCCCGTCGCCCTACCACCAGGTCGCCACGTCGGCTGCCGCTGCGCCCGCCGCTGCTGCCGCGGCGCAGGCGGCCGCTCTCTGCTCACCGCGCGACAGCGCCGTGACAGCAGCGGCGACCTCGGCAGAGGGCGCGGCGGCCGCCGCCCCGGGCGATCCGCTGGCGGCCTGGCCGGCTGCCGGCCAGGCCGCGCCGGCAAGCAGCGAGCAGACGGGCGATCCTCCAGCGACGCCTGCCACGCAGCAGAGCCGGCAGCAGGGCGACAGCGACGCGCCCGATGCAGCGACGAGCAGCAGCGGCGCCTCGGATCCGCCGACTGCCGGCGGCGCCGCCGCCGACGGGCTGTCGACGCCGCCGCCAGCGGCGCATGCCGAGCGGCGCAAGGCTGATGACGAGCTGCATGAGGACGACATGTTCCAGCTTGACGAGGTGAGGAGCGTGAAATTTTACATTGGGGCCTGCCATGCTTCCTGCCGTGCTCTCCTGGTCGGCTCTGTTGTCAGCAGAATGGCCGAAACTGTCGCAAGGTGGTCTGACCCGGTGTCTCCACCATCTCAGGCATCATGCCTGTAAATCGCAGTCTCGCATTTCCCTCCCAGTCTCCGAGGCAGTCCAGACATTTGACCTGGCTCGCTGGCCTGTTGCATTTGCAGGAGCACGAGACGGGCGATGATGCGGCGGGCGGCGACGGCGACGCGACCTCGCCGTCGGGCCGCCAGCTGAGCGACCGGGACGTGCAGAAGCTCATCCTGGTGACGCCGTCGCGTTCCAAGGAGGGCCGCGGCCGAACGCCGCACGGCGACGAGGAGGCGGCGGTCATCAACGACGGCCTCAGCTTCCTGTCGCGCGAGATCGGCGGCAAGGATGTGAGTCGGCAGCCCTGTTTGTTCTGCAGCTGAAGTATACAAGCAATGGTAATGGGACCTGGACAATCGGTTGCTGCGCCCCTGTGATGCAAGTGGGGCAGGCCTGCCCTTTGTGCCAGACCAGGTGCCCGTGTGTCAGCGAAGCTCAATGCTCTGGCTTGCGGAGGCCAGCTTATCATGCGAACTTCCATCGTCTGCAAAACCCATCGTGCTGACCTAGGTCGATGTTCATCTCACAGGGGCGGGCAAAGGCGCCGGCCAAGGGGCGGCCGCCGCCGGCACCGCGCGCCGCGGCGCAGTTCTACCCGGCCAGCATGCCCAAGTCTATCGCCAACGCCCGCGCCGGGTGCGCTCTCGCTCCTGCACGCGCCTGGGTCGTGGACTTGGGCAGAGCTCGTGGTGCCAGCAGAGATACGAAAGTCGTGACCTTTGCGCTCGCACGCAACCAACATTGGAAGGCAAAGACTCTCTTTGTCCACGAGTGTTTCCTGCAGACGAGGCTCCTGCTTGCCTGCAATCGTTCAAGTGCATCGCTCACATATATCCACATCCTTGCTCTGCAGGCACCGCGGCCCGCGCGGCATTGGCAGCGCCTCGCCGCCCTCCAACGGTATCGGCTGGCTCATGGGCAGCTCCCCCGATGCCAACGGCACCGGCTTTGCCTATCCCGGCGGCAAGCGCGGCGGCGCCGCGGGCTCCGCGGGCCGCAAGCCGCCGAGTCCGCTGGTGGCGGGATCTGCGCCGCTGCCCGAGTTCCAGCACCCCAGCCACGCGCTGCTGGAGGAGGCCGGCTTCAACAAGATCCTGTACAGCACCTTCCGCGACCGCTGCCTCGCCGAGCGCGCCGAGCTGGGTGCGCCGCCGCTACAAACCCTCAAACTCCTTCAGCCCTCAAGTTTCACCCGCTGGGCCTTTATGCACAGACACACAGGGACCTCTCACCACCGCAGCTGCAGCCGACTCCTCCGTCATGCAAGACTGCTTCAAGCAAGTGCTCCCCAATCCCATGGCCGCCAGGTGCTGCTGCTGCTGCTGCCGTCGTTGCTTGCTGCTGCCGCACCTGCTGCTGCTTCTGACTGGCTAACACCATCCCGCGCAGGCATCGGGCACAGCGACGAGATGAACACGCTGTTCCGCTTCTGGTCCTACTTCCTGCGCGACAGCTTCAACGCGAGCATGTACGACGAGTTCCGGGCGCTCGCGTGGGAGGACGCCTGCGACGGCTACCAGTACGGCATGGAGTGCCTCTTTCGCTTCTTCTCCTACGGCCTGGAGCGCGCCTTTGAGCCCGAGTTGTATGCCGACTTTGAGAAGGTCACGCTGCAGGTGCGCTTCGTCCCTTTCGACAAGTGCGGCGACGATTTGTTGCCTTTTGAAGACATGACGCTGCTGGTGCGCGTGTGTGCTGCGTCGCTGCAGCCACTCATTGTGGCAGCCAGGGGCATCGTTGGCTAGCTGTAGCTGGCGATAGCATCTGTCAGGGGTCCCTTGCGGCGGCGCTGCTGCTGCCGCAGGCGCCGCAAGGGATCGAGATAACCGTTGGGGATATGACAGCCTCACTGCAGCAGTGATGCACATGCGACGTTGTCGTGTCAGTGGCTTGTGGATCCGACTCGTACGTCTGGTCTGTGACGCAGGATTACAAGGCGTCAACGCCGCCGCGGCTGTATGGCCTGGAAAAGTACTGGTGAGATTGCTGCTTGCATCGTCACTTTTTTTCGCTGACCCCCTCATCAATGCATTGTCATCCTTCGTGCGCTCAACTTGCGCTTCACAACCGTGCGTCACTCATCCACCAGCGGGACATTGCTGAATTCTTCAATTTATTTTGTGATCCAGGGCCTTCCACCACTACAATGGCATTCCCAAGGACAGCGACGTGGTGATGAATGCAGAGGTACTGACTGCATTCCCGCCCTGGCTGCTGTCTAGACAGCTGTCCTGCCAAGCATCCTACTTTCGACTTTGGCGGGCAGTCCGTCCATCGCAGGAGGGCGGCGGTGCACACACCATTGACATCTGTTTGCCATCACATCCATTATCCGTCACATCTATGTGTTTCACATGCTCGTGTTGTGCGTGCCGCTGCAGCTGAAGGAGCTGCTGGACACCAAGTTCCGAACTCTGGAGGACTTCCGGGCGGCGCAGCCGGAGGCCGACCGCATCCGCCACCAGCAGGTGCAGAACTTTAAGGGCCTGAAGGATCCAACACATCCCGCTGCCCCTGACCCCAGATGATCGGAATTCCCTATGGCAATGGCAATGAGACTCATTGGGCTCCAGCATCCTGGCGCACCGGCGCCCTTCTAATGGTGCTTCGCACAGCCCATGCGCGTCCCAGCAACACTCTTTCCTTTCTGCAACTGTTACCAATCGGACACAGTCATCTGTTCATGCGTTTTGCCTCGTACCAAGCCGGTGATGATCACATCCATGCTAATTCCGAGGGCCTGTTACGCTCACTGCGGATGACAATTTTCTCAACCAAGATCTGTTCTGAGGCTTGATGTCTGGTTTGCATGCCAACATATTGCATCGGGTATCCCAGTTGCCCTGAAACTGCTCTGCTGCTGCTCATAAGTCCGTGATCCACTAGATCAGCAAGCGGTGCACAGCTGTTGCTGCTGTGCCTGACGGACGCACTGCAAATCACCTGCACTGTCCTAGTATATGTGTCATAGCAGCCGGTGATGATCACATCCATGCTAATTCTGAGGGTTCGCCCTCTGCGGATGACAACTTTCTCAACCAAGATCTGTTCTGAGGCATGATATAAGTACCCTTCTCTGTCCCTCCCCTCCCAGCATCATGTCGTACACAAGGCAGCCGGTGATGATCACATCCATGCTAATTCCGAGGGTTCGCCCTCTGCGGATGACAACTTTCTCAACCAAGATCTGTTCTGAGGCTCCTTGCTCCGACCAGCCCATCGCAGCTCAAGCCGAGATTACCGACGTCACTGTTGGCGCCTCCTGTCGCATGTCCTGAACACGTCGCCCTGGTTGCGCAGCAGGATCGGAGCCACCGCAGCCGCGGCAACACGCCGACGGGCAGCTACGAGCGCGGCCATGGCTTTGGCGGCAAATACGGCCATGCCAACGGTGTCGCCGACAAGCGCAAGGGCGGCGGCGGCGGCTTCGGTCACCACGGGCCCCGGGGGCGGCCCTCCTCCCACTCGCCCGACCGCGGCTTCATAGCGGCCGCCGCCGACAAGCTCGCGGCCCACAAGCTGTCCGGCGCCAGCCCGCCGGCTGCTGCCCACAAGCTGGCAGGAGCCAGCCCGCCTGCGGGTGCCTGTGGCCTGCCGCTGCCGCCCAGCGGCGCCGCCGACCGCTCCTCCGCGGATGCGCCAGCAGAATCGGCTGAGAAGGCTGGCGGTGCTGCGTCTGGCGGCGACAAGCCGGCGGCGGACAAGGCGACGGCGGACAAGCCAGCTTTCTCTGCCGACAGGCCGCCGCTAGCGCCGGTGGCGGAGGACACCGCGGCCGTCAAGCAGGCCGAGGGCAGCATCTCCTCCGTCGCGGCGCGCATCGCCAAGCTGGAGGTGGCCGGCAACGAGGCGACTTCAGCGGCGCCGCAAAACCCTGCTGCGGTGCCGGCGCCGGACACGCCCGCGCGCCCCGGGTCGCTGTCCAAGGCCTTCGCCTCGGCGCGCAGCTCCCTCGACGGCGACAAGCCAGGGGACGGCGATGACGCGGCAACGCCCGACGGCGACGCCGTGGCGGCCATTGGCAGCAACGGCATGGCCGCGCCCTCGCAGGCCGCAGCGGCCTGAGCCGCGGGCTGCGGGCCTTCAAAACGCACTCTGCGGTGCGGCTTGGCCCGAACCAAAAAAAATAAACAGACACGGCCGCCCTGCTGGGGCACCCCTGGCAAGCGCAGCGGTGCCGCCGGCAGTTGCCTCTAGGCCGGCAGCGGGCTGCAGGGTGGTGTGAATCCGCATGCAGGCGCCAGCGAAACATCAGCAGTCAGCAGGGCAGGTTGCGTCTTTTCTGGCCGCGGGAACAATAGCCCCGGCGGCCATTCGGAGATTATAACAGAGGTGTGTGGCGCCTCGTCCCTAGCAACCCTTATCGTCACGGACGAACACAGCTGTGGAGGGTAATGCAGATGTCAGCACTGGGAGCAATGCGTCTTTCGTTGCAGCACGCAAATGGTCGGTTCACATTGTTTGGGTGGAGGCTGGGAGCATGAAGTGTAGTTGCTTTGTGAATCGGTCCAGTTAAGGACCGGGCTGACGCATGAGACATGATTGACCTCTCTATAGGTGAACCCTAGCAATCTGAATGCGTTGTTGAAGCTGTTGACTTTTGCTGAGGAGTGACGGAGGATTTTGAAAGCTCTTCTGGGTCTCTTTGCAGCATAATTTGCACAATCTTACATCGTCCACACTTGTCATTTGAACGTCATCTCACGTGTTGCTCTCCTTTAATCCCTCGCCGTCTGCACACCATCCTTTAAACCCGTTCGCTGCTCTACCCGCTGTTTCCGCGGGCAGACCCTCGCTGTCGCTGACGTCGGCTTGCCAACGATCAGACGGTGTGCGGCTTCAGGGTAGCCCGCCCTGATATCATCCCGTTGGCCGGCAGCACATCGTCCCGCTTGTTTCTGAGCCACGAGAACAGGCTCAACAGCAGCCCCCTGCTCGCCTTCTTCTTCGGCTGGCCTGCGCGCAGCATCACATGCACCTGTCAAGTTCACATGAAGCGTGTGGCTTCTGGCCTGTCTGACATGAGCTCCTTTCGAGCTTTGGCAGGTGCATGCAGGTGATGGGTCAGGACACTGCAATCACGCGTCCACGAGTCTCTGAGATTGGGGTGTGCGGACCGCTCAGGACACTGCACTTGGGCGTCCATGAGTCGCCAAGATTGCAAAAGGCGCACCTGAGCCGCCGCCGCTACCATATGGGCCGCTGCCGCCACCGCCGGGCAACGTCTGCTCGTTGGCCGCCAGCGACAGGATGAGCAGGATGGGATTCAGCCACGTCGTCATGAGCAGGAAGCCGAAGATGTACTCCAGCGAGTGCCATGTGTGCCTGAGCAAGCGCCGAGCGGCAAGTGCCATTCAATCTCAGCAATTGGAAGGGTGTCCAGGGGCTGATACCAAGCTGAAACCTGCAGTAAGAACGCAACTTGGCTCCAGGTCACAACACAGGTAGCTGTAAGGCTCAGCCGGCATGCTCTGCCCGGCAGCTCCATGCTCAGCGGAGGTCCGCCACAGCCATCTGCAGGTGTGCGGGTGTGGATGTGTTATCCAACCAATTTCATCCAACCAATCATGAATGCCTCACCAGAAGTAGCGGCCCCAGGCGAGGTTGGCGGCCACCAGCAGCGCGATGCTGGACAGGCCCTCCCAGGACAGCAGCTTGAAGAAGGGGAAGCGCTTGAGCAGCTGCAGGTAGGCGACGTGAGCGCCGGCACTCGTGCCTACCGCCACCAGCGGCAGCCGGTCCCAGAACAGCAGCACGGCATGCACCAGCAGCGTGCCCTGCGCGGTGAAACAAACGGTTTGTGTGTGAAAGGTGTCACAGGCTGAACGGCGGGCTTGACGCTGCAGTCCCCCAGCTGTTCATCTCATGACGCCGCTCACCTCGGAGATCCAGGTGATGATCTTCTTCGTCAACTGCAACGGCATGGAAAGCAAGTCAAGTACCCGCAGTCATGGCAATCGACACCTTGAATCTGAAATCCACTGGAGAGGATGGCAGTCCTGAAATGCCGACTAACCGCTTACCTGGGTGTACTCCTCTATCAGCTCTGCAACGGCAGGTAGGACATGTCAGATACTGAGCTACTCAACCTCTTTCAGCCCAGCGACTGGTATCAGCTCAACTTTAACAAAATCTGCAGGCGACGGCATTCCCCAGGCAACCGCTCACCTGCGACGTAGTACAGTCCCGCGGCTGCGCAAGCACACGCATGTCAGTAAATTATGCCAGAGAGCGTGCAGAACGTGCACTGTCGGGCTGCAAACAGCTGTCGTGCCATGTCTGCAGTGCGGCAAGTTGGGCAGTGCGGCGCACCGAGGCACACTGAGAGAAAGACGACCGACAGGTAGCCTCCGGCGTACACTAGCACGGTTGCGGCCTCCATGATTGGACAAAGGTCATGTTCTACTCTGGAGCGTGTGGTTCACCGGTTCTTTGGGCAAAGTTCAGACCGGTTGCAGGTGTTTGATTGCTTTGAAGGCAGGAGTGCAGGCAAAGAGGCGCGGCGATGCGACGCTACAAATTCGAGATGCAGGAAGGGATTGTGTTGCTGGAACTGGGTGCAAACTGCGATGTGCATCTGAATATTGTGGCCAACATGCACGTGCATTCGGCCACTGTTTGCGCCAGTGGCAGCCACTCCAGCCCCAGTTCGCGTTTCCCTGCGTCCCTGCCATCATCGCTGTTCACAGTACACGCCGCGCAGTCTCTGAGAACGCTCGCCTGTGCATTCAAGCACGCCACTGAGCAATACGCAGCAGTTGCCATCGCAGAAGCACCCAAACAAAAGCCTCAAGCAGAGGGTACACGCGGCAAACTGGGCATGGTGGAAGAACAGGTTGAAAAGACCAGCGTCCAGAAGTTCAAGGCGCTGGGCGTCTGCGAGCAGCTGGCCGAGGCCGCCGTTGCGCTCGGCTGGAAGACGCCGACCGGCATCCAGGAGCAGGCCGTGCCTCAACTCCTGCAAGGTCAGCATCTGCACCGCAACATGCTTTCGGGAGACATGCTGCTGACTCACGCATGTCTGCGTTGGATGTCTTAAGAACTTCATGCATGCAGGACATGCATGCAGCAGCCATGCTGACCTTCTTGACGCTTTTGCTGCCGCAGGGCGCGATGTCATCGGCTTGGCGCAGACGGGCTCCGGCAAGACGGGCGCCTTTGCGTTGCCCATCCTGCAGGAGCTGCTAGACAAGCCGCAGGCGCTTTTCGCGCTGGCGCTGTCGCCGACGCGCGAGCTGGCCATCCAGATTGCGGAGCAGTTTGAGGCTCTGGGCGCGTCAATCGGCGTCAAGTGCGCCGTGCTGGTCGGCGGCATCGACATGATGGCCCAGGTGAGCTCTGGTGCTCGTTAGCGCAAGATGATTTGGGCTGCATGCAAGACAGCGGATGCCAGCCGTCGGCAGCTGCATTCCAGCACTGCCGCCGGCGCGCCAAGGCGGCGACCTGGCGGCACCTTCGTCACGACCCTGCTTCGCCGTCCGCACTTCTATTGAACGAAAGTGTGCTACGTTTGTGCTGTTTGAGTGCTCGCAGTCAAGGCCATAATGCATTCCTGACATTCCGCTGTGCTTTGCAGGCCATCGCGCTCGGCAAGCGGCCGCACATCGTCGTCGGCACGCCCGGCCGCGTTGTGGACCACCTGTCCAACACCAAGGCGAGTGTTGCCCTGTATCGCTTTCCATCGTGTCCTGAAGGGCGGAGGACTTCAGAAGTGAGTGAGACGTGAGTCAATCTGCATGAGTGCATTTGCATGGCCTCCCCTTCATGTCACGAAGGGTTTCCCTGTCCCTTAGCACAGGCATTCCCTTGACGCCCCTTTCTGACCACTCGCAGGGCTTCAGCCTGAAGACGCTGCGGCACCTGGTGCTGGACGAGGCGGACCGGCTGCTGAACATGGACTTCGAGCAGGAGATAGACCAGATCCTCAAGTCCGTGCCCAGGGAGCGCCGCACCCAGCTCTTCTCCGCCACCATGACCTCCAAGGCGCGCATATTCTTGCGCGGAACTGTGCCAACTTTGATCCGATCCGCTGTGTCCTTCCGTCACCAAGCCTGAGTGTTGTTACAGCCTGGGCGCTGTCATGCCCAAGTGCGGCAGCATGTGCAGCTATTGCCGGCACTGCAGACGCCTGCTGATTGGTCTCGCTCGCACTTCTCTGTAAGTGGTTGCCTGAATCTCCTGTGCACCACGGCGCAGGTGCAAAAGCTGCAGCGGGCGTGCCTGCAGAACCCGGTCAAGGTGGAGGTGTCCGCAAAGTATACCACCGTGGACACGCTGCGGCAGCAGTACCTTTTCGTGCCCGCCAAGCACAAGGTGTGCTTTCCCTGCCATCGCTTTCGGATACCTGCCACCCAGCAGCTGCTCAGCATTGGCACTTCTGGCCTGCCTGCCCGGTCCCCCTCAGCGATCTCGCCCGAGCTGCAGGCCTGCCGCCGAAGCTGCATGCTGTTGGTGCAAGCGGTGCATTCAGCACGCGGTTTCCATGCTGTGCATTCTGATTGCGGCAGCCATTATCAGCTTGCACATCACTATCGTCTGTGCGCATCCTGAAGCCCTGACCTTGAAACAGCACGATCATCTGCTGCAGGACTTTTATCTGGCGTACGTGCAAACGGAGTTCAGGGACAGCCATGGTCGTAAACGTAATTATCCATTTCAAAGCAATCTGACATGCAAATAATAAATCCTCGTTCCAGGACTGCTACCTGGCTTACGTGCTGACGGAGCTGGCGACGAGCACGTGCATGATCTTCACGCGCACGTGCGACAACTCGCGCAAGATCGCGTTGGCGCTGCGCAACCTGGGCTTTGGCGCCATTCCCATCCACGGCCAGATGAGCCAGCCCAAGCGCCTGGGCGCCCTCAACAAGTTCAAGGTGCGTCGCATGGATTCGAGGCTGCAAACTCGAAGCTGCCGGACTGGACTGCAGAACGAAACCATCTGGCCGAAGTGCTCCTCCATCATCAGTCTGCCGATGGCCCTGGTGCAATGCATTCTCGGTCCTGTCGCATGGCTGCAGAACCAATATTTGGAACAGTAGTCGCTGACACCTTGTCGCCTCACCTACCAGGCGGGCGAGCGCAACATCCTGGTGGCGACGGACGTGGCGTCGCGGGGGCTGGACATCCCGGAGGTGGACGTGGTCATGAACTACGACGTGCCCACCAACTCCAAGGACTATGTGCACCGCGTGGGACGCACTGCCCGCGCCGGCCGCTCCGGCCGCTCCCTCACCTTCGTCACCCAGTGCGCTCTCTGTGTTGTGTCATGCTGCAGCCTCATCTTTTGTGCAGTCTGTTGCCTGCACCGAGTCTGCTCTGGCTGCTGCGCGTCAGAGGAGTGCGTGGCGCCTGCGGCGCGGCACGGCCGGAGCAGCTGTTGCAAGCTGCGGCCACAGGCTTTCACGTTGGAGAGCATCGGGCGGGCGCATGGCAGTGGGAATCGATGTGTCCAGTTTCAGAAGCTTTGGTGCTTTGCCGTGGTGAGACGGACGACTGACGGCGGTGCTCCTTCGCCGGGCAGGTACGATGTGGAGCTGTTCCAGAAGATCGAGCAGCTCACTGGGCAGAAGATGGAGCTGTACCCGACAGAGCAGGTGCTTGCCTCACTCCGCGTCCTCTACCATGACCCTGAATCATTCCTGCAAGCTTGTGGCATTCGTGCTGTAATGCTGCAGGCATTCTGATGAGGGGTCCAATTGCATTTGGGTCTGCAATGCGACGAACGCGACGGTGCTGACCGTGGGTCTTGCCTCCCGGCCTGCCAGGAGGCGGTGCTGCTGCTGCAGGAGCGGGTGGGCGAGGCGCAGCGCCTGGCCACGGTGCTGATGCGGGAGACGGACAAGAACAAAAAGGGCAAGCGGAAGGGAGCGCATGACGACGCAGATGATGCCGGGCAGATGTTCAAGAAGAAGTACGGCAAGCGGTGATGTGGCAGCTATCAACTATGGTTCATGAAATGGTGTCTCATCCAGGAATGGATTGCATCTGCTTGTGGTCGTCTGCTGCTCAAATGCTGGCTCAAGTGTTGACGTGCGTTGAGCGGGAAGTTTTGTAAGAGGAAGTCCTGGACTACAACTCGTCACTGCGCACTCCCCCCAACGCACGGACAGTGCCGCTGGATCGCCATTCGTGCTGTGCTTGACTACGCTGAGCCCGCGCGGGCCTGAGGTGGGCCGCGGCAACAGCCCGACTCCATTGGGACAGGGTATCGGAGCAGATCAGGGTTTAGGCTATATTCCCTAAGCTGGGCTAATATACCTAATCTCGCCGCCTCCTCAATTGTCGCTCACCTGCACATGTTGCGGCCTCTTTCGTGCACGCCAGGCCAGCGGGGGCCTGAAGCAGCTGCAGCGGCGGAACACAGGTGGGTCGCAATCTGCCAGCGCCCGGCTCGTTGCCGGTTGCTGCGAGTATTGCGGATGGTGTTGACAGGGGCCTGGCAGATGTCAGCCTGAGAGGGCTGCGACGGGCCTGCTGGATGTGGACGTGCAACAAGCAACGTGCAGTATTACACGGCCAGGCTGGTCGGGTTGCGGGGCCAAATGGAACAAGGTGTTGCGGGAGTTTGCAGCTGAAGCAAGGAGATTGCTGGGGACACAGCTCTGTAGTCAGGGCCAACTGGGGCCTGGTCGCCAGATCGTCAGCGACCTGCAGCAGTCGCATGCACGATGCCAACGGGGGTCCGCTGCCTGGCCGTGGCTGCGAGCCCTGCTTGGGGTGATTGTGCATTGTTTGCACGCATTGGCCATTGGCCAACCATGGCCGCATGCGCTCCTTCGCACCACGCCTTGTCACACAACATGTCACAGGCGGGTCGGGGTGGTCAAGGGAAGGGCGTGCTGGCAGTCGTTGCTGAGGGCGGAGCGGCGGCGGCCACCAGCGGAGGGCTGGGCGCGGGCGGAAGCAGCAAATTCCATGACAACAGCCATACAGGAGTGTGTTCGGAGAGCTCACCCGTGTCGTCACATCACCACAGGTCGCCACCATGCCGCGCGGCCCCAAGAAGCACCTGAAGCGGCTCAATGCGCCGAGCCACTGGATGCTCGACAAGCTGGGTGGCGTGTTCGCCCCCAAGCCGTCGCCCGGCCCGCACAAGCAGCGCGAGTGTCTGCCGCTCACGGTGCTGCTGCGCAACCGCCTCAAGTGAGTTGCCGGCCCCTTATCTGCAGCCCCGCATTTTCAGCCCTGCTCCCTCCACCCCAAGCATCATGCTGACTGCTGTGCACCGGGAGCTACAATGCAAGCTAGTTGCCAAGGTTGAGGTTGCGAGCTGGCATGCTTTGTGCAGCTCAGTCAACATGTCAGTCCATAAGTGGGTGCTGTGCCCCTGTACAGGTACGCCCTGACGGGGCGCGAGGTGGTGGCCATCCTCATGCAGCGGCATGTGAAGGTCGACGGCAAGGTGCACATTGCGGATTGTCCTATGTGTCACACTACCTACTCATT
>JAABUK010010153.1_pt1 | contig 12646 bp, 1 predicted proteins | sample 5559141 | NCBI WGS metagenome assembly JAABUK01 (sample SAMN10711869, study PRJNA513367) | rock metagenome | isolation source: Antarctica rocks | place: Antarctica: Victoria Land, Pudding Butte nord | collected 2016-01-03
CATTACCTAACGGGCAGCTTGTTTGAAGATGGAAGGGATTGGTTTTACTTGGAAGACAGAATTGGTTGCAGTGTCACAAGCCTTGTACAGCTGTGTATGCGGTCTGGCATTACTTGGAAATCTAGTGTGACGTGCAATACTTCTTCATGCAACATACGATCGAGACTACATAGGTAATGAATTTGGTATATAGCGTAGAAAGAAGCTCTCTACTTTGATGTGCCTCGAGATACATATATATTTATACTGTTCCAGTGCGTCGGCATTAAGGCATGTCCTCGGTGCCCTTTTCACACAAACCCTATTTGACACCATGCTCCCTGACATCCATAATTTAGGTGGACTGTTTGGGCATGGAGGATCCTTACTGCGAGAAAGCTCGAGTCTTCAATGCCCCGGGTCTGAAAAACTTAATTGTAAGCATCACCATGAGATGACGCTTCTGCGAAGTGCCCTCTAGCCGTCTGTAAGATGTACCAGACTGAACAGACGAAGGCGAAGTGATAGAACACGTATCTAAAGCATCTGGATGCCTAGAAAGCCACTGCATAGCTAAGAATAGCTACAGGCAACATACGATCGAAGCTTGAAACGCTACAAGCGCAATCCAATATTCCGTCAATTATGCTTCCTTGTTGACTGACCTCTATCCTCGCATACCAAGTCAATCTTACTGTCTGTCTAGATTACTAAGATACTAATTGGTCGCTCTTTTCGCCATAGCAAGGGAGGACAAATATACTAAGACGAAATTCAAGATGCGTATAAAAGCTCTGGTTGGGTGATGAAACAAGTCTGAGACTTCGCCGTCTTTACCCGCAAGACCCTATTACCTCGCTACCGCTGAATTGGCGGCGACAGGACCTCTCACACTTGCGCTAGGCGCAGCAGACTCGGCCTCGTTCTCAGCCCGTCTTGGTATTCTTCATATATCTACTTCTCCTATGTATGAACTGTACTCATTGCCAACAAACAATAACAGCCTGCCACGTCAATCCAATTCTTTGCTATTGATGCCGACAATTGCCACTCATCGACGATTTACCAAAGATATGGCCTCCATCTCCAAGACTTTGCATGCATCCGCGTTGTTCCTCAGCTTTTTCCGGATCGTTCTGCAAACATCCTCGCAGAGCCTTTCGAACTCATATCCCACCACTTATACATCCACCCCAATTGTAACATCCTCAGCTGCATCGTACATACCTGCAGGAGTGCCCCTATATAGTTTTACCTATCCAGAGTTCATCAATGGTTACGATAACGGCATCAAGGTTTCCGACAAGGACACCATTGCCGTCTCGGGGGCTTCTAATGGAGCACAATATATTCCAACTCTGCAAATCCAGTGCTGGACCCGCAACACGTCGAGTAGCTTCACATGTCCGCATCCGCCAATTTTTCCTCAAGACGGATTTCTACTGACGCAATTTTGCAGGGTATCAAACTGAGCCAGCCGTGACACTGAATCTCACAACTCTTTCCGATTCGTTCACAACCCAGTTTCCACTTCACCTCGAGACTTATCAAGCTTACAGTCCATGTGTACTGATTCTATATGATCCAGACCCCTATAATAGTACAGAAGGTAGTGGGACAAACGTGTACAGTAACGAATTTTGGATCAGCAACACCAACAATTCCGCTGGCCAGACGTGGAGCATTCACAATAAAGCACCGGCTGCTGGAATTGAACTCAATCCGAATGCTGATTCTGCGGCTGTACATTCGCAAGTCGTGGGAGGTGTGGGGACTTACATGATGAGCCTTGGAGCTGTAGCGGTAATGCTGTCACTGTTGTAGCTTAAGATCGTGGGTCCTTGTCATGAAGATGAATCAATCTAGCAAAGCAAGCTCAGTCAGGTCTTCAAGATTAGCAAATACGTCACTCGAGCTGTAATGCTACTAACGTACAATATCCGCCTGTGGGCAGCCTGCATTATCTTGGGCAAAGGCCTTGCGCTAAAAGCCCAGTTACTGGAGTCACAGACACTAGAATTTGGATTGCTTGATCATGCCGCGGTATTAATTTTATCTGCAGGATTGCTACTACATCTATCAAGGGTGGCCCAAGGAGGCAACTATCGATAGCCGACTATCGCCTTCGAATTGGCGAATGTATATTTATCTGCTGTCGTCGATAATCAGGTCTAAGTCGAACGAAACGTTGAAATTTAAATCATTATACACGATTTAAGCCTATATTTTCTGATCCCTGAGTACTCAACTTCCCTCTGCCAAGACATTATCATCCTTTTTTCTCGTCCGATATTCTCCCCCATTGCGTTGAACCAAGGATATGCGCACTCCAGTAGGTATCGGTAGGCCATCGAATATGCATTACGATCCGTTTGCGCGGTACTCTGATCTACGCCTTCATAGAACTACTCTTATCACGTGCGTTTCTATCTTGAAGGCGTGATACACGCATCATGCATGACTAGGGTCGTGCCCTGCCGTCGCTTTAGAATGTTTGGAGGCCTCCTGGGCTAGGTTCCTCGGTCTCGCCGCTGTGGTGCGGAAGTCCAGTGCACAACTATGGCGCTATTCGCAGACTAATAGATCTATGGCCATTGGCTGTGTGCAGCCCTTATCTTCAGATTTTCCGACTGTTGTGGTGGGCAGGTGGGGTCAGCTTGCTGTGCCTGCACGTAAGGGAGGAGCGGCCGGAGAAACTCCAGACGGGCAGCATTCGAGGTTGATCAGGGCCTGAAGAAATTTCGACCAATCGAATGCTTAAATGGAAGGGTTCACGGGCTTGTAGCTCGGACGGGGTCTAAAGTTACTCCGGCCGGGTCAGCATATCCTCAGTATATGCGCTAATATTGGGGTAGAGCTGGGGTGAAGAATATACTCGGTATATGCACGGCGCTGATCTCGGGTCAAAATTTTTACTCCAGGGCTATTACCCCGGGAAAGTAGTATATGCTCAGTATATACCGACCAACATCGGCAAAGCGGCAGCCCGCATAAGAAAATCGAGGTGCTAAATACGTATTTTGCTGATTTAGGCGGAAAAATAACGAAAAGAGAACGTTAAAAAAAAAAAAAAAAAAAAAAAATTCAACTAAAAAACGTAAAAATAGTAACTTTGGATTTAAGATTTTAAATCTGTGACTTTCTACTAGCGCCGGGTAGCTCGCTAAAGTTATATAGAGCGCTATAACTACGCTAATCTAATTTCGATTCTAAATTACGTCGATTCACGAAATTATATACGTAATATCCCCTAAGTTAGCGCGGTATTATAGACTATATAATTCACTTATTACTATATATATTTAATTATTTACCGGTACTACTTAGACTAGTTTATTCCGATTTATTACTAAATATATATTTAGTAACTTTAGTATTAAATCGATCTCTAAGGCTAGTATATGAGCTAAATAGATCTAAGCGCCTTTTCTATCTTTTTTAATAGAATACGGGCTCACCGCTTTACCGATAAATATAATTATTAAAAATTAATAACGGATAATAACCCGACTATAAATAAACGATAATAAATATAGAGTTTATAAATACCGAACGATTAAAGTAAATATTAAAGTATTTTTAATTAATTAAATATCGCGGTTTATCGTTTATAAAATAAAAGGGTTAGAAGTATAAAATACCTAAAAAGAAATAAGTAATATTATTATTAAAAATATATTTAATTAATTATAAACGGGGGTAAATTTAAAGAGTAACTCTAAAGTTAAAATTAGAAATATTATAACGGAGGAGTTCGATATATATCTTTATTATTAAATAGAGCGGAACGGATAACCTAATAAAAAGTAGTTACGGATAATATTTTATTTATTAATATAATAAATTATCTAGTAAAATCCGATATATTAAACTCTATATATATACCTACGACTTAATTATAATTACCGACTAGTTTTATATCTTTATTATATTAAATATACTCGGCCTAAAGACTCGATTTTCTTTTAATATATCGATATAAACGTACCTAAATATCTCGTCTATAGGTATAAAATTAATATTATATAAAAATTAATATCTCTTAACGACGAGATTATTAATAATTATACGGAGATTATTTTAGATTTTTATAAAAATATAACCGAATAATAAAAGAGGGTAAAGGGGCGGGGAAAAGTAATAAATAGTTATATATATAAAATAAATAAAATCTAGGAGCTAGTAAATATAGTTAATTATAATTAATTCGTTCCGGTATTATATATACATAGGGATATAAAGATTACTCGGCCTAAAATATTATATAATTTAATATTAGGCCGCCTAGATATTACCCTTTAAAGAATTATCCTTTTATAATTTATAGAGGTAAAGGAAGATAACGAGACCCTAAATAATAAAAAGTCTAATAAATAATTAAACCTCGCCTTTATTTATTTAAAGTAAATAGTAGTAAATTTTACGTTATTAAAGTTACCGAATAAATTTAGCCTAATTCTTTATCGATTTCTAACTAGTACCTAGCTCGTTTTAATATTACCCGTTAATTAAATATTAATATATAAAGTAACTTAGGAGGATTTAATCGTCTAGGGTTATATTAATTTATTATTAAAAATTAACCGAGGGCGCGTATAAAAGGCTATCTAAAAATATTATTTAAAGATATTAAAATTATTTAGGGTAACCTAGGGTAGAGTAAAATAAACGGAGAAAAAATTTTATAACGAAAATAGTTTTTTTCGGTAGGTGAATAATAAGATTAAAGGGCGCTAATATTAAACTATATAAATAATATAGGATATTATTAATTATAAGATAAAACCGCGCGGCGCGGTTTCGTTTAACTCCGTTATTTTAATCTTAATTATAATAATCCTATATTAATTATTAATATTAATCCTTAATATTAATAATCCGCGTTATAAATTATATTAAAATAGAAACTACGTTATTATTTATTAATTTATTATCTAGCCCTTTAATATCGCCTCCCCGTTTATCTCTATTATATATAAAAATCGTAAACCGCCCGTTTAAATAAGCGCGCCGTACCTCTACCCTAAACCTCCGCTCTTATATAATTTTAAATAAATAAATTTTTACCTCCTCCCTTTTAAGTTCTTCCTCCGCCTCTACCTTTACTTTTACCGGTAGTAATAATTTATCGGAAGAGACGAAAGCGGGTAATAAAAAATATCGTCGACGGTAAATAAAGGGCGAAAAAATTACTAGTATATTAATAATAATAACCGATATATAATAGGATATAAAGAGATTTTTAAAAGCACTTTATAAATTATATAAGATTTATATTTTCTATTTAACGTAAAAATAGTTTTTCGATTTCGTTTATAATAAACTATTTAGCGATTCCCGATTCGAAAAATAATTAATACCTAAACGGCGCGATTCGCTAGTTAAGAGGTAAGACTAGTTAGTTATTAATATATTTTAATAAGAGAATAAGGTCCTAAAGGAGTACGAAGTATTTAATATTTTTTATTTATTTATAAAAGGGCTTAAAGGCGGTACTTTATAACTATTTAAAAATATTATTCCGGTTATATTACGGCTGGCCTTATAGTAGCTTAATATCTTCTACCGAGTTTACTACGAGAATAGATTAAATAGTTTATTATTATTATTAATAAATCCTACTACTTAATAACCCGTCGTTTTTATATTATTAATACTTTATTATTTAATACGACCTTATAGGTCGATTAATTTTTAAACGATTTTAAGGCTTTATTTATATTAAAGGGGGGTATAACGACGAGTTCTCGATACTCTATACTAGTTTAGTTTAATTATTTTATATTTAATATTATAACGACGTATAATAACCTTAAAAAAGAATACCGAAGTAAAGATTTAATTAATAGGGTAGGCCGTAAATATTATTTTAATTTATGATAATTTTAAATATATAAAAAGAAGGCGTAGAGAAAGAATAAATAATTACCGAGAATTCCGATTAATTATTATTATATTAATTTTAGAAGGGCGTCTCTTCGATAAAGGGGCCCTTCGGTAGGATATATAATACCCGATAACTATATTATTATTAACCGAGATAATCGCTCGTTAATTAATACCCACCGATATAAATATAAAGGTACGTCCTTTATTTTTAATTTTATTACTCTTCCTTTTACGCCTTAATATTAATTAATATATATTAACGAACTCGAGTTCTAGATTCGGCTATATTATATCGAATTAATAATCTCGGCGGTATACGTATTTTATTTAAATAATATAAAGTTTTTATAAATAAAAGTAATACTAGTCCTAAAGAAATTAGACCCGGTAATAACGAGATACTTCTTAATAATATTAATATTTAAAGATAAGAGTACGACGGCTAATAATATCTATATATTAAAGAATATATTTAAACGTTAATTTAAATTAAACGATAAAAGCCCTATTTTTAATATTAATATTCGATTAATATATAGTAACCTTAAGATATAGTTATATATATAATTTATTAAGGCTTTACGTAGCGATATTTCCGAGCTCTTTTTTAATATTTTTAATTAATTACTACCGGGTTTAGGTCTTTAATACCTTCGCTTTAATATATTATAATTATTTTATAAGATTTATTAGGGCCCTAGTAACTTTATAGATCTATTTATTTTATAATATACGGCCGATTATTAGGATCGCTTTAAGATTATTTATTTAATGAACTTTTAAATATTAAAGGACCTAATTATCTATAATTATTAAATATATATAGTAGGAACCTAGGTTAGAATCTTAAAGTAATAATTTATAGACCCTTAATATATAAAGAATATTGTATTTTAACTCGCGGTATAAAGTACCTTTAATACCTAGCCTCGTATATTAAGAAAGATTTCTAAAATTATATATACCTAACCTTTATCTACTCGCGATTAATAGTTCTAAAATTATTAATATTTTTATATATACGTCGAAATCTATTTAACCCTATAATATATTATTAAATATATTAATATTAACCTACTCCGCTACGCTTTATATTATATTACGATTCTCTTCTAGGCTAACGTTATTAGTACCCTAAAATATATATAGGCCCTACTTTATATACTTTATATAATAGATTTACCGGTAGTAATAATAAAGTTATAAAAGTATATATTAATAAATAGTCTTATAAATCTACGGGGAATAGTGGATATAAATTTCGAGCTCGACGGCCTTTTTAAACTATTTAATAATAATCTTAAAATATTTTAATACGACCGGTCCTACTATTCTAAATATAATAATATATTATTTAAGAATTAGGCCTTTAATAATCTATATTTTTTAAAATTAAAGAGGATAATAAAGTTTATATTTAGAAAACCCTCCTCGGTTATATATCCGGTTAAAAGCGCGGCCGAGGATATCTAGAGTATAGCCCTTAACTTTATATATAAATCGTTTATTCGTTATACCGAGTAGGATAAATTCTCTTTAAGCCTAATTATTAACCTTTTCGATACCGGATTTAAACGATTAAATAAGAATATATTAAAATATAACGAGCGGTATACCTAAAAGTATATATTATTAGCGGACGACGAGTATAAAGATATTTTAGTAGTTAGGTTAAAGATTAAATATAATTTTATATTAAAGAGTTTTATAATTTTAATTTCTACCCTAAAATTTTCGAGTACGATATTTATCAATTAACTTAATAATAAATCCGCGCGGCGCGGGTTTATTAACTAGTTTTAAAATTATATAAAATATTATTTATATTAACGGGATCGAAAGGGGGTTAATTCTATTAATTAATTCGCCGATACCTCCTATAATAATTAGTGTAATTATTATAATATCGTTAATTCCCCCTTTAATTTACCCGCCTTATTACGAGGGCTAGGTTATAAAGTATAATTTTTATTATTATATTACTCCTTAATAATATAATATTTATTATCTTTATATTAAATCTTCTTCGATTTTATATTCCGAGGTTTATTAAATTAACTCTCCGCCGTATTAATTTTAATATAAGATTTACTCTTTATAATAGTTATATTTAGTCGTTTAACTCTTACCCTATTAATTACGGTTCTATTTTTAATATACGTTTTCTTAACTACTAATTTATACTCTACCTTAATTAACTAGTTATCTCTCCGCTTTTTAAATTTAGTTTACTCTTTATTAAATAACGGATCTAGCCGCCACTTTCTTTTAATATCGTTATATATTATTTACGCGTCGAATATCTTACCCCGATTTAACTCTTTTTATCGTCCCTACTCTAAAATATTTAATATTTTAATATAATATAAATAAAGATTAGACTACGCGTTATTAATCTATTAATATATAATTTATTTATTATGAATACTCTCTACCTACGTTACTAAATCTCTTAAGATTTTATCTAGTATTATTAAGGATATAGGGAAATATTAAAACGAGTTAACGAATTTCTTATTTAATTTTTAATATCGTTAAGCTCGAAGTTTAAATATATATTATAAATATTTAAATAAATTCTCGTCTACCGATTTATTTAACCCCGCGTAAATAATAATAGGCGTTTATAACTCTAGATTATAAACCAAGTAATAAGAGAATAACTTCGTATAATTCGACGTTTTATATTCCGTATTATTTTGAAAGACGAGGTCGATATCGTGAATATAATCGCTCCTAGGTACGTTAAAGAGATTATATAAATTAAATATTATTCGAGCTCGTCGGTTAATATTTATATAATTTATATAAACTCTTCTAAACCCCGATAAAGATCTTATTATTATATTATCGAGCGAAGTTAACTCCGTTAAAGACGTACCGTTTCTAAAGCCTATATATTAGGGTAGATATAATAAAGTAAAATATACCTACCTTTAATTATAACGTATCGCGCGACTTATATATTAATATACTTTTTAAATAAACGAAGGGAGTAATTATTAAATAATTTTTTTTATATCTAGATTCTTAACCCCTAGTCTATAAGTATCCGTTATAACAATAATATATAAAGATAAGCCTTAAGCGGATAATAAACCGAAATATATCGCGATATTTTATTTATCTCGAGTAGTTATCGCCGCGAAAAAAGGTACGACTAACTTCGTATCCTCGATCGGATACGATAATCGTTTTATTTATATACGTATTAATTAATATATATCCTTAATTTAAGTTACGGAATCTATAAAAATAATCGTTTTCGGAATATTCTAGGCGGTAGTAATCTACGACGGTAAAATATATTATAAATTAAATATACCGTTAATAGGATTATAGGTAGTATTAATTTAAATATATATCTCTAGCCGATTAAGCGGAGTCTTTATAATAATAATATCTTCTATAAAAGTATATCGCTTTTATATAATCTCGAGTATTTTAATATCGAGTATTATAAAGATTTTTAAAAGAGGGATATTAAATAGTAATTACTTTTAAAGGATACCTAAATTAAAATATATTAATCGAAACTTTTTCTACTCGGTTATTAAATAAAGCTCGTCGATTATTAATAAATATAATTGTAACGTAAAATTAGTATACCGTAGTACGTCGGTATTAAAATCACTCGAACTAGTAATTTTAGGATTCGTAAAGACTATTATTATTAATTATTTATCTATAAGTTATATTTAATTATTATACCGTAAATAAACTGGCCGAAGTGTATCGCTATAATATTAACGGGTTTATTACTATCGCCGTTTAGAACGAAGGGTCGGTAATTAAATATATAATTTAATTTCTTATATTACTCTTCTAATAAAGTATTTAAAAATATAATAATTAATACTACTTTAATAGGTAAAAATATTAATAATAAAATCTAAAAGACGATACTTTTATTAAATCTAGTTTTCGTAATTAAAATTAAATCCGTTCTCTAGTTTAATAATATATTTAAAATATTATACTATTTCTCTTTAAACTCGACTCCGAAGTAATATATCGCGGCGCCTTTTATATACTCTCGATCTAGAGTCTTATATAAATTATTTATCTTTATTATAATAGGCGTAGACGCGAAATCGCTTACTATATATAATACTATTATAATAAATATTAGTTTTAACTTTAAATATATTTCGCGGAGGGTCCTATAACGAAGGGGACCTATATCGGTAAATCCGGAAAAATAATTCTATAAAATCACTATTTAATCGGTATAAAATACGTATTTTACGTATTTCGTAGGCTATTAATAAACGAAATATAATATAGTAGAATATAATTAAATCTAATTTATCTTAGTTATATCTAAATTATATAAATAATAACGTATTATTATATAAATAATAGTAGAGATAATCGAAGTATTAAAAGCGCGCTTCCCTAAATCTAGGTTAAATCTAGGCTAGATCTAGACTAAAGTTAAACCTAGATTTAGATAGTATCTCTAATTTCTTTATAAATATTATAGGTATACTCGGTAATATATTTATAAATTAATATTTCTTTTTCGTTATTATTTTAAAGGTCTTTATTAGTAACCTTTAATTCCCGGGGCCCCGTATCGATCGTAAATCCAAAAGAAAGTTAAGAAATATATAGTTAGACACCGCGTTAAATAACGGTAGATATAATTAAAATATTAAGAGCGTAGGTCTTTAGTAGCGAGTTTAGGGATTAAATAAAATCTAGGTTAAACCTAAAGAATATCTAGGCTAGATCTAGGCCTAGATCTAGGCTAGATATAATACTCGGTTTTTCATTATCGTATTAAATATAATAGAATAGAGGATTAGAATCGTAAGCGATAATAATATATTATAGTAAATATTATTATATATAAAATTATATAGAGGAGTAATGAGTTTCCTAGCTCTTACTCGAGCCTAAATATCTAGCGGCTTAAAAACGTAAAAACGCTTTATTAAAATAACTAAATACTATATCCGTAATTACTCTAACCGCGCTTTTATCTAATATATATATTATTTTCTTAAATCGCCTCTACACCTTCCCTAGTATTATTACTAACCGTAGTATTATTAATATTCTAAGTATTATTATTATATCTAGGATTATTGCCTCCGTTAGCGCTTTCTATACTCTTTATATTCGTCGTATTTATAGTTTTAAATATATCTACCCTAAAATCCGCCTTCGACTTTTACTTCCCTTTTATATACTTCTTAATTCCGGTATTAGTATATAGTATATACTAAAATATTTCCTTTAACTAGGTTATTTAATACGCTCTCTTCGGTATTTATTTATATAACCCGATAGAGTAGAGGGGCTCATAGAATAATTATAATTATATATATAAAATTTAAGCTCATGTTTATCTACCGCGTAAATCTAATTAGAAAATTAGGTATATTATTCTCTACTAGCTTACGATTATAATTAATCTTTCGTATTAATATATATATAATTACGACCCTCGCCTTATCGGTTTTAAAGAATATTCGTATTTTAGGTTTAAACTTCTCTCGGATATACTATAATAAAGAAAAGTTAGTATTAAATACTATATTTAGAAAAGAGAATACTATATTTAATATATTAAAAGAAGCGAGTTTAGGCTCTTTTATACTAGAGATTTTAAAGAAAGAAAGAACTTACCTATTCTATTATTAAAATTATCTCGATAAATAAAAATATAATTAATATATTTACCCCTTTATATTTCTTAAAAATAAAGGCGATAATTTTAAGTTTAAGGGATATCTTCTTAAATATTATATAGTCTTTATTTAAAATATAGTCTTCTAGTATCCGATTATTATTTTTATTTATATACCGGTTCTCGATCTCTTTATTAGTCCACTTTTAATTATACGTAGTTAAAGAGATAGAGAGATAGGGTAAATAACTATATAAACGGAGGAGCCGTACTACTATAAATACCTAATTAGCGTTAATATTAGTCGGGCGGTCGGGACGATTTTATATAAATATAGTATTATATTAATTATCGTCCTAGTGAGTTTACCGTTCTACGAGTTTCTTTATTATTAAATCCTTTTAACGGGCGACGAGGGTTACGTAATATACTTTATAATTATAAAGAAAACTAGTTTTAAAGATACTTCGGTAGAGTTCTTTAAATTTAATAAAATCGTAATCTTTCTAATTATTCTTTTCGTGCCGTCGTATTAAGAATTTAGGAAGTAAGTTCCCGAATATATCTATTATATTATCGAATTCTTATAGTCGATCGCTTAAACTTTAATATTTAGTAATAATATTAATAAGAATCTTTAGGCCGGCTAGTCTAAAGAGGTAATATTTATATTTAAAATCGTTCTAAGAAATATTATATATAATATCTATTAGGGTTATAATATTTAGTAGATTAAAGTTAATAATCGTTCCGGATATAACTATAAATTAGAAGTAATATTTAGGGCGAGTCTTTTTTATTATTTAAAGAGGATTTTATAAATCTTTATTTAGATTCTTTACTTTATTATATTTATCTATAATCGCGAACCCGTATTAAAAACGGTAGATAATTTCCTCTTTAACTACTTTTTTTCTATTTTTTATAAAGGAGTATTTATATACTTTATTAAAGACTTTACTAGTAGTTACTTATAATTATTATAAAGTAAATATAAATATAAAAGTATTTACTTCGCTCGGGAGATTATATTACGCGGCGTTAATAGATTTTATACTTTTTAGTAATTTTACGTCGGAGTCGTTCGGGTCACGTATTATCTATAATTTTTTAATCGTTTATATATTTATTTAGTAACTA
>JAABUK010010155.1_pt1 | contig 12645 bp, 19 predicted proteins | sample 5559141 | NCBI WGS metagenome assembly JAABUK01 (sample SAMN10711869, study PRJNA513367) | rock metagenome | isolation source: Antarctica rocks | place: Antarctica: Victoria Land, Pudding Butte nord | collected 2016-01-03
GTGCTGTTCAAGCGGTTCTGGGAGCCCGGGGACTTCTGGCGCGCCGGCGAGAGCAAGGGCCGCGAGCTGTTCTGGGACTTCCTGAAGAACCTCTCCCTCGCATCCGGCTTTCTGCTGATCGTGGTCGGACTCGGCGGGCACGACTGGTATGCCTTCGTGAGCGATCCCCTGGCGTCCTCCCACCCTTATGCAGCCGCCGCGCCGCTGCACTGATACCTGGAGACCGGCGATGCGGAACCCGATCACGATGATGGCGGACGACGGCGGGCAGGCCGGGGACGGCGGCGGCAGCGGCCCGAAGCCGCACGTCCCCTATTGGCACCTCTGGACCGACGGGAGCGGCGTCAGCCACCAGAAGCGGTGCGCGCTGACGGAGTTCGAGCTGAAGGGCGTGGGCGGGGCCGACCCGCAATGGAACAACAAGCACGAGACGGTCCCATCGACCGTCGTCGTCACGGTGCAGCCGGTCGGCTGGGTGGGCGACTGGCACGAGAACCCGGCGCCGCAATGGATCGTCGTGCTGTCGGGCCGCTGGTGGATCGAGAGCATGGACGGCACCCGGATCGCGCAAGGCCCAGGCGAGTTCTCGTTCGGCGAGGACCAGCGCTGCACGGAGGGCGCGGACGGCCGGAAGGGTCATCGCTCGGGCACCATCGGCGACCAGCCCGCCGTGCTGATGACGATGCAGCTCCACATCGCCCCGAAGCATGAGCCTTGCCATATCAGCTGAGAAGCCGCCGGCCCGGACAGGGGGCGGCGCGATGAGCGGGCAGACACTGCAGGCCATCGCCGGCTTCACCCTGGTCACGGCCGACCTCCCCCGCCTCGTCCGGTTCTACCGCGACGTGCTGGGCTTCGCGCTGCACGGGGCGGATGTGCCGATCGGTGATGGCGAGATGGCGCTGCTCGGCCTGTCCGGCGTGGGACGGCGCCAGGTGCTGAGCCTCGGCGACCAGACGCTGTGGATCGAGCAGTACGAGCAGCCGGGCCGGGCCTACCCGGCGGACGGCGACGCGGCCTCGCTCTGGTTCCAGCATCTCGCCCTCGTCGTGGATGACATGCACGGCGCCCATGCCCGTCTGCGCGGCACCGCCCCGATCTCGCAGGGGGGGCCGCAGCAACTGCCAAGCGCCTCGGGCGGCGTGCAAGCCTTCAAGTTCCGCGACCCTGACGGCCATCCGCTCGAATTGCTGCGGTTCCCCGGCGGCGGGACGCCTGGCGCCTGGCGGAACCGACGCAGGCTGGATGGGCAGATCGGGCTTGGCATCGATCACTCGGCGGTCAGCGTGTCGGACGCGGAAGCGAGTGCGGCCTTCTACCGGGCGCTCGGGCTGGTCACGGGCGAGCGCACCCTCAACGAGGGGCCGGCGCAGCAACGCCTCGACGGCCTGCCCGGCGTCGAGGTCGCGGTCGTCCCGATGAGGCCGCAGAGTGGGGTGCCGCACCTCGAACTGCTCGGCTACCGCACGCCGGAAGGCCAGGCCGGCCCGGCGCTGCGGGCCAACGACGTTGCGGCGACGCGCATCGTCTGGCTCGGCCAGGAGGCGCGGCTGCTCAGCGGCCCAGACGGGCACCTGCACCAGGTTCAGACGTGACGGAGCATCGCCCATGATCCACGAAAGCCCGCTGCTGCCGGGGCGCCTGCTGCGCAGGGCGGGGCCGCCGAGGAAGGTCGAGCCATTCCAGGGCGTGCAGATCGACGATCCGCGGCTGGCCGGGGTCCTGTCCCCGGACGCTCCGTTGCTCTGCCTGTACGAAGGGACCCTGCACGGCGAGGGTCCGGTTTGGCACCCGGCGGAGAGCTGCCTCTACTGGTCGGACGTGCCGAACCGCCGGCTGCTGAGGTGGCACCCCGATGACGGACGGGTCACGGTTGCGGTTGACGGCACGTTCTTCATGAACGGCAACGCGCTGGGTGCGGATGGCCGGCTCGTCCATTGCGAGCACGGACGGCGCTGCATCAGCCGCTCGGGCGATGACGGACGCGTCGAGCCGGTCGTCACCCATTTCGAGGGCAAGCGGCTCAACTCGCCGAACGACGTCACGGTCGCAGCCGATGGGGCCATCTGGTTCACCGACCCGACCTTTGGGCTGCTGATGCCGAGCCAGGGCAGCCTCGCCGACCCCGAGCTGGACCACCGCAGCGTCTATCGGTTCGACCCGGTCAGCCGCGATCTGCGCCGGATGGCCGACTTCGAGCAGCCTAACGGCCTGTGCTTCTCCTCCGACGGCCGGACGCTTTACGTGTCCGACACGGCGCTCTCGCTCAACGAGATCCCCGGGCCGCAGACCGGCAGCACCCACGAGATACAGGCCTTCGACGTCGCCACGGACGGCACGCTGTCCGAACGGCGCTTCTTCTGCCACACCGACCACGGCTACCCCGACGGGTTCGCCGTCGATGCGCGGGGCTGGGTGTGGACCACGGCCGCGGACGGCATCCACGTCATCGCGCCGGACCGCACGCCGCTCGGCTATATCCCGGCCCCCGCCGTCTGCGCCAACTGTGCCTTCGGCGGCCCTGGGATGACGCGCCTGTTCATCGCCGCGACCAAGTACTTGCTGGCCATCGACCTGACCGCGTAGCGGCGCCGGTCAACCTTTGAGCACGTTGATCTTGCCGCTCGGCTCGAGAACGACCCGGCTCGTCTTGCCGTCCTCCTCGATACCCGATTGGCGAAGGGCCTCGTCCAGGTCGCGGCGGCTGACGGAGTGCCGGCGCATCGTGGCCGGGTCCACCGAGCCGCCGCGCCCGAGTTCAATGGGCGTTCCCTCCAGGATCTCGGCCAGCCGGGGCGACCGTGCCGCGGCCTGGGCCAGGAACCAGTGCAGCGCCATCAGCACGGTGGTCGCGGCGAGCGTGCCGTCCAGCGCGGCCTGTCCCGTCAGCGCCCGGCTCAGGTTGGAGCCGACGATCATCGACACGATGATGTCCAGCGCCGCTCACTTGCCGAACACGCGCCTGCCGGCGATCCGCACGATAGCCAGGCCGTAGATGAACACCACGAGTGCCCGGTCGCACTCCTGCCACCAGGTGACGTGCCCGGTAGGTCCGAAGACCACGTCCATCATCGCTCAGCGCCGTTTCTGGGCGGATTGGCCGCCCCGACGGGACCGGTGCACCGGTGCGGGCCGTCCGCCCCAAGCTGGATCGTCACCAGCGGGCTGCCCGCGATGGCGTTGTTGACGCAGGGTGCCCCGGCCCTCGTGGCCGCTGCTCTCTCTGGCATGGACACATCCTGTGCAGTGCGGGAAGCAGGCATCTACCCTTGACCCCGCCGGAAGTCCCGAAAGGCAAGTCCAAAATGCGGTGCGGTGACCGGGGCCGGGCAAGTGCGCCACCTCAGCTTCGCCGGCCAGTGCCCCGGACGCGCCGGACGAGCAGGGTGGCGGCGAGGGCGAGCGAGGCGGTCGCGAGCGCATAGGGCAGCGCCGGGCGCAGCACGCGCCGCGCGCGGGTGAAGGTCTCGTCCATCGTTTCCGGGTGGTCGGGGTCGAGCAGGTGGGTTTCGGCGAGCTTGCGTTCGACGGCGCCCAGCGGCGGCGGCGTAAACGGGCGCAGCGAGCGCCCGTCCGTCCGCACCAGGCGGTCCAGCATGGGGTAGGATGAGGATACGGGTAAAAAGTGGTCACAAGGGACCCGGCAACCAAAAAACCTTTTCTGGTCAAACGCTTGGTATATCGCCGCGAGCTGAACGGCGCCTTCCTATTCGGACGCTCACTTCAGAGGCCGGCCTTGGTGTCCACAAAGGGGTTTGCCACCAATGGCAACGAACTGAGCTATTTCAACCGGATAGCGGGACTGCTCGCGCGTCCAGCAAGGTAACCCTTTCCGGACAGGAGCAAGAAACCAGCCCGGATGGGCTTGTGACCACTTTTTACACGTATCCTCAACCTACCCCAGCATGCCCACCAGCGAACCGCCCGCGGCGGCCAGCGTCTCATGCAGGATGGCCTCGGTGACTCCGAGATGCTCCGCGAGCAGTCCGTCCCGGACCCGGAGGATTTCCCGCCGCATGGCTTCGTCGCCGCCGTCCGCCGCCTCGATGGCGATGTCGCACTCGGTGTCCAGGCCCATCGACCGGTTGTTGAAGTTGGAAGACCCGATCCGCAGCAGCCGGTCATCGACGATCAGCACCTTCGCATGAACGTAGATGTCGTGGCCCTCCTCGGTCACGGGCGTGCAGAAGCGCAGGCGCCCGTGGCGGTCGGCGTCCCGCAGGTCCTGCAGCAGCACCGCGCGGGCCGAACCCATCACCTGCTCGCTCAGCCACCCGTCCGCGCGGCGCGGCGCCACGATGACCACCTCCGGGCCGTCCGCCTCGGCAAGGCGCGCCCGCAGGGCGGCGGCAATCCGGTTGTCAGGCGACATCCGGGGAGCAGGCCAGTAACGACACGAGAACCCATCCACCCGGCCGCCCCCTTTTTTCTTTAAACCTTTGTAGTGTTTACCCAATCTGGGTGAAACGCGATCCCAAGTGGATGGGTGCCAGATGTCGCCTGCGGCTGGTTCCCCGGTGTCGCCCGACACCGGTGCGCGGCAAAGTATTGGTTCTCGACGTAGATCGCGCGGCGGGCGGCGGCGATTGCCGCGAGGGCGAGCGCCTCCACCTCCCGCACGCCCTCCTCCCGGTCGAAGGCGGGTTCCGTCCGGGCGATTGCAACTGCCACGTCGCGGAATTGCGGCGCGAGGTCCTTCGGCCAGATGTCGATATCCTGGGGCGGCGGCGGCAGGCGCTGGCCGGTGGCCAGGTGCCAGCGCCCGCGCCTGTCGGGCGACACCGGGGAACCAGCCGCAGGCGACATCTGGCACCCATCCACTTGGGATCGCGTTTCACCCAGATTGGGTAAACACTACAAAGGTTTAAAGAAAAAAGGGGGCGGCCGGGTGGATGGGTTCTCGTGTCGTTACTGGCCTGCTCCCCGGATGTCGCCTGACACGCCCAAGCTCGCCGAGCGCCCGGGCCGCATCGCCGTCCACGGCCGTGGTGGCATCGTGCCATGGGCCGTAGGGCTTGCCGTGCGGACCGACCCGGCGCGGATCGTGGTCGCGGTGCGCCCGCGTGTCCCAGCGGTTGTCGGAGATGTCGATGCCGCCGCAGAAGGCGATCGCGTCGTCGATAACCAGGATTTTCTGGTGGCAGCACCCGTCGGGAGGATGGTGGCTGTCCATCCGAAAGTGCAGCCGCCGGGAGGCCAGCAGGTTCAGCAGGAAGAAGGGCGTGCTGCCCCGGAACGGCAACCGGAGGAAGCCTACGTCCCAGCGGAGGATGTGGACTTGCAGGCCGGGGCGGCGGCGCACCACGTGGGACAGCAGCCGGCCGAACGGGTCGGGCGGCGCCGGGCCGCCGGGGGCGCGGCTGAGCTTGATGCGTGCGTCGAAGTCCCACCCGATGAGCAGGATGGAGTGCCGGGCCTGGAGGATGGCCGCCTGGACATGCGCGAAGTAGGCCTCCGCGTCGATGATCACCGCCATGCGCCCGGCCTGCTCGCGCCGCCAGCATGTTTCACCCTCGCAGAGGATCGGGCCGTCAGTCATGCGGGAGTGGTCCTATCCACCTGCTCGACCGGCAGTTGCCAATGGCAGGGGCGCCGTTGTCAAGGCTGGTTCGCGGCGTCCGGCAGCCTCAGCCAGCAGCAATTCTAAGTGGCTGCTGACAGTTATGGGTTCCGCTGTGCCGGGCGGTGTGATCCACGTTCTGGATGGAGCTTCTGGACACCCTTGTTGCGGGCGTGCGCTCGGCGTGCGCGGCCTTCCCTGATGTGCGGCGCGGCGACGTGCGCTACGGCATGGCCGACATCGGGATGTCGGCCTTCTCGCTGTTCTTCATGCAGTCGGAGTCGTTCCTGTCCCACCAGCGCAGCCTGGAGGAGGGGCGCGCGGCGTCGAACTGCCGGACCCTGTTCGGCATGGCCGCGGTCCCGACCGACAACCACATCCGGGCGATGCTCGACCCGGTGCATCCCGCGCACCTGCAGCTGGGCCTGGGACCGCTTCAGCCCCGGCGAGCTTGACCCGGGGCGGCTCGCTGCCTCCCGCACAAGACGCCCTTCCTACCGAAATCCGGCCCCCGCAAGCCGGCGGTTTCCGCGCGCCCTGTGTAACCCAAAAAGGCCGATTCTGAACCACGCCTCTAACACGCCCTGGCGCACACCTTCCTGGCCACAGCGGACGCGCCTGGCCACAGCGTCCCTTTGACGGCCGTCCGTCCGGGGCAGACGTAAGGGCGCCATCGCCGGGCCAGGCTGGAACGCTGCATCCCGGCCCCGCCGCGTGCGTTCACCCGATGCCGCACGGCGCGGCGGTCCGGGGGACGAGCAGGGATGACGGCACGGTCCGAGGTGCGGCGATGAAGGATCTGCTTGGGCGGAACAGCCACGTGGCCTCACCGCATGAGCGCGCCCGCGCTGGCCGGTGCTGGAGCCTGGCGGCGGGATCGGCGGGCTGAGGTGCTGACGGACGCCATCAAAGGCTATACGCTGTGGCTGGCGACCGGCACCGAGGCGGTGGCTGGCGCTCTAATCGCTGTCGCGGTGGTCGAGGCGACGATCCGCACGGTGCCCATCGCCGTCCAGTCCTTCTGGGCCGCCAACCCCAGCCGGTCGCAAGAGGCGAAGGAGGACGTGCGCCTGCGGCTGGGCCGGTGGCTGGCGCTGGCTCTGGAATTCGAGCTGGGCGCGGACATCCTGCGCACCGCCATCGCACCCACGTGGTCCGAGATCGGGCAGCTTGCCGCCATCGCGGCGGTGCGGACGGCGCTCAACTACTTTCTGCAACTGGAGATCGACAAGGCAGCCGTCCGCAGGAGCGCCGCCCCGCTGGGAGCCGGGCCATGACGCCGGGCTTCGTCCGGCCGCCAGGCGGACCCGCTACCGGGTCCCGCGTTTCCCGCCCCCTCGTCGTTATCGGCACTCTAGCCGCGGTGATCGCCGGGATCGCCGGACTATCGCGCTGGGTGGGGCACGGCGGGGCGCCGCCGTCGGCGCAGCCGGTCCGCAGCGCCGACCTGGTCATGCAGGACCGGGAGGACGGCGCTGTCATCGTCACCCAGGCCGGCGATCCGGCGGTGCTGGACATCTTGCCGCCGGCCAGCAACGCCTTCCTGCGCGTGCTCCTGTCCGGCTTGGTGCGGGAACGCCGGCGCGAAGGGATAGGCGCCCCGTCCCTGCCCTTCCACCTCACGCGCTGGTCCGATGGGCGCCTGACGCTCAACGACGACGCCACCGGCAAGCTGATCGAGCTGAACGCCTTCGGCCCTGACAACGTGCGGGCTTTCTCCCGGCTGCTGGACCTCAGCCGCCCGCCGCCGTGAGCAACCCGGGCGCCGGCAGGCCGGGTTGCGGCAGGGGCATGATGCGCCCGGGATTGCGCGCCGGCTGAGCGTCCCGTGCGGCCTGCGCCACCATCGTCCCAACCCGGGCCGCATCCGGCACGCAGCGCAGCATCGGCTCCGGGCGGCGGGCCAGGGAGCGGGTCAGCGGGAGGGCCAGGCGGACGTGCGGCCACAGCTTCATGGCGTGAGGGGCCGGGCCAGGCTTGAGCGTCAGCGGGATGCTGCCCGTTCCGTCCTTGGCAACGGAAACCGACACGGCCCCGACACGGCGCCACGGCACGGACACGGTGGCCGTCAGCGCAAGCCCGAACCGGATCAGGCATCTCTCGGTCGTCACGGTATAGAGCGTCGTCCGGGCCATGGCCCAAGCGAGCAGGGCGCAGGCGCCGAGCGCCAGCAGTCCAAGCACCGCACCCGGCACGGCGGCCCTTGCGACATCAAGGCCGCCAAGCCCGGCCACCCGGTCGTCCGCCATGCCCCAAACCACCATGGCCGCGACATACAGCGCGGCCAGGCGGATGCGCAGCACGTCGCGCGCCAGCGCGCGCCAGCACGGGCGGCCCTGCCACAGCACCCGCTCGCCAGGCAGGGCGCGCTCCACGACGGGGTGGGGCAGGCCAGCGTGGGACAGGCTGGTACGGCTCATGATGCAGCCCCCGGCGGCTCTGTCAAAGGTGAGTCCCGGTAGAAGCGGCCGGCGGCGTAGTAGGCGTTCAGCCGCTCCTCCTCACGGGCGCTGATGCGGTCCGGCGCGGACGGCATCGGCACGTCGGCGAACTGGTGCCAGCGCAGCGACGTCACCCGCACCTCGCGCGCGCTTTCGCGGATGTCGGCGTGGAAGATGGGGACCAGCACGCGCCCGCGGCCCAGGCCGGCGTTCAGTTCCACCTCCAGCAGCCGCAGTATTTTGATGGACCGGTCCACCCATATGTCGGCCACCGCGCCCACCTCCGTCCAGCGCCAGTCGAACACCGTCATGCCGCGGGGATCGGCCTCCCCCTCCTCGACGCGCCAGTCGTCGCGCAGCCGCAAGGGCTGCAGCATCAGCTCGCCCTTCTCGGTCAGCATCGGCCGGTCCGTGCGGTTGACCCAGGCGCCTGGCCCGATGGCGGCGAGCAGGGGGTTGCCCACAGGCACGAGCGGGGTGCCGCCGAACGGATACAGCGGGCGGGCCTGGATGGGGGTCGGCGGGTAGAAGTGCGGCGTGACCGTCGCGCCGCCCTCCTGCAGCAGGTAAACCTCCCGCGGCGGCGGCGCCGGGAAGCCCAGCAACGGCGTTTGGTCGAAGGGCGACGCCTGCATGGGGTAGCCTTCCAGCTTGTCGCGCCGCCGCAGGTGCCAGACCAGCCCGGCGAACAGCAGGAAGAACACGACCAATGCCACCTCGGGCAGGTCTATCTGCTGGGTGATGCTGCCGAAGGTCACTGCTTTCCCCCCTGCGCCGTGACTGTGGTTGGGGCCAGCCCCGGGTAGTCGTGCACCATGTTCGCGCCGCCCAGCGGCCTGGTCACGCCCTGGTGGCACGTCGCGCACAGCGCCAGGCCGTTGCCGAGCTGCTGCCCGGACTGCCGCGCCGGCAGCACCGGCAGCCGGGTTTCCCCTTCCAGGGCTCGGGTCTGCGGGATGATGGCTGCGATCGGCATCAGGAAGTTGCGGTTCAGGTCGCGCAGCATGTTGATGGCGTCGTAGGCGACCCAGCGGTACGGGGTGCTTTCCGCCCAGCTCTGGAAGTTGCGGCTGTTGTGGCAGAAGCCGCAGTTGACGCCGATGCCGTCCGACAGGGTCATCATCATCTCGTAGATGCGCTTGGCCTCGATGCGTGCCGAGATCGTGCCGCTGGGCTGCGGCGTCGTGCTCTGGACCGCAATGGGTTCGTCGTCCAGGAAGTATTCGGCATAACTTGCGTCCGGGAAGAACTTCCGCACGGTGTCGGCGGCCTCGCGCCAGTTGTCCTGCTTGCCCAGGAACGGGTTGTGCGGCGGCGGGGCGCTGGGGAACCAGATCTCCGCCGGCACGGGCTGGCCGCGGTGGCAGGTGTAGCAGGTGACGCCGGCGCCCGCGACGTGGTTGGACCAGTCGGCATTGATGTGCCGGGTCATGCGCAGCATGGCGCGGGCTGCCTGCTTCGCGGGCTTTGCGTCTGACGCCCAGTCGTCGCCCGCGTGGCAGAAGCCGCAGCCCTCCTTGGGTGACACCCACTGGGTGATCGCCGTTTGCAGGCGCATGAACTCGGCCGCGCTCACGTCCGTCAGCACCTGGACGTTCTTGTAGGCTTGCGTGGCGGACGGCCCGCCCTCCGCGGCAGGTGGCAGGGGCGGCGGTGCCTGGTTGGTGGCCGCGCGCTCCGCCGGGCCGTGGAACAGTATCTGCTGCGGGAACCCCACCTCGGTCGCCGCCCGCGGCTTCGGCATCCAGTTGGGCACGAACAGCACGAACGCTCCGGCCGCCAGCACGCCCAGCCCGGCAAGCTTGGTGAGGGACTTCAATGGCTCGGTCCCACATAGATGCCATGGCCTTGCATGGCGCCCGGCGGCGGCGCGTCCGGGATGGGCATGACCGGCTGGTACTCCGGGGCGATCCCGTGCTTGACCCCCCAAAGGTACCAGTTGTCCACGACCGTCCCGGTCATCAGGATGCCGATGCCGCCAGTCAGCGTCGTTAGGATGGCGAACCAGTAGATCCAGTGGTGGATGGACTCGAAGTTGGCGTTGAACCCCATCGTCCACCGCCAGAACAGCGACCCGCGCTCCGACGCGCTGCCGGGGTCGGTGATCTCCCGCGTTTCGCGGTCGCCGCCGTACTGCGTGGTGGCCAGGATGGTGCCGCCGTGCATCGCGAACAGCAGCGTGGAGCCGTACAGGAACACGATGCTCAGCATGTGGAACGGGTTGTAGAACAGGTTGCCGTAGCGGACGGAGAAGGTGGCGGTCCAGTTCAGGTGGGCGATGACGCCGAAGGGCACCGCCTCCGACCAGCTTCCCATCAGCACGGGCCGGATGAAGCCCAGCACGAGGTAGAGCCAGATCGCCGAGGCGAAAGCCCAGGGGATGTGCGTGCCCAAACCGATGGCGATGGCACGGCGATACATCCGGACCCACCAAAGCAGGATTGCGGCCGTCAGGAAGAACCCTGCCATCAGCCACCACCCCCCGTCGTCCAGCGGCGGGAAGAGCGCCAGGCCCTGCTTCGCCGAGGGCGGCTCCAGCGCCAGGAAGGGCAGCATCTTGATAAAGCGGATCACGTTCCAGTCCACCGACGCCCACATGTTGAGGCCGATGATCTCGATGGCGACGAAGCCGCAGGCGATGGACAGCAGGCCGATGACGCCGATGTGGGTCGGCCCGACCTGCGTCTCCCCGATCCGGCCCAGCCACACCGAGTGCCGCGGTGTCAGCACCCGCGGGCTGGCGCCGCGCGGCAGGGCAAGCCCGTGCTCGATTGGCCCGTGCAACTCGATGGAGGTGAACAGCGTGTGGTATCGTGCCATGTCAGCGGAACCCGTTCGGACCCCAGACGGGGATGTTGAGGTACCAGTCCCACCAGTACGGCCACCCGCGCGACCAGATCGGCCCGGCGATCAGGATGCAGACTGCGCTCCAGACCCCAGCGTTGATGGCGAGAAAGTAGCCGAGGCGGTGGATGCCCAGCGATCCCACCGAATAGACGATGGTGTCGCGGAAATAGACGCCCTCGTGCTCCGCATAGGTCACGGGCTTGCCGGGTTGCGGGTGGGCGACCGACAGGATTTCGCCGCCGTGCAAGGCCAGCATGAACGTCGTGGTGAAGAAGCACGTCACCGCGATCATGTGCGCCGGGTTGTAGTGGAAATGCAGGTACTGGTACCCGGTGTTCGACACCCAATCCAGGTGGCTCATGATCCCGTAAGGGAAACCGTAGCCCCAGGCGCCCAGCAGCACCGGGCGCACCACGACCAGGCTGAAATAGGCTAAAATGGCCGCCGAGAAGCCGAACGGGACGTGGTAGCCGATGCCCAGCTTGCGGCAGATTTCCACCTGCCGCAGCGCCCAGGACACGAAGGAGATCAGCGCGAACAGGGTGATCCATTGCCACAGCCCGCCGTCCCGGAGCGGGGCGAGGGACAGGCCGTAGCTGAGCGGCGGCGGGTTGATGCTGATCCTGAACGGCGCCCAAGTCGGCCCGATTGCTGCGCCGTACAGGATGAGCAACGTGCCCATCAGGGCGGAGATAGCGGTCGTGACGCCGAAGAACCCAACGTAGAACGGGCCAATCCAGAAGTCGAAGGTGTCGCCGCCGGCCAGGGTGCCGCCGCGGACCCGGTACTTCTCCTCGTAGGACAGCATGGACATGGGCCTAAGCTCCAAAGTCCAGGGAACCTTTGAGAATAGGCTGGAGAATGTCAACCTAAAATGACAGTGTATGTTGTAAACCGGACATGACGGAGACTGGCAATGCGCGGATGGGTCGTAGGCGTTTGCGGGCTGGCGGCGATATGGGCGGGGCCGTCGCAGGCAGCGGAGGGCGTCGTGGGTTGGCCGACGTACTTCCGCACAGGGCCTGGGGAGCAGTATCGCGTAGTGGAAGAACTCCAGCGCGGCACGTCCGTGAACGTGCAGGAGTGCGGCGACGGGTGGTGCCGGGCGCAGCTCGGGCGTGCCCTCGGCTACGTGAAGCGGGCGGCGCTCGGTGCGGGCGGTGTCCCGCCCTCGCAAGGTGCGGCGGCGGCGGGCTGCTTCGAGAGCGGGCGCGCCGGCTACCTCGGCCTGCAGCCGTTCCGCTACTGCCCGCGGTAGCGTGCTGCGGAGGCATCGCGCCCCCCAAGCTCCCAGACCGCCCCGCGGCCGGACCCGGCCGCGGGGCGGTTTGGGATCAGAAGGCTGGACAGCAGGCCGCACAGACTGACTGAACCTCGCACGGAGCGGTTCGGTTCAGACGGGATGGGGGCAGTGGCGGTCGTCTCCATCCGTCGAACATGGGCATGGCCAGGCCTTTGCTGGCGCTGGCCGTGCTTGCGTCCATGCAGCCCTGGCGGGCAGCCCGCCTCTCGCCGACATTTCATGAACACGTATACGAAGTGGCGCCCCGAGGTTGGCAAAAACAGGTGTTGACCTGAACCTTGCCCCTCGTCGGCATGGGACGGCGAGGATGCCGCTTGGGGTAGGAACCGGTCGGGCCTGCCCCACGAACGAATGTCTGCAATCCTGTGTGGCTCTTATTGGGTTCCGGGGTGGTGGTGTCGGGACCGTGGCGCGGGGCTGAGGTCGGCTGGTGCGAAGGTGGAAGCGGGAGTAGCTGACCGGCTCGCGCGAGGAGCTTGCGTCATGGCCATATC
>JAABUK010010156.1_pt1 | contig 12645 bp, 14 predicted proteins | sample 5559141 | NCBI WGS metagenome assembly JAABUK01 (sample SAMN10711869, study PRJNA513367) | rock metagenome | isolation source: Antarctica rocks | place: Antarctica: Victoria Land, Pudding Butte nord | collected 2016-01-03
GCGCTCATGGCCGGCGCCGTCTGCGGCGTGACCGAGGTCGGGCGCAGCCCGTCCGCCACGAACAAGATGACGTTGTGCTGGGCCGTCTGTGCCGCAGCGCCCGTGGCCAGCGCCGTGCTGACCAAAACGCCGCTCATGAACTTCCGCATCCGCCTGCTCTCCATCGAGACTGTCGGGAAATGTTATGCAGGCCGGACGCGCTTCGTGGCCTCTTAGAACGGTTAAAGTATGATGAATCTTTGTCGTACGGGGCTGCGCGCCGCCGCCGCCCCGGAGCATGTTCGGATCAGGCAGCTCTATTTGGACCGAACACATGCTCGCAAAAACAAAAGCTAAGCAAACCTCTGGGGATTTGCGCACAGATGAAAGCTAAGCAGGCTTGCGCGGCTTGGCTCTACTGGATGCGATCTGTGTGGCAAGCCGCGCAAGTCTGCTTAGACGAGCAGGTATAAACAAGCGACGAACCGGGGCTCCTCCCGAAAGTGGTTGCAACAGGCTGATTTCACAGTGATAGGTGGCAGACAGGTGGGGTCCCGGTCGGCGCCGACTGGGACCCCACCCGTGCGCTGCTTTCCTACCCTCGTCCAATGCGTAAGGACCGGTTCCAGCGGGGTCCTAGTTCGGCGCTCGTTCACACGCAGCAGCGTTGTTGTTCGGCGGGGCGGCTTTGATGCGGTCGTGAACCGCCTTCACCCGCGGCTGTTCCCAGAGCCGAAGCCGCGACGCGCTTGAGAGCCGCTTCGTGCGGCATGAGAGTGCCTTCACCAATGATGTTGTTCACTCGCTGTCAGACGGGCGAGCAGCCTTTGCATCCTGCCGCCTCCTCTCCGCAAGAAGCACCGTTTCCACGTAGTTTGGCACGGAGCGGTTCTGGTCCTCGGCTGCCTCGTTCACAAACCGCAGGAGATCGGGCTTGAGCCTCAAAGTGAAGGCGTCACGTTCAGACATCTATTGCTCCGGTTGCAAGCGATGCATGCTAGGCTGGTGGGGGTGGCCTGATCTTAGCTTTGTGACCAGATCATCACCATCCGATGGGAAGTGGTCAAGGTGCCTCAATCCGAACCGGAGCAAGTCGGATCGCATCTAATGGCAGTACAGTTTCTCATGCTGATGCGTCAACGCTCGCATTTGAGCATCCCGGTTCGCCTTCCGCAGGTGCTCTGACAATACAAACGTCCGTTTGTATCGGGTGGACCAGCGAGGGCAGGCGGGGTAGGGTTGGGACTGCAATCCAGTTTGGGAGTTTGGTCCCATCTCAGCCACAATACGGGCCTTCGTGGCCTACTACCGCGTCAGCACCGACAAGCAGGGGCAGTCCGGGCTCGGGCTGGACGCCCAGCGCGCCGCGGTCGAGCTGCACGCCCGGTCGGTCGGCGCCGAGGTGATCGCCGAGTTCCAGGATGTGGAGAGCGGACGCAAGGATGACCGCACCGGCCTGGCCGACGCGCTGGCCCTGTGCCGCACCAAACGGGCGACGCTGCTCATCGCCAAGCTCGACCGGCTGGCGCGCAGCGTTGCATTCATCTCCAACCTGATGGAGAGCGGGGTGGACTTCCTGGCGGCCGACATGCCCACCGTGAACCGCCTCACTATCCACGTCCTCGTCGCCGTCGCCGAACACGAGCGAGAGATGATCTCGCAACGGACAAAGGCCGCCCTGGCCGCGGCCAAGGTGCGCGGCACACGGCTGGGCAACCCGCGCCTGCCGGCAACCGGCACGCTCGCCGCGGTGCGGGCGCCGGCCACGCCTGGAGGCAGAACCCGGGCCGCTGCGGCGCAGGCCCGTGCGGTCTCGGCATACGGGCCAGTGATCGAGAAGGCGCGTGCCGAGGGCGCCCTATCGCTGGGCGACTACGCCCAGGCGCTGCAGGCGGCGCGGCTGCCGGCGCCCCAGGGCAGCGACCGTTGGTCGCGGCCGTCTGTGGCCCGCGTCCTGCGATACTGCAAGGAGGTGACCGCAATGAGCGACCAAGGCCCCGCAGCCTAAGCAGCCTTCCTCGGCCTGGCGCACGAATGATAATGTCGGGTCGTCTTTGATGTAAGCTGGGTGGTTGTCATGGTGGGTCGGTCTCCGTTGGCGGCGACGGCTGAGCAGGAAATGGCTCTGCGCGAGTTGTCGCGGTCTGACATGCGCGGCGAGGCTGACCGTGCACGGGCGATCCTGTTGACGTTGCAGGGCTGGACGAGCCTGGAGGTGGCCGAAGCGTTCGGGGTAACGCCGGAAGCGGTCCGGCACTGGCGCGGTTGGTTTGCCGAGCGCGGCGTGGACGCACTGCGGTCCACTCTGGCGCCAGGTCCGTCGCCGGCCAAAGGCAAGCGGGCCTTGGAGGTTGCAAGCTTGCTGCTGCGTCAGCCCGTAGAGGACCGCACCAACTGGACCCTGCCGCGCCTGCGGGCGGAGATCGAGCGGCAGACCGGGGCCACGATCTCTGCAGGACGCTTGAGCGTGCTGCTGAAAAAGGGGGGTTCAGTTGGCGGCGGCCCCGGCACAGCCTGAGCGGGCGGCAGGACAAGGCTGCGGTGGAGCGCATGGGTGTGCGCCTGGCGCTGCGCCAGGCCCAGGCGCACGCGGGCGACATCACGCTGCTTTATGCCGATGAGAGCGAAGCATTGACCCATCCCTATCTGGCCCATGCCTGGGCCGAGCGCGGCGCAGAATTGCGGGTCCAGGCGCCGGGCCAGTCGCGCAAAGTCGCCATGATGGGCGCGCTCGACGCGGGCACGGGCGAACTGATCGTCAGCACCTCGCCCAGCAAGGTCAGCGCCGACTTCATCGCCTTCCTGCGCCGGCTGGACTGGCGCTACGGCCCTAAGCCCGGCGGCACACGCCGGCCCGTGGTGCTGGTGCTGGACAACGGTCCCGTCCACACCAGCCGGGCCACACGGGCGGCACTGGCAGAACGGCCCTGGATCACCGTCGAGTGGCTGCCGCGCTACGCCCCTGAGCTGAACCAGATTGAACGCACCTGGCGCGACCTCAAGCGGCACCACCTGGCCCACCACACGTTCAAGGACGCCGCCCATCTCACCTGCGCCATCCACGCCGCCGTCAAACAGCTCAACAAGGAACGCATAACGGCCCATTCGTGTGGTGACCTAAATAAGGCTGCTTAGCGGAGCGGCCCGAACCTCGGCGAAGTCAGGCCGAGTTTATCGCGAACTCGGCTCCGCGATAGAGCAAGACGCACCGGCGCCAGGGCTACGGGCGTCCAGTGCAAGATAACCGCACTTCTTTTGCACTGAGGATCAGGACGGGGGAGGAGGCGGAACACAAGTGTCATTTTCCATAGTCCTCTTCAGCAGTAGGCGTTGAACTGTAAGGGTCTGCCCTGTCACACTCCTCCGCAATGCTGGTCAGAGTGGGGGTCTGGGGAGCAACCGAACGGAAAACCTATGTAAGGCCGTGTCGCGCACCTTGTCGCAGCGCCTTGCCTTTCTGCGACATACATCTGCAACAGGAAAGCACCCGGCCCGCTTGGGTCTGGCCGCGGTCGCGGAACTTAGGAGTTGTGCAAATGTCCCGTAGTCACTGGTTGGGCCGGGCTTACATAGGTTTTCCGTTCGGTTGCTCCCCAGACCCCGATCTCGTTGACCTGCCTCAGGTCACGGTTCTCACGCTCCAGCGCTTTCAGCTTCTCTGCAACCCAGCTGGGCACGCCGGCGCGCTTGCCGCCATCAACCTTCGCCTTCTTTGTCCAATCGTGCAGCGTCTGCGCCGCACAGCCGATCTTGGCCGCAATCGACTCCACCGCCGCCCAGCGCGTCGGGTACTCGCCTGCGTGCTCCAGCACCGCGCGCTCGCGCAGCTCGAGCGAAAACTTGCTCGTCGTCTTGGTCGTCATGACTCCACCTTTTCAAGAGTTGGAGCCTCCGGCATACCCGGCGCGGTCCAATCTCGCGCCGACGTGGCCGATTTCATCGTCGCGCAACTGACTGATGCGACATGGTTGCGCTAGGCTCCGCTCATTTCCTGGTAGCTTGGTGACTTTGATCGGCCGGATCAGCGGGTGGCGCATTGTCCAGCCAGTGGCGTCCGGGCGGGTTCACCTCTTTCATGTATTCGACGAATGCCCTCACAGCCGGCGCAAGCTCTCGTTTGCTCGGGAACACCAGTGCGCACCCGACAGGTGGCGTTGCCCAGTCTGGTAGGAGTTGCACAAGGCGACCTGCGGCGATCTCGGGCGCGGAGAGATAGTTGGACATGATGCCAATCCCTGTGCCGTTGATGATCAGACGGTTGATCGTCAGTGCATCGTTCACGCACACCCGCGGCGCCACGGTCACCTCCACCGTCCGGCCATTCCTGGCAAAGCTCCACACACGCGGACGACCATCGGCTGCGGGCATCTCGATCACGTCGTGTTCTGAAAGCTCCTCGATCGTGCGCGGCGTTCCGCGCCGGTCGAGGTAGGCCGGCGCGGCACATAGCACCCGCTTCATCTCGCCCAACTGGACCGAGACGAGCGAGGAGTCCGGCAGCGGTCCCAGCCGGATGGCAATGTCGACCCGTTCGTTGATGAGGTCCGCCATCCTGCTCGTAAGGTCGAGCATGATGTCCACCTCGGGGTAGCGTCGCACGAACTCGGGCAGCTGCTCGGCAAGCACGTTGATGCCGAAGCCGATTCCGGCGCTGACCCGCAACTGCCCACGCGGCTCGGTCGCTAGGCTCCCGACATACGTCAGGGTTTCCTCAAGCTGACCAAGTGCGGAGGCGCAGCGGGACAACAGGTTGTCGCCCAAGGGTGTCAGCGCCACGTCGCGCGTCGTCCGCTGGATCAGGCGGGCGCCGAGATCGGCTTCGAGCCGCGCGATGCTGCGGCTGATCGTCGACTTCGGCATCGACAGCGCGCGTGCCGCGGCGGAGAAGCTTCGCAGCGACCCGACCCTCTCGAACACGCGAAGGTCGTTGAGGTCCACCACGGCCTGATTGTTCCATTGCTGGGACAGTGTGTCCATCACCTAACCGGTTCCCTTGACCCCAGAAGTGTCCAAAACTGTGAAAAGCGGGGTACGGTCACGCTCCGAAAGCCCGCTCTGACCGGAACGGTCCGTGCGTTGTGGGCCTTCCGTCATCAGGGCGCAGGGAGAGGATGACATTGATGGATCAGACTATCCTGGCAGTTGGTGCGGACGGGAAGTTCGCTGGACTCGTGGTGCCCGCGCTGGTCAAGCGTGGGGTGAAGGTCCGTGGCCTGGTGCATACGGCCGACAAGGCCAGCATGCTGCGTGAGATAGGTGTGGCGGAGATCGCCGTCGGCGACCTCCGCGACCTGGCCAGCATCGACCGGGCCCTCGAAGGCGTCACGTCGGTCTTCTATGTCGCGCCTGCCTTCCTGCCGGACGAGGCCGAGGTCGGCAAGGCCGTGGTCGGCGCCGCCCTCAAGGCCGGGGTGCGGCGTTTCGTGTTCTCGTCCGTCATCCACCCCGTGCTGAGCACCTTGCCGAACCATGCCATGAAGGCGCCAGTGGAGGAGGCGGTGCTCAACTCCGGCCTCGAATACACCTTTCTGCACCCGACCCTGTTCTTCCAGAACTACGCCGCGAACTGGGACAAGATCGTGGACACGGGCATTCTAGCTGAGCCCTGGTCCAGCGAAACCCGCTTCTCCCGCGTGGACTACCGGGACGTGGCCGAGGTCGCGGCCATTGCACTGACCGAAGATCGGCTGCTGCACGGCACGTTCGAACTATGCGCGGAGGGGGAGCTGAACCGGCATGACGTCGCGGCCCTGATCAGCGAGGTGCTCCGCCGCTCGATCAAGGCTGCACGGACAGATCCGGCCACCCTGGGTGATCAGGCCAAGCCGATGCGGCTGATGTTCGAGCACTACGACAGGATCGGCCTCGTCGGCAGCCCGCTGACCCTGCGCGCAATTCTCGGCCGTGAGCCTCGGACGCTTCGTGCCTTCTTCAAACAACTTGCATCCGGCGCGGCCGAGCATGGCCACGGCGACTGAACAGCTGAAATAGAGAGGCACGCCATGTCCATTCTCATCATCGGCAGCACCGGCACGATCGGAAGCCACGTCGTCGAGGAGGTCGCCAAGCGCGGGTATCCCGTATCTGCGCTCGTCCGCGGACGGAACCCAGTCTCAGCGCTTCTTCACGGCGGAAAGGAGAAGCTGCCCGCCGGTGTCACCCCGGTTAAGGGCGACGTCACCGACATAGACTCGATGCGGCAAGCGCTGACGGGCATCGACACGTTGTTCCTGCTGAACCCGGTTCTGCCGGACGAGTTGACCCGGGCCCTGCTGACCTTGGACCTCGCGATGGAGGCGGGGATCAAGCGCGTCGTCTACTTTTCCATGTTCAAGTCCGACGTTTTCCTCGACTGCCCCCACGCCAATGCAAAGTTCGCGACCGAACAGATGATCCACCGGTTCGGCATCCCGGCGACGATCCTGCGTCCAAACTACTTCTTCCAGAATGACGGCGGCCCGGTCACAAAGACGCACGCCTATTCGTTCCCAATCGGCAACTTGGGCATCTCGATGGTGGACGCGCGCGACATCGGCGAGATCGCCGCCGCCAAGCTGATCGAACGCGACACCAACGGGCCGCTGCCGACCGAAATCGTCGAGATTCACGGCCCCGATATCATCACGGCCGATTCGGCAGTCGCCACCTGGACCGAGGTCCTGGGCAAGCCGGTCACCTATGCCGGCGACGACCTCCGCCAATTCGAGAAGACGTTTGCCGGGATGTCGACCAGCATGACCGCCTACGACGTCGCCGGGATGTTCCGCGGCTTTCAGCGGGAGGGGATGGTGGCGCCCGACGGCGCTGTCGAGGCGACCGCGAAGCTGCTCGGCCGGCCGCCGCGCAAGTACCGCGCCTATGCGGAGGAGACCGCGGCCAGCTGAGCTGGAGGCATAACTGATCCTTCAATCGAAGCCAGAGGGTAGGCGCATGGTCGCCGTCAACGTCGAACCGTTCGAAATCGAGATCAGAACCCGCTATGGCGACTTGGTCAGGGCGGACGTCTATTTGCCAGTGGGCAGGACAGGGCCGTTCCCCGTCCTGCTCGGCGCATCCCCCTATCAGAAGGCACTGCGGCATCTGCCCCCGACGCCGCCGGTGTTTCCCTTCATCGAGTGCGGGCCGATGCAGCTCTACCTCGACGAAGGTTACGCCTACGTCGCGATGGACGTGCCCGGCACGGGGCGCTCGGAAGGCACCTGGGACCCGGTCTCGCGCGCCGAGGGCGAGGCGATCCATGACATGATCGAGCATGTCGCCAGCCTCGACTGGGCTGGCCGGATCGGCATGATCGGCATGTCCTACTACTGCTGGAGCCAGTGGAACGCGGCGCGTACTCGCCCGCCACACCTGGTCACGATCGCAGCGTTCGACGGCGCCGCCGACATGTACCGCGACTGGATGTACCAGGGCGGCATCCCGATCCAGGGTTTCCTGAACGCCTGGCTGTTCGGGTCGGTGCTGCTGCAGCACATGGGCACTGGGCTGTCGATCACCGATCACGGCCGCGCGCAGGTGATCTACGACGTGTACGACCATCCGTTCGACGACGAGTGGCAGCGCCGGCGCTCGCCGTTCTGGGAGCTGGACCAGGTCGATATCCCCGTCCTGTCAATCGGCGCCTGGGGCAAGGCATCGCTCCACCTGCGCGGCAATGTCGAGGGCTTCCGCCTCGTGCGCGGCCCCAAGCAACTGCTCATCGCGGGCGCACAGACCTTTGCCGAGACGCAGATGCTGTTCTTCGAGGAGGGCTTCCACCGTGCCGAACTGCTGCCCTGGTACGACCGCCACCTGAAGGGCATCGCCAACGGCGTGATGGAGCGGCCTCCGGTGCGCGTCTTTGTCCAAGGCGAAGAGACGGTGCGCGAGGCCACGCAGTGGCCGCCCGCCGACGTGACGATTGCCGAGTTTCACCTCAGTGGTGAGCGGAGCGGCAGCCAGAATTCGCTCAACGACGGGTCCCTTGTCGAAGAGCCACCCTCGGCAGACAGCGGCAGCACGAGTTGGAGCTACCCGGACCCCCAGTGGATGGCCGGCGTCTCGGTGATCGACAAGGACGGCATGCCGGACCACTTCGCCCGGGTCGTCACCTACACGAGCGCGCCGTTCGAAAGGGACCGCGAGTTCACCGGCCAGGGCGTGCTCCATCTGCACGCCTCATCAGAACAGGCCGACATGGATTTATGTGTCAAGCTATCGCTCCTTCCCAAGGGCGAGGGCAAGCCGCCCTTCGTCAAGGTTTCGCAGGGCTGGTTGCGCGCGTCGCACCGGGCGGAGGACCCGGACCTCACCACCGAGATGCGGCCCTTCCTGAGGCATGACCGTGCCGAGGCGATCGAGCCGGGTCACGTCTACGAGCTGCGGGTGGAGTTGATGCCGATGTCGGTCCTTGTCCGGAAGAGCGAACGATTGCGGCTCGAAATCTCGAATTGGGAGTCGGCGATCACCGAAGCGCCGATGACCCACTGGTACGGCCAGAAGGTCGGCACCGACACCTACCACCACGATGCAGCCTACCCATCCCGCCTGCGCCTGCACGAGCGTCCGCGCGGTCGTTCCTGAACGCCGCCATCCCTGAATACGGAGAGCAGACAATGAGAACCGGTCGCAGCGTGGTGGTGACAGGGGCAGCCGGCGGCATGGGCGCGCTGATCGTCCAACGGTTCCTCGAGAACGGCGACATCGTCATCGCCACCGACGTTGGCGATGAGCAGCTCAGGGCGCTCAAGGACGCCCAGGCGCCTGATGCCCCGCTGCACGTCGTCGGCGGCGACGTCTCCGATGATGCGGACTGCGCCAGGGTTGCCGATCTCGCCCGCAAGGCCGCCGGCCGCATCGACGTGCTCGTCAATGCCGCAGGCTTCTTCCCGGTCCAGCCCTTCGACACGCTGACCGCCGCCGATTTCCGCAAGGTGGTGGATGTCAACCTGACCGGCGTGTTCCTGATGATCAAGGCAGTCACCCCGTTGCTCCGGGGCCGCGGTTGGGGCCGGATCGTCACCATCGGCTCGGCCTCGACCTTCGAGGGGGTGGCCGACCAGGTTCCCTACGTCGCGGCGAAAGCCGGCCTTTTCGGCATGTCGCGCTCCCTTGCGCGCGTGCTCGGCAAGGATGGGATCACCGTCAACATCGTGACACCCGGCCTGACCCTTACGCCGCCTGTGGAGCAGACCATGCCGGCCGAGATGATCGAGCAGCAAGCCAAGCTGCGCGCCATCCCCCGGGACCAGCGGGCAGAGGATCTCGTCGGCGCGGTCTTCTTCCTGGCCTCCCCGGATGCCGACTTCATGTCAGGCCAGACCATCAACGTGGATGGCGGCAAGCACATGCTGTGACCCGCGAAGGAGGAGGGCAGCGGCATGGGGCAGCGCTTGATGGTCTCCCGGGTCCTGATCGCCCTTGGGACCGGCATCGGCCTGTTGAGCTGGAAGGAGAGCGTCGACCATATCGGCAGCCCAGATTTCCTGGTGCCCGCCTATGCCCTCGGCGTCACGCATTCCTGGTATCATGTGTTCCGGGAGGTCTGCGGCGACGTGGCCAAGATGGCGGTGTTGCTTCTCCTCTTCTTCGGCTCGGCACGATGGCGCACGCCGGCGACGTGGTGGATCGGCCTGGTCCTCATGCTCGGCTACTACGCCCCGTTCTGGATCGGGACGCCGTTCCTGTCCGCGCTCACGGCGCCGAACGGCACCGCCGAGGCGATCCACGTCGCCATGGCACTGTTCGCAGCGGCTGCGCTGATGCTCGCCTGGCCCTGTTTCCACGAACATCAGGAGCAAACGCCATGACCGGTCCCTTCGACCCGTCTGCCCTTCGCGGCCCCCGCCTGCCGAACCGAATGGTGCTGTCGCCTATGAGCGGCAGTACTACATCAAAGGCACGGCGCAGATGAGCGTATTTAATACTGGGCCGAGCGCGGTCAATAACAACTTCAATCCCGGCGACATCGGCTATGTCAAACGCAACTTCGGCCACTACGTCATGAATACTGGCAGTGCCGACCTGGTGTTCCTGGAAGTGTTCCGGAGCGATAAATATCAGAATGTGTCACTTACCGACTGGCTCTCCCACACGCCACCGGCACTGGTTGCTGCCCACTTCAACATTTCCGCCCAGGACATCGCCAAGTTCCCGAACAACGCCCCAGATGTCGTGCCGGAGTGACTTGCCCAGCACGACGTCCGGGACGACCGGCACGACCCAAGTCGGGGCGGTGCCTGTCCTTGCTCACAGCGCTTGCCCCGGCGCTTGCTTCGGCCTGGCCGTCCAACGTGGCGGCACAACCGCTGCCTGCACCACCTGCGGGGGGTGGCACCCTGCTGGGCGATGCAGGCGGAGTGCGCCCTGCGCTGGACAAGTACGGCATCTCGATTGGGCTGCAGAACGTCAGCGAGGTGCTCGGCAACCCGGATGGCGGACGCGCCCGCGGCGCCACGTTCGATGGCGAGAACACCCTGAGCCTCGGCGTGGACCTCGAAAAGGCGATCGGCCTTAAAGGGGGCCTGTTCAACGTCAGCGCGCTCCAGAACTACGGGCACGGCCTTTCGGCGAGCAACATAGACAACCTCAACCTGGTCAGCAGCATTGAGGCCCGGCGCTCGGCGTGGCTGTATGAGCTTTGGTATCAGCAGAGCTTCCTGGGCGGCGCCGTGGACGTGCGGCTAGGGCAGCTTGCCGCCGACCAGGAGTTCATGATCACCCAGTATGGCAACTGGTTCGTGAACGCAGCCTTCGGCTGGCCCACGCTGCCTTCGGCCAACCTTCCCTCGGGCGGTCCGAACCTGCCGCTTGGAACGCCAGGCATACGGCTGCGCGCGAACGCGGCCGGGCCGCTCACGGTCCTGCTTGGGGCGTTCAACGGCGACCCAGCTGGGCCGGGCCTGGGCAACCCGCAGGTCCGCGACGCCTCCGGCACCCTGTTCCGCCTGGGCGACGGGGTGTTCGCGATCGGCGAGGTGCAATATGCCATCAACGCCGGCAGGGATGCCAAGGGGCCGCCGGTCACGCTCAAGGCCGGGGGCTGGTATCACAGCAAGGCCAGCGCGAACCAGTTCTTCGCCAATGACGGGCTGACCGTCGCGCCCCAGCTTGCAGCCGGGTCTGCCATCGCGCCTGACAACTGGAGCGCTTACGGCGTCGTTGACGCCATGCTGCTGCTAGGGCCTGGTGGCAAGGGCGGGCTGGCCGCCTTCGCACGCGTAGCTGCCTCGCCCTCTGACCGGAGCCTGGTCAGCCTGGAGTTGGCTGGTGGCGTGGTCTACAACAGCCCGTTTGGCAGAGATGGCGACCAGGCGGGCTTCGGCGTCACCTCGGTCCGAGTCGGCCGGGCGCTGGGCGGCGGAGCGCTCGCGTCGCGTTATGCGGTCCATGGTTACGAGACCGTCCTGGAACTTAGCTACCAAGCCCAGATTCTGCCGTGGCTGCAGGTGCAGCCGGACGTGCAATACGTCATCACCCCCGGCGGCGGGATTCCTGACCCAAACCGTCCGGGTCAGAAGGTTGGCAGCGCCGCCGTGTTCGGGCTTCGGACCACTGCCGCGTTCTGAACACATCCTGGGCATTGAACCTGCGAGGATTGGTCCACGATACACCTCTGGCGCTCTTGGAAAAGACGGGGCCGGCGCCAAGGGTCTAGGTGGTTGGTGGTGGTGGCTTGTCCTTCGCCAGTGTGCCGCGGCCCGGCGCGCCTACCAGCCTGCGACGACGTCCGAGCCGCCCCTTTTGGCAACAGCCGCCGGCTGCCCCTTGTGCCCGGCCACGACGTAGACCTCGTCGATCTCGACCTCGCCTTTGAGCGTCACCTCTGGCGCTTTGGCGACCAAGCCGCGGCGCAGTTGCTCCGTCATGGCCTGCACGTCCGAACCATCCAAACCCAGTTCCAACGCGATCTGCCGGTTGGAAAGGTTCAGGCCCATGAAGTAGAGGCACAACACCCACACGCGCAGCGGCTGGTGGTGCCCGGCCAGCACTGTGCCAGTCAGGTCGTCGAAGCGCCCTGAACACGCCTTGCACCGGTAGCGCTGGCGATAGGGCTGCGTGTCGTCGTGGCCGTCCCGGATGGCGGCGCCGCTGTCACACACGGGGCAGCGCACACTTTCCGGCCAACGGTGCTGGCGCACCAGCGCGAAGCACTTGGCGTCATCCAGCAGGCCGGAAAGGTTGATCAGGTCGGATGCCGCCATGACGAAAGCTCCTCGCACGAGCCGGTCAGCTACTCCCGCTTTTGCTCGCGCACCAGAGGCTCGCAGCTCAACTGCCCCGTCCTGGCCTCACCACCCCGGAACCCAATAAGAGCCTCCTGCCGTTGCAATACGGCGCCTACAGCATCAAGCCCGGCGGTGCGGAGGCAGCGCAGCAGGTCGCCCAGCGCGGCGGCGCAGAACAGGGGATCATCGGTTGTCCAGACCAGCCGCAGTTTGGCACGCCCCACCTCCGGCGGCCCTCTCAGCATCCGCAGCGGCGGCAGGCTGTCCCCACACGCCACTACGCCCGCACAGGCCAACGCAGCCTGCCCAAACGCAAGCTGCAAGGCCATTTCCTCCCCGCCGCCGACGCCGGCCAGCACCAGGGACGACGCATCAAGGCCCGCCTCCCCGAGCCTCCGGCCGATCTGCGCCAGCGTCTTCGCAATCCCGTCGTCGCCGGCAACCAGCATCGTTGACATGG
>JAABUK010010157.1_pt1 | contig 12645 bp, 9 predicted proteins | sample 5559141 | NCBI WGS metagenome assembly JAABUK01 (sample SAMN10711869, study PRJNA513367) | rock metagenome | isolation source: Antarctica rocks | place: Antarctica: Victoria Land, Pudding Butte nord | collected 2016-01-03
CGCGGCAACGCTCTTCTTTCCGGCCGAGACCAGCTTGCCCGATCCGTTCCTGATGAGCTTCGGCATCCGCGAACGCCGCACGTGGATCCGTTCGGCCGACGGCAAGCCGATGTGCCTATCCGTCTCGTCGATTCCGATCCTCGACGAGGCCGGCCGCTGCATCGGTGCCCGCGCCGTCGCTCGCGACATTACGGCACGAGAACAGCGGGACATGGACGCGGCCGCAGCACTGCGCCGGGCCGACGTGCTCGATCACGTGCTCGATCAGATGCGCCAGGAGGTTCTGGCGCCGCGGATCATGTCGTCGATGCTCAAGACGGCATTGCGCGCCCTTGGCGGCGCCGGGGCAGCCGTGCTCGATCTCGATGACCCGTCGGAGATTGGCCCGGTGCTGCACGCCGAGGGCGAGTCCGTCGAGCACCTCCTGCACGAGCTCATGCCCACCTTGCGGAACTGCTCCCGCCTCGTGCCGAGCACGAAGATACTGCAGGACGGAACCCACGTGCTGGCGTGCCGCAGCACGACCCGCTTCAGCCACACGACCGCGCTGACCCTCTGGCGCCCGGCCCGCGAACGCGCGTGGGATGCCGACGATATGCAGCTCATCAGCTCGATTACCGCGCTGGTCCGCGTGGTGCTCGAGCACGAGACGATCCAGCGGGAACTGGCCCGCCAGGCGCGCACGGACTCGCTGACCGGCCTGCTCAACCGGCGCGCCTTCATCGAGGAAGCGCAGCGTCGCATCGATCGCCTCGAGCATGAGGGCCTGCCGGGGACGCTCATGTTCGTCGACCTCGATCGGCTTAAGCCGCTCAACGATCGTCTCGGCCATGAGGCCGGCGACGCGGCCTTGATGCTCACCAGCACGGTGCTCAGGCGCATGGTCCGCCCATCCGATCTCGTTGCGCGGTTGGGCGGCGACGAGTTTGCGCTCTGGCTCGACGGGTTCGACGGCCTGACGGCGGCGGAACGTGCCGAGCATCTCCGGCTCACCTTCCCGCACGATGCGGCCGAGTTCACCGAACCGGGCGAAGCGGGACTGACCATGTCGATCGGGATCGCCTGCCGGCAGCCCGGCTGTGGCGAGGAACTCGACGACGTCATCCAGCGCGCAGACCTGGCGATGTATGAAGTCAAGCGGAACGGTGGCGGGCACTGGCGGGTCTCCAATCCGGAACTACTCGTATGACGCAATGGCCGAACCGAGGCACTTCTGCAGCAGACGACACGTTCACGCCATTGATCGACGGCCCTCTGGCCGAGCGGAACGCGGCACCCCGCGTGCGGCAAGCGGCCGATGCCGACACCTCGCCCAGCCTGATGCGCGAACTTGTCTGCGATCCGGATATCATCGTGCGGGCTGCGGTGGCCATCAACGGCGCGTGCAGCCCAGAGATCACCAGCCTCCTGGCCAAAGACAAGGATGAGCGCATCCGCGCCCTGCTCGGCGCCAGGATTGCGCGTCTGTTGCCCGGCCTCGACCACCGCGGGCGCGAGGACGCCGCCATCCACATCGAAGCCACGCTCGGCGCGCTCGCCCGCGACCAGGCGACCCGCGTCCGCGCGGCGATCGCCGATGAACTCAAGACCATGCACGCCGCGCCGCACGAGCTCGTGCTGCTGTTGGCCCGGGACGAAGCGATCGAGGTCAGCGACCCGCTCATCCGCCTCTCCCCGGTCCTGACGGATGCCGACTTGCTCGCGCTGCTGGCAACCCCGCCCCATCCGGCGACGGCCCGCTCGATCGCCAGCCGGCCGGAGCTCAGCGCCACCGTGGCCGATGCGATCGTCGCCTATTCCGACGCGCCGGCGATCCGCACGCTCCTGTCCAACCAATCGGCCGCGATCCAGGAGGCCACTCTGGATGGGCTGATCGGCCGCGCGCCCGACCATCCTGACTGGCACGGCCCGCTTTGCCGCCGCCCCAGCCTAAGCGCGAAGGCGGTCAAGGCACTGTGCGAGTTCCTGGCCGCCGACCTGCTGCGCGACCTTGCCGCACGCACCGACCTCGACGCGACAAAGCTCGAGAGCGTGCGTCAGCGCCTCGCGCTGCATACCGGCGGCGCCGACGAGCGCACGCTGGTGGCCGACGGGTTAAAGCTCAAGGCAGCCAGCGCGCTGACCGAAGTCGCGCTGCTGGACGCCGCGCGGGCCGGCGATCCACGCCGCGTGGTCGCGTTGCTGGCCGTCGCGGGCGGCGTTCCGATGCAGACCATCGACCGGGTCGTGGACTTGCGCAGTGCCAAGGCGATCGTCAGCCTGACCTGGTTCTGCGGGTTCTCGATGCGCGTGGCGATGGCCGTGCAGACCATCGTCGGCCAACTCGGGCCCGACGCGATCCTGCCGCCAGCAGAAAACGGGGATTTTCCACTCTCGAAGGAAGAAATGGAGTGGCAGATGGAGCTGATGAACAATCAATGTTACGATAAGGTGCATACGGGGCCGAGCTGGTCAGGCCGAAGCCTTCGGCACCCGAGCTGACGAACGGACGCAGCGAAGCCCAGGCAGGCGATCAGGCGATCAGGCAGGGTGGCGCCGCGTCAGGCCGTTCCGACGACGAAGCTGGACACGACGTTGCGAGCGTCAGGCGAGCGGCGGCGCAGGGGTGACCCGTTGGACGTGGGCGGGATCGCCTTGCAGCACGCGATGGGTGGTTTGCTCGCCGTCGCGGCGGAACGCGATATCGAAGATCTCGTTGCCCATACGCAGTCCGCGCAGCGTCACATCGGGCAGCCAATCCGGCAGCACCGGATCGATCCGGATGACATTGTTCGGTGCATCCAGCTCAAGTCCAAGCATTGCCTGCAGCAGCGCGAACACGGCCCCGGCGGCCCAGGCCTGGGGGACGTTGGCGCCCAAATACTGCACCGGGAAGCTGGCGCCCTCGCGCCGCATTCCCGAATAGAGTTCCGGCAGCTGCCGCTGGGTAAAGAAGCCAGCGGCCTGGGTGATGTCCGTGGTCACGCGATTGGCCTCCGCGGAGAAGCCGTATCGCTTGAAACCGAGCGCGATGAGGCTGTTGTCGTGGGGCCAGACGGAGCCGTTCTGATACGAGTAGGGATTGAACGTGGGATTGTCCTGCGTCAGCGTGCGGATGCCCCAGCCGCTCCACATGTCGGGCTGCAGCAGCCGCGCCACGACCCGGCCCGCACGCTCCTTCGGCACGATCCCGGACCAGAGCAGGTGTCCCGCGTTCGAGGCGACGGTCCAGATCGGCTTCTTGTTGCCGTCCAGGCAGTAGGCATAGAAGCCCTCCGCCTCGTTCCAGAACACGGCGTTGAAGCGCGTGAACAGGGCGTCGGCCTTGGCGGTCAGCCGGGCTGCGAGGGCCTCGTCGCCCAGGGCGGCATAGATCTCGGACATGCCGCGCCAGGCAGCGTAGACATAACCCTGCAGCTCGCACAGGGCTTTCGGCTTCAAGACATCGCCGCCATCGACGTCGACCACCGCCTCGCCGGAGTCTTTCCAACCGACGTTCTCGTAGCCGTCGCCCGAGCGTGTGCCGTATTCCTGGAAGCCGTCGCGATCGCGGTCGCCGTAGTCGTCGATCCAGGCCAGGCAGCCTTCGGCCGTCGCTCGAAATCGCTGCAGCAGCGAGCGATCGCCGGTCGCACGCCAGAGCGCGTGCAGGGTGACGAGGAACAGCGGCGTCGCGTCGGCAGTGCCGTAATAGGGCGTATGCGGAATGAGCTTGAGCGCCGCCAGCTCGCCACGGCGCAGCTCGTGCAGGATCTTGCCCGGCTCGGCGTCGCGGTAGTTGTCGAGCTCCTTGGCCTGCCACTGGGCCAGCACGTTGAGCGTGCCGTGCGCGTAATCGGCGTTGAGGATCATCGTCTGCATGCTGACGATGAGCGGATCGCGGCCGAACAGGGCGACGAACCAGGGCAACCCTGCCGCCGGCACGTAGTCCGTGCCCGACTCCGTCTCGACGGGCAGGCGGAGCGCGGCCATGTCCTCGACCGCCTGGTGATAGAGCTGGCCGAAAGAGTGCACGCTGGTCTCGATCCTCAGGCAGCGATCGCGCCACTCGCACAATCGGGCTTCCTGAGCCGACCCGGTGCCGACGTCGCATTGGGAGGGCGCTTGGTATCGCCGCTCGCCGTCGATCAGGTCATAGAGCAGCGACGTGCGCCAGGTCTGGCCGGGCGCCAACTGCACATCGAAGCTCAGCCGCCCGTTGGCGTAGATCGCCGGTACGGGCGAGATCGCGCGCAGCGAGACGGCGCGGTAGAAGGCGCCGTTGCGGTATCCGGTCGTGAGCTCGCCGGTCTCATCCGACCAGGTGGTGTTGATGCGGCCGCGGCGCACGCTTCGATTGGCCTTGACCTCGAAGATATCCGAGAAGTCGCTGCGGATCGCGAGTTCGAGGTTGAAATGCACGGCTGTGCGACCGTGGTTGGTCAGCTCGAAGCTCTCGTGCATGCCGCCGTCGATGACCCGCGTGAGCACCAGGCTCAGGCTGCGGGCGACGACGTCGCCGCCCTCGCTCGGGAAGGGCCGGTTGGTGAGGAACACCTTGGCGCCGTAATAGGCCGGGGCACCGCTGCTCAAAAGGTCCCAGGTCTGGCCGTTGGCATAGAGCGCGTAGGCACTGATGACGCGGGTATCGAAGAAATACAGGCCCTTGTCGGCCGACCACGGCATCTGCCCGTCGAGGTCGGTGATCAGCAGGGTATAGCCTTGATGGATGGCGAGTTGCGGTGGCCCGACCTTGATCTCGACAGCCACCGCGCGGCGCTCCGCTCAGGCTCGGCTGGACGCGGCCGGCTCGAACTCGAGCGAGACGCCGTTCATGCAGTAGCGTTGGCCAGTGGGCGGCGGGCCGTCGGGGAAGACGTGACCGAGATGGCTGCCGCACTGGCTGCAATGGACTTCGACGCGGAGCATGCCGTACGCGCGGTCCTCGGAGGTGGCGACGGCGGCTGGGTCGATTGGCTGGAAGAAGCTGGGCCAGCCGGTGCCGCTCTCGAACTTGGCGTCGGTGTCGAAGAGGGGGTGGGCGCAGCCGGCGCAGTGATAGACGCCTTGGCGCTTCTCGGCGTTGAGCGGGCTGGTGCAGGCGCGTTCGGTGCCGTGGCCGCGCATGACCTTGTATTGCTCGGGCGTCAGGCGCTGGTGCCATTCCGCGTCTGAGAGCGTGAAGGCGTAGGTCTCGGCGGGCTTGTTCTTGGTTGCGAATAGGGACATGGCCCTCTCCTTCGTTAGCCTTCGGATATGGGGCTCGCAGCGGCTGGCGGAAAGGCGGACGGGGCTTAGGAGATTTGGCCGACGCTCTCCTCGAGCACATGCCAGGCATCCTCGCCGTATTTGCCGCGCCATTCCTTGTAGAATCCGGCCTGGCGCAGCTTGTCCTGGAATTGCGCGGTGTCGACGTCGTTGAACGCCAGGCCCTTGCCCGCCAGCGCGGCCTTGACGGCCGTGCTGGCGGTGGCGAGGTCGGCACGCTCGGCTACGGCGGCCTTGTCGATCTCGCGGGCGACGATCTCCTGGATGTCGCGGGGCAGCCGCTCCCAGGCGCGGCGGTTGGCGAGGAACCAGAAGCCGTCCCACATGTGGTTGGTCAGGCTGCAGTATTTCTGCACTTCGTAGAGCTTGGCGGTGTCGATCAGGTTGAGCGGGTTCTCCTGGCCGTCGACGATATGGGTCTGCAGCGCGGAGTAGACCTCGCTAAAGTTGATGCTGGTCGGGCTCGCGCCGAGGGCGGCGAACATGCTGGTCCAGAGCGGGCTGACGGGGACGCGCAGCTTGACGCCCTTGAAGTCGTCGGGGGATTTGATCGGGCGGGTGCTGGTGGTGGTCTGGCGGAAGCCGTTGTCCCAGATCTTGTCCATCGGGTGCAGGCCGCGCTTCTCGATCTCGGCGCGGACATAGGCGCCGAGCTTGCCGTCCATGGCGGACCAGACCTGGTCGTAGTTCTTGAACGCGAAGCCGACGCCGTTGATCGAGGCGGGCGGGACGAGGGTCGAGAGGATCAGGCCGGAGAGGGTGAAGAACTCGACCGCGCCGGAGCGGAGCTGGCTGAGGGTGTCGGTGTCGGAGCCGAGCTGGTTGTTGGGGAACACCTGCAGCTCCATCCGCCCGCCGGTGGCCTCGTGGATGCGGTCGGCGGCCTCCTTGGCGCGGATGTTCATCGGATGGGTGACGGGGGTGTTGTTGGCGAATTTATAGGTAAACTCGGCGGCGTGGGCGGGGCGGGAGCGGATGCTCACCAGCGGCAGGGCGGCGGCGCCGAGCGCCAACGTGCGGCGGCTGATGGACGGCATGGTTTCCCCCAGAGATTTCGTTGCCCCAGGCGTTAGCCGGTCTCCCCGCGAAAGGAAAGGGTCAGCGATCCGGCTGCGAGGCACGCTCGCGGGCCATGCGGGCGCGGATGTCGCCTTCGATGCGCGCGGTGCCGCCGCTGTCGCTGGCCATGTGGCCCCACTGCGGCATGTCGACTGCCCAGGGCAGCACGCTGACGATGCGGATCTGGTCGTTGCCGGCCAGGCGCAGCTCCTCGCCGATGGCGGTGTCCATCGCCAGGATGCCGGCCGTTACGGCTGTGGTGGCGGCGATCTTTGCGGATGGCGTACAGCGGCGTTGAATTTGGGGCTTGTGGACCACCCTCACCCCTGCCCTCTCCCGCCAGCGGGAGAGGGAGATTGTGTCCGGCAGTGGCTTAGACGATCAGGCGGAGGAGGGTTTCCAGGCGGTCGGCTTCGGCTGCGGGTTTGTCGGGGCGGAGGCGGTGGACGCGGGGGAAGCGGAGGGCGACGCCGGATTTGTGGCGGGAGCTGCGCTGGGCGGCGTCGAACTCGATTTCGAGCACATAGCTGCGTTCGACTTCGCGCACCGGGCCGAAGCGGGCGGTGGTGTGGTTGCGGACCCAGCGGTCGAGGGTCTGCAGTTCGGCGTCGGTGAAGCCGGAGTAGGCCTTGCCGACGGGCACGAGCTCGCCGTCCTCGGTCCAGAGGCCGAAGGTGTAGTCGGAATAAAAAGAACTGCGTTTGCCGCTGCCGCGCTGGGCATACATCATCACCGCGTCGATGGTCAGCGTGTCGCGTTTCCATTTCCACCACTGACCCTTGGGGCGGCCGGGCAGATAGGGGCTGTCGGCCCGCTTGAGCATCAGGCCTTCGATATTGGCGGCGCGGGTGCCGTCGCGGATGGTCGCCAGCTCGTCCATGGTGCTGAACGGGATCAGGTCGGAGACGGTCATCCGCGGTGGGCGGTGGGCCTCGAACCATTGCTCCAGCCGAGCCCGGCGGGCGTCGAACGGCAGCGCGCGGAGGTCCTCGTGGTCGTCGAACAGGATGTCGTAGAGGCGGATCCCGGTCGGGTAGTCGGCGAGCATCTTGGAGCCCGGCGCCTTGCGGTTGAGCCGCTGCTGCAGGTCCGCGAACGGGGCGACCGTTTCGTCGCGGATCACCAGCAGCTCGCCGTCGAGCACGCCGTGGAAGTGCATGGCGTCGAGGATCTCCGGAAAGGCGCCGGAGATGTCGTCGGAACCGCGGGAATAGATGCGGCGGCCGAGCGCGGTGCTGACCAGCTGGACACGGATGCCGTCCCATTTCCATTCGGCGCGGTAATCCGCGGCGACCAGCCGGGCGATGTCCGGGGCTTCGAGCGGTTGGGCCAGCATGAGGGGGCGGAAGACGGGGGCGCCGGCCGGGTCGGGCCGTTCGCCGCGGCCCTCGAGCCAGGCGAAGAGCGGGGCGTAGGGCGGCGCGAGCCCGTGCCAGACCTCCTCGATCTCGTCGGCGGCGATGGTGCCGCCGGCGAGTTCGGCCAGCGCGATCTTGGCCAGGCGGGCGGAGGCGCCGACGCGCAGGCCGCCGGTGATCAGCTTGAGCAGGGCGAAGCGGACGGAGACGCTCGAGGCGTCGAGCCAGCTGGCGACGATTGCGGGCAGCTCGGGCTTGGGCGTGGTCAGCAGGGTTTGCACGACCTCGGTCATGGTCGGCGGCCCGGCGTTGGTGCGGCGGTTCGGCCAGATCAGGGAGACGGTCTCGGCGAGGTCGCCGACGTAGTCGCGGGACCAGGCGAGCAGCACCGGGTCGGTGCGCTCCTCGGCGAGAGCGCGGATCAGGGCGGGCTTGGCGGCGACGAACACCAGCTCGTCGGTGAGCGCAGCCAGGCCGAAGCCGCGGTCGGGATCCGGCTGGGTGGCGAAGTAGCGGCGCAGCAGGGCGATCTTGGCGAGGCGGCCGGGCGTGAACACCAGGCGTTCGAGCAGGTCGGCGAAGGCGATCATGCGGCCTCGCCCTCTTCCTCCTCATAGCCGACTAGTCGGAGCGCCCGCCCCTTGATGCCGCGCTTGGCGGCTTCGTGGATCAGCGCGTCCTCACGGCCATGGGTGACCCAGATTTCGGGGGCGCCGACGTCGTCGAGTGTCTGGTTGAGCTCGTCCCAGTCGGCGTGGTCGGAGATCACCAGCGGCAGCTCGACGCCGCGGGTCTTGGCGCGCTGGCGCACGCGCATCCAGCCGGACGCGTAGCAGACGACCGGGTCGGCCAGGCGGCGGGCCCAGCGATCGACGATGGCGGATGGCGGGGCGATGACGATGGCGCCGGCCAGTTTGTCCTTGGCCTGGACCGTGGCCGGCAGCAGCTCGCCGAGAGCGATGCCGAGGCGGGCGTAGGCGTCGCAGAGATTGGCCATGGCGCCATGCAGGTAGACCGGCCGGTCCCAGCCGGCACGGCGCAGCAGGGCGATGACGCGCTGGGTCTTGCCGAGCGCGTAGGCGCCGACGACGTGCGTGCGGTCGGGGAACAGGGCGACGCTGTCGAGCAGCTTGGCCACTTCGTCCGCGGCGGGGGGGTGGCGGAAGACCGGCAGGCCGAAGGTCGCCTCGGTGATGAAGACATCGCACGGGATCGGCTCGAACGGGCGGCAGGTCGGGTCCGGCTGGCGCTTGTAGTCGCCGCTGGCTACGACCCGGCTGCCGCGCCACTCGAGGGCGACCTGGGCGCTGCCGAGAACATGCCCGGCCGGCTCGAGCCAGACGGAGACGCCGCCGAGGCCGATGGTCTGGCCGTAGTCGAGGACCTGCTGGGTCTCGCCGGCGCGGCCCTCGCCCATGCGGACGTCCATCAGCGCCATGGTTTCCGGGCTGGCGAGGACGGCGGCGTGGCCGGGTCGGGCGTGGTCGGAGTGGGCATGGGTGATGATGGCGCGCGGCACGGGGCGGACGGGGTCGATGTAGAAATCGCCGGGCACGCAGTAGAGTCCGTCCGGGCGGACCTCCATCCAGGTCTCAGGGTGCGGCATTGAAAGGAAACGCCCTCTCCCGAGGATGGGAGAGGGCGATCGGGTCAGCCGGGCTTCTTGTCGCTGTCGGTGCTGAGCGGCACCGGGATCCAGCGCATGCCGTCGGTATTCTGCACGAGCATGAGCACGGTCTTGCGGTTCTGCTTGCGGTATTTCTCGAGGCGGTCTTGGACGTCCTGCGGGGTAGTGACCGGCTCCTGCTGGACTTCGACGATGACGTCGCCGGCCTTGACGCCGCGCGCGGCGGCCGGGCCGTCGGATTGCACATCGGTGACGACGACGCCCTTCTGGTCGCCGGCGAGCTTGTATTGATCCCGCAGCTCGTCGGTGAGCGGCGAGAGACGGGCGCCGAGGCCGGACAGCATCATGCTCCGGTTGGCGGGCTTTTCCGGCGGGGCGGTAGGGGCGGTGCTGGCCTGCTGCACGTCGTCGGGCAGCTCGCCGACCGAGGCCTGGACGGTGGCGTTGTGGCGGTCGCGCCAGAGCACGACCGGGACCATCTTGCCGATCTCGGTCTCGGCGACGATGCGCGGCAGGGTGCGCATTTCCTTGACGTCCTGGTTGTTGAATTTGAGGATCACGTCGCCGTTCTTGATGCCGGCCTTGTCGGCCGGGCCGCCATCGTTGACGCCGGCGACCATCGCACCCTGCGCATCCTTGAGGCCGAGCGCCTCGGCGATGTCGGGCGTGACCTGCTGGATGCGGACGCCGAGCCAGCCGCGGCGGGCGTGCCCATACTGCTTGAGCTGCATCACCACGGCCTTGGCCAGGTTCGCCGGCACGGAGAAGCCGATGCCGACCGAGCCGCCCGATGGCGAGTAGATGGCAGTGTTGATGCCGATCACCTGGCCGTCCATGTTGAACAGCGGACCGCCGGAGTTGCCGCGGTTGATGGCAGCGTCGGTCTGGATGAAGTCGTCGTACGGGCCCTGGCGGATGTCGCGGCCCCTCGCGCTGACGATGCCGGCGGTCACCGAGCCGCCGAGGCCGAACGGGTTGCCGATGGCCAGCACCCAGTCGCCGACGCGGGCGGTGTCGCTGTCGCCGAACGGGACGGCGGTCAGCGGATGGTCGGTCTCAACCTTCAGCACGGCGAGGTCGACCCGCTCGTCCTTGCCGACCAGCTTGGCCTTCAGCGTGGTGTTGTCGGTCAGGGTGACGCTGATCTCGTCGGCGCCGTCGATGACGTGGTTGTTGGTGACGATGTAACCGGTCGGGTCGATGATGAAGCCGGAGCCGAGGCTCACGGCCCGGCCGCTGCCGCCACCACCCGGGCCATCTTCACGCGGCGCCGGCCGCTCGCCGCGGCGCTGGCCGGGGTTCTGACCTTGGCCCTGGCCGGGCTTGTTGCGGTCGAGAAAGTCGCGGAAGAACTGCTCGAACGGGGAGCCGGGCGGGAAGCCGGGAACCTCCGGGCCGCGGTCGGCGCGCTGCTCGACCTTCTGCGAAGACGAGATGTTGACCACGGACGGCTGCAGCTGGGCGGCGAGATCGGCGAAGCTATCGGGCGCGCCGCGCGCGAAAGCAGAAGACGGCAGCGATGCCGGGACCGCGAGGGCGGCTGCGATGGCAGCGGCGCGGAGGGTGGAACGACGCATGGGCGGTCTCCTTGGTGACCCGGCTTTCTCGATACAGCAGATATTCACGCCCGGCCGGACCGGCAACCCGGGCGATGATGGCCGATTGGAACGGCCTAAGGTTTGGGCGCCTCGCGCAGCAAACGCAGGAAAGCGGCGTCTGGCGACATCACAAGGCGCGACCTGCCCTGGCTGAAGGCTTCGCGATAGGCCTGCAGGGTCCGGTAGGTGAAGAAGAATTGCGGGTCGACCTTGTAGGCGTCGGCGAAGATCTTGGTGGCCTCCTCCTCGCCCTGGCCGCGCATCTTCTCGGCGGTGGCGCGGGCGTCGGCAAGCAGGACGGTGCGGTCGCGGTCGGCGTCGGCGCGGATCTTGGCGGACGCTTCGGCGCCCTCGGCGCGGAGCTGGCTCGCCACCCGCTGGCGCTCGGACTTCATGCGGTTGAGGATCGCCTGGGTGTTTTCCTCGGGCAGGTCAGCCCGGCGCAGGCGCACGTCCTCGATCGTGACGCCGAAGCCGCGCATCTCCTCGCTCACCTGGGTCTTGATCAGTCCCATGATGCGGGGCCGTTCGGTGGACAGCACGTTGAGCAGCGCCTCGTTGCCGAGGACCCGGCGCAGCGACGACGTCACGACCGAATTCAGGCGGCCGCGAATGCCTTCTTCGCTCGGCCCGACGGCCTGGAAATAGCGCAGCGGGTCGGTGATGCGGTAGCGGGTGAAGGTGTCGACCGTCAGTCGGCGCTGGTCGGCGAGGATGACTTCCTCGCCCCCGGAGCTGAAGTCGAGCAGGCGGTTATCGAAGCTGATCACGGTCTGCACGAAGGGGACCTTGGCGTGCAGCCCTGGCTCCTTGATGACGCGAACCGGCTGGCCGAACTGCGTAATCAGCACCTGCTCGGTCTGCGAAACGGTAAAGACGCTGGCACCGGCGATCAAGAACAGCACGAACGCCAGGGCAGCGCCGGCGATGACGAGGCGCGGGACGCCGTTCACGGCGTCGCTCCCGGCCGCGGTGCTTGCGGAGAGGTGACTGGCGGCGGGGTCAGGGTCTCAGGCGGGGCCGGCCGAGCCATGGTGGCGTTGTCGAGCGGCAGATAGGGCACGATCCCCTTGAGGCTGTCGTCGAGCACGATCGAGGGGGTCTTGCTCAGGATATCCTGCATGGTGTCGATGTAGAGGCGCTGCAGGGTGATGTCCTTCGATTGGGCGTAGGCCTTGTAGACGCTGAGGAATCGCTGCGCCTGGCCGGTGGCTTCGGCGACGGAGGCGCTCTTCTGGCCCTCGGATTCCGCGATCAGCCGGGCGGCCTCGCCGCGGGCGCGCGGGACGATGTCGTTACGGTAGCTTTCGGCCTCGTTGCGGACGCGTTCGGCGTCCGTGTTGGCGCGCTGCACGTCGCGGAAGCTTTCGATCACGGCGGGGGGCGGGTCGACCTTCTGCAGCTGCACCTGGGTGATTTCCACGCCGGAGCCGTATTGATCGACGATCGCCTGCGTGCCGGTCATGACGTCCTGCTCGATTCGGGCGCGGGCCTCGGTGAGCGCCGGCTGGATCGGCGTGCGGCCGATGACCTGGCGCATCATGCTCTCCGACGCGGCGCGGACGGTCTCGGCCGGGCGGCGGGTGTTGAAGAGGTAGTCGCGGGCGTCCTTGATGCGCCAGAAGACCGAGAAATTGATGTCGATGATGTTCTCGTCGCCGGTCAGCATGAGCGCCTCGGCGGCGACCTCGCGGGCCGGCTGGGACGTGTCGATGCGGTCCGTGGGGGTGCGCACGCCGACCTCGATGCGGTTGACGCGGGTGACGGACGGGGTGAG
>JAABUK010010158.1_pt1 | contig 12645 bp, 19 predicted proteins | sample 5559141 | NCBI WGS metagenome assembly JAABUK01 (sample SAMN10711869, study PRJNA513367) | rock metagenome | isolation source: Antarctica rocks | place: Antarctica: Victoria Land, Pudding Butte nord | collected 2016-01-03
GATCGTCAGAAGCAGGGCGAGGAATGGGTTGAGAAGACGGAGTGGCACAATCTGGTCGCTTTCCAGCGAACAGCGGAAGTCGTTCGCGACTACGTCAAGAAGGGTTCGCAGATCCTGATCGAGGGCAAGCTACAGACCAGCTCCTGGGACGACAAGGAGTCTGGGCAGAAGAGGTACCGCACCGAAATCATCATCAACGACTTCACGTTGCTTGGCGGCGGAAAGGGGCGCGAGAACGGTAATGAAGCGTCGGCGTCTTCACCCAAGACGAACGGCAAAACCGCAGGAGGCTACTCCACCTCCAGCAGCAATGGCTATGGACAACATCAATCCGACTACGGTGACGTCGGTATCACCGATGCGGATATCCCGTTCTGAGCGGATAACAGCAGCAAAGGCTGTTACTCGTATTTAGCTCAATGTCGGTTACTAAGGCGCTCTTCGGAGCGCCTTTTGTATTTGCAGGAGCAAAAGCTTCCCTGTTCACAGCATCCACTTCAACTCCATTCCTGAAAGGACCTCTCCATGAATACTGCACTCTCGGCAGACCAGCAGGACTGCCTCAAGAAGCTCACCATTCCCTTCCATCCCTGACGCGATCAGCTGGCGTGTCACCAACAAAAGCAAAGACGGCAAGCGCGGCTGTGTCATTCCTTATGGCGATCAGCGCGCTTACACGGATCGTCTCAACGGCGTTTTCACCCCGGCCGGCTGGACTCGTGTTTACAACGTCACGACATTGTCTCCAGTCACTCGCATGAAGCGGGATAAGGCCATCCAGACGGGTAAGGTAATCGTCACCTGCGTAGTGACGATTCACGCTCTTGGATCTCACAGTGGAAGCGGTGAGATGTGGGCCGACGATGACAATGCCATGACGCGTGCAGAGGCCCAGGCCTTTAAGCGTGCCTGCTCCTGCTTCGGGCTCGGCCGCTATTTCTACGAATTCGCCGAGATGTGGGTCGATCTCAATGAGTACGGCCAGCCGATTCGGTTTCCCGTACTGCCGAAGTGGGCGCTCCCTGCGGGTGTCGTTCCGACTACGCAGGCTCCAACCGACCAGGCCGCAACGAAGCAGGCGGAGCCGGTGCGGAACGCTACGGCATCGCCAGAACAGCCGAAAGGTCCGACGGCGGTGCAGAAGGCAAGTCCACAATCCGCAGTCCAGTTGGACCCCGCGTTGACACAACGAATCGAGGCTTCCCGGCGAATTGTGGGCGATGCTCTTTACTTCGAGGTGTTCCGTCGAGGTGGCCCTGCACGCAATACCAGCGATCTGCCCAGTGTGGACGCCCAGAAGTGGATTCTTCAGCAGCTTGAGGTCATCGACCGCGGTATCAAGCGCGTCCGCGTGCTTGCGGAGGAGGTGCATGAGAATGTCTTCTTCGGCGTGCTCGATGCACACAAGGTGCAGTCCATCGACAAAATTCCGTCCTTCGAGGCGTTGAAGGCGGTCGTCAACGATCTGCAGAGTGCCGCACAAGGCGTTGCTGCCTGATCCTCCGCTCCCCTACATGCGCATATGGCGAACCATTGTTAGTCGCCGTATGCGCGTTCCCTAAAGGGATCCCCATGAGTGCGCAAACCTACTCGCTCTGCAACCGTCCTGCTGTCTGGTCGATCCACAACGAATTGTTCTGCGAAGTAAACAAAGAAGGGGTCGTCGATCGATTCGAAATCGATCACTTCCCGATGTATCGCCTCTCCGAAGCCAAAGAACAGTTCATCGTTCGCGGTCGACATAGACATAAACAGCCCGTCCAATCTGTCCTTTCACCCGATCCAAAGAAGTCTCGTAACCCCAAAGCCAAGTAAGTCTCTGCGAGTTTACAGCCTCCTCTTTGAGGAGGCTCAAACTCGTGCGTTCGAAAGGTTCGCTCACCGCCTTGAAAAAAGGAATCTCCATGTCTGATTTCAACCGCGTCGTCCTGGCTCCGGTCGAGTTAGTTCCCATTCTCTCGTTTCGCTTCGTTCTTCGATGCGCTCTGTGTCTCGCTTTGACTGCATTGAATGCTGGAGTGGTCGAGTATGCCGGTGCAGCGCTCTACCGCGCTACCGACGGTCACCCGCTGCAGATGGCTGGGGTGAGCTTGTTCTTCGCGGCTCTTCTCGGCTCGTTGGGGAGGGTCTGGATCGTCGCGTTCCGCGCACGCATCGCTTAGCGCCCTCGCCTTCACAGTTCAATCAACCCTTTTCTTCACAAACATCACTTAAGGAGAACTCTCATGGCAATCTCTGCTCGTTCCCGTCGCGGCACCTCCGCCTCTTTTTGGCGCAACCACAATGCCATGCAGATGATGATGGTGCAGGCTTGCATGCCCTCCGTGCGACCGCTTCCACCCATGAAAGCCGACCGTACTCAGCCAGTTGCGCCGGTCTGGTTTCCTACGCCGATGCAGCGCGAGCGGTATCAAGCGCGAAGTAACGGGGCTGTTAGCTTGTCGCCTGCCCGCTAGTTCGGTCGCAGATCAATCACCTCGGAATGGACGTGCTTTGCGCGTTCCGTTCCGAGGTGAAACGCCTTCCAGCAAGCAAGGAGCATTATGACTTTTCTGGGATACACGTATGACGAGCAGCGAGATACTCTCCGTCGCCGCCGCAAAGAACTGGAACCCCAGTTCATGAATACAACCAGCTTCTCCGAGCAGTGCAGCATCGCTCACCAATTCGGCGAGGTGTGCGAGGAGGACAACGATGCTGCATGGCCGTGCATCTCGCACCCAGGCTGAGTGGATGGACTGACACCCTCTGCTTCTAACCGGAAGCTCACAGGAGTGCACGATAGTTCTCTTCTTCCGATGTAGCTTTGGCGTGAAGCTTCCGCTGCTGCTCAGCGACAGGTTCGGTCAGCGCGTCGAGATCGATGCTCTGGAGTTCATCAACGCCATTCCGATCGGGTGGAGACTGGTCTCCGACACCGAACCGATGGCCGGATGGCAGGAAAGTATTCTCGAGCGGAAATGCTTTGCCTTCCATGACCTCCAGAGGCCAATCGGGCCGCGGGAACACGCGGCATCCCCGGAGCCGGTGTCTGGCTTGAGACGCGCGGGATCGGGGACGGCACACTCGCGGTCTGGCTCCGGGATGGAACGTTCCAAGTGCCTGTTGGGGGCTCTGAGTTGATCAGGCCATCTAAATTGTGACCATTCATCAGAACTCCTTGACCGGATTGCGCCGGACTGGAACTGGTGTACGGAGACCACTGCAGAGAGGCTTGAGCAACTACTCCAGCTTGCGATAGGACATCCCCTGTGTCACATCATGCATGACCGGCCGATGCCAAAGGGTGGGCAGTGCAGCGGTACACAATGAATTGTGGCCCGCCTCACGGGTCATATTGTCGAGCGTAGCCGGAATGGCTACACTGAGTGCAGGAGGCAACATATGCGTCAAGTTTCGCTACGGGAGTTCCGGACTCGGGGCTCCAAGGCCCTGGAGGCTGTGCCGAATGGGGAGACGGTGTTGCTGGCTGGTCAGAAGGGGCCAGCATACTTTCTGATTCCTGTACTCGGAGACGTTATCTTGGAAGACCTAGAGCTTCGGAGGGCTATGGCGAAGGCAAGCCTGCGTAAGAACTGGCGCCTCGCGGAAGCGGTTGGTGGAGACCTGAGTGACGAGGAGATTGACCGGGAGATCAATCAGGTTCGTGTTGTCCGTCAACGCCGGAAGGGCAAATGAGGCTGGTTGTCCTGGATACCAACATCATCGTATCCGCAGGTATCAAGCCGGGAAGCGCCCCTGCGAAGCTCGTCATGGATTGGGTACTGGAAGGACAGATACAGGTAGTCACCAGTCCATGGATTGTTAGCGAGTACAGGGAGGTTGTCCGGCGTACCAAGTTCCGCCGCTACGGATTTCCTCCTCATTGGTTGGAATTCCTAATTGAGGAGAGCATGCGCCTTGCAGACCCAGCAACTTGGGCCAAGCGAGGTCCGGATCCAAAGGATCTGCCATTCCTCGCTCTGGCCCACGGGGCAGGAGCCTGGCTTGTGACAGGGAATCTCAAGCATTTTCCGGAGACCGTTAGGAATGGGGTTACCGTGCTCTCGCCTGCGGAGTACCTCGCACACCTCGGATAAAACTGATCGTAATTTCACTGCACGCGGCGTTCCGAGGCTGTTACGAAACTCGTGCGCCGCCGCTTCGTCCTGCACGGATCGCTGACGAGAAGACGACTTAATCCATACGAATCCTGCTGACCAGGATGGAGGCCGCTCACCTATAGACCTCCTGGGCTAGCAGCAGTTTTTGCATGATTGCGGGGTCGGTTGTAGGGGCGTTGCAGGTGTAATTTTTGCAGATATATGCAGTTGCGTTTCCATTCTGCGCCCGCAGCGTCGCAACCAGAGGAAGCGTTCTGCTGAGTTGCTGCTGAGCCGGTCCACCGACAGCGTGGATCAGGATCGCGTTGGGGAGATAATCCCGCCAGAAAACGGCCGTCATCGCCTCAGTGCCTGGAGTTCCCGGTCTGCCCGCAATCGCCACCTGCCTTCGCTGTGCGCTCAGCGCTTCGTACGCCGACATCATTGCAGGCATCGACTCCGGAGAACTCCTCAGTTGAACTCCGAATGCGTTCACGACCGACAGCGCGCGCTCCCGAAGGTGATCCTCTTCGGTCATCTGCCACAGGCGAACAAGGTTCATGGCAGCAACGGAGTTTGCGGACGGTTCCGCTCCGTCGTAAGCCTCATGGTCCTTCCACAGCAGCCCACCCTGCGCCGGCGAGGACGCGGCTAACGTCTCCGTGGTGATGTATGCCCCTGAAACTTTGTCGGTAAACAGGGTCGTCTGCTCTTTCTGGAGTCGCATCGCCCAGGTCAGATCGTCGTTGTTTGCAGAGGCTTCGAAGAGGTCCAGCAGCCCGGCGGTCATGCCCGCATAATCGCTGAGAAAGCCGTCGATCTCAGCGGACCCTTCGCGATAACGCCGCTTCAGGCGACCGGTCTTCGGATTGTAAAGCCTGGTCCTGACCAGCTTCGCTGCCGACTCTGCTGCATGGAGATACCGCGGCTCGTGCAGCACCTGGCTTCCGACCGCGAGCGCGGAGATCATCGTGCCGTTCCACACCGTAATGATCTTGCTGTCGACCGGTGGCGGAGGCCGGTGGGAACGCACGGCGAGCAGGGCGGCGCGCGATTCAGCCAGCGAGTTGCGGACAGCATCCACGGAAAGGTGAAAGTGTATCGCTGCCTCGTCGACCGAATGAGCCACATAAAGGACGTTCAGCCCTTTGAGGTCCCCCGCCGCATCCTGCTGCGCGGGGATGTTCCCGTTTGGCTGGACTCCGTAAATCCAGTCGAACAGATTGGCCGCACTCGCATCGTGCACCACGTTCCCTATTTCACTGGAGGACCACAGGTAGTAGGCACCCTCGACACTCTGGGCAGGGTTGCCTGGCAGCGGACTGTCTGCGTCGAGAGCCGAATAAAAGCCTCCCTCGGGACTGCGCATGTCGCGCAACACAAAGTCCAGCGTATCGCGCGCGGTCGCGGCGAAGGCCGGATCGCCGGAGATCTGGTAGGCATGCAGGTACGCCATCGCAAGCTGCGCCTGGTCGTAGAGCATCTTCTCAAAGTGCGGCACACGCCATAACGCGTCGGTAGAGTAGCGGTGAAAGCCGCCGCCGAGCTGGTCATGCATGCCGCCCGCGGCCATCGCTTTCAGCGTTGTTCCTGTCATCGCAAGCGCTTCGGGGCTGCCCTGGTCGTTGCCGTAAAGCATCAGGAACTCAAGAGCGACGGGCCTTGGGAATTTGGGCGCGCTACCAAAGCCGCCGTGCTCAGGATCGAAGCTGCGCTGCATCCGCTGGAATGTCTGCTCCAGGACGACGGGTTGCAGCGAGGAGGCGGCATCGCTGCCTGACGCGCTCAGTTTTGCGGTGATCTGATCTGAGCTCTGGATCAGTTTTGCCCGGTCGTCTTTCCAAAGGCCCGCGACTCGCGGAAGCACCGTCATGAGTCCAGGCATGCCGCCGCGATCCACTGGCGGAAAGTACGTGCCGCCGAAGAACGGCTTGAGGTCTGGCGTGAGAAAAACGTTCATGGGCCAGCCACCGGAGCCTGTGGTCGCCTCCACAAAGCGCAGGTACACGGCGTCGATATCCGGCCGCTCTTCGCGATCAACCTTTACGGCAACAAAGCTCTTATTCAGCAGGTCTGCGATCGCGGGATTCGAGTACGACTCGCGCTCCATCACATGGCACCAGTGGCAGGTGTAATAGCCGACAGACAGAAAGATCGGCTTATTCTCTGTACGTGCCTTGCGGAAGGCCTCTTCGCCCCACGGATACCAGTCCACGGGGTTGTGCGCATGGAGGAGAAGATAGGGGCTCTTCTCGTGGATCAGATGATTGGTATAGCGTGGTGCCGTCGTCTGCGGCACGGCCATCGGTATCGCCAAGGCAAGACAGACGAGGGCGGTACAGATCGTGACGAATGTCGTCTTCATGCAGATGGCCTCTTTTGCGGTATGGCGTTTTGTTGCCTGGCATCTGCCCATGGGACACGCAACAGCCGTCGTCTCCGAGGATACATCTGGGACTGAGCGCGGAGGATGCGGCCCCTCGTGCTGGTAAAGGTTTGTTGCGTTGCCATGTCAGTCGCCAAAAACTGCAGGCCGATCGCGTAGGTTGGATAGGGATGCGCCACCCCTGCGAGCTGCTACAGAGTCCGTGTGTCTAAATCGACGCGTATTTTTACTGCTTGGAGGCTTGCGCTCTACGGACCAGGGCGGGCACTCGCTCTGGCTCCGTTGTTGGAGAGGAGCAGGAAGTCGCCGTACAAAGGAAGAGCGCGGGATGGTTGAGGTTTGGGTAGCTGACGTTTGTTGGCAGTGGATTGCGGTCCGCCGGATCGCGCCATTCGATCAATTCATGGGAGGCTAGCGCTCGCAATGCCGCAACATGCAACGCCGCGGCGCGTGCCTCTTGCGGCGCTCCCAAAATGGTGATGTGCAAAGGACTCTTCGACTCGTCATCTGCCGCAAGCAAGATGCCTGCGGACAGCGGGCGCAAGGCGATTGAGTTCGCCGCCAAATAACGCATCGCCTCCGCAGCCAGGTCGCGATACCGTTTGTCAGACGCGGCAAACGCGAGCTTTGAAGCAAAACGAACCAGAGCGATATTCTCGTCTCGATCAGGGTGCGGAGGATAGGCCGCATCTGTACGAGTAGAAGACGTGATGAAGCCGGTACCGGGTGCCAAGGGTGCAAAGTGCGCTGCGATAAAGTCTGCGGCTCGGCCTGCGGCACTCAGATAACTACGGTCTGCCGTTACGTTATAGAGCTCCAGAAACGCTCGTCCCATGGCGAGCGTGTCGCCCAAATACGGACCAGCGGGATCCGCGTCGTCGTGCCGGAAGCCACCGCCCGGAAGGCTGCGGTGCAGCACTATCGACTGAGCTGCCTTTTGCGCCTGCGTTAGCGCGGAAGCATCGCCGCTGACGGCGTACAAGTCGCAGAAAGCGGCAATCATCCATCCGTTCTCTCTGGCGTAGACATGCCTGTCCACGCGCGGAACGCCCAGCGCACGGCGCCCTTTATCGTCCAGCTTGAAGTAGGCTTCGTTCTCCTCTCCATCGTGAAGGTCTGCGTCTTGCGAGACGAAGAAGACGCCGCTGGGTTGATCGCTTAGGAAGTCCTGCACGTAGCGATGTACAGACTGGGCAGCAGCAAGATCTTCTGGATTGTGCGTCTGGGCATAAGCCAGTGAATACTCACGGATGTAGGTAGCCTGAATCGAAATCAACTTCTCGAAGTGGGGCTCGCTCCAGTGTCCTCCCACAGAGTATTGGTATGCCCCGCCCCACACCGGATCGAGAAGGGCGGTTGCCGCGTGCAATGTGTCCGCTGCTCGTTTCGCGTATAACGCATCTCCACCAGCCGCCAAACGGAGGGCGTATTCGACGGAATCTTCATCGAGATACTTATGTCCAAACGCCCAACCTCCGCTCTGTGTGTCGTACTGAGCAGCGTAAGCCGCTCGTACCTTGTCCAGTAGCGCCGAAGGCAGCGTCGCTCCGGCGACAGGATGCAGTGCGATTTCTTTTTCTACGCTCGGCCGGGCGAAGGGTCGTCAATGATCGCTTGCAGCATGGACGACATTGGACGTGGAGGAATGTAGCCCTGACGTTTGACGATTTCGGAGCCATCGCCGGTAAACACCACTGTCGCCGGCCATCCGTAATCCTGATACCGATTGGATATGTCGGGACGCGCATCCTGATCGACCTTCACAAGAACATATTTGGCCTGCAGCAAGCGCATGACAACTGGGTCGCGATAGGTAACGTCATCCATCACATGACACCAGTGGCACCAGACCGCTTCAAGATCCAACAGGACAAACTTATGCTGCTGCCGGGCCTGCGCAAACGCGCCATCCGACCACGGCTGCCAATGGAGCTGCGAAGGCTGCGCGTTTGCCTCCCCACAACTGCCGAATACAAGCAGCAATGAGGCAAGCAGACCTACGAGAAGTTGCAAAGACAGCTTGCGCGAACGCTTTGCGCTTTGTAGCTGGAGAAACTTCATTGTTGCACCCCGCAGGCCAGACGCGGCCGAAAGATTGCCTTCCGCACCGAAGCCAGAGGCGCTTGATCGTTGTACACCACACCCCGACCGTCGCTGCGGACGCCCAAGGCCGTCCAGAGCGCATCGAGGTCTTCTGGTACGGCATGTTCGCTCACTTGCCGGTAAAGAGGAAGCAGGACAGAGACACCCACGCTCTTGTCAGCCAAAGCGAAAACGGCTTCAGGGCTTCCGTCGTTTGCAATCGTTTGCCCACTCGCCACCATCGCCTGCATAGCATCTTGCAGTCCCTTGCGATTGTTCGTCTGTTGGCGGATGCGAACGTCGGCGACGAGATAGAACATGGCACCGCCCCAGTATGTGCGCGCCCAGGTATGCGTACGGTCAAGTCCTCGACCCCCGGAATGCGGCTCACCCTTGGGCATGTCCCGGATCATGTCGGCCCAAACACTTTCTTCGGAAAGCACGCCGTGCTGGACTCGCGCAATCGGCTCTACATAGGTCGCAAGGCCCTCCTCCAACCAATGGTGGTTATCGTCGAGCTGCGGCATGGCGGTATGCACGAACTCATGGGTCATCACCCAATCTCGATGAAAGCCCTCCGCCGAGGTGTGTTCTCCCAGATTCACGCGTGTGTGCACATAGGGAGAGCCCCAGGTCGTACCACCCAAAACCCTGCGTTCGCCGGCATCAGGAACAATTTGGACGATGATGTGGGGAACAGGAAACTTACCGAAGTATATTGCAGTAGATTCGGCGGAGACTCGTACCCAGTCGATGACTTCCTGACGGTTGGCATCCAGGGGTCCTGGCCGGAATTGCACGTCGATCTGCGACCCGCATACTGTCAGCGTGTCCGAAATCGAGGCTTCCGTCCGCATTGAGTGGCAAAATACCTTTGCTACGCCGCCGGTTAGCAGCACCGTGATGATTCCAGCACAAAACCAAGCAGAAGTCGTCATGGGCGAGAGCCAGTGAAACTTGCTCTCATGTCTTCGACCCTCCTTTGCGACAAGATGCGCGAGGAAGAGCAAGGTTACTGGGCATCGCAGAAATTGCGTCCGGCTTCTGGCAGGCAAGGCTACGAGGACTCTTCAATTCGTAAAGTTGGATCGTTTGCGGGCAACGCCAGGCGATACCAGATGAACGGAAGGAGCGGATTTGGCAGCCAGTATTTCCAGCCAACGCTCTTCTCCGGCCCACGATTCGGAAGTTCCAAATCCACCCAAAAGTACAAACCCTTGTACAGACAGATACCGGGGATGAAGTTGACACGGAACTTGGCACGGAGACATTACTCCTGGATGTAGAAGTTTCCTTCGAACGGCATCATCTGCCAACCCCGAAACCCTTCAGCGAGGAGAACGCCAGTCCCACGGTGAAAGATACGAATTCGCACTTTGCTCTTCGTCGTCATTCTTCACCTAAGTTCACGATGCTTCTTGCGCATGCATGCGGCTGTCGAGGAAGGCATGAAGCCTCTCTTCGTACCCCAGGGGAAGCTCAAAAGTCTGCTCGTCCCCCGAAATCACAACGACCTTCCTTACGCTGTCGAGTAGAACCGAGCAGCGCCGGCAGAGCGACAGATGCTTTTCGATCTCTTGGCAGAGTTCGTAGTCCAGGTCGCCGTCTATGTAGGCCGAGAGGCTATGGGCTAGTTTTTTGCACGAAACCATGGATTCATTCCTTTCATCAACTGGATGCGGTCCGCGAGCTTGGGCTGGAAGACTGGCTTTAGTTGCTCCTGCAGCTTCATTCGGGCTCTATGCACCCTGGTTTTCACCACGCCCACCGAAACCCCGAGAGCAATCGAAACCGTGGCGTAATCCAACTGCTGGTTCTCAACCAGGAAGATTACTTCCCGGTAAATCTCTGGAAGATTCGCTATCGCCTTGAGAACTTCAGATCTCAATTCAGCCGCCCCGAGCGCCTCGCCAGGCAAATCGTGCCAATCGGCAAACTGTCGAGGTACTGAGTCAGCCTCGCAATCAGCCCCGGCTTCCTCGATCGACTCGTAAAGCGACCGTCTCAGTTTTCGGCGGTACATTCTTGCTTCATTCACTACTATCTGGAGCAGCCAAGCACGGAACCGACTCCTGTCCTGGAGTTTTGAAAGATTGACAAAAACCTTGAGAGCCGCTTCTTGAACTGCCTCCTCGGAGTCAGCGGGATTCCGAAGGATCGAATCCGCGTAGCCGAACATGAGACGGGTGTAAGGCCGGATCAGGCCATGAAAACACGCCTTTTCACCGTCGCAAACACGAGCAATCAACTCCAACTCGGAGATAGCGGTTTTGTTCAAGCTTCCAATCACTCCTGCGATCTTTTGCGTATCCTTTACCAATCGTAACGTCCTGCAGACAGGATGCGCGACAGCACGCCTGGTTACAGGCGACATCCAACCGAAATCTATTTTGTGGAGCCGGTAACCTTTGGACCTGAATTCCATCTTGCCTCCAGTGGCTAGACCGGCTGGTACTACGCGGGAGCCAATCTAAACCAGGAGAAAACACCATGACCAAGTCGATCAAGTCACTTTGTCTCACCGCTGCTGTTGCCGGAATGCTCGGCGGCACCGCGGCAACCTTGAACGCTCAACCCACCGGCGCAGCCGGCGTCACTGCCGAGAGCGGCATCGCCGGCGCGGCGGCTTTCCAGCAGACGGCCAAGCCCAAGCACGCCTGCAAGGGACAGAACGCCTGCAAGGGACAGGGCGCCGATGGCAAGAACAGCTGCAAGGGAAAAGGCAGCTGCGCTACGGATGGCTCGAAGCCCATGCCCAAGATGTAGTCAGACGATCCTTCGTGTAGCGGGACGACCCACGGGTCGTTCCGCTACGTCTAGTTCCAACCGTTTGACGATTCAGCGCTAGAACAGATTGCGCCCCGCGAGCCATATTTATGCCGGCAAATCGCTTCAACAATTTTACCGACTACGGTGTCGGTATCGGACTGAGAGTTCCGCACTATCAGCACATTTTCGACCGTAAACCTGTTGTCGATTGGTTCGAGATCATCTCTGAAAATTACATGGTTGACGGTGGAAGGGCGCTCCAGGTGCTCGACCAGATCCTCGACCAATACCGGGTCGTGCAACATGGCGTTTCCATGTACTTCGGTTCCGCAGAGCCACTGAATCGCGAGCACCTGCGCCGACTTAAACAGCTCGTCCGCCGGACGAATACACCCTGGCTTTCAGATCATCTCTGCTGGGGAAGCGTCGATGGCCGCTACACCCACGACCTTCTGCCGATGCCATACACCTTCGAGGCAGCTCGGCTCACGGCAGAAAAGATACGGCAAGTCCAGGACTTCGTAGAGGTTTCCGTTGCGGTCGAGAACGTGAGCAGCTACGCAGAGTTTCACGTATCGGAAATGACCGAATGGGCATTCCTGAACGAAGTTGTCGAACGGGCGGACTGCGGCGTGTTGCTTGACGTGAACAACATCTACGTTTCATCGCGAAATCACGGCTTCGACCCGATGGAATATGTGAATAGCGTTCCCGCCGAAAGGGTCGCTCAGATCCACATCGCGGGGCACTCAAAGTTCGAGCGCTACACCTTGGACACTCACGACCATCCCGTGATCGAGCCCGTCTGGGGGCTGTACAGCCGTGCAATCGAGCGTTGCGGACCAACCGCCACGCTGCTCGAATGGGACGACAACATCCCGTCTTTTGACGAGGTGCATCGCGAAGCGCTCAAAGCCACCCGCTTTCTTACGAAACAAGCGGCGGTTGACTCACCTGTACTGCCAGGCCAGATGGAGTTCGCAGCCTCGCGCATCGAAGAGGTGGTGCGATGAGCACCGCCCTTTTGGATTTGCAAAGGCGAATGGCTAGCGCGGTCATGGAACCGCTCTCGATCGGCGATATCATGGGCACGAGTCGGCGAGACGGAACCAACATGATTCAGGAAGCGGCAGGTTTCATCAAACCTAGCGACGCGTTGAGCTCCTTCGAGAGATTGGAAATCTATAACCGGCAGTATTGGTTTAGGGAGTCTCTGCACAAGTTCTGCGTCCCCAGCCTGATTGATTAATCTTGATCTCTGAGGGCGAAGAGCGATGAGCCAGCGGACCTTTGCGAGTCAGGCGGAGTTTCAGAGGTACGGCCGTA
>JAABUK010010159.1_pt1 | contig 12645 bp, 12 predicted proteins | sample 5559141 | NCBI WGS metagenome assembly JAABUK01 (sample SAMN10711869, study PRJNA513367) | rock metagenome | isolation source: Antarctica rocks | place: Antarctica: Victoria Land, Pudding Butte nord | collected 2016-01-03
GCTTGAAGCGAGTGCACTGCCTGCTGCACTGACTCCAACTCCACTCTCAGCTTGGCCCTGGGGTGAATCCTGCTGGAGGTTTGGGGTGCCCACTTCACCCGTACCTTGCTCCAGGGTCTGCTCAGGCAGCCTGTCAGCCCCCCCCGGCATGTTAGGGCCATACTCCGCCTGCAGTGAGCACAACGCAGCTTTTGACATGTTGGAAGTTGCATTTTGACATGCAGCTGCAGTTCTTGTCGAGGTGCAGGTTCATGCAGTGATGCCGTAATGCCATGGTCATGCAGTGGCTCATGCAGTGGCTTCAGTGTCACAGTGCAACCTGGCATTGTTACGCCACAAAAATAAGAGCTTGCTTTTGATGATCATACTACATTTGAGCATGGTCAGAGGGTGCAAAAGAGGGCTCCCACGCAAAGAAATGACAGATGCTCACACCAAAATGGATAAGAATGCAGCCAGAGATACTGTCCATGTTACAAACCTTACAAGGACCTGCACCTTGACAGTGACCATAGGGGAGTCAAAACATGCTGTGTGAATACAGGATAAAACATGTTAAAGAAACCATGTGGACACTCAAGGCCTTCCTCTGACCTTAATTTGGTACTCAGTCGGCTTGGTAGAGTTGTTGCCATGGCTTTCTGGCTCTGCAGTGGCAGAGGTGGCAACCCGCCTCTCAGCAGTGGCAGCGGTGGCAGCTCGCCTCTCAGCCGATGCCAACAGCTCCTGCAGGCGTGCTTGTTGCTCCAGGGCTGCATCCATCTGGTCTAGGGCTTCAACCTTCTGGTCCAGGGCTGCTTGCACCTCCCCTTGTAGCACGGCCTTCTCCGCTTCAGCGTCATCGCATGACCTGCAGCAAGGACAGCACACATTGTTGTGAAGCAGCGCTAGGACGCAAGGGCAGCTGCAGTCTCATGGTCTATTCTCATTGGCTTGCATCAGTTCAAGCCCTGTGTAATCAAAGACGGCAAGCTCTGTAGCTAGAGGCACTGATTAGCTTGCATTGATGAAGTTCCTCAAAGGCAGCAAGCTCTGCAGCTGAAAGTGCTAACTGCAAAGTTGTAAGAAGCCAAACAAACTGACTTGAGTGCCTCTGTCATACTTTAAAAAGGCAGAAAGTGACAGTAAAAGCAAGGTACCAGGTGACGGGGTATGGATGTTATGTAACACAAGGTAGACAGTTTACAGACCATGCCAACAGCGGTGGCAGATGATAGATGCGCCGGTGAGTGACTGACCTCTGGGCTGCCAGCAGAGCAGCATGATCATTGTCTGCTGAGATGGTCATTGCCTCCAGCCTCTGGGTGAGCTCTTTCTGCTGGTCCAAGGCCTGCACATGACAGCTGAGGGTCACGGAACCATGGCAAGCAAACAGGCTGAGCTTCAGTGCAGCATGTTGTACAACAGGGAGAGTCAGGCATGACATGCAGCTGGACTAGCCGAGTATGCGAGTTGTAGGTGCTTGCTGAGGAATGTCTGCGCAACAGCCCTGTTCAGCCACCTGTGCATATACAAACAAACGCATGAGAGCCTGATGTTCACAATGCGTGCTGCTGGAGGGACACAAAATCAGTGAGGTCCTCATAGCACTGACATTGCACAGTGCAACAATAGCACAACCAGATGTGGTAGCTTTCAACAAGGCGTGAGCTGCATCCATGTCACTGGTGCTCCTCCCTATCACCACAACTAGACTTGCCACATTGCAGACACAAGCGAGTCAGCTTGCACGTAGTTATCCTGCCATGTGCTTAAAACCAGCTTGCAACACACATCTATTGGGCTAACACTCCCCATGCCATTGTATGCAGGTCAAACTGGGGATACTACATGCGCACGCAGGGCACAAGCACAGTCTGAAGCCTGCCTGCTGGTGCTGGGCTGCAGCAGCAACGGCCTGGGCCTCCATGTGCGCCCTGGCGCTTGCCAGCTGGCGCCCCTGGGCCTGGTTTACCTCCCTCAGGTGTTGCACCTGCATTGCATACCTCGGTCACACATCCTGACAGACAACAGGCCAGCATACAGAGGACTGTGCTCAGTCACACATCCTGACAGACGACAGGCCAGCATACAGAGGGCTTGGGAATTCTCCACAATCATTGTTGATAATTGCTCAATAGGAATTGGGGCCTTAACACATTACACTTGAGGAGGAGATCACAACCATTAGCCATTCATTGAGCTTCTGTCTTTCACTCAGGTCAGGTATGTGCAGCCATGATCATCATGCAGATGAGCATCAGTCACACAGAGGACAAGTAACGGGGGCGGTAAACAACACCTTTCGTATTCTTTGGGCTGAAGATACCGCATAGTATGTTCAGGCTGAGCTCAACTCTCAAGGTTCATGCTTACACCTTACCAATTGTCATGGAGGCAGGCTTGCAATAGAAGGGACCTTACCTCACGACTCAAGACAGCAATGCTGCGGCTGTCAGCACTACGCTCAATCTTCACAGCATGGAGTAGCCTGAAGGCCTGGCTGAGCTGCTGCACAACAGGCTGGGCGTTGGCGGCAGCATGCTTGAGGCGCTGAATCTGCTCTTCCTTGCCTGCAATGGTTTCCTGCAGGCCCCTGGTGGCACGCACCACAGCTGCATCAGCCTGCACACACATGAGATTGGTGGTAACCAAGCCAGGCAACAGCTACCTTATGACTCACAATGCATGTGTGCTGTGAACGGGATAGAGAACTGTACTCATGGCAGATCAGAAAGTGGTTGACCAGGACTCCATGCTGCATATGTGTCTGAGGGTTCCACACCATGTGCAATGAGACACACATCTTGAGCAGTATTGCAGAACCATGAAAACTCCCATATTATGCCAGTAAACATCACATTGACAATCTCACCTCGTTCTTCAAAGCTATGATTGTGCGTTGGTCCTTGCTGGCCTGCATTTCCTGCAGGTGCAGCCGTTGGTATGCCAGGCTCAGCTGACTCGCGGCCACATTGGCGTTGCCATGCTGCCACTTAAGACGCAGGATCTCCTGAGCCTGGCCAGCCACCACCTCCTGGAAAGCTGCCACCTCCACACAATGAGCAGCCTTCAGCTCCAAGGCAGCCTATACACACGCACAGTCAATCCTGTGTTTTAGATTAGAAAGTTCTGACTCCAGGCCAATATACACTTTTCACTTGAGCTCCAAGGTAGCCTGCACACACTTGCAATCCTGTCTCTGAGGTCAGGAAGTCCTGATCGCAGGCCGAGATGCAGTTTGCACATGATGGGTTGTTGCTTGATGGCACTGGCTGACAACTGTGGCACAGAGACATGAGAATGAAGCTTTGTCTGGCGATCTGAGGCATTGAAAGAGACCATGAGTGGTTTAGTTGTGTTGTGCTCATGCAACAGCTTGGCCAATTGCTTCACGAAGCTCAATCTGCACCAGCGTGACCCCACACATGACACGTAGTAAGTTGAAATGTATCATGTCCTGCCAACATGCCATATGTCGCCACAAAAGGGCGTAAAACTATACAAGATATGTTGTAGGGCAGGGGTCATAAGTGCATAACAAAGTGGTCATTTGGTCACAATTCAATGTCAGCAGGCCAGGAGTTGCGACCCATTCCTCCAAGACACACTTCAAGTTGGGTCATCTTGCTTCTTGCCTCGCGATTGTCACCAACAGGCTGGCCAACACATACAACAGTGTTTTGTTTTGGGCCCTGTTTTGTCGTGAGTTGGAGTTTTGAGGGAGACAGAACCAGAAAGTACAATACTTGAGCCAGCCAACAAGTCTGATCACGTATTGAAGGTGACAAAAGTTGGAAACAAATCAAACCAAAACAAACTTGGAAGACGCGCGTGTAACCCTATAGCACAACAAGACCTCACAGTGTTGGTTATCACAGAGCCTTAAAAAGCATGCTAATGCTTGGGTGGCTGGAGAGCTAGACATCAAGACATGAGGTGCAGTTTAGCTGCAGCAGTCACACCGCCGCAATGTATGCACCCATGTCGGCAGATGCTTCGTATCGCCTGAACAAGCTGAGCTCAGCAGCAGCAAACAGCATCTTTGTGGGTTACTGACAGCATTTCCACATGTTGAATACATGCGCTGATTTGCTCTGCGTTTTGCAATTCTCAAGCAGACAATGCGACGATTGCAGAAAGAAGAGTATAAAGCAACACAATTGCAGTTTCTTGAGGCATACTGAGGCTGCATGTGTGTCTGTGCAACAAGCGGGCCATTAGAAAATCAAAGTTGCAACTGCAAGGCATACCTTCTTATGTAGACTTAGAATTTCCACAACGCCTGGGTCAAGGATGAGTGTCCCTTGCCCTGCAATGCCTTCATGACCCTGTATGCACATGCTTGCATGGTCAAGATTCTGTCAGGACCGCAAGGCATCATTTTCAAACATGCTGACAGTAAGTCTTGATTGTGCAGCAGGTGAATGCAACATGACGGCCACACAATGGCCTGCAGGTTCTGCCAAGGGGTGACAGCTTCTGCTGAAAGTGGGTGACAGGGTCTGCTGAAAGTGGGTGACAGGGTCTGCTGAAAGTGGGTGACAGGGTCTGCTGACTGTGGGCGACAGGGTCTGCTGACTGTGGGCGACAGGTTCTGCTGAAAGTGGGTGACAGGGTCTGCTGAAAGTAGGTGACAGGGTCTGTTGAAAGTGACAGGGTCTGCTGAAAGTGGGTGACAGGGTCTGCTGACTGTGGGTGACAGGTTCTGCTGAAAGTGGGTGACAGGGTCTGCTGAAAGTGGGTGACAGGGTCTGCTGACTGTGGGTGACAGGGTCTGCTGAAAGTAGGCAACCCATAGCGATGACACCAAAAGCACTACCTGAGAGTCGCTGCAGCTGGCCAGGCAGTCCTGCAGCTGTGCCTGCAGCCACCCTCTAATCACAGGGACAGTGTCCAACAGTGAGCCAGCCTCGTCTACGGCTGCAGCCAGGCCTTCCTCTGCCTGCCGCACAAACTGCACAAAACCAGTTGTCAAGCGCCACCATGTACAGCTAAAAGCTGTCAATACTGTACTGCACAGACATCCCTGTCTCTGTCATTGTGCTCACCTGTGTAGTCATGGACAGGCAATACGCATCACACGGTGTGAAAAACATGGACATGCAGCGCTTAGCATGATAAGTGTTGACACAGCGCACAAGTGCCTTCAGTGGCGACAGCAGCCTCCAACAGGATATGCAGAGCTTGCAAAGTGGCTGTTCAGGCATCACCTGTGTAGTGTTGCTGGCACCTGCTGCAGACTGGAGCAAGGCCTTCTGTGTGGCACAGGCTCTGCCTAGCTGCTTTGCTGCCTTATCCACAGAGCTGTGATACTTCTGCAGGCATGCAAACTTGTTTGTGACAAGCAGGCCTGATGTGCCAGCTGCATGCCGTCAGATAGGCATCACCAAGTGAGATTCGTACCACAATACTGTTGCGCAGCGCCTGCTCCTGAGACTTTATCCTGTTAGAGTGCTTCAGCCTTGTTATAGCCGCATCCATCCTTTTTGCCTCCTCCTGCACAAGCAATTTGCGCAGATTATCTCTGCCAAACATAGGGACCTGCGGGTTCAACTGCAGACGTGGGTCTACCACAACCAGTAAGTTTGCATCAATGTTCACCTGCGCCACAGCTGCTGGGTTGGCCAGCAGCTGCACGTTCATCTTCTCGCCACAGGAGGAAAGCTTAATGAGCACTTTGTCCTGTGTCTGCGTAAGGGTCAAGCAATCAAATTTCGGGTAAAGACAGAGCCGCTGTTGTGGTCAACGGCAAAGCCGGTGTGCTTTGGTTAAAGGACCCAGAAGATAGCGTTGCTCACCGGGCTGGTCGTTGGGGCTGTGAGCTGAGGCACCTTGTGGGCGATGCTCAACAAGTTCATCATGGTTTTGGTCGTGATGTTATGCGTCTTGGGTCCGTTCACCCGCGGGCCGCCTGAGAGCTTGTCGGCGTTCCTGTATCAGAACCCATCGAGCAGACTTTCGCACGAGACCTGAGGAATTTCGGCAATGCTGGCATGGCAGCTTTGCTGAGACAAGAAGAAGAGTATACCATGGAATCTCATTTGAGTGAATGAATGATTGAGTGGGTGTGATAGAATCTAGGACCCCCCTGACCAGATGAGAGGGTGAGAGTATTTCCGTTGTGTGTCAAAGAATGTGTCTTTGAACGATGAAGCAGTGCCATTGTAGCAAATTTGAGGAGGGTCCTGCACAACCTAAAAATCATGATGCATCCATATGGTCGAAAATCGATTTTGAAGCTGGCCCATGTGTTAGTCGATTGTTTGAACAAAACCACGCTTTCCTGGTGGTACGAATCCGATGACTGACCAATGGGTTACATTCATGCTCTAGACCAATGGCGTATACATCTTTAGATTCAAGCTCACTGTCAACAGGGCAGCCTTTTGGAAACACACAGGCACTTGCACATGTATAGTATCAATGCGCAAAGTGTGTGCAGTGTCAACACTGCAGACCGATGACAGACAAAGGTCGAAAAGCAACTTTGAAAAAGCCTCACTGCCTCCAAGCTGGTTCTGTCGGCGTTTGCAGTGTACACATTGAGGTCAAAGCTGCTGTGTTCAGAGCGCCGGCTGTCAAAAGCCTTCTGTAACATTGCACTTGATGCTGCAGCAGTCACTGAGCTACATCCCAGTTAGGATCGGCTAGCACAGCCTCCAGATGCTTTACATCCCATTCCAAAGCTTGCTTGGGAGTCATTCTGTTCTTTCTCAGCTTGGACTGAAGTTTGCAGAGGTGACGATTCATCCTTGACTTGACATCTGACAACTGTCCTTTCACAAGCTTTACCTCAGCAGCAGCTAGCCGTTCCAGCATGTCCTGCTGCCTGACAGCACCCGTCCTTTCATTGGCCAAAAGAGTCCGCAGATTTTCCCGGCTCTTTCTGCTTTTGGCAATGCTCACTTGGCGCTTCCTTTTCATTTCACTCAGCTTCTCTTTGAATTTGAGTGCTGCGGCAATCTGCTGCTGTTGATGCTCCTCCTGCTGCTGTTTCTGAAGCTGTGCAGCCTGTCGCTGCTGCTCTATCGCCTCTTGCTCCAACGCAAAGATGTGCTCCTGCTGCTGTATGGCCAGGTCAAGATGGCTTTCTGTCTCCAGTCTCAACGCCTGCAGTACTGCTGTCTCCTGTGCCAGGGGCTCTCCCTTGTCTGCTGCATCTTGCTGACTCTCCTTCAGCAAAACATCCTGAGCATCCAGCTGGGCCTGGAACAACTGCTTCTGTTGATTGAGCCGGTCTGCATCATGATTGTCCAAGGCTACCACCTGCTGCTCTGCCTGTTGGCTGTGATGGCCTTGCTCTGCCTGGTCTGACTGCTGCTGTGGCTGCTGCTGCTGCCAATCTGAGTTGCGTAGCGTGAGCAATCCAGTAGCCCCTTCTTCCTCTTCATCAGCTGATGTGCTTTCCTGTGCCTGACCTCCCACTGCAAAAACTAATTCCTGAGACTCCCTAGGTGATCTGCCTGCTACCTGAAGCTCAGAGGGAACTGTGTTGATGTCTCTGTACTGCCTGGGCTTGGGGATACCTGCAAGTTCTGGGGTCTGCAGAGTCCCCAGATCAGGATCCTGCAAAGCAAAACCAGTTTGACTGACGAAGACATGAGATTTCTGGATCTGCCAGATGCATGATGACCGAGATGTGACACTGCAGAGATCATAGCCAAGGGACTTTTTTGTACGCAACTGCAGCAGCAAAATGAGTGCAAAGCTGGCTGCTTGCGCAAACACAAAGCTGATTTGCTAGCATTAGCTTGGCTCATCAAAAAGCCCACAACACAGGGATTGATATGTCAACCTCCATGATTGCTTGTGCATTGCTTCAGTGCAGCATGACTCAATGACAGTATGTCACGGAGTCATGATGTCCTCAACATCTTTCAGAGCATTCAGGACAAGATGAACAGTTTTGATGATGTGAAACACCTCATGAAGTACAGACTTGCGGCGCTGACGCTGACTGCCCTTCTGATGCACATCCGCTGAAGATTGTTTGCGGCTCCTCTGCACACACGCACACACACATACGCACACATCAGTTTGCTGAGCAGACTACATTGTGCATAACTGCAACCAGAGTCTGTTTGGTGCGCCAAGTGTTTGCGTTCTGCTGCCGCATGGTGGAACATGCGGAAACTGCCCTGCCTTGCAGTTTGCACGAGCCAACAGACAAGGGCTTTGTCTGTATACACTCCGCCAAACCAGTTCCATCACAGAGTGCAGCAGCAAGCATCATCTCTACAGGGCAGGCAGCAGCAACATGCTGACTGCTCAACAGCAAATGATGGCTTGTGCATCAGGCAGGCTGTCCGGGTTGACACCCTGAGGCACAACAACTGCTATCAGTGCAAGCCAAACGCAGAAGGTACCTTAGTAGTTGGCACACGCCCAAATACGCGACCATTCCCCTCCTGATCCTCAGGCTGATTAGGATGATCCTCAGGCTGATTGGGATGATCCTCAGGCTGATTGGGATGATCCTCAGGCTGATTAGGATGATCAGATCCATCAATGGGACTGTGACGTGGTGCCTCGCTGATGTGCTCTTCTGCCACAGACGCTGCTAACTTCTTGCCTTTGTCTCCAACACTGCTGGTCCCCTGACCTGGCAACTGCTCTGCCTGCTGTGCCTTGTCAGCATTTCTGCTCTGATGCGCTTCTCTGGTGATGATCTGGGTCTCAATGTGTGACGGTGGTGCAGCAGGTTCTTCACGGTTCTCCTGGCTCTCATTGTACATGGTTGCTAAGTGATTGACCACAGCAACTTTGCATGCTGCTGCTTGTGCTGCTGTGCATGACTGTACCATGTTGCTCTGACTTGCGCCTGCTGACGCTCCCGCTGATGGTACAGCAGATATTACAGCAGATGGTACTGCTGATGGTAATGCTGATGGTAATGCAGATGGTACTGCTGGTGGTACACTGGATGGTGCACTGGATGGTACCTTTGGTGTTGCATCAATCGGTGCATGATGACCAGCATCTGATACAGCCATTGCATTTGCATGGACCTGTGCCTCCTCCCATGCTGCCCTCCTTGTGAGTAACTCAGGAGATGATGTCGCCTGATTACCATTGATCGCGCTCTGCATAGACCCCAACTGGCTCAGTTGATACACCCACACCTCAGTGAGGATTTGACTATTGCATGTTTTATTGACGTACTGCAACATGCATTTGACATTTGATACATTTGACATGAATCACACAAAGATCCAACATGCAGCAGTAATGATGTAGTGTGTGCTTGCAGAGCATATACCACAATGGGCACAACAAGAGCTGCATAATTGTGACCAGGTACTTACTGCTGAATTCCCCCTGGCTTTGCGTGGATAGCACCATGTGCAGACCATGCCGTCACCAGCTCTTGATTTGCGCCATCCAGCTGCCACTGCATGGCCGCCAACAATGTGTTGTACATCAGGTCAGAGCACCTTGATCTATCCTCGAGAGTGCATGTTGACTTAGAACAAAGACTTTTCCAGACTGCTGTTTATGAGCTCTGAAGGTATATCAGCATTGTGGATGTGATGTCAGAGTGAGACTCACATGCATAATATGCATGTTTCAGCAATTCAACTGTGTTTACCTTGAGTCTGGCAGACAGCACATGGACCACCTTTCACAGGAAACTGTTTACTACGATGCTTGCAAGCTGAACAGAGAGGGTTGACACCAAAGATCCCACCAGTCTTGTGCTTCGAGATTGCACCCTCTGTAGTTAGTATATGTCGTCACAAGACAAACAACTCAAGCGAATAACAAAAGCGAACCAAGGTCAGGCAGCAGCTGCAGAAAGCCTTCAGGCGGAGTCGTACCAGTTGTTTTGCAGACTCGGCATATTCCCATAGTGACGCGCGACCGGTCGAGGTGCTGCTCGAAATGATGTCAACCTGGCAGATAACGTTTAGCTTTGAGTGAAAAGACTCAATACAGTCTTAGCAAGTGCTCAAGGATTGCATCATGATACCTCAAGCAGTTGCTGTACTTTCGTGAAGGTTTCGATGACGTTGTCAGCACGCTAAACCGCTGCACGATGTTACCCACCTGGATGGCTGAAGTCAGCGAATTTGATCGCACTGTCGACCAACTCTTCCGCCTTGAAGAAGCTCGGTACTCGATCTGCTGTCATCACCATGGCATTGCTGCACGTGTGTGTTTTCGTGCTGTGCAGAGCCGGCTTGCTGCTCTTGATTGGTGAGGGTTGGTCTCGGAGCTCTGTAAGGCAATTTTGGCAAGCCTGGCAATACACAGCAGCAATAACATGCATATGCTGCAGCAGCAGCTGCAACATGAGCATGCGCAACAACCATGAGCAAATGGGCAACTGACAGCAGGATCATTCATTGCACAGCAAGACCTCATACTAGCGACGGCAATGCTGCAACTGGAAAATGCGTACTTAAATGTTGCAAAACATGTGGCAGCTGCAGCAACACAAAGCATAACTGCAATTGTATTCATGGGCAATGCCATTATGCCAGAACATGCAATTGTAAGGCTCTGCAAGAGCACTGGTACGTAACCTTAGCAGCTGCAAAACATTGCAAGAGCATCAAATGGCATCTAGCAGCAGGTGCAACACATGAAAATAGTACCTCATTGAAAGCAGCACCAGCGGGTGGAGCGCACTAGTAGCCACATTTTCTTCCCTAGATGTAGCAACATCCAGCAGCACGATGCAGCAATGTGATCACGCCTGTAGAAGCTTGCAGCAATAGCAAACTGCATGGCAGCAGTAGGATGCAGCATCAGACAAACCGCAATGTGTAGCTGTTGCAGTGAAAGCAATATTGCTTGCTTGCTTGCTTGAAATGCTTGCAAGCATTTCAGACGCAAGCAGAATTATCGTGGGGCCGTGTGGAGGGCAGCGTATATGTAGAGGGGCAGCAGTATCAAGACGGGCACGGCCCAACAACACATGGAGCAGCAGCACTGTGCAACAGCACAACGTTTAATTTAGTAATTTACTAATGTGCATGAATAATGTACCAGTACCTGCGCACATCAGCTGCATTGCACAGGGGCTTGTGCAACAGCTGCAAGAATGTGTTGTAAGTATCTGCTGCAAGAGCTGCAACAGCCATGCAAGAGCCATACAACAGCTGCAGCAAGGGCCACAGATCTGTTGGGGCCACACAGCCCAGCGGCACCTGAAGGGCCTCAGAAGCGCGCAGGTAAAGCGGGCTTTATGCTTATGACAAACCCTCCTTTTACAGTTTGAAACTGTCGTGCGTGTGGCCGTGCTGCTGTCCAAGAGTAAGCAAAACGTAAACAGTTTATACATGCTTCAAAGGCTGTTCAGCAATACCTCTCACGGCGTCACAGACTGCACACTGGCCTAACTATTCTTTAACGCAAAGTTTGCAGCGGCCGCTCACCGCTGGTTGCCGCTCACAAATGCAGTCAGCCCGTGCGCTTCAAAAGCACCGCCAGCCTCTTCCAGGTCTCCTGTTGTGGCATTATAAGCTCCTTGAACAATCACTGTTCCATTAGCCTGCACACCATTGTTTGATAGCTGTCAGCTGCAGCTTTGCATTGAATGTCAACTAGACAAATCTGATCAGTTTGTCTTATGAACGGTGCTTTGAGCTATAGATTCCCATATCTTCTTCAATTACTGTAGCTCATTTGGCTCACCCTGAGCATATTAAGCAGGAACTGTTCATTAAACGCACTTGGAATGTAGGCAAGCGGCGCGCAGCAGCATCTGTACAATGCTCACCGTGTCTATCACATCCTCAATTGCAGAGGCGCAGTTGCCCTGACCTAAAGCTCCTTCACCACCATTTGGAATCGGGTCATAAGAGATAGACCCCATACATATGTAGCCAAAAGCACGATATGCGCCATCCTCCAACGCCCAATGCATAGCAGTGACAAAGTCTGCAACTCAGCACCATAAACACACATCTGCAACCTCAGCTAGCAATGAAACAGTAACCTGGGTACTGAGTCAAGATTGCAAGCATGTACATGATATGTCCATCATGATCATATCTGCAAGCATTGCAGGGAAACACTGTGATGGATCCAAATATGCCATTCTGGCTCACACAGCTGGTCAGTCCAGTACAGATCATCAAGAGGACATTGTTGTGATGACTCATTCTGGAGCGTGCACGCTCATATGGCAATATTGTGACAATTCAAGCTGTATGATGTTCCCACCGTTGTCAACCTCAGGCAAGGCACTGCTACTGAACATAGGCGGGTCTCCGTCTGTTTGTGGAAGCTCCACAATTAATGGCACACCGCTGGCATCGAGAGCACCAACCAGTTCCATGGCATATTGATTTGGGCTGTTGCCATGAGAGTTATAGTACTGTGCAGACTCATACATTCCTTCTGCATAAGGTCCTCCTGAACATCAGCGTGACCGTTGCATTTCTAGATCGCAGCTGCAGGCTTGAGCCACGCTGAACGTCGGATTGAAACGGACAACGCTCAACAAAGCCTTGATGCACATGCATGAAGGTTGGCCAGCTTGATGGATCCTGTTATGAGTATCCATTGATGCAGCGTTAGAACTAGCGACTAGCTGCGCACCTCTGGTGAAGTTGAAGTTGTATCCTGCCACACATCGCTGTTGTGATATGCAGCACATGACGGCCAACAATGCAATCTTCATTGCAGTCCTCAATGAGACATGACATGACACAC
>JAABUK010010160.1_pt1 | contig 12645 bp, 10 predicted proteins | sample 5559141 | NCBI WGS metagenome assembly JAABUK01 (sample SAMN10711869, study PRJNA513367) | rock metagenome | isolation source: Antarctica rocks | place: Antarctica: Victoria Land, Pudding Butte nord | collected 2016-01-03
GTAATCGTAAATCCTAAGTTCGGGGTGTATATTATATATATATACATGTATTATATATGATTCAGGATTAACCCTTCTCGACTCGTGGTTTTTCTTGTTGATACTTGTTTCGCCGTTACGTGACGAGATGCTCTCTAATCTATACATGCATGTTATGACTCGGAAAGAATTATCACATATCATTACCAATCTGCGTTAACGATCTGATATGAGGAATTCGCCTAAACAATATGTACCCAGAGACCAGTGCGACACATTGGGGTGGTCGATCCAATCTCTGTCTGGATCTGCACATATGACCCAATGGTCGTGGATCGATCTTCCCTTGCCATCGCCTGGGGTCCATTTGGATGGCGAATAAACAGATCCACAATAGCCGTGTTTTCGTTGCATCCTGCTATGTTTCCTCTCCCTTCCTCTCCCTTATCGATGTTTTCTCCCATCTTGACACACTTTGGGGGAAAGCGAGATATGCCCACGACAGGATCTGTTTGGTCGAAAGGTCCCAACCCTGTCCTTCTCGAAGCTTCAATAATGTACACCAGGCATAGTAGTAGATCTCTTCGCCTAGGAAAGGAGTTGTGCCCGATGCCTTTCGCAGTGAGGCGAACAGCCTGCCGCCAATCGCCGGATGCACAGGGCTGGTGACAATCCGGCCGGCCCCGCCCGAACCGCAACGTTCGGCGTGTACCGATCAGGCTGGATATAAAGCTGCGCAACAGCCCTTTCGTGTCTCCTTCCTCTCAACTATTCATCTATCAGTAATAAGCAGCAATAAGCAGCAACCCAACAAGATCGTTCAGCTGCATTAATAACCATGGCTGTTCTCTCTGCCCTCCTGTCAGTCACGCCCGTCTCGATCCCATCTTCTGATGTGGACTTCGGCACAGTCATCGACAATGTAAACGTCGAGACTTTGAGCGGTAGGTGAAATCATAGAAAAAAAATATCGACTGTTTGCGTATTTGAAGGGAGCACTCCGTGGATCGGTAACCTCCTATGTAAGTATTGAAAGCGAAGGGCCAGCTGGGGGACATGTTAGCTAATAACGTTGCCACAGACGATGACTTCACTCTCATCCGGGACACCCTCTACAAGTCTCAAGTAGTCATCCTCAAGCACCAGTTAAATTACTCCCCGAAAGCCTAATACGAGCTCACCCGCCGCTTCAATCCCTAAGCCTAGGGCTATAGCCACGGTAAAACCCTCGACGTAAAGCGTAACATCCTTAACCTAGACCTTAACACCGTTCCGTATTAACTAGAAGTATAAATCATTAGTAATAGCTTTATATCTAAGTATAAAGGTCTAAAGGATATTATACTTAAATACCCCTATTATAAAACCTTTTATAAGTACCTAATCCCTGAAGCGGATAATCTAAGTCTAACGTACACGCGCTTCTACTACTAGTATATCGATACCGCCCTATATAAGCTTAACCTACTAAAAGTAACAACCTTACTCGCTATATCCATGCCTAAGGATCGCCGCTAGACTCTTCGCTATAATAATAGGATGGAAAAAGAATTAGGTATCCCGCTTAATATTATTACGTTCGTTAGTAGATATAAGATATATAATATCCTATCTAATAATAGTAAAGAATTCGTATATACTAGCTATATTAAGTACGTAGCTTACCTATATATCTAGATAAGTAGCGTGAAATCTCGCTCTAATAGGCTAGGGCTATATTTAGATAGGTATAAGCTACTTACCTTAGACCTCCTACCTATTAATAATATAAAAGTATAGATACTACTAATAGTCTAAAAGAATCCTATTATAGGGAAGCTAGTACTATAGATCTATCCCTTAGCTATATATAAGATTTATAAGGCGAATAGAGAGGTTATCAATAACTTAGAGACTATAAGATAGATTATATAAGTATAAGTTATAAAGGCTAGGTATTACTTCAAGACTAGTATATATATATAATTAGGAAGAAGGAGACTTAGTCTTATTTAATAATTAGGATATATTATACTCTATAATCAATACTTTTACGTCTAAGGAGGTAAGGTTATTTAGGTAGTATAATATAGCTACTAGTAAGCCTCTATTAGGGCTAGATAGGATTATACCTTAAAGCTATCAATAAGATTCCTTACGCTACGTATTAGAATTCAGCCTAGGTTAACCTTAGCTAATAATATAAGTAGGGTCTTAGCGTATTTATATAGGGTTTTTGATTATATATATACTTTTATATAGATAAGTAATATCATTAGTAGCAATACATACTACTGTATCTATCAATGAGACATCAGACGTGTCATATCTTTCAATACTGCGTGGTGACAGAGGATTTGGAGGTGAATTGCATAGTAGTTTGTTCTGGATAGTCTGCCATCTGCTATATTCGGTGGCCCTGGTCATTCAATGTTCGCTATTTGCTATGCTTTGATTCAGAAACGCCCAATATCGTACTTCGATCCAATAGTCAAACCTCCTGAAATGCAGTTCAGGCTGGCATTCCCCATCTGCTGCCAACCATTGGTTTTCTCACGGTCAATTAGGGTCACAGTCTAGCTTCCCACCGTTCGCTCCCATGTTGACATAGTCCCCAGTCTGACATTTTGGCAGCGTCTTGACGGGATCCGACTTTGGAGGAGGCCTAGCCTCGTAAGAGTATTTCCCACAGCCGGTTTCATAGGAGCCTTTCATTGTCATTAGATTTTGCCCTGACCCGTAATGACCACAGGATGAGGTTATGGTGTCCCAAGTCTTCAAGCAATCAAAGTCGCAGCTGCCGTCCCCGCCTTCCCAGACGAGAGCAAAGGTGTACAGGGTATTCTCGATGTTGGGATCTGAGTAAATAGGTGGCGTACGGGCTTTGAGGAGGGATTGTTTTTTGGTGGGTATGGGATTGCCATGCCCGTCCACGATCATCGCTTTGTGGTCCTTTCCCAAGTCCTTGCAAAATGTGTCGTAGACGGTCGAACGCTTGTTGGTGTCCGGTGTATCTTTTGACGTGTTTCTGCAAGTCTTGGGCGCATCATTATTCGACCCATCATTGCCATCCTTTACGTCTTTGCAATCTGGTAGAATGCCGTTGTTAAATACTGTTTTGAGGACCTCGGATGGGTGATCTGTATCAGAGCACTCGGGCCCTTTCTCACGGTATGGCAATCCGAAAGTGTTGGGACCGAACTGCTGCTGCAGCTGCCATACCGTATCCAGCCATTCGGGGTGATCGAGCATATATGCAAAGGGTTCCTTTTCCTCGATACAATCACAATCTTTCTGATCGCCGGAGGTACACTTCGAATTTTCTCCCTTGCACTCTGGGCAGAGCGGCTATGACTACATTAGCACCGAAAGACAACAAGTGTACACCATAGAAATTATTGGAGTAGAGCATACCTTTTCTTCGATTTTTGTGGGGCATTTTCCATCACCACAGGAGCAGTATTTCAATGGATCCACCGTGCAAAAGCCACCTGTACCTTTACAGATGGGTAAGTCGCAGTTTGGAAAGTTATTGTCCCCTTGAGCAGGACACGCGACCTTGAATTGCTCGTTGAGTTTCAAAAGATTTTCTTGCGCCAGCACCAATTTCGAATCTTGCATGACTTGATGGTTGACGTTGGCGGTGGACAGCAAGAAAATGAAAGTTGTAGCCGATACGATCTGATCCGGGCCAATGTTGGGATTGAGGCGTGGTAATCCATTGGGCATGGCCCCAGCGACCAAGGCCTGGCCGAAGGCCGCAGCGTATTGCTGATTATCAAATGTTGGCAGAGGAAAGTTACGGGTGACTTGCATTGCAGTATCGCGTAGCCCTTGAAGCGGTTGACCATTACCCATCGCGTTCATGATATCGTTGAACCCATTGACCAGACAGTCTCGGAGATCGGTATCAACACGCTTGTCAAGCTCTACTCCTCGCTTCTTCGTGTTCGCATTGCATTGTTTCTCCTTCTTGAAGAAATTGTTTAGGGCTTCCCCAACATCATTATTGGGCGCGTCGATCTCTATATCGCCTTTGTGATGGCCGTTTCCGTCTGCTGAAAGAGTTTTGAGCCCCCCTGATGCAGTATCCGTCGCCGTAACTTTGGCCGAGATAGGGCTGGCATCGTCGTCAGCTGTCTTATAGATGATTTCGGTCGCCGTGGAAGCACTATCAAGTGATGAAAGCATCATGGCCGGCACATGGATTTCTGCGGGAATCGGTCTCGAGTCACGCTCTAATCTCTGCCAAAGCTCGATTACAATGGCACCAATCGCAGTCAAGAATGCGCTTGCGGCTTTGACTTGTTGAGGCGTCTGGCGACTTGAGAGGTAGTTTGCCTTGGCTGACTTCTCTACATCGACACCGTCGACTAATTTATGGAGCGTTAGCCTGAGTAGCCAGAAGAGTTTTTAGAGCACAACAGGCGATCTTATGGGCCCTTATAGAGCAAAGCATATCTTTCAGATAACCAAGAACGGCTCCGAGGAGTTGGAGAAGGGTGCTACTCGAGCCATTACGGAGCGAAAGTACATACCTCCCAGGATTTTAAGGACACCGTCCATACATTTCTGATCACTTTTGGCGGCGCAGTTGGACTTCATTGAATCCTGCAACTTCTTTTGGAGATCATCACCGAAGCACGCCTGGCAACCCTCCGGTTTGATATCCTTGGCGTCAGTAGGGTAGAGGGCGAATGAATTTCCCGCAGGGGTTGGTACACCGTTCTAGTTGGGAACAGTCAGCCTTTCAGTCACTGACTTGCCAGAAAGCAAGCTTACAGTAGTCTTCGTGTAAACGTCTAGGTTCCCAAGATTGATATTCAGCACTCCGCCATCCCGCTTCTGTGCACGGTTCGTTATTTGTGGAAGTGCGTTACTTAGCACGAGATCCAGCGAGCCCAGAAGAATAAAAAGCGAAGGCAAGGGATGCATCATGAGCAAGACCAGAGAAATAGCGAATTTGCTTTAGAAGTGACAGCATGAACTCTATTGCATAGCGCACATGAGATAGTAGTTCCGTAATACGATGATTAATCTGGTTTGAGTTATCATGGGCCACTGTCTTATATGGCTTCAGAAACAATCGAGGAATAGGAGCTTGGCAGGATCGCAAACAACTTGTTTCATGATAGAGCATTGCAGAGGGCGAAGTGATTATCTGGAAGTGGCAGTGGTGATGTTGTGCGACAACAAACAGCCTCACACGGGCGGTGTGATCCCTTCAGGATGGTATGGTCGTTTCATGTTGATCAATGATGGAATATACTAACCCTCCGAAACCTGTGGGAAGGACTCCTACATGTTGTGAAGGTCAACGTGGCAGTGTGGAAACTCCTCTAGTTGTAAAATCCCGTACGCTGAAGGCGTAGCCATAGTGTCAGTATTGACTGCATTGGAAAGCCGGATTCTGAATATTGATAATGGCTCTATTATTAGCGCCATACCATCGGGCATGGCCGCAATGGAGGATCTGATGGGATGAAACCAAGTTGGCATCCTTGGAGCTTTGATGTTTCAGCATTTGGGAATAGATTTGGTGCGCAGCCTTGCACGAGGCAGGCTCAGCCACCAATATTGTCACAGCGAGGAACAGGATGGATCATACATCGACACAGACTTCGCGCATCTCCTCCGCACAGCCCCGAACGACTATCCTACGTAAACTGAAATTAGATGAGACAAATGCACCTAGGAAGCAAAGGATCATAGCCTTCCGTCAACATGCCTGTGTTTTGAACTCGGTTCCATTATTACCTAGCTATCTGTGTTGGAATGTTTAGATGCACGGCGTTTAGTGACAGACTACCAGACAAATCACAACCCAAATCACAAGATCCCTGCCGGCTGTGTATATCTAGATAGCCAGGACGTGTATGTTTGGAATCCGCATATCCAAGGATGAGGCATTGCGATGCCCATAATCTCAAGGCTGAGCTGGGTCCCAGGATCTCAAAGAGACACCACCGTTTCATAGTCCGTATGTCCACAGTGGCTCTTGGTATAAGACCAGCCGCTTGCTCGATTGGTCGGAAAACGGAACGTGCAACAGAATTGAAGACACAAAATATCAACCCCTTCATTGAAGTGCCCAAAGGGTTTTTGTGTTGTACATCCTGTTCGGAAACCGACTTCAACTTGCACAACTCTGTCTTTGGTCCTGCTATTCGTTCGGACAGAATCTTTGAACGCCATTCACTGTCGCGACAATGCTATTCATCACTCCAGCAGTGGCTACGGCCATAATAACTTTCTGTGGACTCAGCAGCGCGAAATATATCATAACCAAGGATTGTACAGAGCCAGTTGATTACAGTCAGTATTGGCGGATGCTGTTTCTAATGGGTCCCCAGGATCCTTGCGATCTCGAAACTGACTGCTTGAATAGGTAAAAAGATCCAGGACCATTTCGGGATAGCCTTTGAGCGTATGGATCTTGCATCCACACAAATGGACAGAGTCTGGGGAGGCAATCCCAACCGTGATGTTGCTGATGTAGCTGGGTATCTTTTCAAGCAGCAGGACTACCAGCAAGTCAGCAAACGACTGAAAGACCTCAAAGATTGGGGCATCGATGTATCGAAAGACGTAACAATCACCAAATTTAGCAACGACAAGACGAAGGACTACCAGGCTCCTCAACAAGGGACAGCCCCCGCACCACCGGCTCCATATGGTCGAGGAGATACGGTCAGTCTCGCTGAGCTTCGAAGGGTGCTGTCAATCGCATTCAAGCTGACTCGACCCCAACTCTAGGTGATTTACTGCACGGCCAAAAGATTCACGATACGAAACCAGAATGGTCAGCAGTATCGTCTCGACCAACATTGGAATTATATCATCAACGATCACCCTCCAGAGAATTTCTGGGACTCTTGCTTCAACGGTGCCCGCCAAGGGCCGAAAGCGAAAGCGTGGGTTACAAGCGCAGGGGCAAACACTGTTGGCGACCTGAGCCCCGACGTTATGCAATTTTGCCCATGGTATGAACCCTCCTCTCAATGCTCTGTTCCGCTTTCATGGGCTTTGCCATGGCGTTTCTAAAAGACTGACGAGTGTCCAGGTACCTGGAGAAGGGCATAAACGATCCAGAACCAAAGACTTGCACCGACCTTTCGCAACAGGCCAAAAGGCTGCTCGGTAAGATTAAAGAGCAGAAAAAGTCGAATGCCGATGGATATTCCGATTTCAGGCACACAATAACGCATGAACTGATGCACACAAAGATTGCTGGTAAGGCAGCGGTAAGTGGTCAATCCCCTGCGTCTCTCTTGAAGGTCTTCCCATACTTCGGCTGACGGCGCACTGATTGACACTGACTAATTGACATTGATGCGATCAGGATACAGGGGGTCCCGTAGGTAGCTACGGTTGGAAGAACTGCGTGGCATCGAAGGACAGTAACAATGCTGATAGGTACGTTGTTTAATCTCCATGGCCTCATGTCTACCCTCAAATGGTTTCCGATAGCTGACATCTGCATGGTACATAGCATCGCCCAGTTTGTCACCTTGACGAACGCTGTCATTAATTGTGGTTTTAAGCCGAATGAAGGTAAGCCATTCACTTCGGTCACAACGTCAATGCTATACTAACAAGACATCTATCACAGAGGGGGAGATAAGTAAAATCGAGGGCTGGCATAAACCTGGGAAACGATCGCTCGACCAGACCGAGGGCAGGAAAAGACCCTTGAAACGATCCTTCGGCGATATCATGCAGTTGGCAGCAGTGCAAGTGAAACCTTAGGTCAACAGGAAGATCGATACGATTAGGCGCAGCAATCGAGGGATTTAGAATGGTATTTATGGAGAAGTCTTCATCTATGGACACGTTGGCTACATGTAGTCTATGCCAAGCATATAGGGCTGAGGCTGATTTCCAACAGTTCACAAAGTTTTTCTACCAATTCCATCCTGAAATTACCAAACGTCTGAAATCGGGGATATGATGCATTTCGGAGAGCAATGTCTCCGTCACCTCGTGTGTCGTTACTATTACACTTTACAATTCACCTTTAGATTTAAGTTGGTTGTTGAAAGGGGATGAACTGCGTATGTTGCCTCAGGACTCCGGGTACAACTTAGCACGCTAAACCTGAAACAATTTTGAAACGCTGCACAGCTATTTGGGCTCATATGGTTGACCTGTCTTTGTGGAGCAGAAGGATGACATAGCCCCGAAGGTCTAGAAGTAAGTACCTGGCAGGGGTCCGTCGTTCATCTTCGGTCCCACCTCACGACCATATCTTTCTTGTGAGCATCATCATAATGGTGTCTATGGACTGGGATTACAAGCCGCCCACCACTCGCAAGACATGGCTAGCAAGGCTGACCTCGGCATTCCGGAAGTCCAACAAGAAGGAGCAGACGGGGAGTGAAGGAATGAAATATTGGGAGAGCTTGTCCAAACCACCTGACAACATCGCTATTGCGCCAGGGGTAGACAAGTTCATACAGATTGGAGAAATCTGTTCGCAAGAACAATCTCTTCTGTTCAGTCTGCCTACAGAGATCCGGCAGACCATTTACCAACACGTCTTTGGCCCATCCGTGATACATGTTGAATCTCTGTGTGACCGTCTGGCTCATGTGACATGCCAACAATGGCAGTCAGAGAATGGCTGGGACGGGCATGCACATTGTACCAAAGGTGATGAGACAGGGATCGTTTCTACAGACGAGACAGAAGATCCGAATGACCAACTGCTTGCAATATGTGTGACTTGCAGACAAAGGTAATATTCTCTAGACCCATCTCATCCTCAAATGATACCGTCGCTCACATCAGCCTCAACATACAGCTACATGGAAGCCTTGATATTCATGCTATCGGTTCCCCTGTATACAATCAAAATGCCCATCCGGATGTTCGTGAACGACAACGCAAAGCTCGGCACCCTCATGCACATCCGCAACCTCAATCTACAAGTCTTTTTTTCCGATTTCCCACAGTTCAGGACTGCCTGGCAATACCCATATAACAAACCCGGATGGGTCCAGACTTGTCAGATACTAGCTTCAATGACCAGCCTACGATACCTTCGTATAACGATGTTACAAGACAGCTTCAGCCGCTCCTTCGATACGTACCCTCAAGAACGAAATGCCGAGAATGTCAACGAGCTCTTGGAGCCGCTAAAGTCCATTGACATCGCATCTCGTGGAGGAAGCTTCGAAGTCGTTACCCAGGGTTGGAGAGTACCTCATGAGCTTCCCAATGATCTGCCTTTCAGGGTCATACAGGAAAGACCACCGTCTGAAGCTGATCTCGCGAATCGCACACTGGAGCTGGGGATGTCCTCGCAAAGTGAATACGTAAAGATGGTAAGTATGCCATGGCCTTATCCGTATAGGTTTTATCCTCCTCGTATGGTTGACTTCTTTGCTCCCGCTCCATGAGGGCCACTTCGGCTCACTGCTAGCATTCAAACCCGCATACAGCATATCGTCTGGTTCATCGAATTCAGGCGAAACGGGCGTTCATGCGATTCCGAGGCAATACTGACTTCAGCAATGGAGAGGCCTCGATATTCAGAGAGCCGTTACTCTTATATCCTTCGTCAGTACTTCGCTTGTGTAGAAATTCCCGAATTCATCAATGAAATGGTATTCCGCGAGGCGTTCCTTCATGATACGGTTACCAAAAGAGCGGACATGATCCTTGTTGTTAAAAACGAGCCCATCAAAATTGGACTTCCAAGCCATTTATACTTCGAATTCCCGCTGGTTTCTCCATCTTCCAATTAAGCTGACTGAAAATGTTTTCAGTGCCTATGGGCATTCGAGCTGTTTGTGCTATCCGTGGGGCTTGTCCTTGAAGGATGATGAAAAGGAGACTGGAGTGCGCGCTGTGGGGGCTGTTGATGAGTAGGGGCAAAGTGGTTGAGCAGCGTGCTTAGGTAGGAAGAAGGACATTCGGGAGCCGGCTATTGGGGTTGGAGGCTCGAGGGGAGGGAGCAGCTTTTCCTGGAAGATAAGGGGAATGCAATCTGGGATCAAACACAGGGAACTTTGTTGTCTTACCCTAGGCGACAGTCTGGCATGCACAAGCTTGCATGTGGGCCAGAGCAATAAGAGCATCCACTTCCCAGGTCAAGTAACGAATATATGTGAATGATCTGTACCGCACAACATCGAGCATCTCGACAAGACAGAAAGCATCCAGATCGACAATAGGGCTACATTCTAGGCTCGTGGTTCTGGAAGACCGAATGCGCACAGTCTGTACGATGTATCATTATATTGGCTTTTCAGTGCTATGACTGAACACAGCTTTCCGAGGATCCTGCGAAAGATGACCGTGGATCCGGTTGTCATTGATGCAGTTCCCCTATGATGGCCAGGGACGACTGTTTTCCTTCGAACGAAATCGATAAAAATATGAAAATTATGGACTGAACATTCCCACCTGTGGGCCGATACCAACTCCTGGGGGATTGAATTGTCAAGGTGCATGCTCAATGGTGACAGGACTTCAGTACATATCATTGTACGCGTAGTGAGCTACATAACAAGTCAACTAATGGCTCAACACCATTCTCTAAAGTGGATATGACAATAAAGTCACGCTGTTCCAGCGGTGCCAAAAACGTCGCCATCTGGCTTTCACCGATGGACCTATCCACAGCCGCCGCAGCCTTCCTTGTATTACTGAGGGTTTTGTCACCTGCTTCACGCTCTTGGTGGGTTTTGCTAGAAGCCCGTTGATGAACTCATCCCGCACGGGGGCCGATATCACGGAATCTGCCGTCTCCATGCCTCTCGCATCCATCTGGCGCTGATAGTCCCATGCCCGGTTCATCTGGACCACCGACTTGCCGACAGACCTGGCTCCGTCGGCATAATGCAGCGTCCCACGTGTGGCGGAGACGGCATCAGCATATCCGTGATGCGCATGGCCCACGACTCGCGCGGCGAGCGCTGTGCTCTTGCCCTGGGAGTTTGCGCTTCGGCCTAGGTCCCAGGAAGCCTTCCCCAGGGCTCTCTCATATTTCTCACGAAGCCTGTCACTCGGAAGGTGCTGGGTGCGGGTTTCGCGGTCAAGTCCTGTCACTTTGCGGGACTGGGCTTTCTCCGGGCAGCGGTCGCGTTCCGAGAGGGGGTTGGCGGAGGTGAAAGGTTTCTTGATGTAGGAGAGGACTATATCGGGCATCTTTCACATTGGCTGGACGATCCGCTGAATACGAGGGATCTGTTACGATATCCTAGGATGCAAGACTACCTGGTGGTGAGAGAAGGCGGGCTTTCATGTCACCAGCCCTGCATTACCAGCGAGGCAGCCAGACCCTTTATCAGCCGCTCTTGGCTAGAGCGTAAGAACACGCACTGAAATCAGGCGTGGCCTTGGGCTAGCGGTGAGAGGATACACCAAAAATAGGCGTGGTCTAAGGACTAGATTGCGCCTTAGCTCAGAGAGTCAGCAAAAGCAATGATATGTTGTTCGAAAGCCCGTCCCAATCTAGCTACAAGGGTAAGTACGGAGAAGGCCTAGAGTCTCTGGGTGGTATACATGAGCTGCTACAAATCATCTTGCTGTGATGTTGCCAGATCCATGCTCTGATCTCGAACTTTCTTCTGTTGGCATGAAAAGGTCCAAATCTACCGTCTCAGGTCTATTACTAACCCGCCCCAAAAAAGATCTTAGACTAATAAGGTAGTATGGTTATATGATAATGGAACCTTAAATCAACGTACTTAGAAGATAATATAAGTATTAAGAGAGAATTATTACCTAATTAAGGTGCCGCCGCTTTACTCCCCTATTAATAATTAATTTACTAATATACTTTGCTCTTAATTTATTATACTCCCTTATTATTATTTATAACTCTCTTTTTACTCTCTTATATTCCCCCTTAAATTTATTTTTATTTAATTATTTATAAGTATAATAAAGAAATAGATATTATAACTATTAGCTTTTATATTTATAATTAAGAGGATAGCTAAAAGGCTTTTTGTTAGGGCTAGCTTATAGTATACTCTTAGCATGTGTCTTACTTACATAGTAAGGCTATATAAGGAAATAATATATAGGACTTACGTATCTTTTACTTAGGGTTTTATAGAGACCTCTTATAAGAGACCTCCTAGATTCTTTGAAAATTAATCTTATTAAGAATAAGTATAATATTATATTATTATATACCTCTTATAATTAATTAATTATAATAATTTTATTTCATCTACCTATTAAAGAATAGTAATCTATTATTAATTATAATTAATATAACTTATTCTAGCGAGGTTATAAGTAATACGCTATAGTTATATAATTAAGGTAAAAGTAAATTATTAAATATTATTAATAATAATCTTATTCCCTTAAATAAATAAGGTAGAATTATTAATCTTAAGGAAGTTATTAAATATAATAATATTAAAAGTAATCTTAATAATAATATAAGGAATAATAAGGAAAGTACTCCCCCTTTAACTAAATATCTTATATAAATAATATGTAAGTAGGAGGAATTATTATAAATTTAATAATTATAAGATATTAAAGTAAATATTATTATCCTTAAAATAAGTAAATAAATTTTAATATAAAGAGGTAATATTAATTAAAAGTATATATTTAATAAATTTAAGGAGTATAGTATTCTTATTTAAAATATATTAAAATTAACTCCTATTCTTAATTATTATAAAAAAAGTATTTATAAATATTAAGATTAAATAT
>JAABUK010010161.1_pt1 | contig 12644 bp, 8 predicted proteins | sample 5559141 | NCBI WGS metagenome assembly JAABUK01 (sample SAMN10711869, study PRJNA513367) | rock metagenome | isolation source: Antarctica rocks | place: Antarctica: Victoria Land, Pudding Butte nord | collected 2016-01-03
ATGACGAAAATGATGGAGTTGTTGATTCTGTGCAAGTTGTAAGCGCAGCAGAGGAACTGGCTGTCATTTGGACGGTGGCGTACTATATCCTCCTATTTGGGGGAGCCTACGGGTTTGCCAAGGGTTTATGGACGCTGACGGAGGCGAGTAATGCGTTGGTGTCGTTTGGGGAGCAGACCTGAAGTAACCTTCGGCGTCGCCATCATGTCCGTGTTGATAAAGGTGGCCGATTGTCGCTCTTATATTGTGTCCGGCATTGGCGTGTGTCTCACCGTATCAACACCACGTCCCAAGCATACTCTGAACACGTCTTGAATACGTGGACACGTAAGTCACCATTACAGCCTGTTCCGACTTGGCCTCAGGAGCCCACAAGTCATTGAAAAATCCAACGACGGGTTGTAGCTGAGCAGAAGTACTGTGGGATGCTAAGAACCTGCAAGAACGCCCCAGGCATCTCCTATGATCACCAGGGGCTGTTGCCAGGAACCGGGTTTCTCACCTTTGGTGCTGAGTGTCAATTCCCAAAATAACAGCCTGGAATCAAAGCGATCAAAGAGTCGCCAGCCATAGCTCCAGACCTCAAGGTCGCTACAATCATCCCAACGCCTTCCCTTCCTCTTCAAAGCCAATAACCTTCATAAGACTTCAAAACACCAGGGCTCTCATATCCAGACCACCCATACTCGAACCCACTCTCTACCCCAACACCTTCTCCACCTCCTTCAAACACACAGCCGCAGCTACGTACCTGAAACTAACCAGCTCAGCACCCATCTTCGAGACCCTCGCCCTCGTCTCCAACCCCGCCTTAAAACAAGCCATACTCCTTTCCAAGCTCTCTTCGCTTCTCTCAATGCCATTCTTCACCATGCAGTTTACGATGAAGGCAAGATCTTCGTTGAAGCGCTCTTTCATGCTGATGGAGAGATCGTGTTGGCGTTTACTTTGGGCGCCGGTTTTGCCGAGGATATTGCCGACGAAGACTTCGAGCTCGCTGAGGGGGCGGGAGGGATGAGAACTGTATTCGGACGTGATGTTTAGAAGGTAGTCTTCGTATCTGCGTATTTGCTATTAGCTTTGGATAAGTGGTATGTGAGTCAAGGAGGATGAAATGAGGTTTGTATGACTAGGTAGGTGAGCATCGATGACACTTACTCATCGCGGATGCCTCGAGCCCGATCAAGATGGTGCTCCCATTGGATTGCTTGACATCGATGTTGAACGTAAGCCCAAACAACTTCCAACACTGAGCTAGCGGAGTGCCTAGCTCTGTCTACTTCATTCACACATTGTGGTGGTCCTTGTTGCTGGACGCCGTTAAAGACATCACGCTCATCGATGGCACGGTACAATTTTCCTAGAATTTTTTCACTCTCGTAGAATTTATATGCTGAAAAGTCGTCGTCGTCATTTCCATCATTGTACTCAGGGCGGGCATCAAATGAGAGCGGCTTGTCTTTCTGTACAGCGACATGCGGACCTGGTGCCATGAAGTCCGGACGATAAATGTTGTACCGTGGCATCTTGTTCATATCAACCTACAGGATTGCTCAACAATTTATTGTAACAATCTTGGGAGTTGAAAACTTACTGGTATACCACTTTTGGAAAAGTCAACCGCTGTAGAGTGCATTTCAGCTAACATCACGCAGTCGGGATTTGATGTGCCATCTTTCTTTTGATCCGCAAGAACTTTATGTAGTGTAGCAATTCGACCTAGCTGATCAGTGGCCATGAACGTGATGAAGAAGTCTGTCATGTCCTGGCGTACAACAGGTCGGCGGAGATCGACAGGGGGTTGTCCGCGATAATCCGCTGGTGAGAACACCCTTTTCGGTCGCGCATTGGGATCAAAAATGATGTTGTAGAGATCTCCATCAAGATCTCCACCACTTAGCTGGCTAGGTAGGTCTCGCGAACCCTTCTGGCTGAAGCATATACAATTGCGAAGCTGCATCATAGGAGAGTCGTTGGGCACGGTAACAGCCGTCACGACCTGAATATCACCTGGGTGAAGCGCTGGAGAACGGGTGATGATCAGATCTTTGCCAGTGATGACCTTTCGATGTCCGTCGGTCTCAACGATACAGAAGATCTGGCCTTCCTCAATGATTCCAGTCTCGTCCATGATGCCATGAAGTGTATATCCTTCCTCGACGGGGATTCTGGCCTTATATTTCAATGCACGGAGCTCGATTAGAACAGTCATCTCGAGAACATTACGTAAGAAATTGTCTGCTTGGAATGACAGATTCAAGCTGCCTATTTTGTTAATGAACCATGGGAGGTGAATGGGTTCACCAACAGCTTGTGTCTTGAGAAATCTCGAGGCGTTCATCGAACTGGACGTAGTCATGCGGAGGCGCTCGACTTGCTTTGCTTGGAGAGAGAGGAAGAAGTCATCTTCAACGCCCATATCTTCGAGAATTTTGATGCTCGGTAGGTTGAGGAATAATGGAAGTGGCTTATATGCTGCGCCACATAGCTCGACGTCGGTTGAGTCAGATCCAGGAAACTTGATCATCGATTCACGCAAGAACAGTGAGTCATCTTCAAGACGACTGTCTAATGCAATCATTCCTTTTGCGCCTGCTCACAAGTCAGCATCAGTCGAGGTGTGTAAAACTAAGGAACACTTCCAGAGTTGGCTTAGTCTAGCAGAAGCTTAAGATGCAATAGAGTCTTCGATTGGGAGGCAAGGGATACAACACTTATGCATTTGCGCATACCTGAGTATCGGATTTGAAAGAGAGTTGGCTTCGCTCTTTTCGCTACGGGTAGACCATCCCATATCCGCTGCAGAACAGACGTCGATACTGTTCCAACGCCATCACTGAACACTCGCCCATTGCGTTCCACGTCCTTCATTTTCTTGGCAACTCCGGGAGCAAGGGTGATCGCCGTTGGGGTCTCTGAAAAGGCTTGTCCGATTCTGGCGGCACATTTGGCGGGACAATGGATGTGCGAGAAATCCCCCAAACCTTCAATGAGCTTGCGGTCATAGAGAAGACACCCGTTGTGGAGAAAGGGGGCCATGAACCAGCAGGATTGCGCGCGAAGAGAAGAATGAGAGAATCCAAGGAATGCGAATTGTCTTCCGCCTACACTGATGCCTTCGTCCAAGACTTTCTTGAATCGGGTGTAGAAGATGAGATCGTTCGATATCCCAGGATTATGTTGGACCTTCATGCCATCTTCGTCACAGAATTGAACCCGAACGAAGTGATCGTGGTGCCTGGGGTACTTTCGAAGTACGCGGTTGTTGCTTTCTGGCTCCGGACCATACAGGTAGATGCCGGCAGGAGTGACAGTCACTCTGTGGATGATAGCTATATGTTCGGATCCCATTGGCTCGTCAAGATAGCGGCCTCCGCTCCTCAACCGTTCTTCATTGTCCCTCAACAGATTTATCAAGGCTTCGAGCTGGAACTCCTTGGCCTCGGTCTCGGGACCAGGGAAAGGGATCTGCTGGAACAATCTGCGTATTGCATTGACACAAACACGAACCTTAGAGCGACTCGACAAGCTTGCTATCTCCGGTAGGAGTGCTGAGACTTTATATGGTGGCAGATAGCCATTCTGTGCGAGTTTCTGCACCTGATACTTGACATCAAACGGAAGTCCGGCGTACGAGGTCGCGAATGCCTGAAGCAGCCTACTCATTTCTGCTCCGTATCGCTCTTTCGGCGTATGGATATCGATATGGCGCCGAATGGTTGGTGGTATCCCACGAGCGTGACTCAGAGCTTTCATCTGTTCGCCGAACGTACTATTAACGAGCCCAATCCGATACGCCAGACAGCTTCCCGCAATCTTTTCGTGATCGCCGCTCAGTCCAGGGAGTCTCTCTCTGCGAGTTCTTTGAGGGCTGATCTTCAGGTTAGTATGAAACATTCTGGACCAGTCATTTACATCCATTTTGAGTGTGTTATCGGCTTCATCAGCGGATTGGAAGAAGTGCGGAGCCTCCGTCAATGTGATGGTCATTGCGGGTCGCGGCAGACCCTCAGTCGTGATTGCCAGTGTAGTCGAGTATGGTATATCAATGCGCTGACCTGTATCCATCCTTATGACCGCAACCTTTGCGCCAAACTTCACAGTCCCGCGCACCTTCCAATTCAGGTACGATGTGAAGACGAGAGTCGAGTCAATGTACTCCCAGAGCCCACATGATACGGAAGAACAATCGAGTGTGGGGACTGTATGATCCTTGGCGGGCTCTGTTGTCCGTGTCTGTCTGTTCTTCGCGTCCATCTCCAGACTCTTTAACGCCAAAGAATCTGCTGGTTTGTTGCTCAGGCTACAAAACAGTAGAGTACCCTGGAATATGAGGTTTTTGCGGCCACCGTACAGAGTCAAGAATCTTTGGCCGTCGTTGGAGCTGAGGAACGTCAACGTCGCGAAAGGCTTCATCTTTCTCTTCTGGCAGTGCCAGTTTTCGATTGAGAGTTTGCTCAAGATTGGCTGGAAGAAATTGGTCATATGATTCTCTGTCGCTCGCTGAGGCGCACCTCGAACGAAAACTTCCATTGTGAAGTTGTGGCACCACTTATTGACTTCGGCGAAGGTTCTTGGTCAGTGAACAGTGAGGCCGCAGGAGTGCTATGACAGTTCAGCTGATATCTGCTCTTCGTAGGACGATATGTGACCATGCAGGATTCGCGAGACAGTGTGTCCGAGGGTGAGAAAATGCAGACTGTTGTTGTAAAGATGATTTGTGAAGAGAAGTATTGGCTCCAGGGAACTTACGCTTTGTGCGGTGCCTGAAGATTGACAAGCGTAAGACGGTAGTGCGGCTGTGGCCATTGCTAGGGATTGGATAAGATCAAGCTCGGAGACGACAGTGGGGACTATGATCGGTGAGATTGTAAGCAGTAACGGCCAACACCACAAAGCGGGACACCCCACAAAACGGGACAGTTTTTTCTCCGACCCATCCAATCACCCTCTATCTTCAAACCCTCATTCCTCCACCAATATAGCTCTAAATAACTTCTAATAAAGAGCAATCTATTTAACAGATCTTGAATAGTCTAGATATAGGTTCTTCGAGCTCAATTCACTAGGTGGCTGTTAAATTTGATGTCTCAAAATCGATATTGGCTTACTAACGCGGAGGCTAACACTCACGCGCAAATGCTAATCGCAGCACTTAACGCCTGTCTCTATAAGAGGAAAGAATCTTGATTCAATAAATTCAAGATCTATAACAACAGAATCTATATTCAGATTATTCTAAAATCCGTCATTTTACGCATAAGATTCTACACAATAAAGAGGATTTTAAGTTATTGGGTAAGAACTATATTTCTTGTTTTATTTCTTAATATTCAGATCTCTAAATAAGTAGATCTCGATTTATAAATATTAAGCAACTATCTGCGCTTGATTCTATTATTATAAAGATCTTTTTTTCTAAATTTAAAGAGCTGCGAAGTTAATATAATATTAAAATAGAGAATATTTATAATATAAATAAAATAGACTTTTGAATGAAGTAAATAATAGATTAATTTATAATTTATAATTCTTCTTTAAATTATTTAATAATCTCTTAATTAAATAACTCTTAATAGATTATAATTATTAAGTATATCTTATATAATTACGCTTTTAAGCTCTATCTCATCTTTTATAATAAGATATTAAAACAGTATATATTTATTATTATTAAAGAGCTATTTAATATTATTTAAATCTTTTTATTAAAGAAATAAACTGATAATAAGTTAATTATTAATTAATTACAGTAAATATTCATCTTATAAATATTAAAAGAGAGTAAGTATTTTATTTTTATTCTTAATAATTATAACAGCTATTTAACAAGTTAATTTTAATATCTTTATCTTCAAAATAATATTCATTCTCTCTATTTATTATTTTATATCTCTTATAAGTTTTAATCACTTAATTTAAATATATTTTCGTCTCTTTTAACTATATATAAATAAGCTATTTGAAAATTCATACTTATAAATTATATAATTATTACTTGTAAGATATTTACACAGCTTTATATAGAGGCACATTAAACTGTGTTTATAATATAAAATATTCGCGCTAAATAAAATAGAAGCGAAATTCTACTTATAAATAAGTAGAAACTGCTTTAAAATTCTAGAATTATAAATTTCGGGCGTATAATATCTGAATATTAATCGTCAGCTATCTTCAATAATTTATATTATACTCCGAAATAGAATAGTGAGTTATAAGCGCTTATTCATTAAATTAAGATTAAAATAATGTCTTAAATAAGATGTGTGATATATAAGCTTGATTATAACACTATTTAAGAGTATATCAGGGTTAAACTGCTTTAAACACAGCTAAAAGAGTTACGCAAATAAGTACTGAATTAAGAGATTATAAAACACTTAAAATGACTATAAAAAGAGATATAACAGTGTTTGTAAGATCTTAAATAGATTAGAAAGACTATAACGGATAGGAGATCTAAAACAGTGCGAATAGTGAGGAAGGAGGACGGGGAGAAGTAAATTCTTCGTACTATTACAATAGAATAGACCTAATAAAGCAATTCCATCAAGAACGCAGCTTATTCGCATGAATATAGCGGCGACAGCGACGTTTTTGTTGTGGTGGGTATCCTCGGTAACTGTCCCGTTTTGTGGGGTGTCCCGCTTTGTGGTGTTGGCCGTTAGGGCAGACAGAGAAGTAGGGCAGACTTGATGTACCCTTCAACCCTGTTGCCGTCTGCCAGCGATCGATACCGTTCCTGTAGCAGCAGCAGAGCGCGCATACTCAGGGTAAGGTTTGACACAACTTGCTATTACCCCGCTCATGGTGATAATATTTGCGGTTGAACTGGATGGCATTTCCCTTTGTGCTATGTCGCATGCATGATTGACAGCACATAAACCAGGAGCGTCGCGAAAGATTTCCCAACGTTATGAAATGCAACCACCAAAGGTAAGCAGGACCTACTTCCGTGGGGTTAGTCGCAGGCGCACAGAGTACATCGTCTCCATCTCGGCCCTCGTAGGGATGCCTTGAACGTTGCCTCCTCCATTGAACGCTTTCAAGACATCCCTCCTCACCTGTGCTACTTCTGATCGTGACCCTCTACCCCAATAGCCATAGAAACTCACTTTTGGACGGGCTTGATTAGTCTGCTACACGTATATTGACTCCGCTCTGATTTTCGAGGCGCTCCTCTTTCAGACCCCCCCAGCATTGGCGACACATCATCTTCGTCGACGTTTGGGACATCCTATATCTGGGACGTCCAATTTGTGGGACATCTTACAGTTTGGGACCTCTCAAACATATGACATCCTATTTTCAGGACATCCCGTTTTGGCTTGCAGTACCTCTTGCGTCAGTAGATACGTTATTCTATCTAAACACTATTGCAGATGAGGAGCTCTCGGAATGAGGTCCATGCAAAACCATCGTAGGAACCTCACTATCACTTCATATACCCTTCTCGCCCCACACTAACAGGACTTACCCAAAGTAAAAAGATAGTTTGCTGTTCATTGATCCTCGCTTGGTTAAATCCGGTCACTTAAGGGAAACATTCGTTAGTAGATCAACGAATTTAGTCAAGATTTAAGGATGCTACATATTTCAATCCCTCTCCCACCGCAAATGCAGATATAGGATAGCCCGGTCCTCTTACCGAGTGGCCAAAGCATGCTTCTTTTGTAAGCCTAGGACCTTCCAGCGTGATGGAAAACGTACCTTATGACTATTATATTCACTTCATGGGGTGTGCTTTAAATGCACTATGCGAACACTCTCCCTGCCATAGATATCTCCATTCGTAATGGGAAGTTATGATCTAGGCCCCCACTCTTCCAATTGCCCACATTCTCCTTGCCACCAAACTCGCCCTTTCCTGATGATCCGCTTTCTTTTCGATTTCGACTTGGCGGGAGACAGCGGCCGGCGCGGGCCGACCATGACGGCTCGCTCGAAGTTGACTAGCATGACCCGGCGGGCCTCGTTGGTTCTTGTTGTAGGTCCTCCTTGGCGGCTTACTCAGTAGAGACCTATTTCCTTCTTCCTTGTTAGTCTGTGTAGATAGCTTCTTCTTTATATACTCATTCATCAGGTTATGAGCCCTCAACGCTTTAAAATAGCGCAAACAGAGCTGTGTCATTATAGCGTAACTGCTATATCCTCTTAGATCGATGCCTGTAAATATCAGAGCCTCTTCTCGATCGAAAACGCAGAGTTCTGGAGGTGAGTAATAAACGCCTTTAACTCTGACATCATCTGTATTAGAGTCTCGAAATAGCTCTTAGACTCCCCCTCAAACCACTTAATTAGATAAATCAATAATAATTAGACGAAATCATAGTTAATTAAATGATATTGAGCGAATTCCGATGTAGAATATAACCGCAAATAGTCAGCCATCATCCTCATTATCACTCATAACACCTGAATACAATATATTAGTTAAGATGAAGGAATTTCGTGAAGATCTGATCTTTTATGAAATTAAAATAATTATAATATTGACGAACTTAGAGATATTCCCTCAATAGAATAGTTAACTGAGAAGAAAGGTAAGCGGATTATCTGCGTTAGATGTGCTTAAAGATTATTTAGAAGATATTAAGTTAAAGCTTCGCAAACATATTAAAATAGCTCTTTAAAAGTTAATTCTATTCTTATTAATTATAAATTTAAGAGTAGAATTTAAAGATAAATCAGTAAATAAGATCTACTTAATTCTGCGAGCAAGATTCGCCAGTTCTAATATAGCTACTTATATTATAATAGACGTCAAGCTATATCTATTAAGATAAGTTTCGAAGAAGTTTATTCTGAATTATATTATTAAATAAGATGATTAAAAGATCTAATATAAGATGTCTGAAGATGATTTAGACTTTAGAATATAGATAAATATCTTTATAACTAATCTATAATTCTAATATAATAAAGAGATCTTTCTTAAGACAGCTAGATAGAATAATAAAGATTCTGATTTTGAGAGTCTTAAATAAACTCTAATTCGCGTGTTTATTTTTAATAAAAATCAACGCGAATTTTGTCGTTCATTTATGTTAAGAGCTGTTGAAAAGTTAAATGAGCGAAATAAGTGAAATACTCATAATTTCAACTCTGAAAAAGACTTGAAAAATGGCTGTACCCACTGTGAATACAGCAATCATTTATCAGACAGCTGTTAATTGAAATATTCAGAAAAACGGTCTTCTTAAGACTCTTTAGAATAGAACAGATTCAGAAATAGAGGATTCACAAAGAAAGAAGTGATTGTGAGCCAGTTAATAGCTAGATCTGTTATAGACGTCTGCGTTCTGCAAGAGAATAGCTGATTGCTTAATTCTGCGACCTTATTCTATATAACAAAATCCAGAGAATCTCTTATAAATATAACGCCTATTAAATCTTAAAAGATTAGGGTGAGCAATAATAATAAGTTAAATATTAAAGAAAAAGGGTTTATTTATCTGGAGAATAAGATCAAGCTGCTTAACATTTATTTCGTTTATGACTTGAATATGAATTTGCTCTCAATTAACGCCCTGCTAATAGATAAATAAATAATTAGCTTTAAATCAGAATAACAGAGAAGAGTAATTCTAACGAAAAATAGACTCGAAATCTTCATTCTCTCGAAAAATAGAGTATTTTAAGTGAAATAAGTAGAATTAGCGAAATCCTCGAAAATTGAGGGTTAAAAAGGCATTCTAAAGCTATTAGAACAGCTAATCTATTAAAGAATAAGTCATTTGAATTTCAAATTCATGCGTCTGTTATCTGAGATCTTTAAGCGTTAATTTGAGCTTAAATTTGAAAAGAGAGAATTCTGCGAATCTTATATACTTGGAAAATAGCGCAGAAGATCAAATCAAAAGTCTGTGATATCTTTAAAAGCTCTGCGTCCTGATTAACATATTCACGTTAATTTATGTGAAGAAGGATACATTTTTATCTTTAAAGAAGTCTAAATAGCTAAGAATTTCGATGAATTATTTATTAATGAGGGCGGAGCTAAATTCTTTATAATTATAATAGATAAATTCAGCCGATTTCGAAGAACTATTTCTCTTAAATGTAAAAATAAGACTGAAAAAGCTATTTAAGAATGAATTTTTAAGCTTAACGCAAAAGATTATAAAATGAAGACTATTCGCAAGAATAAAGAGTTTAAATTTAGAAGTTGAAAATTCACAAAATAACTTAAATTAAGAGGAATTCAGAAGGAGAATTTAGTCTTATATACTTCTGAGCAGAATAATCTCTTTAAGAGATTAATTAATCTGATTTACTTAAAAGCTAGATTTATATTAACAGTAATAGATCTTTCTACCTCTTTATAAGTAGAAGCTGTAGATATAATTACTTAACTTTTAAATTACAGCTTAATAAGATCTTTAAGCTATGAAATAATGTTCTTTAAAACATTTTATAATTATAAGTTATCTATTCTCTATTTTTGCGTTTTTAATTGCGTAATTTACGCGCGAATTCCTTACGTAAATAGTCATAATAAGCTCTCCTCAAGAGAACAGAAAATAAGGCTTATTAATTATGATTCTACGCGAATTTATTGTCTTTAAGATCTAAAAAGTAGAAAATTATTACTCTGTAAAGATGTTGAATTTAATGAGCAAAATTTAAGATTAGATGAAATAGCTAAGTCTAATTCTTCTTATAATTCTACAATTAATTTAGATCATTTAGAGTAAATTCAAGAGTCTCAAATTTTAATCAATAAGTCTTCTCCTTTCTTTGAAATAGTTGAATTTAAAAAGAAGGAATATTATATAAAATAGAGAGAGATAGAGCTGTTAGAAATGACTTAAAATACTCTAAATTTGCTTGGATTTAACTGAATATTTAAGAATATAAATACGTTCTTTATTGCGATCTTTATACGCGTTTTAAAAAGATTGTTAAATCGTTATTTAAAATTCTTTAATAAAGCTTGAAATGATCTTAAATTAAGAGTATAGTGTGAGATCATGAATATTTAAATTAAGATTCTTAAAGAGAATGAGATCTAATCAGTCATTAACGCCAATTCTGTGCCCAAGAATAGTAATATATTATCAGACAGATGAATATTTACAGAAAAAGAGTAAGAAATCGGGCTCAAAATATAAAAAGCTCGATAGATGATCCGCGGATTTAAGCAGAAAGATAAGAATATTAATTTCGATAAATTAATGATCTTAATCATTAAAGCTTAAATAACGCGAATTCTCTTTATTCTAACTACAGAAAATAGCTGAGATATTTAATAGATAAACGCTATCACCATCTTCTTAAATGAAAAGATTAAGAACGACATTTTTATTGAATTATCTATTAAATATAAATAAAAGAATAAAATCTACAAGCTAAAAAAAACGCTATATAATCTTTAAATATCTTCAGCTATTTAATATGAAATTCAGGCTATCTTTCTGCAAGATCTAAATTATTCGCAGATCTCATATAACTCGACTCTCTATTCTTAACATTTGTTAAATAATATTATCTTCATCTTCTCTTATATTAATAATTATATTATTACGAATAGTAATAATTAAGATATTCGCGAGCTTAAAATAGTTATATTAAGCTAATTTAGAATGAAGAATATCGGCGCCTATAAGATTTATTTAGACATGAAAATCACACGCGAAAAACAGACTATTTATCTCACGCAAGCAAAATTCACAACTCATCTTTTATAGAACGCAGGATTATGAGATATTAAGTTCAAGCCTATTCTTATAAAGATAGATCTGAAAATTAAGCTTATTAATATCTTAATTTAAATAGAAGACTTTAAAAGACTTATGAGGAAGATATAATGACTAGTTATTATTTCGCGCTCTAATATAATTCACGTTATAAGTCATCTCGCAAGCATAATAATAAAATTCTCAGAAATAATTTAGATTGCTCTTAAACGCGTTTTACGCTATTTAAAAGATATTATTAATAAAGATCTAATTTATTAAGATAGTGATTCTCTGTAAGACTATTTTAACGTGAATTAAGTAGAAGAGAGCTCTATAAAATCAATAATAGATGTTATTTTTATATTAAATAATAGTTCTATTCATTAATTTATAAAGAGATAATTAGTGATTACTTTATCTACTTATAAGATAGAGTATATAACTGTATTAACAACTACTTAAGATATTATATAAATAGACTCTTATATATAGAAAATATAGAGTATAGAGTTAAGCTTTATTTTAATTTAAATTGATAATTAAAGAGTTATAATATTAACTAAAAAGACGGGATGAAATAGATGAATAAGATATATCAATATTTAATATTAGTTCGTATAGAAGATTATTGAGGATGAGACTATTTTGATGGAATACGTACTCACAAACAGTCAGAAGGCTGATGGACTGACAAAGGTCTTAAGAGTAGATAAATATGGCTAATAAAAGGTCCTGATTGGCCCATTTCGAGAAGGCAAAGGCGCGGATATGGATAGTGAGAAGGGGGAATGAGTGGGCAGAGGTCTCAACATCATGATTTTCTATATCATTGCCTATTTGAGGCGACAGCAGGCTTCGTCTCCGCCGCTGCACTCGTGAGGGTGTGTTGTAGGTCCTCCTTGGCGGCTTACTCAGCAGAGACCTATTTCCTTCTTCCTTGCTAGTCTGCGTAGATAGCTT
>JAABUK010010162.1_pt1 | contig 12642 bp, 10 predicted proteins | sample 5559141 | NCBI WGS metagenome assembly JAABUK01 (sample SAMN10711869, study PRJNA513367) | rock metagenome | isolation source: Antarctica rocks | place: Antarctica: Victoria Land, Pudding Butte nord | collected 2016-01-03
CTGCTTTACAGCCTTGTCACATTGATTTCTTCGACGAACGTGACGCGGTTGATTTCGTGCAGTGTGGAAATGCCTGCGAAAACTTTTTGCAGCGCGGATTCGCGCAAGCCTTTTAAGCCTTCGGCTTCTGCCGCGCGACGGACTTCCGAACCCGGACGCCGTGCGACGATCATCTCGCGTATGTTGTCGGTCAAATCAAGCAGTTCGTGAATCGCCGTGCGCCCGCGATAGCCCGTTTGGTTACACGCATCGCAGCCGACGCTCATATAAAAAGTGCGCTTGCTGTGCTCTTCCGGGCGGAGGCCGGATTCGAGCAGTTCCGACTCCTCCGGTTGATAGGCGCGCTTGCACACCTCGCACAGCATACGCACCAATCTTTGGGCGAGCACGCAGTTTAAGCTCGACACGAAATTATACGGCTCGACGCCCATATTCAGGAAACGCCCGATCACGTCAATTACATTGTTGGCGTGGACAGTGGTGAAAACAAGGTGGCCTGTCAGTGCGGATTGAATGGCGATCTGCGCCGTGTCTGTATCGCGAATTTCGCCGACCATGATCTTGTCGGGATCGTGGCGCAGAATAGAACGCAGGCCGCGCGCAAACGTGAGTCCCTTTTTTTCGTTGACGGGAATTTGCGTGATGCCGTGAAGCTGATATTCGACGGGGTCTTCAATCGTGATGATCTTATCTTCTTCGTTTCTGATTTCGTTGAGCGCCGCATAGAGCGTTGTGGTTTTACCCGATCCGGTCGGGCCTGTCACGAGCACCATGCCGTAAGGCTCCGCGATATAGCGACGAAATTTTCGGACATCTTCTTCTTCAAAGCCGACGACATCGAGGCGCAAATCCTTGAAGCTCTCGTTGATTTGCTCTTTGTCGAGAATACGAATAACGGCATCTTCGCCATGCACCGTCGGCATAATCGAAACGCGAAAATCGACGTTGCGGCCTTTGTAACGAACGCGGAATCTGCCGTCCTGCGGCACGCGGCGCTCGGCAATATCGAGTTCCGACATGACTTTGATACGCGAGATTAAAGTCTGGTGATAGGCGAGATCAATCGGATCGACCTTCTGGTAAAGCGCGCCGTCAATGCGGTATTTAACCTGTACTTCCGTGTCGCGCGTTTCGATGTGAATATCGGAGGAGCGATTCTCCATCGCATTGAAAATAATCGTATCGACGAGCTTGATAATCGGCGACATTTCGCTGTCCGTCGCCAAGCGATCAAGGTCTAGAATTTCTTCGCCGGTCTCTGTTTCTTTAACAAGCGAAATGCGAAAGCCGGAAGCCGCCTCCTGCAACACGCGCTGCGTCGCGTCGCCTTTGCGCAACACGAGATCGAGTTGGGCGGCGGTTGCGACGTGCGGCACGATGCGCGCGCCCAATGCGCCCGCGAGTTCGTCCAAGTGTTCGAGGTCTGTCGGATCGGCCATCGCGACGTGAAGGCGCTTGCCTTCGCGTCGAAGCGGCACCATCTGATGACGCAGCATTAAATCGACGGGAACTTCGGCAAACAGCGCATAATCAATCGGCGATGCGCCGTCGATTGGGAAAAGATCGACGTACTGCAAACGATAACGCTGTGCCAGATCGCGCGCCGCGCTTACTTCCGACGGCTCGAGTGGAGCAGGCGCAGTGCTAAGCGGCGCGATTGAATCCGCAGACAGCAGAGTTTCCGTTGTTTCTTCTTCGAGCAATTCTTTCATATCTTAAGAGCGGGCGAAGCTTTTAGAGTTCGACGGTGAAGACTCGCCAACGTGCCTTTTTTCAGCGCGACGCGGCGTTCGAGATGGACTGAATAATCGGCAGATAAATTGCGAGCAAAATCGTGATTACGACGCCGCCCATCACAATCAGAATCGCAGGCTCCAGAGTCGTCGTCAATTGTTCGAGTCGCACTTCCGCTTCGGCGTCATAAAAGACCGAAACCTCGTCGAGCATCTCGCGCAAGCTGCCCGAACGCTCGCCGACGCCGATCATGTCGAGCGCGAGCGGTGGCACCCAATGCGCTTCTTCGAGGCTTTCCGTAAACGTGCGGCCTTCGCGAATCATCGGCAGAATGTCGGAGCTTTTGCGGCGCAATTCGCGGTTCGTGATTGATTCAGCCGCGATCTCCCATGATTCGACCAGCGTAATGCCGCCCGCCAGAAGCGTCGCAAGGCTGCGCGTCGCCTGTGCGATGGAGAGTTGCCGCAAAAGCTTTCCGACCACAGGGACTTTCAAAAGCGTCGCGTCCACCGTGAGCCTTCCCTGCGGCGTGCGTCCCCAAATACTAAACGCGACAGCGGAGATTATGATGAGCGGTGCCAGCCAAAAGATGTTCGAGGCAATCGTCCCTGAAATGCCGACGACCACTTTTGTCACAAGCGGCAATTCCGTGTTAAAGATCGCGCCGCTGAAGAGTTGCGCCATGCGCGGCACAACATAGACGGTTAGAAACGCGACCATCACGAAAGAGGCCGTGAGCAGCAGCAGCGGATACGCGAGCGCGCCGCGAATCTTCCGGCGCAATTCAACATTGCGCCGCATATAAGAAACATAACGATTCAATACTTCGTCGAGCGCGCCCGATCTCTCGCCCGCGAGAATCGAAGCCGTGTAGATGCGCGGAAAGATTGCGCCCTGCGCGGCGAAGGCGGCGGAGAGCGCAAGCCCGCCGCGAATCTTGTCTTCGACATCTCCGAGCACGGTGCGCAGGCGTGTGGAAGCAGCGCGTTTACGCAGCATTGCGACGGACTGCAAAATCGGAATTCCGGCTCGCACAAGAGCAGCGAGTTGCTGATTGAACAGCAGAAAATCTCCGGGCTTAACGCGCGGTTGCGCGCCCTTGCCGCCGCGCCTCGTCAGCGCCGTGACGCCCGAAGTTTTCGGCGGCGTGACGGCAAACACGCGAAAGCCTTCACGCTCAAGTCGCGCGCGCGCTTCATGCACGCCCAGCGCCTCGACCGTGCGCGTGATAACTTCGCCCGCAGGGGTTCCTAAACGACAAATAAATTCTGCCATAAACTTTGTGAGCTTAACCGATCAATCGTCCGAATCAGTGCGATCAATCGTTGAATCAATAATATAACACGCTCTCTGGAACGAAAAGTTGCAGGCAGATGAAACTCGTCGTGTGAAATTCTGATGAAATGCCGCCCGTCGCCGCAAGCTTTCTTGCGCTATGCAACTGAACTCCACTACAATGTATCTCAAAGCCGGTCACGTTTGAGCAAACGCAGGTTGCGAACGCTGGTTCGTCTCCCTAATCATCAAGGTCTATATTTGCTTTCCGCAATCGAATTCAAAACGACTTGCCGGGAAGCCCGTTCCGCACGGAGCCGGTGAGTTAATGTGCCATTGCTTTCCGCACATTGGCCGGGCGTGGAACTGAAGGGTTTTACATGAACACACAGCGCCGCCGCAAGCTTCGCCGCGCATTTCAGAGCGCGCTCGTCGTTTCTCTTTTTTTTCTGGCCGCGCTTCATCCGGCGCGTACAGCCTTTGCGCAACAAACTGCCACACCATCACGCGGTTCGCAAAAACCGGATGCAACGCCTGCGCAGACAAAGCCCGCCGAAGCATCCCCCGCGCCGTCTGCGACCCCCGCTCCGGCAACAACAAAGAGCACCAAAGCACCGACATCGCCGCCGCAAAATCCTGCCTCCAACAACGGCAGGGATGAACAGATTATCGTCAACACTGATTTGGTTTCGCTGACCGTCACCGTCGCAGACGCATACGGGCGCTACGTGACCGGATTGAACAAAAATGCTTTCACAGTGCTTGACGATAAAGTGCCGCAGGAAATCACTTTCTTCAGCGACGATGATTCGCCTGTTTCCGTGGGCGTCGTCTTTGACGTATCGGGTTCGATGGGCGGCGACAAAATTCAGCACGCGCGCGATGCTCTCAAAAAGTTTATCGAAACAAGCGACGAGCGCGACGAATATTTTCTGATCGGCTTTAACACGCGCGCGCAATTGCTGCTCGACCGCACGCGCGACGGCGACGCAGTGCTCAATAAACTTACTTTTGTGCAAACGAAAGGACAGACGGCGCTTTACGATGCCTGTTACTTGGGCGTTGAAAAGGTCGGGCGCGGTGTGCATCAGAAACACGCCGTGCTGTTAATCAGCGACGGGCAGGACAACAGTTCCCGTTACACTTTCAATGAACTGCGCCGTCTCTTGAAGGAATCTGACGTAACGATTTATTCGATAGGCATTCTGGGCGGCAGCGACGCGGGCAGTTCCTTCGGCGTCGAAGGTCAGGCGATTCTCACGGAATTGTCGGCGGTGTCGGGGGGCAAAGCATTTTTCCCGAATACTTCTGCCGAGATGGACGACGTATTTGCGCGCATCGCCATTGAACTGCGCCATCAATACTCCATCGGCTACAAGCCGTCAAATTTCTTAGGCGACGGCAAGTTTCATCGCCTCAAAATCAAAGTCACGCCGCCGCGTGGATTGCCGCGCCTGTTCGTGCGCAGCAAAGACGGCTATTACGCCCTGACCACCCCGCGTTAGCCTGCTCTCCCGTGTTCCACAGCCGGATGCGGCAACGGCCATCGCCTTTGTCGCATCTTTATACTGGCACCACGTTCATCGAAAGAGCGACGTGGTGACGGTATAAACACGGCGACATTGTCGTTTGCCCCAGCAGCACCGAAAGAAACGATGACCGCCGGATCGCATACTACAAAAGCGGTCTGGCTTACAATCTGCGCGCGCCTCGCGATGGCAATGCCTCTTGAGACAATCGAAGGGCACGGCTTTACGGGGCGTTTCGCGCGCAATTAATCTTTTTTTAGAACGGTAGGCATCGAACAAATGAGCAAGAGTGTTTCGAGGAAATATTTTATGAAGCAACGACATTTATTCCTACACGAAGCAGCCGAAAAAAACGCTTCACGCGCGAGCGCCGGAGCGTGCGCCGCCGCGTTGCTGCTTTTCATCATCGGCGCTGTTATCTTCGGGCTGCCCGCCAAAGGCCGCGCCCAATCCAGATCGTCGCAGCAACCAACGCAAACAACGCAGGATGGGCGGCCACGCCGCGCTGACCCGACAACACGAACGCAAACCAATACGCAATCAGGCGCGCCCACGCTCGCGCGCCCCGCTGCGACGCCCGCCGCTTCCGCCACTCCGCCCGTCCTGCAACCGACGCAGGGACAGGAAATCGGCGACGATGACGAGCCGATCAGAGTGGAAACAAACCTCGTCAATTTGAACGTGCGCGTGATAGACCGCAACAATCGTCCGATCAATAATGTGCAGCAGAGCGAGTTTCACGTCTTCGAGAACGGCGTGCCGCAACCCGTACAGTTTTTCTCCAAAGAAGAAGTGCCGATCAGCTACGGTCTCGCCATAGACACTTCCTATTCCTTGAAGCCACAAATGCAGGAAGTGATTGACGCGGCGAAGACGATTATTTCAAGCAACAAAACGGGCGACGAGACTTTCGTGGAAACATTCGTCGATAGCGACAAGATAGAGATTGTCCGCGATTTCACTGCGGACAAAGCGGGTCTTGGAGAATCGCTCGATGATCTCTACGCGCAGAGCGGACAAACGGCTGTTATAGACGGTGTATATCTCGCCGCGCAACACGTCGCCGAATACAAAAAAGGCAACGATTTAAGTGATCGCCGCCGCCGCGCTTTGATTATCGTGACAGACGGCGAAGATCGCGAAAGCTTCTACAAGCAGGCGCAACTCTTCGACCGCATACGCGAAGATGGAGTGCAGATTTACATTATCGGCTTCATCAACGACCTTGAAAAGGATAACGGCGGTTTGATTAAAAAGAGTTCGCGTGACCGTGCCGTTAATTTATTGAATCGCATGGCGAGTGAATCCGGTGGCCGCGCTTTTTATCCAACCTCTTTGTCGGAATTGCCCGGCATCGCAGGGGAGATTACGCGCGATCTGCGCACGCAGTACGTGATCGGCTACACTCCGACGAACAAAGCGCGCGACGGTTCATATAGAGCCGTGCGCGTTGCCGTCGGCGACGAAAGGGGACGCGACAAACGCATTGCCTTAACACGCGCCGGTTACTACGCGCCACGTGAGGGCGGCCAGACAAATTCGCCCGCCACGACGCGCACCAACAATCAATCGCCCGCCGCGCCGACCACGCGCCGCAGAAATCCGTAAACGCATGTAACGGGCAATCGAAGCGCTGCCTCTAAAACAGAAATGCGGAGTTGTGATTCAAGTTATTCACAACTCCGCATTTCTGTTTTTCAATGAATGTAGGGGCAGCGGCTTGTCCCTGCCCGATAAGATTGAATGCCATACAAACTTCGGGCAACCACAAGGGATGCCCCTACACATAAGCCACACTCAGCCAGCCGCTATAAAGCTGCGCCATTCGCCACAACAGCCGCTGCAAATATCGCGCGCATCACGCCTTCACCGTCGTCAATCCTTTTCGTCAACGTCGCTGGCGGGTGTTTCGGAATCCGAAGGCCTGAGCGATTGCAGCTTGGCCGAAACTTGGCTACTTAATCTCTCGCCTCTGTTTCTAATCGGCGCTTCATCGTCGGCATCGAAAATAGCTTCAAACCATGATTGCCTCTCGCTCGTTTCGCGCGCAACAGGCTCCGTGCTTTCCGGCGACGACACGCTGCTGTTGTTGTTTGCTTCCGGGACGCTGGAAGACTGCGAAAGCAATGTTTGAATTTCCTGTTCGTAATAAGCTTTCAATGTCTCCATCTCATCGGCGATATTCAAGGCGGCCAGCACCGCGATGCGCGACATATCATACGTCGTTATATGCGATGCGATTTGCCGCATACGTTCATCAACGAGCTTTGCGACGCGCTCGACGTGCTCGCCGCCGCTTTGCGAACGCAGGCTATACGTTTGATCGAAAATACTGACGCGAACCGATTCGGCGACGGGCGCGAGTGTGTCTTTATCATTCATAGCCAAACAATATATGAAAGGGCAACGAAAGGAATTCTTCATCACTCATCGCAAGCTGTTTGCGGCAAGTTGATGCAGCGCTCAAGAAAATCTTACGGCGTAAGTGGCGATTCGCGAGTTTTAATTTCGCAGCGAATGAATCGGTGCCGGGATGCGTCCGCCGCGACGTATAAAGTCTGCGCACGAAAATGCGTTGACGTGCATGATGGGCGCGCTTCCCAGCAATCCGCCGAACTCCACCATGTCGCCGACGACGCGTCCGGGCACAGGAATAATTCGCACGGCAGTTGTTTTGTTATTCATCACGCCGATTGCCATTTCGTCTGCGATGATGCCCGCGAGCGTTTCAGCGGAAGTCGCGCCCGGAACAGCCACCATATCAATACCAACCGAGCACACGCTCGTCCACGCCTCTAGCTTTTCCAAAGTCAGCGCACCGACGCGCACTGCTTCGATCATTGCGGCGTCTTCCGAGACGGGAATAAACGCGCCGCTCATGCCGCCCACCGCGCTCGAAGCCATCGCGCCGCCTTTCTTCACGGCATCAGTTAAAAGCGCGAGCGCGGCGGTTGTGCCCGGCGCGCCCGCACGCTCAAAGCCCATCGCCTCGATTATCTCCGCCACAGAATCGCCGAGCAGAGGCGTCGGCGCGAGCGATAAATCAATAATACCGAATTGAAGCCCAAGACGACGCGCCGCTTCGCGTCCGATCAATTCTCCTGCGCGCGCGAGTTTGAAGGCAAGCTTTTTGATTAGCTCCGCGACTTCGCCGAGCGGCAGATCACGCGGCGCATGACGAACGGCGTGCGCAACCACGCCGGGGCCGGACACGCCCACGTTAATGACTGCTTCCGGCTCGCCCACACCGTGAAATGCGCCCGCCATAAACGGATTATCTTCGACGGCATTGGCGAAACAAACGAACTTGGCGCACGCAATCGCGCTGCGTTCGCGCGTCCTTTCGGCGGCTTCTTTGAGCAATTCGCCGACGAGCCGCACAGCATCCATATTGATTCCGGCGCGCGTCGTGGCAACATTGACGGACGAGCACAAACGCTCCGTCGAAGCGAGCGCTTCCGGGATCGAATCAAGAAACTTTCTTTCGCCGTTCGTCCAACCCTTATGCACGAGCGCCGAATAGCCGCCGACGAAATCCACGCCGACGGTGCGCGCCGCATCGTCAATCGCACGCGCGAGTTTCACGTAATCCGCGCTGCTGACATTCTGCACTCCTTCGGCAATCGTGGAAACGGGCGTCAGCGAAACGCGTTTGTTGGCGATGCGCAAGCCGATCTCGTCGCCGATCTCGTCTACGGTTTCGACAAGGCGCGCGGCGCGGCGGACAATCTTTTCATGCACGCGCTCCGCCGTTTTCTCAATCGAGTCGCACGCGCAATCGCGTAAGCTGAGGCCGAGCGTAACGGTGCGTATGTCCAGATGCTCCATCTCCGTCATGCGCACCGTCTGCAAAATTTCCGCTTGTGAATATTCCATAAAGAATAGCCGGAGAAAAACTTAATGCAGCAGTTTGCTAAACATTAAAAGCGCTACGGTGAGCAGGAAAAAGACTGCCGCGATGAGCACGAAGCGCAGTCCCGGATCAATCGCTGCTTCATCGAGCACAGTCGAGGAAGTTTGCTTTAACTTTGCCACACGTGGGCGCAAATTTTCTCCAAGCTGCCCGCGCGCCGCGACAGCCTTCGTCGCTATCACACGCCGTCGGTTGCCTGTCGTCGAATCTTCCCTGCGCTCTACGTTACGGTTGCTGCGATTGTCGCTCACTTCGTAATCATCAAGTCTTTTCGTTGCAAAGGAATCTGCGGCAGGCGATTGCGCAGGAAGGTCTGTTGGAGCGGGAGGCGGAAGAATACGTTTCGCCGCTGCGTCCTCCTGCTGCGCGACAACGGAGACTGCGGGTAGCTCTTCGTTATTGATTGCAGAGGTGCGTTCCGTTATTTCGCTGTTGCGTTCGGCGGGCGGCGTCTGTGCGGCGGCGCGGCGCTGAAGCGGCGTGCCGCAGCAATGCGGGCAAAACGTCGCGCTCATTCGCACCATTGCGCTGCACGCGGGACACCGCCGTGCTATTTCAGGTTCAGACATAAAATTAGATATTAGATGATGGATATTAGATGTTAGTTTTGTCTGCACACTGACATCTAACATCTAGTATCTAACATCTGCTGTTATATTCTATGCATCGCGTTAAAGAGGTCTTCGCGTTGGGCGTAGATGCGAACGCCGAGACGCTCGCCTTCAAGTCGAAAACGCTCTTTGAGCGCGGCGGCGGACTGCTTCGAGCGCGAGGCATCGGCAATCAAGACCATCGCAAACTTGCCTTGCACAACTGTTTGATTGATGTCCGCAATGGAGCATTCGGATTCGGCGAGAACTTGCGAAACGGCAGCGACGATGCCGGGACGATCCACACCGAAAACGGAAACAACGAGCCGTTGCGCAGAGCCTTCTTCGCGCGCCTCACGCTCACGCGCGCTCGCTCCACCGCCGCGCGCTCCTTCGTTTGCATTCAGGCGATTGCCGTCTGCTTTATCCTTGTTTGCGATGATTGGTTCGATAGCACGGTAAACATCCGTCACAAGCTGTTCGACAGTCTGCTCGTCCGCGCCCGCACCGAGCCTGCCGTAAACGGCGCGCGTAATACTGTAAATCAATTCTTCGTTCGCCATCAGTTAAGTTTTAGATTGCCGATTTTAGATTTGCGATTGAAAAGCAGTAGTGGTGTGTCGTTAATCTTTAGTCCTTATTCAATCACAAATCGGCAATCGCAAATCTAAAATACCTACCCGTTCAATTCCCGCGCGGCCTCGCGTGCTTCATCGGATGTGGTGTCCTGTATGTCCATGCGGTCAACGATAGCGACGACGGCGGCTTCGATTGACATTTCTTGGTCGCCGATAGCCGTGCGCGCCGCTTTACCGTAGGCGCACATCACGATTTCGCCCGCGCCCGCGCCAAGGCGATCAGCCACTACGACTATGTTCTTCGTCGGCTCTTTATCGAGATCATACGGATGCACAATCAAAAAACGGACGCCCTCAAGATCAGGCGTCTTCTTCGTAGACCAGACTGTGCCGACGACTTTGCCGAGAAACATAAAAGCAGATGTTAGATGTCAGATGCCGGATGTTAGATTTTGATTTTAGCTTTTAACTAACATCTAGTATCTAACATCTGGCATCTATCCTTTATCCTTTCGCGAAGATTTCTGCCGTGTCGCCGATGTCGTGCGCCGCCGGGGTAATGATGGTGCGGGCGTTGATGTAAATCTTTTCGCCCTTTTGCAAAGCGCGCCGCACGTCGTCTTCGCACACGAAATCAACTGCGCGGTGTTGGCCGTTACCGTTCGTTGATGCTGCTTTGTTTGTCGAATTGCCGTTGGCAGCAGTCGAAGTTACAGATGTTTGTGTATTTGACGGCGCGACGGGCGCTTGTGTTGATGGCGACGGCGCTGTTGATTCTACTGCGGCGCGTGTGCTGACGCCGTTACCGCTGGCGGCGTCGCCGTTTTCGCTCGTCGCCGTCGGCGCGGCTTCGGCGTGCGGCGCGGCAGAAGCGGCGGCATATTGGCTGCCAGCTTCTATGTCTACGCCGGGTTGCGCGGGCGCAGGCGAAGAAGTCGCATGAAACGCAATCGGTTCCGGCGCGGATTCAGTCGCGCTGTTTCCCGCGCGGCGATTCGCCAAAAAGCGATCAACGATAGACGCAATCTCTTCACGATTAATCGTGCCCGTCGAACCGGAAGAACGCATTGAAGCATCAACGCGTGCGCCTCCCGTATCGACAGTGGGGCGCACGGTAAAAGGCGTTGATGATTGCGGCTGTTGACTATTCACGGCAGGACGCGCGCTCTTAACCGCACGCGTTTCAAAAGCAACGCGTTTGATGTCCATCAAGTGAAGCGGCGAAACATTGTCGCTTGTCACGTTGCCGCCCCATGAGCCGCAACCCAAAGTCATCGAAGGCGGAAGCGCCGTCGAGAAACCAATCGCGCCGTGCGTCGTCGGCGAATTGACGATCACGCGCGAGGCGGGCATTTCGACGCCGTAAGCTTTCGCAACCTCACGCGACTCCGTATGAATTCCTGCGGTGTGACCCATGCCGCCGTAGCTTAAAATTTCAAAGCAACGCGCCGCGCCGCGCTCCAATCCGTCTTCCACATAAAAGGCTAAAATCGGTGACAGCTTTTCCATCGACAACGGATAATCGCGCCCGACGCCGCCGACTTCCACCATCAAACAACGCGTTCCGGCAGGCACATTCAAATTCGCCATCTTCGCAATCGTCTCGACTGAACGCCCGACGACGCCCGGATTCAAAGAGCGTTGCGGAGTGGCGACGACCTTCGCAAGTTGGTCTGCTTCCGCCGCGCTCAAAAAATGGCCGCCCTGTGCCTCGAACTGTTCGCGCACGGCATCCGCGATTGGCGCATCAACGACCACCGCCTGCTCCGAAGCGCAGATAGTTCCGTTATCGAAACACTTCCCTGTCAAAATATTTTGCACGGCGCGCGGCACATTCGCCGTTCGCTCGATGAAGACAGGCACGTTGCCGGGGCCGACGCCGAACGCAGGCTTGCCCGATGAATAAGCCGCGCGCACAAGCCCTATGCCGCCCGTCGCCAAGATCACGGCGGTCTGCTTGTGCTTCATCAAGGCTTCCGTTCCCTCGACTGTCGCCGCCGTCATGCAGCCGATTGCTTCCGCAGGCAAGCCTTCTTTGACGGCTGCCTCGCGCATAATCTTAACTGCTTCATTGATGCAGCGCGTTGCCGAGGGATGCGGCGAAAGCACAATCGCATTGCGCGACTTGATGCTGATGAGACACTTGAAGATCGCGGTTGAAGTCGGGTTGGTGGAAGGAATGATGCCAGCGATGACACCGCGCGGGCTGGCAATCTCGATCACGTCCTTCGATTCGTTGACGACGCCGACCGTGCGTAGATTGCGAAAGTAATTCCACACGTCTTCGGACGCGAAACGGTTTTTCTCCGTCTTGTCGGCAGCCACGCCGTAGCCTGTTTCCTCTACGGCCATCTGGCCTAGACGCGCTGCCGCACCGAGCGCCGCACGCGCCATCGCCTCGCAAATGCGGTCAATCTTCGCTTGATCGAAACCGGAGAGCGTCACTTGCGCACGGTGCGCCGCTTCCACCAGATCGCGCGCCTGCTGCACCGCCACAAGGTCTTTATCAACCGCCGCCATACAACACCTCCGAAAAACAGGAGTCAGAAGTCAGCACACAGAAGTCAGAATAGAAGAGGCGTCGGCAATATTGTTCACACCGAAGGCAATCGCTTCCCGCCTTTATTCTGTCTCCTGACTTCTGACTCCTGAATACTGCTTTTTTTACTTCGCCCGCTCTTTATTATTCTCGCGCGTGGCTTGCGGAAGGGCGCGTCCCTGTTCGCCTTCGCCGAGTTGTCCGGCCTGACCGCCGCCGCCACCGGCCTGTAACGCGCGCTCGTCAGGGCTGTAACCCGTGCGTCCGCTTTTCGGCAGCACGCGTTCGACTTCGGTGTGCGGGCGCGGAATCACATGCACGCTGATGAGTTCGCCGACACGACGCGCGGCGGCAGCGCCCGCATCCGTCGCCGCCTTGACTGCGCCGACATCGCCGCGCACAAAAATCGTCACATAGCCCGCGCCGATATATTCCTTGCCGATGAGCGTGACATTGGCGGCCTTGACCATTGCGTCTGCGGCCT
>JAABUK010010165.1_pt1 | contig 12638 bp, 13 predicted proteins | sample 5559141 | NCBI WGS metagenome assembly JAABUK01 (sample SAMN10711869, study PRJNA513367) | rock metagenome | isolation source: Antarctica rocks | place: Antarctica: Victoria Land, Pudding Butte nord | collected 2016-01-03
TTTTGCAAATAAAGAAAAAATTGCCTCACACAGCTTTTTTCTTCACGAATTTTTTTTTAGGTTTATTATTAGAAATAAAAAGATCAAATCCCCGTTTTAATATTTTAAAAAACATTCTTTTTTGTTTCTAATCTCAAAATCATTCTATGAAAAAAACTTTTTTGAAACTATCATTTGCATTTTTCGTATTACTGCTCGTTTCATCCTGTAAAAAGAACAGCAGCTCAGCATCTAAAACAGAGCTATTGACACAAAAAGCTTGGATTCAAAGTAATCAGGAAACAGGAAGCGGAGGGAATTGGCAAATAGATCCCTTGTTTACATCTACAGAAGCTTGTGATAAAGATGATCAGTTAGTTTTTAAAATTGATAAAACTTATGAACAAAATGAAGGCGTTTCTAAATGTGATGAGACTGCAGATCAGGTTATTGAACAGGGCGCCTGGAACTTTGGAGATAATGAAACGAAACTATCTTTTTCCGACGGAACGGTAGACATCATTCAATTAGATGAAAGCACTTTACAATTCACAGTTCCCTCACCGCTAAATGCAAACCAATACTATAGAGCTACTTTCAGACATTAACCGATAATAATATCGTACAACTGCTTGTTGGAAAGAGTAGTTTTTTTGTTATGGCAAGTAAAAAGCGTGTGCCACACCTTCAAGGTGTGGCACACGCTTTTTTAAAAGCACTGTCAACGCAGTGCTTTTTATTTTACTAAACAAAATGACCTTTTTCTATCTTATTTCCTTTATTTTTAGATTACCCGTTAATTTCGCCCAAATTGTTAGAATATGCCATTTCAATCACTAATAGAGGAAGCATTTGCCAAAAGAGAACTTTTAAAAGTTCCGCAATACGAAGAGGCAGTAAGAGACGTAATCGAAGAAGTGGACAAAGGAAGACTGCGCGTAGCTTCGCCCACGGAAAACGGATGGGTGGTAAACGAGTGGATAAAACAGGCAATATTGATGTACTTCGGCATTCAGCAAATGGAAACATTCAGTTTGCCGCCTTTTGAGTTTTACGACAAAATGAAGCTTAAAAGCAATTACAAAGAATTGGGTGTGCGAGCCGTGCCGCATGCAGTTGCACGTTATGGAGCTTTTCTTGGTAAAAATGTTGTTTTGATGCCCAGTTATGTAAACATCGGGGCTTATGTAGATGAAGGTACAATGGTAGATACCTGGGCAACCGTAGGAAGCTGTGCACAAATCGGTAAAAATGTCCATCTAAGCGGAGGTGTTGGTATCGGTGGCGTACTGGAACCCTTACAGGCAACCCCGGTAATTATTGAAGATGGCTGTTTTGTGGGCAGCCGGTCTATTGTAGTAGAAGGTGTTATTGTAGAAAAAGAAGCTGTGCTGGGCGCAAATGTGGTACTGACACAATCAACAAAAATTATTGATGTCAGCGGAAGCGAACCAATAGAATATAAAGGCTGTGTTCCGGCTGGCAGTGTCGTAATTCCCGGTACTTATCCAAAGAAATTTCCTGCCGGAGAATATAATGTAAGCTGCGCCTTAATAATCGGAAAACGCAAACCAAGCACAGACTTAAAGACAAGCTTAAATGACGCGTTGAGAGATTTTAATGTAGCGGTGTAGAAATAGTCATTGGGTTAATAAGTCATTAAAGTTATTGAGTTAGTAAGTTTATAAGTCTTAGGTTGTGTTTTTTTATGGAATGAGAAATTAAAAGCCAAAAAAATCTTTCTGGTAACAATTCACACGGTTTCAATACCTGATGTCTCCATGCCTTAATGACGAAATGCCTTAATGCCTTGGTGACATAACGACTAATGACTAAATGACTCAAAAAAATAACAGAACAACCTTAGCAGGTTTCATTATAACCTTTATTGGCGCTGTTTTATTTTCTACAAAGGCTATTATTGTTAAAAAAGCCTTTGGCGCTATCCGTACAGATGCACTTAGCCTGCTTACTTTGCGTATGGTTTTTTCGCTGCCTTTTTATATTTTCTCTGCAATAGTTATAAGTAATAAAAAAGAAAATATCCGGATAAGCAAAAAACAGTGGTTTTATGTTATTGTCTTAGGTATGTTCGGTTATTACATTTCAAGCCTGCTTGATTTTACCGGTTTACAATACATATCAGCAGGCCTTGAAAGATTGATTCTTTTTCTTTACCCGTCTTTTGTAGTGCTCATAAATGTTTATTTTTTCAGGCAAAAGCTTTTGATAACGCAAAAGATTGCTTTGGTACTTACATATGTAGGTATTGCCGTCGCTTATTATGGTGAACTAAAAATTGACACAGGTAATCCCGGCTTTTACCTGGGGGGCTTTATGGTTTTAGTATGTTCAATAACTTATTCTATTTATATTGCCGGCAGCGGCAGAATTATCCCCTTGATTGGCGCCAATAAGTTTACCGGTTTTGCCATGCTTGCGGCAACAGCAGGCATTTTTATTCATTTTTTTATAATGGGAAATAATATCCGGACTTTATATACAAATGCTGGTCTTTGGGGTTACGGATTATCACTTGCTGTATTTTCTACCGTTATTCCCTCATTTATGATATCAAATGGTTTAAAGCGAATTGGTGCAAACAACGTAGCTATCATATCCGGCATTGGACCCGTTTCTACCATTATACAGGCACACTATATATTAGGCGAAAAAATTTTTGCCGAACAAATTGCAGGTACATTACTTGTGATCGCGGGTGTTCTTTTAACAGGTTGGAAAAGAAAAGAAATACATGAATAGATCAGCACAACCAGTTTAAGCCCTTGTGTGATTAGTATTAAGCGTACAAAAAGGATAAGCTTACAGCAATAAATATAATCTAATTTAACGACATCTATTCTGCCTGACTCTATAGGCTTCATAAGCCTCAATCTTAATTCATACTGATAGCATCCTGTGCGTTGCCGGCTGTGAAAGCGCTCTCTTTTTCGACTTTAAAATAGATATTAAATGTGCTGCCAGTGCCTAGTTCACTGTCTACATCTATACGTCCGCCTGCGGCGTCTACTATTTTCTTCGCCAGGTACAGACCAATACCTTGTCCTTCTACATCTGTCTGAACACGTCCGTAGATATTAAATATTTTCTCCAGCTTATCTTTTGCTATTCCATTACCATTATCTCTTACCGAAAGCAGCACATAATTATTCGTTTTTTTGGTGCTTATCGTTATTACAGGCTCCCGGTTGTTGCTTTTATATTTTATAGCATTGGTAATTAAATTATACAGCAGGCTTCGCAGGTTCTTTTTTGAAAAATGAATTTCTATAACATGCAGATCTGTCGTAATTACCGCTTTTGACAGCATAATTCTGTTTGCTATGCTTAACTTTACTTCGTTTATAATTTCGTTTAGGTCAACCGGTTCAGTCTCTGACATCTGACTTTCTATTTTGCCTATAGTAGCCATTTCCTTTACAAGAATTTTAAACTTTTTGATAGATTCATTTATAACTATCAAATATTCCTTCACCTCAGAATCGGAGGCACAATCAGTTGAAGTAAGCATAGAGATGCTTACTTCAATATTACCAAGTGGCCCTAACAAATCATGTGATGCTGCATGTACAAAATTGTCAAGATCTCCATTCACCCGTATTAAATTCTTGTTCGTTTCATCTAAACTTCGCTGTATTTTTTTTAACTCTGTTATGTCATTAAATGTTATAATAGCTCCCTCAGTAGTATTATTTGCCTGTCTTACATAGGGCATAGTCATTAACTGGTATGACTTACCGTTTGTTGCTTCCACTTCTTTAGTTATGACGCCGCCATTGGCAATAACTTCCTTAATATCATTTTCTATGGTTTCAAATCTCAGGTTGGTAGAGATGTTGCTGAGAGGTCTGCCAATATCAGTATTGAGAAGATTAATATGCTTTACAGTACCCGGCGAGAATTTCATCAGCAGGAGATCGGTATTTACAAATAACTGGCCGTTAAGATTGCTTCTGAAATAATTATTAAGGTCGTCATTTATCTCTGCCAGCTCTTTATTCTTTAACTGGTAATCGGAATTAATAGTTTGCAGCTCTTCATTTACAGATTGCATTTCCTCATTGGTGCTTTGCATTTCTTCGTTGGCAGAAAGAAGCTCTTCATTAAAAGACTGCATGTTTTCGATTGAGGCATCGAGATTATCAGAAGTAAGCTGCAGTCTTTCTTTAACATCTCTAAGTTCTTGCTCCAGGCTGGTATTATATTGGTATCTATAAATTTCCTCATTAAAAACAGTATCTTTTTCAGGAGAAGAAATAGCGGAATTATCCTCATTAATCAGCACATACAATACTTTCAGCCCTCCTTTCTTTGCAGGTAAAGGTTTTACCTGCAGGTTTACTATATGTAACTGTCCATTGTTTTTAATTTTAATTCCCTTTATTACTGCCCCTTCGTCAGAGTGTAAAGCATACCTGCTTGCTGTATTATATGCAATGGCAAGGGGTGCAGGCAACAGGTCTGTGAGATTAAGATTAAAATTTTTTTGAAGAAAGTATTTTGCGGTATCACCAAATGTTTTTATAACCTGGTTGTTTTCATCAACGCAAATGACGGTACAACCTAAATCATGTGTTATAGCTTCATTCAGCAATTCATGTAAGTCATTTTTTTTAATGTCATAATTATCATTAATGCCGTTATTTGAAGCAATAGGTTTAACATCTGCAAAAGCAGGGAGAGAAAATGTATCGAAGAGTGCAGCACGTTTGGATTCAATATTCTTATAAATTTTCCATTTACTATTTATTAATTGAAGGCCATGGTTTAGCGGACTCACGTTTTCGCTTGAGCCTAAAAATAAATATCCATCTTTCTTAAGCCCGAATTGCAGCATAAGAAAGATCTTTTTTTGTAAAACGGGTGTCAGGTAAATAAGCAGGTTACGGCAGCTAATTAAGTTCATGTTGCAATACGGCGCGTTTTTCGTGATATCGTGCTGGGCAAAAATGAGTATTCTGCGTATCTCCGGCTTTATTCTGTATTCATTATTTTCTTTACTAAAAAACCGGTCAATTCTTTGAGGAGAAACATTCTTTGTAATGCTTTCGTTATATAAACCCTTTGCCGCATGTGCCAATGCAGCGCTGTCAATATCAGTAGCGAATATTTTTACAGCTATATCTTTGTGCCGGTCAACCAATTGTTCTTTCAAAATCATTGCTAATGAGTATGCTTCTTCTCCTGTAGCACAACCTGTAACCCACATTTTAATTTCTTCGCCGGTAATGACAGCTTGTTTAATAATATCAGGAATAACCTGTGTTTCAATAAATTCAAAAGCCTCCTTATCTCTGAAAAACGAAGTGACACTGATGAGAAAATCGTGGGCAAGAGCTTCTACTTCTGCGGCATTTGTTTTAAGAAAAGCGAGGTAATTTTCAAGCAAATCGAAATCATGATAAGCTGCTCTTCTTTTTATTCTTCTTAATATTGTATTTGCTTTGTAATCAGAAAAATCAAGCGGAAGGTTTTCTTTGATCAGATCGATAATAGCGGTCACATATTTTTCTTCGTTTTCAATCTTTTTAACATCCTTGATTTTTTCTTTATTATTTACATAATCTGTTATCGTTTGGGGCATTAGATCAACATCCAGAATAAAATCTGCCATACCGGTAGCAACAGCGCTGGCAGGCATTCCGTTGTACTCCGCACGGTCAGGATTGGAAACAATGACCATTCCGCCTGCTTCTTTTATTGCTTTCACTCCTTCAGAGCCATCAGAGCCATCAGAGCCCGTACCGGAAAGGACGATAGCAATTGCTTTATTACCCCGCTCAGCAGCCAGAGAATTAAAAAAGGTATTGACAGTTAGCAGAGGCATGCTTGTTTTTGGTTTTTCAGTCAACTGTAATCTGCCTTCACAAATAGTCATAATTTTTTTGCTGGGAATAAAGTACACCTGGTTAGGCTCCACCCGCATATTCTGTTCGGCTTCCGTCACTTTCAACTTGCTGTGTTTGGCAAGTAATTCGACCATGCGGCTTTTAAAATCAGGCGATAAATGTTGTACGATAACATACGAAACGCTGTCTAAAGGTGTGTTATCAAAAAAGCTATGAATTTCCTCCATACCGCCGGCAGAAGCGCCGATAGCGATAATATACTGAGGGTCAGATTGTGACATAAATTATAGAATAAACCGGAAGTGAATATTTAAAACCTGAAGGAGAAACTTTTTTAAAAAGAAAGGTAGGGAATCTTTTTTATATTTTACACTTAAATGGCATTTTTTTAAATAAAGAATGAACAAACATTTCTTTTTGCTTTCATTAATTAAGGATTTAAAAAAAAGTTGTTTTGAAACGGGCTAAAAAGATCAGGAAAGTTTTATGTTTTTTGCAGCACAGGCAGGACTATTGTAAACTCTGAACCCTCACCTTCCTTACTTTTCACCGCTACTGTTCCGTTGTGTTTTTCAATTATTTTTTTTGTGACAGATAAACCGATGCCTGTTCCTTCGTATTGATCTTTATTATGCAATCTTTTAAATAAAGTAAAAATATTATTTGCATATTTTTCATCAAATCCAATTCCGTTATCTTTTACAGAAACAGCACAAAATTCTTCTTCTTCTTTTTGATTTTCGTCAATAGTATGGCCTTGCACAAAATGTTTTGCATTAATAGTAATGGCAGGGAAAATATTTTTTTTAGAAAACTTCAGGGCATTACTGATAAGGTTTTGAAAAACCTGTCTCATCTGGCCCGGATTAGCTTCAATACAAGGAAGATATTCGATCGTTATAACAGCGTTTTTTTCTTTTATCATTATTTCAAAATCATCTAATAATTCAGTCACTAAAACCTTTAAGTCTGTATGTTCGAACTGGTTTTTACCGGCAGACAATTTGGAGTAATTAAGAACGTCCGTTATCAATGTATTCATACGGGAGGAAGAAGTAATGATTTTCTCTACATACTCGCGGCCACCGGCAGTTAATTCAGTAAAATTTTTTCTTTTTAAAAGATCAGAATATATGCGGATTTTACGAAGAGGCTCCTGCAGATCGTGAGATGCAACAGAGGCAAATTGCTGCAGGTCGTTATTGCTGATTTCGAGGGCCTGATTTATTTCTTCTAACTGCTGGTTAGACAATTCCAGTTGTTTTTGGATATTTTTTTGGTCAGTAAGATCGGTAAGAATGATGCTCAAACAAATACCTTCCTGCAACCGGAGAGCCATTAAGGATAACTGAAAAGGGATAAAACAATTATTGCCTGTTAGTGTTATTTCTTCTTTACAATCTTCTTTCCACGCTTTTTGAAATAAAACTCTGAACTGCTCTTTATTTCCCGGACAAATAAAGGTTTCAAAATATGTTCCTGGTACGCCTGATAATGAAATATTCAGGGTTGAAGCAAATTGCGGATTGCTGTAAATAATAATTCCGTCAGCGTTAAGGATTACTGCGCCTTCCGTCATTTTCTCAATAAAAATCCGATAGGTTTTATCTGCTGTTTGTAAAGTATACAGCTCTTTTCCTTTTTCTCCGTTAACTGCCAAAGCATCTATCTTACCGGCTTTTATAGCTTCAATAGTTTCATTTGCTTCCTCTAATTGCCTGCGGAGGAGGTCATTTTCGTTTATTGCCTGGTCGTAAGTCTTTATTAGTTGCATCTCTTTTAAATTATCCCATTCCCCAACTCGTGAATGATTTTACCTGTATCTGACAGGCCGCCAATAAGCCTTTTGTGAGGCAAAGGGAACAATTTTATCAGCATAGGAAGAGCAATAAGTTCGATTTCTGCTGTAGTTTTTTGCTGGTGCACATCTATAATTTTTAATCTGTATTTTCCTTTCATATAAGTTTCACAGATATTTTAAGGTTAATGATCGCTCTTACGGAGTTAGGTGAAGCGCCGGTAACCAATAACCGGAGAACATATTCACTGCTCTTATTTTCAGCAATTCCCGTTTCTTCGTTTAAAAAATTTTGCTGTTGCTTAGTCAATATTATTTTTTTAAAGGAAAGATGTTCACGATAACTAAAACTTTTTCCCTGGTCAGTCAGCTTCGCTAATATCTTCCGCGCCCGTATTTTTCAGCTAAACCTTCAATGACGTAAACTCTTCTTTCAGATCTTGATTTTGCTCTTGCCGCATCATTCGTTACCATTTTAATTACAGGTGTTTTCCAGATTAAAACACGAATGTCAAAACTTCTTCTGTTGATTGCTGCAATTGTTGCGCCTCCTATGCAAAACCTGTTAATACAGTATCATAATATTCTCATCGTGAAAATGTTTATGCTTTTAATCTGTTTTACATTACTTTTATTTTATAGAGCTTTAATGGATCATTAAACGAATTGAGAATTATCTCCAACCTTATATTATTTACTATGAGCACTTCATCAGGCAGCCCTTTTAACAAAAAAACACTCCTTGCAGCCCTGGCTGAGCTAACAGGTACATTTTTCCTCACACTTGCTGCGCTTACTGTGCCTGCGCCCGTAACGCCTTACGCTGCAGGCCTCACGCTGCTCGTGTTTGTATACGCTGTCGGAGGTCTTTCCGGCTCTCACCTCAATCCGGCAGTTACCGTCGGCCTTGTCGCGAGCCGGCGCTTTCCGCTCGTTCAGGGCGCTTTATATATTATAGCCCAGGTGGCAGGAGCGCTGCTTGCACGTGCTATTGCAGGAGCCGGAATGGTAGGCAACTTAAGCAGCGATTATAAAGCGGGCAGTGCTATTGAAGAGTTTATTGTTTTTGGCATCCTGATGCTGACAGTGGCCTCAACCACAGAGAAACAGGTGTCTAAAGCAGGAAGCGGCATTGCGGTAGGAGGTGCACTGCTGGCCGGCCTGCTGATTAGTAATGGCGTTCTGCAGTGGCTATCGCCATGGGCCTGGCGTCGTCACCGGCTGTATGGGCTGCCCTGGTGAGCGCCGTTGTTTTCAGCTTGCTGTTTTCCCTTTTTGAGGGGGCCAAACCTCCTGAAGTAAAAGAGTCTTGAGGCGCACTTAACTCCATTATTTAACTATGATGCAAGGCGACAGTTTTAATCTGCTTCTTTTTTTAATACTGCCCTATAAAAATAGCTTAAAAGCTCCCTACTCAACAGAATTCTGCTCATGCCAGGGAAGTGCTGAATGCAGCAGCTGCCTGCAGGATTTATATTATAAGGTCTGTTTTTATGGCTGCTAAAACTTTGCAGGAAGATGAAGCCGGGATTTGTCATGTACGGGCTTCAGGGTAAAGGTTAATAACTAATAACATTTTCTGAAAAACAAAAAAAGGGCCAGGATAGAAATCCAGCCCAGTTTTAATCCAATATTCTATGAAAAACCACTTCTATAGAGCATAGGTATGTTTATAAGGTTGCAAAAGCAAATAAAAAATTATATTTTGAAAATAACTGCACAAAAACATCCTTCATCTTTCTGCCGTATAATTTAGTTCAATCTTCTAAATTTGCTTAAAATATTTTTTTGAAAACTATTTTAAATGAGCAGCAGATTTCTTTAACTATCCGGCGCCTTGCCCGCCAGGTGCTTGAAAATCATTTAGACCTTATTGATACAGTTATTATTGGCTTACAGCCCCGCGGGTTATATCTGAGTGATAAAATTGCACAAGAGCTTACAAGAAACCTGGCAGGAAAAGTTATAAACTATGGTATTCTCGATATTACTTTTTATCGCGACGACGTGCGGCGCGAAATAAAAGTGGCTAATAAAACGAATATACATTTCAGCATCGAAAATAAGAATGTTGTTTTAATTGACGATGTGTTATACACAGGGCGCACCATTCGTGCCGCTTTAGATGCCTTGCTCGATTTTGGAAGACCTGCAAAAGTTGAATTGTGTGTGTTGATAGACCGCCGGTTTAGCCGGCAATTGCCGATACAACCTGATTACACCGGCAAAGTAATTGACGCCTTACTGTCTCAAAAAGTAAAAGTATTGTGGAAAGAAAAAGATGCAGCTACAGAAGTGATAATCACTGAATAACATCCTTTACGTTTAATTTTCTTTTGATAAAATACTGAGTTGCTTAAATTGAACTAAGACTATTAACTTTGCCTCCTGAAATGACACTTTCTACTCCGCACCTTTTAGGAATAAAGGATCTTCAGCCAAATGATATTCGCTTAATTCTCGATACAGCCGGCCAGTTTAAAGATGTTTTGCAGAGGCCGGTAAAAAGAGTTCCTTCACTTCGTGATGTTACAGTTGTAAACCTTTTTTTCGAAAATTCTACCCGTACACGTATTTCATTTGAGCTCGCCGAAAAACGCCTCAGCGCTGACGTGCTCAATTTTACTGCCAGTTCATCTTCTGTAGCAAAAGGGGAAACTATGCTCGATACTGTTAATAACATTTTGAGCATGAAAGTAGACATGGTAGTACTCCGCCATAGCGCAAGCGGCGCGCCTCATTTTTTAGCTAAACACATTTCCGCCGCCATCATCAATGCCGGCGATGGAATAAATGAACATCCTACCCAGGCTTTGCTCGATGCCCTGACTATCACAGAGGCAACAGGAGGACTCGAGGGAAGAAAAATAGCTATAATAGGTGATATTATGCACAGCCGCGTAGCTTTGAGCAATATATATTTGTTGACAAAGATGGGAGCCGAGGTTATGGTGGCAGGGCCACCAACATTGATCCCCAAATACATAAAAGAAGCATTGGGAGTAAAAGTAACGTACAAGGTAAAAGAGGCATTGGAATGGTGTGACGTTGCCAACGTGCTGCGCATACAGCTCGAACGGCAAAACCAGCCGTTATTTTCTTCTTTAAGAGAGTACAATATTGCATTTGGTATCAGCAGAAAGCTGCTTGACAGCCTAAAAAAACAAATTTTGATTATGCATCCGGGGCCGATAAACAGAGGTGTGGAGCTTGACAGTGATGTCGCCGACGGCAATGAAAGCATTATACTGCAGCAGGTAGAAAACGGGGTGGCGGTAAGAATGGCGGTATTGTATCTCTTAGCTAACCGGAATGACTAACTCTTCCGGCGTATTTTATTCAATAATAAAGTAAAGAAATATATAATTTTCCTGTTACTTCGTATTTTCTTATAATTTGTATGTATGTCGAAAATTTGTCTTTTTCCGGGAACCTTTGACCCGGTCACGCTTGGTCATACCGATATTATTGACCGTTCTTTGCATTTATTTGATAAAGTTGTAATAGGAATAGGAATGAATACAAACAAGGCTCCGATGTATTCTGAACAAAAAAGACTGGAATGGCTAAAAGAAATTTACAAACATGAACCAAAGGTCGAAGCATTGGTCTACGAAGGTTTGACGGCAGAATGTTGTAAAAGGGTAGGAGCAAAGTTTATTTTAAGAGGCATCCGGTATGTCAATGATTTTGAGTACGAAAAAGCTATCGCTGATATGAACAGAAGCCTCGACTCTTCTATTGAAACCATCTTTCTTACCTGCCTTCCCAAATATACTTCTGTAGCATCAACGCTGGTAAGAGATGTGATAAGAAACGGCGGCGACGTAAGCCAGTTCTTGCCTGATGTAGTTAGAAAATCTATTAAGAAAATGAGCCACAGTAAATTGTCAATTGACTCTATTCGTTTATCGTAATAACTATAAAAAACCTACGCTTTATCCTGACCCGTTGTATTTATTCTTTTTTGGCTAATGTCTTTTATTTATTATTTTTTATCCACGACTTTTAAGTCGTGGCAATTAGTTAAGATGTCGTGGCAATTAGTTAAGATATTTTACTCCTAAGTAGTAAGAGAAACAAGTTTTCTTAACTAAATGACATTGACTTGAAGGTGGTGCCCATTACAGCTTAATCATAATTCCACACTCTCCGTCATTGAGCTATCTTTTTCAATTAAGAGTATGACTCATTTTTGTGTTATACTAATCAGGCAGAACATTCTATCGGTTGCCAATAATCCTTTGGGTGATATTAATCCTGCCGACATTGAATCTATTAACGTGCTCAAAGATGCGGCGTCAACTGCTATTTACGGTTCCAGGGCTGCAGCAGGTGTTATTTTAATCACTACAAAAAGCGGAAAAAGCGGAAAGCCACGGGTTTCTTATGAAGGATGGACAGGTGTAACACAGGCAGTGCGCTTACCTCATTTATTAGGTGCCGAACAATTTATGATGATTAAAAATGAGGCTGTTCTTAACTCAAAAATCTTATCGAATAACCAGAATAATGCAGCAGTACCATCAGCATCCTTCTTTCCCACATTCAACGCTGACAGTTCTATCGGGCAAGGTTTTCCTGGAAGTGGATAAGCTGGATAAAGAGTTTCTTTATTTCACTTCCTTATCAAACGGCGTAGGCAACGGCGGCCCCGAGAGAGGGCAGGCATCTTCTCTCATTGCAAAATTTATAAAAGCAGGGCCAAAAATACTTTTAGCAGAACCCGTTTATAACTATCGTGCTATAACTGCAAACCCAGACCAGGTAAAGGCAGTTGAAAATAATTTTGCAAAATCTGTCATATTCGGTTTTGTACCTGTTACTTAATTGATATAACTCCGTTTATAATCCGTGACAGCCAAAATATAACCAGCCGTTTAGGTGTTAGCAGGGTAAGCGGTCCGGTGGTTGCTGCCCCAAGGCCTGGCGCCTCGACTCCAACTTATAAGCTGGACGAAAGTCGTTCAGTAGTTTACATGCCTAACACT
>JAABUK010010166.1_pt1 | contig 12636 bp, 13 predicted proteins | sample 5559141 | NCBI WGS metagenome assembly JAABUK01 (sample SAMN10711869, study PRJNA513367) | rock metagenome | isolation source: Antarctica rocks | place: Antarctica: Victoria Land, Pudding Butte nord | collected 2016-01-03
GTGGCCGAGGACGATCGGACGTTCATGCGCGAACTGCTGCTCAGGTTCGGCAAGCATCAGGACGCCGTGCTGGCCGAGCTGGTCGAGTCGCGCAAGACCTGGCAGGCCGAGCTGCGCACGCAGCGGGAGTCCTGGGAGCGGGAGCTGCGCGCCCAGCGCGAGACCTGGCAGCGTGAGTCCCAGGACATGCGGGCCGAGATCCAGGCGCAGACCCAGGCCCTCCTGCGCGTGATCGACCGCATGGACCGCCTCGACGGCGGCTCCGCTACCGCCTGATCACGCGGGCGCGCGAGACCCGTAGAACCCGGCTTCGGCGCGCCCGAGCTCGGTGTCGGGCGGGTCGCCGTAGACCCACTCCCGCGCCACCCGGTGCCAGTTGCCCGCCGCGCGGAGCTGCGCGAGCACCGCGAGCGTGAGCAGCTCGGTCCGCCGTCCGAACAGGTGGTCGGCGGGCAGGGTCTCGTGACGCATCTCGCTGAAGTGCGGCGAGCGCGGGTCGGACATCTCGATCGCCACCTCCGTGGCCACGAGGGGATCGAGCTCGACCACCTCGTCGCGGGAGTACCACCACGTCGCGTACTCGAACTGCTCGAGGACCCCCTCGGGTGAGAAGCGCCTGCGGTCGCGGATGAACCCCGTGCTCTCGAAGAGGTCGAGCAGCCGCTCCCCGTCGCCCTCCATCCCCGCCCGCTGGCAGGCGAGCTCGAGCTCCACCGCCTCGCGCGGCATCCGCTTGTACAGCCCGAAGTCCAGAAAGGCCATCCGTCCGTCGTCCAGGAGCAGGAAGTTGCCGGGGTGCGGGTCGCCCGAGAACTGATGGAGGCGATACATGCATCCGAAGAAGAAGCGGAACACGATCTCGCCGATCCGGTCGCGCTCGTCCTGCCCGAGGGCCTTGAGCTCCTCGAACCCACGCCCACGGACGAGCTCCGAGACGATCACCTTCTCCTGCGAGAGCCCCGTGACCACGTCGGGGACCACGATGAACGGATGCCCGCGGAAGATCCGGGCGAGCGCGCGCTGGTTCTGGGCCTCGAGCTCGTAGTCGAGCTCCTCGCCGATCCGCAGCCGGATCTCCTCTCCGATCGCCTTCGAGTCGAGGCCGGGCGCGACACGCTTCATGAGCCGCAGGATCAGCCCCATGTTCTGGAGGTCGGCGCGCACGGCGGCGGCCACGCCCGGGTACTGCACCTTGACCGCCACCTCGCGCCCGTCGGGAAGGACGGCGCGATAGACCTGGCCGATGGAGGCGGCGGCGATGGGCTCCTCCTCGAAGGAGGCGAACACGTCCTCGAGGTCCTCGCCCCACGCCTCCTCCATCACCTTGCGCATGTCCTTGAAGCGGACGTTCGGCGCGGCGTCGCGCAGCTCGCCGAGCTTGCGTTGGAACTCCTCGCGGTGCTCCTCGGCGACGAGCCCGACGTCGAGGAAGGAGGCGACCTGCCCGATCTTCATCGCCGCGCCCTTCATGGTCCCGAGGGCGTCGACGATCTGCTCCGCGGCATCGACGTGGCGCTTCTCCAGCGCGCGCCGGCCCCCCTCCTCCGAGCGCGCGACGTTGGCCGCGCGGGTCCCCGCCTGCTTGATCGTCTGCGAGGCGGCGAGCCCGCCGAGGCGAGCGCTGCGGCGGACCCGCGAGGTGGGGATCTTGTCGTTGGCCAACTGACGTCAGCGGGGCTGGACCTGCGAGCCGGGGACGATGTCATCGGCCCCGTCGGGCCAGCGTACCCAGCACTTCGTGCCCCCGTCGTAGTCGGGCGCGCGCAGGATCAGCGTCGCCTCCTCGCCCAGCGCGGTGCACGGGTCGTCGCCCTCCGGCTCCAGCCCGCGCCAGATGCGCACGAAGGGGTTGGACTCCCACTCGTCGGCCACGCTCGTGGGGTCGGTGTGGCCCGGGCGGATGACGGTCTCTCCGGAGAGCTGGAGCAGCACCTCCATCACGGACTTCTTGAGGTCGGCGTAGCTCGTGGAGCCGGGGGCGCGGACGCCGCCGACGGTGTTCTTGAAGAGCGTGTCCCCGGTGAACACCTCGCCCCCGACGTGCACGGAGAGCATCCCCTCCGTGTGCCCGGGGGTGTGCAGGGGCTCGAAGGCGAGCGCCCCCACCGACAGGGTCTCGCCGGGAAGCCACGGCTCGGCGACGCGGATGCCCTCGGCGGGGTGGGCGAGGATGCCGGCGCGGGGAAAGCGCTCCCGGACGGCCTCGAGCTCGGCGACGTGGTCGTGGTGGTGGTGGGTCAGCAGGACGAAGTGCAGCTCGTCGAGGTCGTCAATGAGGGGCCCGACCGGCCCACCGGCGTCGATGAGCACGGCCCGGTCACCATCTCGGACGAGGTAGGTGTTCGAGAGGAACTGGTCGTTCATGGAGCGTTCGACGATCATGGGAGGGAGTATGCGCGAGGATCGAGAGCTACAGGGTGCCGCCGTCGAGGCCGAGGCCGAGGGCCAGCGGGGGCTGCTGGCCGGGCAGGACGCCGCGACGGCGTTCGAGGAGGCCGCGCGGCTCTACCGCCGGTCGTGGGAGGTGGCGCCCCCAGGCGCCTACGGCCGGCTGGTGGGGATGCTCAAGGCGGCGATCATCGCCGGGGAGGGCGAGGAGTTCGCCGCCTACGCCCTGGGGCAGCTCGCCGACGGAGAGGGCCCGACGGCGTCCTACGCCCGCGCCCTGGCCGCGCTGCTCACGGGCGACGACGACGGGACCGCGGCGGCGGCCGCCGCGATGCACGAGGGAGGCGAGGCCTTCGCGCGCGCCGCGGACGCCCTGGCCGCGCTGGCCGACGGGGACCGCGAGGCCTACGCCCGCGCCGTGGCGGCCGTGGTGGCGGACTTCGAGGCCCGCGAGCTCCACCTCACCGGCGTGCCCTTCGCGGACACCGCGCTCATGCTCGAGAAGCTGGCCGAGCCGCGGGGGCTCGCGGCTCACCCCTCCTCACGCCTCCTCCCACCGCTGTAGGAGGTCCTCCGCGTAGCGGCGCTGGGCGGGCGAGAACGTCTCGACCCGGGCCAGGAGCCGTCGTATCTCGGCGGGATCGTCGGCGGCCACCGCGGCCTCGAGGTGCTCGCGCTCGGGGACGGGCTGGCGGAGCTGGCGCGCGAGCCAGCGCCTGAGAATCTCCGGGGGTCGGTCGGAAAGGGGCCGCGAGTCGGCGCAGATGCTCGGGTCGTCCACTGTGCCGAGGGTACGCTCGGCGGCCATGGAGCTCATTCACACCTGCTACCGGATCGGCGACATCGACCGCTCCGTCGCCTTCTATGAGGCCCTCGGCTTCGACGAGCTCCGGCGCATGGACATCCGCGACGAGGCGATCAACGTCTTCATGGGCCTGCCGGGCGACGGCGCGCGGCTCGAGCTCACCTACAACCACGGCATGGACTCCTACGAGCTCGGCACGGGCTACAACCACATCGCGGTGACGGTGGAGGACCTCGACGGGACGCTCTCCGCGCTCGGCGAGAAGGGCATCGAGCCCGAGAAGCCGCCCTACCGGGTCTCCGAGGGCGGCTCGCGGATCTGCTTCGTGCGCGACCCCGACGGCTACAGAATTGAGATGATCGAGAAGCGCGCCGACTAGTTTGTCTGATTTCTCAGATACCATCTTGGCATGATCCGGTTGAGTGCGACCGACGTGGCCCGGCGCTTCTCGGACGTCCTGAACCGGGTTGCGGCGGGCGAGGAGATCGAGGTGACTCGCGCCGGGGCGCCGGTGGCGGTCATCTCGCCGCCGCGGGTCCGGCTTCTCTCGGCCGAGAGGTTTCGAGAGCTGCTGGCCTCGGCCCCGCCCGTCGACGACGACTTTGCCGCCGACGCGCGGGCGATCCGGGGCTCGGTCGGCGCGCCGGAGGCTTCCTGGCCGTCCTGATCGACACCGACCTCCTGATCGACTGGGAGCGGGAGTCCGGCTCAGGAAAGCTCGAAGCGCTCGTCGCGGACGAGCAGCGAGCGGTCAGCGTCATCACCGTCAGCGAGCTGCTGCACGGCGTGCACCGCGCCACCGGCGCGGCGGTCACGGCGCAGGGCGTTCGTCGAGCACGTGCTGGCAGGCTTGGAGCCACTTCCCATCACGGAGGCGATCGCCCGCGTCCACGCGGAGATATGGGCCGGCGTCGAGCGCCGCGGACAGGCCATGGGAGCGCACGACCTCTGGATCGCCGCCACCGCGCTCGCGCACGGCTTCGGTGTGGCCACGCGCAACCGCCGTGACTTCGAGCGGATCGACGGCCTCCGCGTGAACGCACCGACATAGCCTCGAATGAGCACCGGCACCCGGACGGCTACAGAATCGAGACAATTGAGCGTGCGGGCTAGGGCGTTTCCCCTGCCGGCCGTCGAGCGGACGTCGCGCGCCGCGGCGCGCTGCGCGCGCGTGACCGTCGAGCGGCTCTACCTCGCGCACGAGACCAACCCGGCGGCCAACGCCATCACGCTCGACGCGTACGTCGCGGCGAGGGGGCTCGCCCCCGACCTGCTCAAGATCGACGTCGAAGGCGCCGAGGCCGGCCTGCTCTCCGGCGCGCGGCAGGTCCTCGCCGAGCACGGGCCGGCGCTGATCGTCGAGACCCACTCGCCGGAGCTCGAGGAGAGCTGCGCGGCGCTGCTCGCGGAGGCCGGCTACCGGCCGGAGGTGGTGGAGACCCGCCGCCATCCCGTCCAGCGGCGGCGGACCACCCACAACCGCTGGCTCGTCGCGCCGCGCCGAGACGGCCGTGGGTGAGCTCGCGCGGGGCGAAGCCGCGCGACTTCACCGGGTCGCCGTCGCGGACCTCGGCTCGAACTCCTTCCGCCTGGTCGTCTTCACCGCCTCCGAGCACGGATGGTGGAAGAAGACCGACGAGGTCTACGAGACGGTCCGGGTCGGCGAGGGCCTGGGGAAGTCGGGGCGCCTGAAGCCGGCGGCGATCGAGCGGGCGCTGCGGACGATCGAGCTCTTCGCCGCCTTCGCCGACCACGCCGACGTGGACGAGGTTCATGCCGTCGCGACGAGCGCGATCCGCGACGCCGAGAACGCGGAGGAGGTCGTCGGGCGCTCGGCGCTGCCGATCCGGGTGCTGTCCGCCGAGGAGGAGGCCACCTACGGCTACGTGGGGGCGGTGAACTCGACGACGCTCACCGACGGGGCGGTGCTCGACATCGGGGGCGGCTCGCTCCAGCTCGTCGAGGTGGCCGGGCGGGAGGCCGACGACCGCCGCTCCTGGCCACTCGGATCCGTGCGCATGACCGAGCGCTTCCTGCCCGGCGGCAAGGCGTCGAAGAAGGGGCTCCGGGCGCTCCGCGAGCACGTGCGCGACTCGCTCGTGGACGCGACCTGGCTCATCGGCGGCGGGGGACGCGGTCAGCTCGTGGGGGTCGGGGGCTCGGTGCGCAACCTCGCCTCGGCCGCCGCCGTGGAGGCCGGGCTGGCGTTGCCCACCGTGCAGGGCTTCTGCCTCGGACGGGCGGCGCTGGCGGACCTCGTGGACGAGCTGGCCGACCGCTCGGTCAAGGAACGTGGCGAGCTGCCCGGCATCAAGGCCGGTCGCGCCGACGTGATCCTCGCCGCCGCCGTCGCCGTCCACGAGGTGATGGAGGTCGCGGGGTTCGAGCACCTCGAGGCGACGGAGTGGGGCCTGCGCGAGGGGGTCTTCCTCGCTGAGCGGCTCGCGCCGGGCCATCTGCTCGACGACGTCCGCGGGGCCGCCGTGCGCAACCTCGCCGCGCAGTACCAGGACGACCTCACCCACGCCGAGCACGTCACCCGGCTCGCACTCGGCCTGTGGGACGAGCTCGCCGCGGCCGGCGTCCACCCGGGCGATCCGAACGAACGCGAGCTGCTGGCCGCCGCCGCGCTCCTGCACGACGTGGGGATGGCCGTCGACTACGACGACCACCACAAGCACGGGCGCTACCTCGTCCTGTCCGCCGGGCTGCCGGGCTTCTCCCCCCGCGAGCTCGTCCTGATCGCCCAGGCCGTCCGCTACCACCGCAAGGGCGATCCCGATCCCGGAGAGCTCGCGCCCCTGCTGCGGACGGGTGACGAGGAGCGCCTCGCCCGTCTCGCCGCGGTCCTGCGCGTCGTCGAGCAGCTCGAGCGCGCCCGCTCGCAGCTCGTGCACGGCGTGCGGGTCGAGGTCGCCGACGAGCGGGTGACCCTCGTGCTCGAGGGCGAGGCGGACATGAGCGTCCCCGTGTGGGGCGCCCTCGCCCAGGCCCCCCTGTTCCGCCGGGCGTTCGGGCGCGAGCTCGTGGTCTAGAGGATCCGGGGCTCGAGCAGGTGGATGCAGCCCTCGACGGGCTTGCGTCCCTTGCCGGAGCGCGCCGTCCAGCAGGCATGGTCGCGCACCCGCACGGAGTAGGCGACGAGACGCTTGCCCCTCCTCCCCTGCACGCGGCAGCGCCAGCGCGGCCCGCGGACGTGCCGGCAGTTCCCGCGCGAGGAGCCGAGAACCTCCGCCCCGGAGCTCGTCTCCCGCTCGAGCGAGGCCTTGAGGAACGACCGGTTGACGGGTCCCGGGACGACGAGGTACGCCGCGGCGACGAGCCCGGCGACGAGGAGGAGGGCCACGACCGCGAGGCGCACGCGGCGGGTAGCCTCCCACAGGAGTGAGCGGACCGTCGAAGATCGCGCAGAACCTGGAGCGCTTCGCCCAGGCGATCGCCATCCACGACCGCGAGAACCCCGACCACAACGCCTACGGGATCGGGATGAACGGCTTCGACCTCGAGCGCCTCGGCTTCGAGGAGGGCGAGTCCATCCTGCCCGGCATCACGATCCACGCCGACTCCGGCGTGTCGGGCAACTTCCGCGTGCTGTGCGACGGCCAGCACGACGAGGAGCTCGAGGAGGCCGAGGAGGAGACCCTCGAGGTCGTCTCCACCCAGGCCCTCCCGGTCATCCAGCCCGCGCCCTGACCCGGTCCGCCAGCCGCGCGACGGTGGGCGCGTCGAGGTCGTGGCGGGCGGCGGCGCGGAGGACGGCGCCGGCGATCGCGTCGAGCTCGGGTGGGCGGCCGGCCGCGAGGTCGCGGCGCATGGAGGACCCCGCGCCCGGGTGCGCCTCGGTCAGCTCGGCCAGGACCGCGTCGGCCGCGAGGTCGGCGCCCTCGGCCCGGGCGACCGCGGCGCACTCGCGCACGAGCGCGCGGAGCTCGTCGAAGAGCTCCGGGGTCGAGCGGATGGGACCGAGCGGCAGGTCGTGGGCGCTCGTGGCCAGGGCCAGGGCGGTGAGCCGGACGAGCTTCGTCCACAGCACGGTCGCCTCGTCGTCGGAGACCTGGGTGGGAATCCCGGCGCGCTCCAGCTCGGACGCGAACACCCGCACCGCCGGCCAGTCGGGGGAGAGATCGATCCGGATCCTCGGAGAGGTCTGGACGACGACGCCCGGCTCGGGCCGGTCGGACTCCACGCGGATGACGCTCGCCGTGACCCACTCGTACCGCGCGCGGAGCGCCGCTACGTGGTCGATCCCGTTGAGCAGGGGGACGACGATCCGCGGCACGGCTACGACCCGCGTGAGCGCGTTGGCGAGCGTGGTCGCCTTCGTGGCGAGCACGAGGACGTCGGCGGCCTCCTCCAGGCGGGGCACGGCACGCGGATACGCGGTGAAGTCGCCGAGCAGGACGGACGAGACCCGGATGCCCCGCCGGGCGATCGTCTGCGCCGTGTCCTCGTGGGCGATCACCACGACGTTCTCTCCCGCGCCCGCGAGCGCCGCGGCGACGAGGCCACCCACGCCCCCCGGACCGAGCACGGCGATCACGGATCGACCAACCTATGGTCGCGCTGGCGCCTCACGGCGGTGGGAGGGTAGGCGGCGCGTATACCGTGCGGACGTGGCCCTCGCACCCGGCATCCTCGCCCGCGGCCCCTGGCCGGCGGGGGCGGTGACCGCGACGTGGGCCGAGGCGCCCTACGCCGCCGCTGACGACACCCATGCGCGCGCGGACGCCGAGCTCGCCGCCCTGGGCGAGCGCGGTTCGCCCACGCACGACGGCCTCGCCGCGCGCCTCTCGGGCTTCTCGGCCGCCGACGACGGGCTCCACCTCGAGCTCGAGCCGGTCCGCTGGTCGCTGCGCCTCGTCGACGCACCCGAGGCGCAGTCGCTCTCCGCCCTCTGCGTCGTGCGCGACGCGGAGGGGCGCTGGCTGGCCGGCCGCCGCGCCGCGTGGCTCGCCTCGTGGGCCGGGCTCTGGGCGCTGGGCGCCGGTGGCTCGGTCGAGCTGGCCGAGAATCCGGCGGAGACCCTCACGCGCGAGCTCGAGGAGGAATGGTCGGTGGTGCCCGAGGCGCTGTCGGTCGAGGCGCTGGCCAAGCGGCCCTCCGGACTCGTGCTCCTCGTGGGGATGGCCTGGCTCGCGCCCGGCGCCGAGGCCGTGCCCGACGCCGAGCACGACGAGTTCGCGTGGTGGCCGGCGGACATCGACGCGTGGCCGGCCGAGGCCCACGAGCAGCTCCGCCTCATGGCGCGCCTGCTGGTCTGAAGGCGCGTCCGTCCGTGCTCACCTTCGCAAGGCTCCGCGCCCTCTCCTACACCCACTCGGTGATCTACCTCGGGCTGCTCGTGGCGTGGCTCGTCCCGGGGCTCGAGCCAGAGACGACGGTGCTCGGCTGGGCGCACGGGATCATGTGGATCGTGGTGTCGCTCCTGTGCCTCGCGGCGGTCCGGCGGGACGTCATCCCCTTCCGGCTCGCGGTGATCGTCGTGGTGCTCGGCGGGCTCGGCCCGTTCGCCGGTTCGGCGGCCTTCGCATGGGAGTCCCGCCGGGTACCCTCCGTCCCCTGATGTCCACGTCCACGACGGTCCGGGTCACCGTCCCCACCATGGGCGAGTCGGTGACCGAGGGGACCGTGCTCGAGTGGCACAAGGCCGAGGGCGACGCCATCGCGGCCGACGAGACCCTCGTCGAGATCTCGACCGACAAGGTGGACGCCGAGGTGCCCGCACCGGTGGCGGGGACCGTGGTGAAGATCCACGTCGCCGAAGGTGACACCGTGGGGGTCGGATGGCTGCTGGCGGAGATCGACACGAACGGCAGCGGGCCCGCGGTGGAGGCGGCGGAACCCGTCACCGAAGACGCGCCTGCCGAGGCCGCCCCTCCGGCCCCACCCCGGGTTTCGCCGGTCGCCCGACGGATCGCGGCGGAGCAGGGCGTGGATCTCGCCGGGCTCAGCGGCACGGGTCCCGGCGGCCGGATCACCAAGGCCGACGTCCTCCACGGCGGCAACGGAAACGGCGCCGATCCCACGACCGCCAGCGGCCGCCGCACGAAGCTCAAGGGCGGCGCGGCGATGCTCGCCCGCCACATGGACGAGTCGCGGTCCATCCCGACGGCGACGTCGTTCCGCCAGGTCACGGTCTCCGCGCTCGACAGCCGCCGGCGCCAGCTCAAAGAGCAGGGCCGGCGCGTCTCCTTCACCCACCTCATCGCCTACGCGATCGCCCGGGTGGCCACGGACGAGATGCCGGTGATGGCGCACCACTTCGAGGACGCCGAGCGCGTCGACGACGGGCAGGTGAACCTCGGGCTCGCCGTCGACGTCGAGAAGAAGGACGGCAGCCGCGCCCTGATGGTCCCCGTCATCCGCGCCGCGGGACGGCTCTCCTTTGTGGAGTTCCTCGGCGCCTACGACGCACTCGTCGACAAGGCGCGGACGAACACGCTCACCGCCGACGATCTCGCCGGCGCGAACCTCACGCTCACGAACCCCGGCGGGATCGGGACGGTCTTCTCCGTCCCGCGCCTCATGGTCGGCCAGGGGACGATCGTCGCCACGGGCGCGATCGGCTATCCGGCGGGGCTCCCGGACGCCGCCGCCACGGCGATCGGCGCCGAGAAGGTCATGGGCCTCACCTCGACCTATGACCACCGCATCATCCAGGGTGCGGAGTCGGGGCGGTTCCTCCAGCGCATCGACGCGCTGCTCGCCGGCGAGGACGGCTTCTACGAGGGCGTCTTCGCCGACCTCGGAGCGACGTTCGGCCCGCTCCCCCGGGCTGGGCCCGTGGCCTCCACGGCGCCGGCGCCGAGCGCCGGGGTGGGTGGGATCCTACCTCTCGACGAGGAGCTCATGCAGGCCGTGCAGGCGGCCACCTCGCTCGTCAAGGCCCACCGGACCCATGGGCACCTCGCGGCACGGCTCGATCCGCTCGGCGCCGACCCGATCGGCGACCCCGCGCTCCAGCCCGAGCCGCTCGGTCTCACCCCCGAGCTCATGCGCCGGATCCCCGCGCACATCCTCCGGGTGTACGTCCCCGGCGAGAGCCTCGCCGACGCGCTGCCCCACCTGCGCGAGACCTACTGCGGCCCGATCGCCTACGAGATCGAGCACATCGCCGACCATCGCCAGCGCGTGTGGCTGCGGGGGAAGATCGAGTCGGGGGCCTTCCGCGCCGAGCTGCCCGCCGCGGAGGCCAGGGCGGTCCTCAAGCGTCTCACCGAGGTCGACGCGCTCGAGCGCTTCATGCACAAGGCCTACCTCGGCCAGAAGCAGTTCTCCGTCGAGGGCCTGGACATGACCGTGCCCATGCTCGACGAGCTCATCCAGCTTGCCGCGGGCGAGGGAGCACGGGAAGTGGTCATCGGGATGGCCCACCGCGGGCGCCTCAACGTGCTCGCCCACAACCTCGGCCGGCCCTACGAGACGATCTTCGCGGAGTTCGAGGGGGCCTCGACCATCAAGGCCGTGACCACCATCCCCCAGGGCGGCACCGGTGACGTGAAGTACCACCACGGCGCGCACGGCTCCTACCAGCTCGACGGGCGTGCGATCATCGTGCGCCTCGAGTCCAACCCGAGCCACCTCGAGTTCGTCTCCCCCGTCGTCGAGGGCGCCACCCGCGCGGTGCAGACCACCCGCGCGGGCCCGCACGCGCACCTGGACTTCGACGCCGCGCTGGCGGTCGTGCTCCACGGCGACGCCGCCTTCCCGGGCCAGGGCGTCGTGGCCGAGACGCTCAACCTCCAGGCGCTGAAGGGCTACGCCACGGGCGGGACGGTCCACCTCATCCAGAACAACCAGGTCGGGTTCACGACCGACCCCTCCGAGGCGCGCTCGACGCGGTGGGCCTCCGACCTGGCCAAGGGCTTCGACGTCCCCATCGTCCACGTCAACGCCGACGACGTCGAGGCCTGCGTGGCCGCCGTCCGCCTCGCGCACGCCTTCCGGCAGGAGTTCGGCCACGACGTCCTCATCGACCTCATCGGCTACCGCCGCTTCGGCCACAACGAGGCCGACGAGCCCGTCTACACGCAGCCGGGGATGTACGCCGAGATCAAGCGCCACCGCTCCACGCGCGAGCTCTACGCCGCGCGGCTCGAGGAGCGCGGCGTGCTGGACCGCGCGGAGTCCGAGCGGCTCTCCGAGGAGGCGTGGGCGGCGCTGTCGCGCGACCACGCCGACCTCAAGGAGCTGATCGCCGAGGAGGGCGAGGAGGCGTCGCAGAAGACCGGCGAGTACTCGCTGGACCGCACGCCGTCGCCCGACGTGACCACCGCGGTCTCCGTCGAGCGGCTGAAGACGCTGAACGAGGAGCTCCTGGCCTTCCCCGAGGACTTCACACTCCATCCCAAGCTCGGGCGCTCCTTCGAGCAGCGCCGCGACGCCCTCGGCGACGACGGCGGCATCACCTGGGCGCACGCCGAGACCCTCGCGTTCGCCTCGCTGCTCACGGAGGGCACGCCGATCCGCCTGACGGGCCAGGACTCCGAGCGCGGGACGTTCTCCCAGCGCCACCTCGTCCTCCACGACCCGGGCACGGGGACGAGGTACGCCCCCGTGCAGCACCTCCCGGGTGCGCTCGCGCCCATGGAGATCCACAACTCCCCGCTCTCGGAGATCGGCTGTCTCGGGTTCGAGTACGGCTACTCGCAGGAGGCGCCCGAGACCCTGGTGCTGTGGGAGGCGCAGTTCGGCGACTTCGCCAACTCCGCGCAGGTGATCATCGACCAGTTCATCATCTCGGGGCTGGCGAAGTGGGGGCAGACGAGCCGGCTCACGCTGCTGCTCCCGCATGGGTACGAGGGCTCGGGGCCCGAGCACTCCTCGGCGCGCCTCGAGCGCTTCCTCCAGCTCGCGGCGGAGGGGAACATCCGGGTGGCCAACCCCACCACCCCCGCGCAGTACTTCCATCTCCTGCGCCGGCAGGCGCGCATCGCCAAGCAGCGCCCGCTAGTGGTCATGACGCCGAAGTCGCTCCTGCGCCTCCCGCAGGCCACGAACCGCGTGCAGCACCTCGCCGAGACGCAGTTCTACCCCGTGCTCGCCGAGCCCCGGACGCAGGACGAGAAGGTCACCCGGCTCCTGCTGTGCACCGGCAAGATCTACTACGACCTCGTCGGCTCCGAGGAGCGCCAGGGCAGGCCGGAGATCGCCGTGGGCCGCGTCGAGCTGCTCTATCCCTTCCCCCAGGGGCAGATCCTCGACCTCATCCGCCGCTACCCGAGCCTCCGCGAGGTCCTCTGGGTGCAGGAGGAGCCCCGGAACATGGGCGCCCGCGCCCACATGTCGCCCCGGCTCATGCAGATCCTCCCCGACGGCCTCGAGTTCGGGTACGTCGGGCGGCCGGAGCGCGCCTCACCCGGCGAGGGGTATCCGGCGGCGCACATCACCGAGCAGAATCGGATCATCTGCTCCGCGCTCGACCTCGGGATGCCCGTGTCGAT
>JAABUK010010167.1_pt1 | contig 12636 bp, 19 predicted proteins | sample 5559141 | NCBI WGS metagenome assembly JAABUK01 (sample SAMN10711869, study PRJNA513367) | rock metagenome | isolation source: Antarctica rocks | place: Antarctica: Victoria Land, Pudding Butte nord | collected 2016-01-03
CAAGCAGCTTGTGTGTCAGCAAGGCAGCTTGGACAAGCATTACATGATGCTGAGCATGGGCCAGAGCACTTGTACATATGTGCATGGTGCAATGACTAGCTGGTCAGCCTTGCAGCCAGCCAACCATTGACGCAAACATTGCATCACGATCAGACCGCAGCCTGACTTAGTGCTTCCTTTTGCACTGAGCTTCTGCAGCTGCATGTATCTGTTTGCAGTCCACGATGCTGGTTGAACCAGACCAGTCACTGGCTAATCAACGATGCTAGTACCAGTGGCCTGATGGCAGGTCTGATATGTCGAAGTGTCCCATTTGTCAGGCACCCAAGGACAACAATGCTGGCAGCTGCAGCTACTGCTTTGCACAGCTGTGAGCAGCTGCAAGGTGTGCTTGTGCCTGCATGTGCCTAGCAGTCTACAGAGCATAAGTTCATGCCACAACCATTGGCCAATGTTGCAATTGGCAAACAGAAAAATGCAGCGCTCACAGGCTCCAATATTGAATTCATTTCTTTGACTAGTCAGTCAAACACAGAATTCCTATACATCCGAGGTATTTGTTCATGAAGTTTTGAAGGTTGTTGAGGCCATCCATGACCATTTGACCAATACCCACATTGGGTACACTGAGCTTCTGATTCAGAATCAGCGTGTGAAAACACAATGGCGTTGCTCAAAATTATCCGTTCATCTTCTTCTTGCTAGAATTCTCTTCTGGCTCTTGAGTTGACATTGGCTTTGACCTTGCGCAGCGCTCGCAGTAGTTTGCAGGTCACCGCGACACGGTCAATGGTTGATTGACAGAGCTTTGATGGAACGTTTCCGTCTGTAGTGCATAACAACCTGTTGCGGCTCGTCGGCTAGAGTTGTACCGACCACATGTCTCCTCAGACAGGCCGGGCCAACAGCACGCGAAAGCCTGCTGTGTCTCATCTTCGGCGTTGAACCGCTGCCGAGCCCAGCACCGCCGTTCTGTGCTCCGGTGCCGACAGCGAGCTTTCACTGAACCACCTCTGTGAAGGTTTTTTGAGCTGATGTTAGCACCGCCTGCTGGTGTGCAGTACATGCCAGTCTGAGGTGCAGCATTGGGCGGAGTCTATATGTTGACCAGCTGCTAGAAATAGCAGGGCTCGATCTGGGTTTCTGGTTGCAATGTCAAGTGTCAGGATACGGGAGCACAGCAAGAAGGAGAACTACCCATATCTGCATCAATGCCCTTCTGTTCCGCCAAGAGCAGCCAAACAAGATGCACATGTCATGCCACTTCAACAGCAGCTTGTGGCCCCCTTTCAGTTCAATTCGAGGCGGACGCCAATAGACTGGCGTTTGCTGCATGGCATAGATGTCAGCAAGATGGTGAGCAACAAAGACAGCTTCACATGCTATCAACGAGGCTTTGTTACACGCTGCAGCTGTTGTTCAAGGACAATCATTACAGCCTGTCAAGCAAATGCCCGTGATGAACCCATTGCACCTGCATGGCCCCAAATGTCCCACCTTGCAAACAATACATACAGAAAGCAAAGATTGGCCATAAAAAGCCTTGTCTCAGATCAGCAGGCTGCTACTCAACTCGTCCTTGCATTGCACAGCCAGCATAGGCCGATGTTCACTTACTGCTGACCTGGACAATGACATGTGTGCAGATCAGGGACACAGACTTGGACATGCTAGAGAGGGTTGTGGGCATTGTAGCCTTTGGTGATCTGGATGGAGAGGACACTTGCAACTTGACAGACCTCAACTTCCTGCGCATCTTCCGGCTTAGTCAGCTCACAGCAGAGTACCTGCTGCATGTACAGGACCACCTGGCACAGGAAAACTCACAGCTCAAGGTGTTCTGCACATCCTACATTGCTTTCAGAGCCCACATGCCAGCTCACAAAGCTGCCCAACATTGCATTGCCATACCATTTAAGCAAGCAGTCGGGTCATCAGATCAATGCATCAGCTATCCAGTGCAGCAGCTGTTCTGCAGCCAAGCATGCTTGCATGTGACTGCGTCAGAAGCAGGCATGTTTGCATTCAAGCAAGCTTTTGGAAGTCCCAAACCAAGGCGGGCTGTTGACACATGTGTTTGCATTCAGGATGAGGGTGTGAGGGGGGTGCAGCATCTGGAGGCAGTGAGGCTGAGGGTGCGTGAGCAGAAGGAGCTGCTGGCAGGGACCAACAAAGAACTGAAACGCCTCAGGAAAACCCTCAAAACCTATGAGGTGATTTTGACATGCATATGCATACATGGCTCTCACTGGCAGCATGCATAATGTCACTCAGCTGTCAAAATTGCTCAGCCACCATGCATCCCGGATGCAACAGCCAATGTGAACATGTTTCAATATGCCGACATACAAAGAACATGCTGCAATAACAGATTGTGTCTTGAGGCTTACAAGGGCAAATGTCACAAGCTTGAGAAGCGTGACAAGCGTCTGATCTGTGTGGTGCACCCTGCAGCTTCTAGCTGAGAAGGCAAAAGAGCAGGCACCTGTTCCAGTGCCGGCCTTGGCCCCTCCTGCTGTCCCCATCTCGCCCCCTGCTGAGGCACAGCCAGCCCCCACTCAGGCTGCAGCCCCAGTCATGCAGCTGGACCCCAGCACTGCCTGGAAGCTGGAGAAGATGGAACTGCAGGTACTGAGCTTTGTTTTTTCACTGGTCTGGATGTACAGGGGCTGCTGTTGTTTGATCAGCTTGCACAGCTCTTGTCATGTCTACAGGAAGCATGTCACCATGAAGACAGCGCTAATGCTAGCATGCGCAGTCTTCAGTAAACGCAATGGCTTGAGATGCATTTGTTCCTGTGCATTCCTCGCTGCAACTGTGTGCACCATAGGTAGTGCACCATGGGTAGAGCACCATATGCACAGGAGAGAGACACATCCCCCTCAAACAGCTGCATCATAGGATGAGCAACGTCTTTCTGGTTCTGGCGCTGCAACTGGCATAAGTGTGATGTTTGTATGGCATATCCACCCACAGTTGTGCTGCACTGGCATAAGTGTGATGTTTTGTATGGCATGTCCACCCACAGTTGTGCTGCATGTGGCAGGCAAAGGACATGAAGGAGGAGAGGGAGGGCTTGCTGCAGGACATTGCCAAGCTCAAGGCTGCCTTACAGCAGCTCGCAGCTCGCCATCAAGGTACGCTATACACCTATCCACATGGGCAGATGCTTATCCATGTGGCACGTGCTAGCCCTGCACGAACAGGGAGTTTGTATCGTGTTTGCAAATGCACAACAGTGACTAGCATCAGACAAGCTGGCTGCAGCCCTCATTGCTGGCATTCCTGCAATACTATCACGACTGCAATTGTGTCTTCTTGGGGATTGGTGAATGCTGCTTGCGCCCCAATGGCATGCTGCTGTACAAATGCTGCTGCATTGCACAACACAAACACACAACACTGCACAACACACACACACACAAGACAAGACTGCATAACACAAGGCAGCCGTGTGCTGACATGGCATGTCCTGCTTTGCCAGGTGCAGGCAAGGAGGAGATCGCAGCAGCTGTGGCTCGCACCCGGCGTGAAGAGCGGCTGGCTGCTGACCAGAGGCTCACACAAGCTCTGCAGAACCAACAGCAGCGCCTGCAGCAGCAGCATCAGCAGCAGCTGCAACAGCAGCAGCAACAGCAGCAGCAGCAGGCCAGTCCTGCTAGACGGCAGGACAGTCACATGAATGTGAACCTGTCAGACAGCTCTGAGGTGCAAGCCCTGCAGCGTGATCTTGCAGATGCCCTGGCCAGGTGAGCTGCACCACTCACCAAATGAAGAGAATAAAAGAAAAGCCTACGCCTGTTGGCATCATTTTAATGAGAAGTATCAGACTGGGCTGCCCACACCAAATGAAGCTCATTCTGGCATCTACAAAAGTTAGATCCAATAGCATAGTACTTGTTGCTGCAAGCTTGGAGTTCTTGGCGCTGAGCAGCATCATGGACTCCAATAGCGTACAGCTCAGATTCGACTGTCGCCCCTCTGGGATGTCATCATGCCAGTCCATGGCGCAAGGAGATGTGAGCAGCTGTGATGTTAATGCAGAGACAACATGCTTTGAACACATAGCCATTTTCCCCTTCAGCCGACAAAGCAGCTTTCGTCTGCTTGTCTCATGCTGATCCATGATGGTTGCCACAGTACTTGTCATGTGGTCTGAGTGTCAGTATACTGCATGAAAGATGTGCAGGGGACTTGATGCACAAAACACAAAACCCTTCTCAATGCATGCCACAGGCAGCGAGACTCAGCACAACAGAAAGACGCTCTGGAGTTAGAGCTGGTAGCGCTGAAGAAGAGCGCTGCATCAGCGACACCCAGGCAGCCACCCGCCAGACGGGGATCCCAAGTCATGTTTGGGGCCAATCAAGGAGGGCAGATGTCAGCCACTGCTGCAGCAGCCGAGGCCAAGGCTGATAGACTAGCTAGAGAGCTGGAAGAAGCAGAGGAGGAGATCTCAGCCATGTCTAGCAAGATGAGGCAGCAGGTAAGTTAGTTTCAGGGGGATGTTCTGTTTGACTTGGCGCCGCATGAGACAATCTGCTGCTGATCTGCACTTGCACAGTGTAATGTAAACGCTTGAGCTGTTTACCTCTGCTTCACATGCTGTGATTGCTATCCACAAGTACCCTTACTGCCCTGTTGGTTGTCTGCTGCTCAAACAATGCTTCTGCAGCTATGACACATCTGTGCTTCTACTATGCAGGAGGAGGTGATAGCTGAGCTGGAGCAGGGAGGGGCAGGGCCCAGTCGCCCTTCCCAATCAGCCCCTGCTGATGCTGACAAGACCACAGAGCGTGTCAAAGCAGATGTAAGCTCCTTGTGTTGTTGCAGCCTCATTGCCTGTTGGCGCCTGCCTTAACAGCTTGACTTCATGTTGGGCATGTCACTTGTGGGTTACTTGCTGTGTGCTGCGTCACTTCCTGGCGGGAATGTGTGCTGGTCAAAGTGCAGTGTCTAATCATGCAGAATTTCATGTTGAGGTGCAGCCACGAATGAGCATGTTTAACAGAAACACTTACCTAAAGCTAAGTAACCTAAAGCTAAACCTAAAGAAGCAACACCTGGTCATTGTGCTTATTCACACTTATTCTGCAAGACTCTCACGCTGATGTTTTGGCAGTTGGCTGAGGCAGAAAGTGAGCTGGATGAGATGACTAAGCACAGAGATGAGCTGCAAGCTCTCGTGGATGAGCTTGAAGAAAAGGTATAGCATTCCAACCTGAAAAGGCTGCCAACACTTTGCCCATGATACTACACCCATGGCATGAATGTACACCCTTGTTGCTGACGCTTGGTATAGCAAAGCTCACAAACAAGACTTGTCATGGTCTGTGGAAAAGGGTACACGACATCGGCCCAAAGAACAGGTTGCAGGGGTCAATTGTTCAAATGTGGGATACCAAAGCAGACACCAGTGTGCAGCTGTGCAGCTGTCCAGCTGTGCAGCTGTGCAAGTCTTTGGGTTGACCTTTTGGGTGACCTTTGGGGTGAGGAAGAGAAGCAGACAGGAGTCCGTGTGTGTGCGCAGGTGGCTCAGTTGGAATTGGAAGCCCAGAGGGTTCAGCTGGAGCAGGAGGATGCTGCTCACTCAGGCACATCATCTGAAGCCATGCAGCGCCTCCAGCAGCAGGTCTGCCTGTCTTGCCTGCATTCCGTGTCAATTTGGACGTGGGGTTTACCTGCGGCTGCATTGTCAGCTCTCAAGTATCGCCTGCAAATCAGCCCATTTGCAGTCAACTGCCATGGCCATGGCAACAGCCCATTTGCATTCTTGAGGATCATCTGCATGAGAGAGACACTTTGCATCTGCAAGTGACAGCATTGCCGTCACCAACAGGCTGAACAGGCCTCTTGAACTAGTGCACATGAAGTTTTGAGGAGCGTGCGCTGACCAAAGAAAGAGATGTGTGTGATTCTGCACTAGCAGAGACTCTGCATGATGACTCTGCATACAGGTCTGCATGATGACTCTGCATGATGACTCTGCATGATGACTCTGCATGATGACTCTGCAGACAACTCCGCATGACTCTGCACTGGCAGCAGAGGCATGCAGACAGCGCATGCAGCAATTGTGTCAAGTGCCTGACGCAGGTGACTCACTTAACAGAGGAGGTGGCAGCTCTGGAGGATGAGAACCGGCGGCTGAGCGAGGTGATCCAGGCTGAGTCACCGCACACAGAGGAGCTTCTACTACATGTCAAGGAGCTGCAGCATGTAAGTGCTGAGGAAGAAATCAAAGTTCTTGACGTTCTGTGCAATCTGTATGTCATAGCAAGTTCAACAGCAAGCGCTGATCTTTGAGATGGCCAGCTTGCTTTTGAGTTGGCAGCAGACAGGCAGACAGCTGGCTTGCTGCACCTTGCCATCAAGCTCTCATGTGCAGACTGGACCAGTAGGCTGTGGTGTGGTGACACATCGGGCCACCTGAACAGTTGATAACAGCGCAAAGTTGCCCATGTGGCTCCATAGTGCAAGGTTGACTCCGGGCTGCTGCCTTAGGAGGCTCCCGTTATGATCGCTGGAAAGCAGAAAGTTTTCTTGCAAGGTTGACAACAGACAGCAAGATGAGACATGTAAGTGGTGCAGGAGGTGACAGTGAGCAAGGCAGAGGCTGATGAGGCACGTGCAGCAGCTGAGACTGCCACCCCCAGGATGCAGGCCACCTCCCGCTTTGGGGTATGCTGCCTTCCAGCCTTCATTGCGTTTCTTTGTATGCACAAAACATGCTTTCCGAAGCTCAAGTCAGATTTGGCTGGCCAGCTTGTGAATCACTGCCGCGCTTCACTGGCTCCAATGCTTCCTGTTTTGGCCAAGCACAAGCACACTTGGACATGCTGGTTGAGCACACACCTGCTTGGCGAGAGCTTTGCTAGCAGCTCTTAAGAGCATTGCATTCAAACCAAGAGGTGCTCAGCATTGCTGCCAGCTCACCTTGGCTCTGAAGAGCATGCATGCAAGTTTGGGATATGAATGTGCAGGAGACATTCCGCAGCTTCCTGCCAGCTGCACGCACATCCTCCACAGTGCTGGAGGTGGAGTTCCACCCGGAGATGTCCCCCAGGCCTGGGCCACTGGAGCAGGGGGCCCTAGAAAGCCCCAAGAAGCTGGAGGAGCTGGACAGACAAGAAGAGGTGCTCCTTATGTAGTTGTCACAATCAGCGCCAGCTGCATGTGGCTAGCCTGGCTGGCATGGTCCTTCCAGTCAGTCACTGCTGCATTGATGCAAAAGACTCCTTCCTTCATGCATCCATCACACTGTTTGTACTCATCATTCATTTCTCCTTGGTTCGTTCAGTTGAATGTTCATCCATATCACCATTGCAGACTCTGTGCAGACTTCAACTCAGAGGCACGCTGTGCAGCATGTACAAGACTACAGACTACATGACACAGGTGCTGTACACCTTCCCCTGCAGCAGAGGCTCAGGCTGGAATTCTTCTGAGAGCTTAGGCTTTAGAAACTCTCGTAAGTCAACTACGTAGGTCGGTCCGCCGACAAAAACAAGGATCCAAGGTGTGAGCAGCATGTTGTTGGTAGTCGACTACGTAGATTGGTAGACTGACAAAAGCAAGGACCCAAGGTGTGAGCAGCATGTTGATGATGATGATGCAGGAGGAGGAGGCCCTAGCACAGGCCTTGGCCAATGGCAACATGGACCCACAGGATGACCTGCTGCCCGAGGAAGAAGAGCAGCTTGGGTACCCTGAGGATGAGGCTCAGCAGGATACTCTTGAGCAGGTGCGCACTGTTTTCACGTGTAGTCAATTTGCTGTAGGGATCATGCCCTGGAGGCGTGAAGTGCGGTCGCTGTTGTGCGCTGACCTGCAATATGCTATGGGTTATGACTGCTGAGCTGCAACTTGCTTCAAGTTTTATGCCCTGCACTGTAATTCTCTTCAGCTTTCATCATAATCAACACCTACCATCAAAGCATCACATGATTTTAAACCTGTTTTCAGACAACGCTATTCATCTCAGAAGCTTGTGCTGGTACACTGTGATTGTGTCTTCGATTGCGCTCATGTCTTGCTGCCAACTGCATCTGCAAGGCAATCTCAGCTTGCCTGGCTTCCATGGCTCATGTTGTCCTGAGCCATCGCCTGGGCAGCCCAGTATATTACTTGGCTTCTCCTTGAATTGACGCCAATGGTGGTTCTTTTCTTTTCTTTCTTCGTGAGCCGTCCTGCCTGGTGGTGCAGGAATATCAGGAGCAAGCACGAGAAGCACGCAGAGCAGCCAGAGAGGAGGCCAGGCAGGCTGCAGAGGAGGGCAACGCCATAGAGCCCCTGTCAGCAGTGGCCCAAAGGCGCCTCAGGCTAGACATGCCCCATGAGATGCAGGGCCATGTGAGGCCTGGGGTCATGTCACGCTTCCCCCACATCCTCCAGGACTACCAGAACACCATTGAGGAGGTGCAGGTGTGTCCGTGTGATGCTTCTAGTCTGTTGGTCTGCAGCATGGACGGAGGATGACTTAAGCTGTTAAGATGCATGCAATGCCACTCATGTTAAGTTGCTTTGCCCAGTCTGCTCATTGACATGCATTTGATGTTATGTTGGAGGTCTGCTGCACCTAGATGACCGATGCGTGCATATGCTCACTCATGCCTCATGTTGATTCACAAACTCGTTCGCTCACTCACTCACTCTCTCACTCACTCACTCAATCACTCACTCACTCACTCACTCACTCACTCACTCACTCACTCACTCACTCACTCACTCACTGCCTTTCAAAGTGGTGGACATGTGGGAGTATAGGAGGAGCTGCAAGAGGAGGTGGCACAGGAGCTGGGCAGCTATGGCATTGACCCCTACGCTGAGGGCCTCACAGATGAGCAGTACACCACAGCCATGGCTGAGCTGGCCAACAGGCGCCAGGTGCTGCTGGCTGGCAAAGAGCCTGAGGAGCAGCGCCGCATCCATGCCATGCGCAACAACATGCTCTGGCACTTGCAGAACGTAAGTGTCGTACTGTGCCCATGCTGGTTTTGCTGCTTGATGTTGGCTGTGGTGTCCATGAGTCTGAAACTTGCAGGATGTCATTTGCAGAGGCATGCACAGGATGACATGCAGCGTCTGCAAATCATGAGCTTCCTTGCAAAATTGGTGACTGTTGTTGAAATGCAGCAGTGCTTGCAACAAACACGCTCAAGCATTTGCAGCAGGACTGTACCGCACAGCACTGTACGCCTTTGTACTGAACTTTACTGTATTGCAGTATACTATACTTTGTTGTCACTGTCCTCTGACTGCTGCCCTGATGCCATGCTGCCTGACTGTGACATTGCACCTAGTCTGGTGCATAGACTCACTGTGTGGAGACACTCGCTCCCCAATCACCTGTACAGTTCTGCCAGTAGTCATACTGTCGTGGCTGTTGCCAAGAACGACCATGACTGCAGGTGGGTGGCAGGGCACAAAGGACCGGCAGGCTGCTGCCTGGGGGCCAGACCTCAAGCAGCCCTGTAGCTGTGGAGCAAAGGCCCCTGAGAGCTGGGCCTCCTCGTGCCTCACCCAGCAGGGCATCTGTCCTCACTGTAACATCACATGGGTAAGCTTTCTGTGGATGACATTGTCAGCATGACCATACCACACTGTTGTTCTGCATTGCTGAGCACCGGTTGTTCTGCACTGCATGTTTTTGTCTCAGCTGTGTGAGTGTGTGAGCATCAGGCATCTGCACATGCTGTGCAGCAGCTGAGTGCAGCTGACACCTTCAATGTGGGGAGTCTTGCATGCTGTGGGAAGTATCATGCAGTGTGAGGCTCAAAATTGGTTCACGCCAGTGGGCTGTGCATCATGCCAGATTAGCTGTCACAGGCATGGCATTCAACTGCTAGTCAAGCACACATTGTCTGCAGTGGCGAGACCGAAGCAGAAGAGGACCACCCTCCCAGGCGGTTTCTGGTAGGGCGCTCACAGCAACCCCAAGCAGCCTCAAGAAGGCTTCTTGGAGGGGCATCAGTCCCCACAGCACCAGTCCGGATCCCAGGGGCCTCACCAGTCCCCAAGGGCACCACCAGCCGATTCAGAAGAGGGTCTAGTCGATCTGTCATTCACCAGGACTTGCTGGCCCCAGTCATGCCTGGTCATGAGTCAGATGAAGAAGCTGCGTCTGAGGCTGAGGCTGAGGAAGGGGTCTCCTTGGGGACTAGTGGGGTGGACCGGCCTGGGCTGGGGACACTGAGGAGGCGTCTTGGGGATGACCATGACCCCAGAGGACACTCTCAGAAGGGGGCTGCTGCTCTGAGAGATGTGAGGGATGACTTTGGTGAAGCACAAGGGCAGCAGGAGGATGCTGTACTGCACAGTAAGCGCTGCTACACATCAAAAGTAGCAAGGCAATGGTGTTTTGCAATACTCATTGTTCTGGCAGTGCAGCAACAGGCACTGTGGAAGTCTGTGACTCAACGTGACACTGGTTGACTCAGTGCCGAGATTGAGCTGATGGAAGGTGCTTTGCATTTTGTTTCTTTCTAAAACAAAGTGTAGAGAGGAAAGACCCCAAGGAGGAAGGGTATAAACAGTTTCTTGGCAAGTTGCAATTTGTGCGGCCCATCACCTCACATTGTGTGTTGTGTGCTTTGATAGAACCTACAGATGCGCTGGCTAGTGTCTGGACTTGCAGTCATGCTCCTCTTGCAACACAGGTGCAGCAGGCCAAGTACAATCCAGGAGCACTTTCAGGGCAGCTCGCCCAGGCATGCCCCAGCTGCGCACAGGAACCAGCAATGTAGCCTTTGCTACACAGACCACCACACAGACTGCACTCTACTCCAGAAGCACCTTGACAAGGGGTCAGGGTCAGGCCTCCACTTCAGGCTCACCCACCCGACGGGGCGTGGACCTGAATAGGCCAGGGCAGAGTCAGCTGAGGGCAGGGCCATCAGGGAGGGCAGGTCCAACTCAGGTGACCAGAAGGCTGGCACCCCCGCCCACTCCTGCCCCCTCCCCAGCTGGGTCCCCCTCTATTGCTGCGGTGTACAAGCCCATGCAGAGGTCACCAGAGGCACAGTACAGGGCTAGCCGCCTCAGGCCCATCCAAAGCACAAAGCTCAGGTGACAGCTCACCCTGACAAACACATGAGTTGCTGTCACAGGCAGCCTCTGCACCACACTGCTGCTTGACTTGATACTTGGTATGGCATCTCACATGGCAGATATCAGGATTTGCAGAGTCTGCAGCGCCCCGTTTGTGTCAGTCTGTATAGTCTACTTTGTGCATCTGATGCGGTAATGACTCAATTCTGGTCGTACATTCCAGGCCGCTATCAGAAACACCTGTTGCAAGCATTGCCGAGGCACCAGCAGAGGAGGGTGTGAGTGAGGAAGGGCATGCAAGTAATGGCCCCTCAGGCCCTGACAGCAGCCCAGGCCAGGTGGAAGAGTGCCAACCAGCTGTGCAAGCTTCTGACGCACGACCTGCTGCTCCTCAGGTCATCTTGCATGCATTGTGCTTGCCCCCTGTTTGTGAGTCTGTCTGATGGGTTTTGCCCACTAGACAGATGTGTTTGCAGCTCTGATGGGTTGCAGTTGCACTGTGAGTATTCATCTTGTTCCTCATGTGCAGACAGTGGACTTGAGAGCATTCGTGAGCATGGTGCATGCTGTCAAATGTCAGCGGGTCATAACAATGATGAACTGTTGGGAATATCCATTGCTTGCACAGCACCGTAGCTGATGCTGTCAAGTTGCATTAAGGCAATGTTGTTGTTCAGGGAGGACATGAGCAAGCTGGAGATAGTAAGACAGCTTCTATGGTCAAGGAAGCTTCACTGGAAGGCGCAAAGACTACCTTGAGTAACCCTGTCTTCCAGTCTGCTGTTGATGATGTGAGTGATGTAGAGGAACTACAGTGACAGTTCATGGGTGCTTGACATAGGACAAAATGAAATTCTTGCACCATGCTCTGTCGTCATACCCTGTACAAACTTGTGACCTGTGGGTAGCCACAGCACAGTGCGTGTAATGACCTGAGCTGCAAAATGACCATCAAGCTTTTGCACAGAGATTTGATGCATATGCTGTATTTGCATATCAACGTTTGATCAATGCGTGTATCAGATAAAGCTTGTTAACAAGAGTACAGCTTAGCACTTCCATGTGTACTTGATAGCCAGGTCCACAATGTGTTGCATGTCATGCAACTGAAACATGTTCGCACCAAGAGTGACATGCATTCAAGGGTAAAGATGCAGGACAATCCACTCCGATCATTGTGCAGCAGCACACCATATAACACTGTAACATTGTCACTAGCAAGTGACAATGCAGTTTTGGCAGCTGACTTTTGCCCCAGCAGACGTGTTGAACCGGAAGAACCGATAAAACTCCTATCTTGTGAATAACAGTTTGTGCAGTTTCCTGTGCGCAATGCTGCGAGCTAATAGTACTAGCTCTTATTAATATTGATTGCACAGCCTGTCACGAGCTTGCATGACTGCAGACTGTACCACATGTCTCTTAACTTGAATAAGAAGAAGAATGGAATGCTTGGCTCACTGCTGACGTGACATCATGCAGAAGGTGTCGGTTCATATTCAGAAGTTACAAGACTGTCCTGCTTGAAATCGATCTGGTTTGGTGTCCCGGTGTGCTCAAGAGATTTTAAACATGCCCGGGCTATTC
>JAABUK010010168.1_pt1 | contig 12636 bp, 6 predicted proteins | sample 5559141 | NCBI WGS metagenome assembly JAABUK01 (sample SAMN10711869, study PRJNA513367) | rock metagenome | isolation source: Antarctica rocks | place: Antarctica: Victoria Land, Pudding Butte nord | collected 2016-01-03
AAAGATATATTAGGTATCTTATCTTTTAAGATCTTCTTAATCTTAATAAGAAGTAATCCTATTAAGTTTAAACTTTATATAATAGTTATTTAAATTAATATTTAAGCTTAACTTCTTTATTTATATTATATATCTTATTTAATTTTATTAATTCTTAATATCTTATTAAGGATAATTTATATATAATTAATTCCTATTAATAAGTCTTAGCCTTAAAAGACTTATACTTAATATTAAAGATTATAAAATAAAATCTTAAAAGTTAATATAAAGTTAATATTCCTAATAAGTCTTTCCCTCTTATAAGTTAAATAGCTTAATAGTAGAGTATTAAAGAATTATTTATTACTTAATAACTCTTAAGGAGTATTTATCTTTATAATTATTAAGCTTTCTTTTAATAGTATTAATTTAAATTTAATCCTAATTAAATAAATTCTTTTTAAGTTTTATTATTATTAAATTTAATCTTTATATAATTAATTATAAGCTAAGATTAATTAATATAATATTGTAATTTAAAAACTCCTTGTAATCCCCTTATTTTAAGAGATATCTTAAGTATATTAACTTTAATTATCTTCTCTTCCTTCCTTTATAAGTAGAGATTAAGGAATTAGATCTTATAATTTTATATAAAGAGAAATTAATTATAATAGAAGAGTTTTTATTATTTATTAAATAACTTAATAATAGAATAAGGAAAGGGTTTATAAGAGATTTAAGGTATATTATATTAATAATAGTTTATAAAAACCTTAAATTTCTAATAAACTCCTTTTAAAGATATTAATTTAAATTGAAATTTAATTAATTAAACCTCCTTTTTTAGGCTATTACTAAATTACGTCCTTATATAATCAATTATAAGCTAAATTATAAGACTAGATTTTTCGGGATTATATATAACTATTAATTAAAATAAGCCTTTTACTCCTATTAATTAGATAGCTTAATAGTAAAATATTAAAATTAAGTAATTAAGTAGACTTCTCCTTCTTTTATAAATAAAGGGAAGGAGGGAGTTAAAGTAAATAAAATTAGGGATATTAATTTAAATTTAATCCTAACCTTATAAAAAATTTCAGGTTACTATTATTGAACTAAGTCTTTATATAATTAATTTATAAATAGTAATATTGAACTAAGTCTTTATATAATTAATTTATAAATAGTATTATTAGATAAAGACTTTATATAATTATTATATCTTTAATAACATCTTAGATATTTAAATATTAATAGTCTTCCTTCCTTCCTTAATTTTAAAGACTTATTTATATATAGTTTTAAAAGTATTATCTTAAAGTAAAACTACTATCTAATTAATAATAAGTTATATAAAGCTTATATTACCTTCTTACTTAAAGATTATATATAATCCCTACTCCTTTTATACTTAAGTAGGTTAGTAAATTCTATTATTCTTATTATTTAAATATTATAAAATTAAATTCTTTTAATTATTTTATTAAGGTATATTTCCTTATAATTAACTTTTAATAAAGAGTTTAATAACTTAAATTTATAAAGAAATTTAAGGTAAAAAAAATTATATAAAGATATATCTTTAAATGAGTACTTCCTTTTTATTAATTAGGTAGCTTAATAGTAAAGCATTAAAAGGATTATTAAATCGAATTAAAGATTTTAAATACCCTTAACTATTAAGCGCCTTTTAAGAGGATATTAATTTAAATTTAATCTTAATTAAATAATATCCCTTTTTTTTTAATTATTATTCAATTAAATCTTTATATAATTAATTATAAGTTAATCTTAATTATTATAATATAATTATTAAAAGACTTTATATAATTACTACTTCCTTAAAGATACTTCAAATACCTTAATATTAATAGTCTTCCTTCCTCTATTATTTATAAGGACTTATTTAAATATAATTTTAATTTTATTATTATAAAGAGGAGTTTTTATATTATTAGTTATAAGTTATTTAATTATAATATTACTTTATCATCTTAAAATTACTTATAATTCCTAATCCCTTTATATTATCTTAAGTTAGTAAATTCTACTATCCTTACTATTTAAGTCTTATAAAATTAGGTTTATTATAAGTATCTTATTAAGGTATATTTTTATAAAATTAAACCTTATTAATAAATATAAGGCCTAAGATAATAAACTTAAATTTATAAGATAAAGAGGGAAGATTTAGATTTCTAAATATTATGTAAAAATATATATTTAAATAAGCTCTTTCCTCTTATTAATTAAGTAGCTTAGTAGTAGAGTAATAACATATAATTTATCCTTTACTTAATAAAGAGAGATCTATCTTAGGAGTATTTTTAGGAGTATTTTTAGGATTAGATAGGTTACGGTTAAGGTTAGAGGGTTTCTTATTTAACTATATTTACACGGCACCGATTAAAGGTAGTTAACCGTACTCTAATAGTATTTGATAAGGGATACGTAGTCTAACCTACTCCGTAGGTAGCGTAACCGCGTAGTTATAGATCCCTCCTACCTATAGATTCCTAGTATTACCTTATAGTAACTCCCGCTTATAATTCTTAATTAAGTAAGCTTACCTATTACGCTTTAAGCTATTATCCGCTACTAATAGATATATATTATTTAATAGGGCTTAGCTAAACTAAGTTTCTATCCTAATAAAGTCTAACCTTCTCTTTATCTCTTAATTAAACCCTCTATCGGACTATCTTAATCCTTATTCGGGGTTAAATTCTATAATACCGCCTAGGTAATTACTTAAAGCTCCGCCCTTCCTTCTTTATTCTCCTTATCGTATAGTTCGTCTAATTTTATTAAGAGTTAAAGTTTAGTCTTATTATTAGGAGTATATAACCCGCTACTCTATATATACGGGGTCCTTTCCTATTATCTAGTATAACCGTTCCTCCTAGGCGTACCTATTAGAGGCGTGACGGTAATCCTTTTAAAATAACCTGTAGGACTAGGGTTTTAGATTTTCTAATAGCGGTCCGTCCTCTATAAGATTAAATAGAAAGCTTAATATATATTCGCTATATAATAAATCCCCATTTTTATCTTCTACTCCTAGGTAAGCTCCCTTCCCGCGGCGTACCTCCTTAAATCTTAAACCCTAGGTCTCTGTATACCTCTATATAAGGGCTCTATTTATTAGAGTTCTTTATCTCCCTGTAATCCTTCTTTATTAATTTCCTACGCTAAAAATTATAGTAGATCCTTTCTATTGTTAAATTTATTAGAGTCTTCCTTCCTATTTCCTTTACTATTTAGGAAGCTAGTTCTCCTCTAGTTATTATATCTTCTATATTAGCTATAGCTTTACCTATTTAAATAATACTACCTATCCTAGTAAATACTATTACCTTCCTAGTATTTTTCTAGAGCCGTCTATTACCTCTCTTAAATTAAGTCTTTTACCGTCTTCTTTAGGACTAGGCTTTTATTATTATCCTTAAATTAAGTCCTTTACTATTATCCCTAAGACTAGGTCTTTTTCTATTATCTCTAAGACTAGGTCTTTTTCTATTATCCTTAGGACTAGGTCTTTTTCTATTATCCCTAGGACTAGGTCTTTTTCCGTCTTCCTTAGGACTAGGTCTTGTTCTATCTTCCCTAGGACTAGGCCTTTTTCCGTCTTCCCTAGGACCGTCTTCCTTTATTATCCCTAATTCTTATGGAAAAAAGTGAGTAACTTAGCGCGAATTCTTATTAAGGCCTTCTAAGCACGATTAAACTAACTGGTATTTAATAGATAATCTATATTAGTATAGTTAATATCCTATTTAAGTTATATTTAGTCTTCCCTCTTTACCTTTCGTTTACTTTAACTTAATTATATAGTATATTATAATCTATTATAGCGCTTATACTCTTAGCGGAACTTCCTAGATTAATCGCATTTATATAGTATACTATATATAAATATCCCTAGGTAATATTAAAGGAAGACCTCCTATCTTAATAAAGAACCTATAAAATATATATCTATATTTAATAAGCTAGGTATACTACGGGCGGTTAAGGGAATTAATCTAGTTAAAGCTACCTAGGTTAACTCCTAATAAAGGTATTTAAAATATTTTCGTACTAAGAACCATTATAATATAATAGTTACCGTGGGTTTAAAGTAATTAATAGCCTAAAATATTAACTAATTACTATCTCTTTTTAGATAAGTTATAAACCCCGCTATTAAACGTCTCCTATTTAACCTTTATTAGAGAACCCGCTATAGGATATATTACCGTCCTATCTATTTTAGGATCCCTTAGTATACCGTCCGCATTAGCTAGAATTACCGCTGTAAAGAGATTAAGCTACTTAGGTTAGTAATATATTAATATTATTTCCCCTTATTATAGGCGATTTATACTATTAGTTATTAGAATGGCTTAGCTACGGCCTTATGAAATACCTAGAGATTCTTCGGCCTTTCTTAAATCTATACGTCTATTAGAGGAGCCCCGTAGTTATATATTAAAGCTAGGAATTACTTATATACCCGGAGTTAATAGGCGGGGCCCTAGGAGTCCGAATAGACCGCTAAATACCGCGTATAATTTACCGCCGTTCCTATCTAAGCCTTAAGATAGTACCTAAAATTAATGCCTATAACTATTATTAGAAACCTAAGAAATTAATATTATTTTACTTAGGTAATCCTCTTACCCTTTTATAATACGGGCGCTACTTAATTATCTTAGGAGATATAGCTATACTTATCTATATTTATATTAATTTCTTATTATTCTAACTAATTCTTTACTATATCTATTATAAGCTAAAGGTTCTCCCCTTATTTTCCTAGTAATACTTTATTATTAGTATAAAATAGACATCGCGGGATAATTCTAATAGAGGCATTTAGCCGTTTAATTAATCCGTTAATATAGAAGTTAAATAGTATAGCTAATAAGCCTAAGCCTTATAATACTCCTTATATCTAGTTAAATTAGTCCGATTTCCGGCTATTAATTATAACCCGTGACTAGACCTTCTATATTATTAGGTAGCTAATTATTATATATATATTTATAGGATACCCTTACTAGCGTAAAAGTCTAAGAAGCTTCTTATAATTTACTATATTAAAGGCGGAGCGGAAATCGACGAATATTACTTACGAACGTAACCCCGTCTCTAAGAGGTAGTAGACGATAGTAGTATTAATAGAGGTTGAATAATAACTCTAAAACCCTACCTACGCTAGTTAGAGCGCCGCCTACCCCTAATAATTAAAATATTTTAATAAGAGTTACTCGAAAACCTTCTAGAAGATATAGATAAGAGTAATTAGGTAAAAATTATTAGTATTACGTAGCTTAACTATATCTTTTATTAATAGATAGATTTCCGTCTTATTCTACGCTAAGGGGGTTTAGCCCGTTTATAAGTACTCCGCGTATAGATATTATAAGATCGCTAGGAAGAACGTCTCTACTAAAACCTTTAAGAGTTAGATATAGATTTTATTAGCCCCGTAGTACTTATTAGCCTTCTACCTCTTAATCTCCTAAATAATCTTAGTTATAGAAAATCCCTCTCTATCTTAGTCCCCTTTAGGTCTCCGTTACCCCTCTCCTCCTCCCGCCTAAATAGGGGCGGTATATTATACCTTTAAGACCTCGTATTTTTTTTATAATACTAAAATCCCCGCTCCTTAGGCCTACTATATAACTGTAATTAGGTCGTCTTCCTTTAATAAGGCCGCTACCGCCTTATATAACTCTGTACTCCGCGTTACTATCTATTAATCTTAGCTATTACAGGTATATAGGTTAACGAGGCTCTATTTACAGGGATTATCCTTAAGATTAGACTATATACCATTTATAATAGTTTAATTATCTGTTATTTAATCTAATCTATATAGCTCGCGCGGAAGTAGATTAGATAAGCTATAATCCTAGTATTAACCTTAATAATTAGTTAGAGATAGTAAGCGTAGTGATTAAAATATAAGATTTAATATTAATAGGTATCCTTTAACGGTACGATATTAAGGATTTTTAGCTTTAGGACTAAGACTATTATATAATATAATTAGTTTAGAAATCCTCTACCTAATTTAATAGTAATTATAGTTCGCTAGAGTAGACCTTAGATTTTAGAAACGCATAGTCTATTATTAATTAACTAGGGGCTACTCTCCTCGTCCTATCCTAGGGAAGGGGGGTTAGTAAGACGTAGATATACCCCGCCCGCTATATCTATCACCTTTATACCGCCACCTTATCGGGGGGCCTGGGAGCCCCGTCCTAGTACGAGAGATAGGGGAAACGCGTATTAATATTACCTACGAGGGCCGTTAAGGGGGGGAGATTACCATCTAGTAACGAGCTTCTCAGCGCTACTACCGTTCTGCTCGTTACGATCAAGGGTGACCTGATGCGCCTGCTCGAGATTCTCTGTTCTGGTACGACGATGGGATGGCGACTGCGTGAAGCCATCAACCTCCTGGATACTTCTTGTTATCCCTTTACGAGCGACGACCGTGACAGCCACATCAAGTACATAGCCAGGGAACTTCACCCATTGGGACCTTGCGATAGATTCGACGCGTACTTCCTACTCGTCGATATTGAGTTCTTTGAGGGTAAAGCGCTGGCGACTCCCACGGCCATTACTTGATCTAACCCACCCAGAAATATCGCTGATTAAGGTAAGAGCGTGGTCACCCATCGCTCTATTAACCTCTAGGTTCAGTAAGTTTATATTAAAAGCCGTCGATTGATGGATACCACCGATTTTATTCTCCTATACGTGAACATTGCGCTGGCTACCCTCTATACACACCAAAGCCGAGCAGAAGTAGGTAAATGGCCCTTCCTGCGCTTCCTCTCGGAGCTTCAACTCTGCTAATTGCTTGGGAGTATAGAACCTATCGGCGGGGAGAGAGGTAGGATCCAGATCCTCTGATAGCTCGTCTGTAGTCATCCTGGCCTGACGTTGCTCCTCTATATCTTCCCTAGTCTCTCGTTAGTGAGTCTCCTTCTCAAGCTCACGGATATACTTCTCATGGCGCAGCTTTTGTAGCTCCTTCTCTATACCAGCGATACGTTCTTCTTCGGCTTTCTTCGCACGGGCCTGTTCCTTCGCCTCACGCCTGGCTTGCTTCTCAGCATCCTCCCTAGCTCGCTTTTCAGCTGCAAGACGAGACCTCGCCTCCTTTCTCAGCCGCGCCTCTTCCCTCTTCCTCTCGGCGACAGTAGTGGAAGGGGGGGTAGCGACAGCGACAGCGACAGTCTCCTCGCTGGCGCCATCGTTGGCAAAGGAGACGTGGCGAGGGGGGGCTCGATTGCGTGTTAGGCGAGGCATTAGGAAGTAAGACATCAAAGAATCTATACAAGGTCTATACACGAGGCTTCAATAACGACTGATGCGGAATTTATAGCAATTGACCCATGTGGTGCCGACGTTAGTCAATTCTACTAACAAATTTAGTGGTAAAATCTTCAGAGGTGGTAGACGTAGGGTCGGGTGCGTGTTTCTTGGCAATCCGATTAAAATTGCATATGCTAAATGGGGGTTTTCGACTGGATACCCGTTCCGAGGCCAAGGATGCAGCCTGTGTGAAAAAACAATAACATCAAAAGCGCAAAACCGATTTTTGGAAACTATACCATAATAGCTCATAATAAACGCGTTTAAAGCCCTTAAACTACTTAGTAAATCTACTATATTCTTTTAATACGCGTAGACTATTAAGAAAATAGGGAAAAAGGTATTATAACCTACTTTAAATAATTTTAACCCTTAAAATATAACTAACGTCCGTCCCTGGATGGCGAGAATCCCGCTGTGACGAGAAAAATTTTCTGGCTAGCATCTTAAGTCTCCCCCTCACGCGTAAATAAAGTTATAGTTAACCTACTCTTATTCCTTAGCCATTTGTCTATAAAAATTCGGCTTGCGGCGAGAAAAATACTATAGTCTTAGTCATGCTATTGATTATTCCATCTGTGGCATCGAGAGCTACTATAGTTTCCCCCTCTACTCTATCATGAGTATTAGTCTGGCTATAAATTTCGGGGCTATAGTACGACAGTTCTATCAAGAAAGAAAATGGCCCTATGATTTGAAGATATAGAGTACAAGGAAACCCCTATACCGAGTTAATCCGGAGAAAGTGGAAGGGTACATCAAACACTAGGCGTTTTAGCGTAGGATTTAGCGTGCATAATGTGCTTACATTATACTGTATTCATATATAAAACTCATTGTATTCTACTCTCTACACTATTCCGAACTTAGTCAAAGCGTGGCGCACCACAGCAGGTTCCTCGAACTTTCTATGGGCGCCACGTGGCCAGTACACTACTGCCTAGAGCTGTCGTCTCGCTCGTTCCTCCCCATAACCATCACCACAGTAACTAAGCATGAGCGACCGCGCCAGTCAAGCCCTTGCAGAGGGCTTTCCGCCAGGAGAGCCTCGAACCTTCAATGCGATATCAAAAACGTAAAAACGTCGCTCTCACTACCCTCTATCATCGTGCACGCGGACGACGGTCGAAAGAAGAGAAGGACGAAGACCAACAGTATCTCACCCGGTTGGAAGAGAAAGCCGTCGTCAAGTTTTATTACACATGTCTGCTCTTGGACAACCTGTGCGAATAAAGTATATACCTTCACTAGCTTTTAGTGCCACTCACCAGCGATCCGTGGCGGACAGACCTCCCAAGCCTCCAGGCAGGAACTGGGCCTAATCTTTCCAGAGACGGAATCCAGCACAAAGCGAGAAGAGTGAAGGCGCTGGACTGGAACCGTCATGAGAATCTACGAAACGATGGACACCCAAGGAATGGCTTTAGAGCCGATCAAATGTGCTAAGTTAGTTATTCATTCATACCTAGAGGTCCTTTCCACCTAGTATCCACCAGCACATTGCCCTTCCTGTGACCACACTATGCCTACCTACCGAGGACGCAAGGCCTTCATGTCTACATTTCTAACAACTCCAGCAACAACAAAACCCCTAGAATCAGCACTTACATCCGAAATATCTTGATTCATGTTCAACTTTTCTCCAGAAGTGTTGATAAATCCCGCCAGAGCTACACCATCATTTGTTGCCTTAATGCCCTTGATCTTTTGCCCGGTACGCTCATACACTGTTCGCGAGAGGGCCTCCTTGCACATGTCGCGCAAGGCAGTGCTAGCAGCTTGCTGCCTTTTAAGCTCCTGAAGAAGCTCCTGTTTGCTCTGCTCCGACTCCTCATCTAGCTCGATGCTCCCACCCACTATGAGTTGTTGCAGACTCTGCTCAATCTCCACCGTCTCTTTGCCTGCCCTGGTGAGCTCGTGCTCAAGGTCGGCCTCATTTGCTTTGAGTATGCTGTCTTTCTGCTCTTTCGCCAGTTCCTTCTGGCTGGCTACTGCTAATCTATTCAATCGATCAGCTACTAGCAGAATAAGGTGGTTCTGCGGTGAAACAAACAGGGTCGCCGTAGTCAGTGCAACGTTAAGGGTGCTTTTACAGTCATTGAGCTGCCCTTTGAATACCTTGATCCTATCCTGCCCAAACAATCCAATCTTCCATCGAGATATCCAGAATATCTTGTCCTCTTTGGAATACTTCATCCAGCGCTCGACTTGCAACTGAAATGATTTACATGCTCTGTTACAGTTCTCGACAGCGGGCCCGATTTGGTTGCTCCGAATGATTTGAGAGGAAGCATCCTGTACTTTTGCATTCAGATCCTGCAACACAGACTCAATTGCCCCAAGGTCGGCGCTGATATCTTTGATAGTGCCTGGGGCATCTTTAACAGTATCGATGGTCTTAACAAGGAACTGAGCGCTCTGAAGAGCTGCCGTGGTGATACCTACTACAGAAGCGGTGATGCTGAGAGGCTCCATCACCACAGAAAGAGCGATTCAAACACAATGATCCAACAGTGTTTTGACTGCAGCGTGGAGAAGACGTCTTGGAATGGTTGTAGTGGAAATTGAGGGAATCCTTCAGCTGAAGAGCAGCTGAGGTGACGGTGCGGGGTCGGGACAAATCATCGCCAAGATGCCTAATGCCGGTATTCCCGTAAGCCTTCTGTGCCTGCAAAGCATTGTCGTAAGCGTAACACCATCGCGAATCAAGGCGAGGATAACAGTCTGTTGCTCAACATCCTACGCTTTTGAAGCTATCGCATCGGGGACCGCCGTGGCCGCCCCAGCCGATGCCGGGCAACAATCAATCCATCAGCGGCTTGTCGGCGAACAATGATTCCAATCTTTTGGCAGGCCAATTCCGGGATGTGTACATGGGCGAAAGCAAAAGTGAGTTGCGTTCTACTATCTCTTGTACCGAAGCACTAGGAAGCTGATAAGGCACCTTAGACTTGAGCGATGTGCTCAACTCCTTACCTGCCGCTGCAGACGCACCGTTCAACGTATACCAACGACAACACGACCTGACCTGCCTCCGCGATACCCGCGTCGACCTCCTCCGAGACATATACAGCTGGGCTGATGGACAAAACGAGCGGTGCATTTTCTGGCTAAACGGCTTGGCCGGCACGGGAAAGTCGACGGTTGCGCGCACTGTCGCCCGCAAATACTTTGACCAAAAATGCCTCGGAGCCAGCTTCTTCTTCTCGCGCGGCGGCGGAGATGTAGGCCATGCACGCAAATTCGTCACGAGCATTGCGTGGCAGCTAGCGGACAACATACCCTCTCTCCAGCAGCACATTTGCGATGCCATCAAAGAGCGCCGCAACATCGCGAGCCAGTCTCTCCGCGATCAATGGCAGCAACTCGTCCTACGTCCGCTGTCGAAGCTAAGCGAAAGCGGTGGCCAGTTCTTATATATTCTCGTGGTTGATGCGCTGGATGAGTGCGATAATGACAACGACATTCACATCATCGTCCGCCTCTTGGCTGAAGCTCGATCATCGAAGGCAGTTCGATTGCGAGTCTTCCTTACTAGCCGACCCGAGATTCCAATTCGACACGGCTTCCAGGAGCTTTTGGATACCGAACACCAGGATTTTGTACTCCACAACATATCCCCATCGATTGTTGATCAAGACATCCGCAAATTCCTAGAACACGGCTTTGAACTCATTGCTCAAGAACGTTCCCTGGCCGCTGGCTGGCCAGGACAAGAGATCATCAAGCGCCTTGTCCATAGCGCAAGTGGACTGTTTATCTGGGCAGCAACCACATGCCGCTTCGTTCGCGAAGGGAAACGTTTCGCGTCAAAGAGACTGAGTATTATCCTGGAGAACAGCAGTGTTGGCGTCAACGCGGTAGAGAAGCATCTCGACGAGATCTATATCACTGTGCTCCGCAACTGCATTTCTCCGGAGTATTCATACGAAGAAGCAGAACAGTTACTATTGATGCTGAAAAGCCTGCTTGGAAGCATTGTAACGCTACTTTCTCCACTTTCGACGCAGTCCTTGAGCAAGCTACTCAACGCCTCGCAAAACGAAGTGGACCTGACACTGGACGATCTGCATGCCATTTTCAGCATTCCAAAAGATCCAAACCTTCCACTTCGTTTACATCATCCCTCCTTCCGGGATTTTCTGTTCAAAAAGACGAGATGCGAAGAGTTTTGGGTGGACGAGAAGCAAGCGCATCAAATATTAGCCGACAAGTGTATGCAGCTCATGTCGACATCGCTTAAGCAAGACGTCTGTGGCGTGAATGCTCCTAATATGCTCGTAGCTGATGTCAAGAGAGATTGGATTGAGCGAGGTCTTCCTCCCGAAGTTCAATACGCCTGTCGATACTGGATCGATAGTGTTCAGAAGGGCGGCACTCAGCTTTACGACAATGGCCAAGTGCACTGCTTCTTGCAGGGGCATTTCCTTCACTGGCTGGAGGCTCTTGGGTGGATGGGGAAGATCTCCGATGGTATACATGCTATCGCGGCTTTGGAGTCGCTTGTTTCAGTTAGTATATCTCCAGCTTAGGGAATGTTCTCGCTAACAGTTCGGATAGTCTAGTGATTTCCCGGGTCTCTGGAGCTTCCTCCAAGACGCGAAGCGGTTCGTCCTGTACAACCGGCCAGGGATCGAGCAGGCTCCGCTCCAGACGTATAGCAGTGCACTTATATTCGCACCGATATCGAGTATAATAAGAGAGAATTTCAAGGCATGCATACCTAGATGGATGCAAGTGCTGCCAAAGGTTGAGGAGAAATGGAATGCGGTACTACAGACGCTCGAGGGCCATTCAGGCGGGGTCGTTGCCGTGGCCTTCTCGCCGGACGGCAGCACGTTGGCGTCGGCATCGGACGACGGTACCGTCAAGCTCTGGGACGCCGGGTCGGGCGCGCTGCAGCAGACGCTCAAGGGCCATTCAGGCGCGGTCGGTGCCATAGCCTTCTCGCCGGACGGCAGCACGTTGGCGTCGGCATCGGTTGACGGCACCGTCAAGCTCTGGGCCGCCGGGTCGGGCGCGCTGCAGCAGACGCTCGAGGGCCATTTATACGGGGTCGATGCCGTGGCCTTCTCGCCGGACGGCAGGACGCTGGCGTCGGCATCGCGCGACGGTACCGTCAAGCTCTGGGACGCCGGGTCGGGCGCGCTGCAGCAGACGCTCGAGGGCCATTCAGGCTGGGTCGGTGCCGTAGCCTTCTCGCCGGACGGCAGCACGTTGGCGTCGGCATCGGTTGACGGCACCGTCAAGCTCTGGGCCGCCGGGTCGGGC
>JAABUK010010169.1_pt1 | contig 12636 bp, 16 predicted proteins | sample 5559141 | NCBI WGS metagenome assembly JAABUK01 (sample SAMN10711869, study PRJNA513367) | rock metagenome | isolation source: Antarctica rocks | place: Antarctica: Victoria Land, Pudding Butte nord | collected 2016-01-03
CGCGTTTCGCGTAAAGGCTCGAAAGCCCGCGTAAAGGTAGGCCGCCGGCCCGAAGCGACGCTTCATGGCAGGAGAAAGCTCGGCCGTGGCCGCCACGGACATCCCCAGGCTGGCGACGTTGAGGAAATGGGCGTCGTTGGCCCGGCCGAGGTCGACGAGCCGGACGTGGCCCTCGGCGATCAGGGCCGAGGCCGCGTCGAGGTCGCCGGGAATCCCCAGGGTCCTGGCGAAATCATTGGCCGTCCCCAGCGGGATGACGCCGAGGACCGTCGGGAGATGGGCCATCCTGGAGGCGACCGACCCGAGCGTCCCATCCCCCCCCGCAACGATCAGCCGTTCGACCCCCAGCGCCAACAGGGTGTCGGCGGCCCGGCCAAGCCCCCGAGGACGCCTCACCCGGACGATCGGCCCGGGGACGATCCCGCGGCGGGCCAGCGCTTCGAGGATCGCGGCGTCGGGCTTGCGGCCGAATCGGGCCCGCCGATTGATCAGCAGGCCGGTCATCGGGTCGGATTTCGGTGGGCGGGGGCTCCCTGTCAAGCCTGGCGCTTCCCGCCGCTCCGGCCGCTAAAGACCAGGACGGTGCGGATCCAGGAGAGGTTCCGGGTCAGCTCCTCGCTCGACCGCCGGAAGCTCCCCAGGCTGCTGGTCGAGCCCTTGAACCCGAGGTAGGCGACCAGCCCGGCCAGGGCCAGGGCGACCAGGCCGACGCCGAGCTGCGCCGTCCCGGCGGGGACTTTCGCGGCCCTGGCGATCATGTCGGCCAGACCGATCAGGACGACTGGCAAGCTGCCGAGTGCCAGGGCCAGGCCGCCGCCGAGCAGGATCAGCGGCGTGACCGCCTTGCTAGCGGCCTCCTTGGCGTCGAGCAGGGTCAACTTCGCCTGGAGTTCGGCCAGGGTGGCGATGTCATTGCCGAAGTCGGCGATGTTGCCGACGAGGGTCAGCGGCGAGGCGTGCTGGTTCGAGCCGTTCTGTCGGCTCACCGTCGCTTGATCAGCCATCCGAGGATCACCCCCATCCCCGCCGCGATCCCGAGGGCTCGCGTGGGTTCCTTGACGATGTAGTCGCGCACGATCCTCCGGCCGCCCGAGAACTTCTCGCGGGCGGTCGCCGCCAGGTCGAGGGCTTTTTCCTTCGCATCCCCAACCCGGGCCCCCAGGCCCGGGTCGAGCCCCTGCGTCCGATCGACCATCGCTCAAATGCCTTGCGCCCGAGAGCCGGCGCGGTTGGGGTGAAAGGGTCAGTGGATCCGCCGGAGATGCCAATCAGAACCGCGGGACACCCTGGGGGCCGACCTGGGGTCCTCGCGGCGCTGGGCCGGGACCGGGGCCCTGACTGGGCGGCCCCTGCGGAGGTTGCTGGCCCGTCAGGATCGCGGCGAGGTCGGGGTGCAACTGGGCCTGTTGGGCGACCCGCTGCGCCAGCCATTGCTCGGCGTATTGCAGGGCGTAGCCCTGGGCGGCCTTGAAAGCGATCGGGGCGACCAGCCCGAACAGCGCCCCGACGACGCCCTTGCCCTTCTTCTTCTCCGGCTCGGGGGCCCGGAAGGCCTCGATGGCGCGGGCAGGCGTGGCCTCCGTTGGGGCGATCTGGATCGTCGTGCTCGGCCTTTGCCGACGCGGGACGATCAGGTAGCCGGCGAAGACGGCCACGCCCATGCTGGCCCAGGGGTAGTTGCGGATGAACCGCCGCCAGTCGGTCGCGGCCTCGGCCCCCTGGACCACGCCCCGGACGTCTTTGTGGAGGTCCCGGCGGATCTGGGCCATCTTCCGGCGGATCTCATCGATCTCGGGGGGTGCGGTCGACACGCTGGGGGTTTCCTCGTCGAAGCCTGGAGTGGGTCGAACGACCTCGGGGCGGGACCTCCGCCAACCGTCATCAACCGCATCACGCAACCTTGATGCCAACCGACTTGACGACTCCCGGCGGGATGGCCGGTCGGGAGATGGCTCGGCCTGGTACGGCCTCAGGCCGCGTCGTCGCCCTTGGACTTGCCTCGATCTTTCAGGCTCTTCCAGAGGGTCTTGCCTTGCTGGCCGAACTGGCGGACCAGCCGGCCCGCCCTCGATCGGGCCGAGGCGTCGCGGAGGTGGCGGATCAGGGCGTTCCGCTCGGCCCGATGGCAGGTCGCGGCCAGGGCCGGCAGGAGCATTTCGGAGAGGCCGAACGGGGGCCGGGCATCGAGCGCGACCGGGATCACCTCGGCCACGATCGGGGGGAGGATCCCCTTGAGGGCCTGGAGCTTCGAGCGGACGGCGGCCTCGCGAGCCCCCTGGCCGCTCGCCCAGTCGTAGGGCGGCTTCCAGTCGGTGACGGCGAGCTCGGGCGACTCGACGCGGGTCATCACGGCGAGGACCGGCGGGGTGAGCAGGCCGGGGTGGTCGTCGAACCACTTCGCCCAGTCCTTGAGGAAGCGGGCGTCGGCCTCGTGCGACCCGGCGTTCGGGTCGACGACGAGGATCAAGAGGTCGGCGTCGACCGCCTCGTTGACCGCGTGGCGGCGGGTCGAGCGGTTCCTGGCCGACTCCCGGCCGTCTTCGATCGGGATATAGCCGTCGACCTCGACGAAATTCGCCTTCTGGAATCGCTCCAGCCCGGTCGGGTCGCCCCCGTGGCCGGCGAGCAGCCCCCGTACGGCGTCGGGCCCGCCCTGGCGGATCCCCTCCAGCGCCCCGATGAGCTTCGACTTGCCCGACTCCTTCGTCCCCGCTACCGCGATCGTCAGGTTGAAGGCCGAGGCGTCGACCTCGGGGACCCCCTGGCTCGCCAGCTTCCGGGTCAGCCTCCGATACTGGTCGGCCCCGATCACCAGACGCCCGCTATAGAGCTCGATCAGGTGCGTCCCCAGGCGGTTGACGTAGGCCCGATAGAACCAGCGCAAGACGTTCTGCTGCATGTTCTTCCAGGCCGGCTTGACCATCAGGTGCTGCGAGGCCAGGCGAGGGATCCCCGTTGCCGGGTTGAACAGGGGGAGCAGGTACGAATAGAGGTCGCTGGCCTTCTGGATGTAGTTGGCGGCGACGACGGCCTTCTTCCAGTCGGCCGGGGTGACGAGGTCGCCGCCGGGGACCTGGCGGCAGAGCCGGGTCAGGTCCTCGGCGGCCAGTTCCAGGGCGGTGAGCAATTCGACGACGGCGACGCGCTCGATCGGGTCGGCCGACAGCGGGTTATAGTGCGCCGCGAGGCGGTTGGCCAGCCGCTGGCCGGTCTCGATGTAGGTCGGAAACTGGTAGAGCCTGGTCATCTCCAGGGAGTCGGCGTGCTCGGCCTCGGCCTCGACCAGGGCCCAGGCCTGGCGGTCGAAGTCGGAGAAAGTCTGTGGGGCGTCCCAATCCAGCGGGGGCAGGAACGACCGGGTCGACTTGGTCCAGCGCGAGAGGAGCAGCGAGACGGCGATCCCCGCGACAATGGAAATGGCCGCGGTGACCAGGATCCAGACCCGGCCCCGCTCCAGGAGCCAGAGGAACCCGAAGCCCATGAACATCAGGTAGGGGCCGATGAAGAGGATCAGGAGGACCCATGACCGCCAGTTCCTGAGCACCGGGATCGCCCTCGCGCGTCGCTGGATATCCACAACCCGCCCTTTCGTGATGATTCGCCGGGGATCGCCGGATCTTGGGGAGGCCGCGCCGGTCGGGGCATCGTAGCCGTCCCCGGTCGACGAAAAAAGGCCGCCCCGGGGATCGGGACGGCCGGGCGATCGGCCGGACGGGGCTTTCCGGTCAGCTCAGGTGCTTGGCGACCGCCTGGGGGAGGTGGTCGTGGACCGCCTTGGGCAGGGTCTTCAGCGAGGAGACCAGGTGCTTGTAACGGTCGGGGACGTCCTGGAGCGACTCGGGGAGGTACTTCTCGGCCCAGGTCTCCTCGCGGGCGAAGAGCGAGACGAGGACCAAGCCCAGGCCCAGGCCAACCCCGAAGCCGACCAGGACCGACGGCGCCGGGTTTCGGGCGAACAGGCCTTCGGCCTGGCGGTAGCCGTGCACGGCCCCCTCGCGGGCCGTGTCGTAGCCTTCCTTGAGGCGGTTGGCGACCTGTTCGGTACCCTGCTGGACCTGCTGGCCGACGCCCTGGGGCTGGTCGCGAGCCCCGGGCGCCGAGCCACCGTTCTGGTTCTGATTCTTGTTGTTGGGCATCGGAGCGGCTCCTTCAGTTCGATCGAGTGGGATGGGATGGGCCCGTTGGCCGAGATCGGCCCCTCCGAGGGGCCCGGTTAGCTGTTGATGCGTTGCAAGGGTCGTGCCGTCGTGTTTCCTTCGCTGGGCCGGGAATCGGGTTGCCCGAGTCCCGGCCTCGCGCTGCTCGGGCCCATCGGTCCGAATTCGTTCCTTCGACCCCGGTAGCCCGTGGCACGCCGGTTGCCGTTGCCCTAAGATGACCTGGCGGCAATCCGACGACCTCTAGCGGTTGAGGCGGAACGATGCTGTCGAACTCCGAAGAAGGAACCCTACCCATGAAGCGTATCCTGGCCTCCGCCCTCCTCGTGGGCATCTCGAGCTTCGGCCTCGTCGGCTGCGACCAGAAGTCGGAAGAGAAAGTAGAGAAGACCGTCACCACCCCCGGCGGCACCGACAAGGTCACCACGACCGTCGAAGACAAGAAGACCGGCGACATGAAGGAGCCCGGCGCGGGCACGGCCCCGGCCACCCCCCCGGCCACCGAGCCCAAGCCCTGATCGACCGATCCGGCGGCGGACCTCGAACGATACGAAAGCCCACCGAGTCGATCGGTGGGCTTTTTTGATGGCCTTGTCCTGATCTCAAAAATCTGTTTCACGATCGAATTGGCATTCGGCTTGCGTTAGTCAGTCTCCCAGTGACCGGCCAGGTGGTCGGCGGAATTGAGACCAGGGGAGCAAGCGACGATGGCCATCAACACCCAGGAACTCCAGGGCCAGTGGAACAAGCTGAAGGGCCAGGTCAAGGAGAAGTGGGGCCAGCTCACCGACGACGACCTCTCGTTCCAGGGCGGCAACATCGACCAGCTCGTCGGCAAGATCCAGCAGCGGACCGGCGAGGGGCGCGAGGCCGTCGAGAAGTTCCTCACCGAGCTGACGTCCAAGGGTGGCTCGGCGGTCGCCCAGGCGGCCGGTGCCGTCGGCAATTTCGCCAGCCAGGCGAGCGATCGCTTCCGCGACCAGTACGGCAACCTCAGCGATCAGGCCCGCGACAAGTACGACGCCACCCAGGACCTCGTCCGCCACAACCCGACCCAGTCGGTGGCGGCGGCCTTCGGCGTCGGCCTCGTGGCCGGGCTGGTCGTCGGGCTCGCCTTGCGGTCTCGCTGAACCCCCGGGCGGCGGACGCCCCGTCGTCCCGATCCCTTGAACCTTTTTCCACCGTCTTCGAACGTCGGGGAGTCAATCTCATGCTTCGCTACGCCGTAATCTTCGCGATCATCGCGGTGATCGCCTCGCTCCTGGGCTTCTCCGGGGCGGCTGGCACTTCCGCCAATATCGCGTACCTGTTCGCCGTGGTGTTCCTCGTCCTCTTCGTTGTCTCGCTCTTGATGGGCCGGAGGGCTCCGGGCGGCGGCGTCTAGCCCCGTCGGGGTTGTCAAGCGATCGAATCGACTGGGCGTGGGCTTCTCAAACCGAGGCCTACGCCCGTCGTCGTTTCGAACGACGGGATTTAGGCCCTCGCCAGGCAGCATTTCTTGTATTTCTTGCCAGACCCACAGGGGCACGGATCGTTCCGGCCGAGGGGCGACGCCTCGGCCGCCTTGCGGATCGGCACCCCCTTCACCCCGCCTTCGGGCTTGAGCCTCTGGCCGAAGGATCGGCCCATCACACGGACCTGCGCCGCCCAGTCGGACCCTTCTCCGACCCGCCCGCTCTCCTGGAGATATTCGAAGAATCGGGCGATGACCTCGGGGACGTGGGGCCGGGCCGCGTCGGGGAGATTCAGGCGGGGCATGACCTCGTTCAGGACGGTCGCAAAGGTGCCCGGCGAGACCTCGTCCGGGAAGTCGCGATCGACCTTGCGCACCGACGCGCCGAACTGGGTCAGGATGTCGGGAACGAAGTTGCGCACCGAAGGTTCGAGCTGGCTCGCGCCGAACGACTCCGCGTAGTCGCCCGCCCAGTTGTCCCAGCGATTGTCGAACATGCTTGGCCCATCGAGGAGGGATCGGGCCGCCGAGGGGTGCCGAGCCCGGGTCAGCGGAGCGGGTTGAGGACCAGGCCGCTGAGGAGCTTGGGGTAGAAATAGGTGCTCTTGGGCGGCATCTTCTCGAGGTTCGAGGCGATCAGCTCGACGTGTTCCATGCTCGCCGGCGGGACGAGGCAGGCGATATCGCAGGCCTCGCGGTCGACGGCGTCGAGGACCTCGTCGACCTGATGGACGTAGGTGCAAGCCGCCGCGCCGATCTTGACGAGCATGTCCTTCAGGACGAGTTCGTGGAGGATGCTCACGCCGAGGGAGCGCCACTCGGGACTGTGGGTCGGGGTGAGGAGGTCCATCCGCCGGGTGTTGCGGAGCTTGGCGAGGATCCAACGACCGTCCTCGACGGTGCCGAAGCCGAGTGTGTCCTGCTCGCCGCCGATCTCGATCTGCTCCCAGGCGTTCCGGCACCCTTCGACCCCTTCGCCCGTCGCGGTGATGACGAATTCGGGGGCGAGCCGGGCGGCGAGGGCCTCGGAGGTCAGGCCGACGAAGCCCCGGACGAGCCGGTGGGTCGGCTGGATCAGGAGGCCGGGGTCGCTCATGCCGACGAGCATCATCAGGCAGAAGTTGGCCGGGTCGTCGGGCCCCTGGAGTTCGCCCTTGGCCTCCAGCTCGTCGCGGAACTTCAGTCCGGTCTCGTAGCGGTGGTGGCCGTCGGCGATGAAGACGGGCCGCGGGCCCATCAGACCTTGCAAGGCGGTGATGGTGGTCGGGTCGTGGATCTCCCAGAGCCGGTTGACGACGCCGAGGTGGTCGGTCGCTTCCTGGGGGGTCTTGTCGCGGAGCCCGGCCTCGGCCGCGAGGATGACCTCGCCGGAGTCGTCGGGGTAGAGGCCGAAGATCGGGCTGAGGTTGTAGCGGGTCGCGTTGAAGAGCGCCAGGCGATCGGCCTTGGGGCCCGAAAGAGTCTGCTCGTGGGGATAGATCCGGCCCGAGCCGAACGGTTCGAGGCGGACCCGGGAGAGGAACCCTTTGCGGGTGTGAGTGCGTCCCTCGACCTCGAAGGTCTGGCTGTAGAGGTAATAGGCCGGGTGGGGATCCTCGCGGAGGACCCCCTCGCGGAGCCATTCCTTGAGGTGCCGAGCGGCCCTGGTGTAGCGGTTCGCCTCGGGCGAGTCACCGGGCTCCTCACGGTTCAGTTCGAGCCGGATGATGTTGTAGGGGCTGGCGTCGTAGAGGCGGCCTTGTAACTTGCCGTCGATGACGTCGTAGGGCGGGGCGACGACGTCGGACATGGCGCCGACCTGGGCCATGTCGTAGCGGACGCCTCGGAAGGGGCGGATATCGGGCATGAGGGAGGCCGTCCGTCCGGGAACGGGATGCGGATCTAGGTGGAGGAGACGCCGCGCGGGGGGGAGGCGCGGCGGCTTGCCGGCGAACGGCATCGTAGCGGATCGAGGGCTATCGGGGCAATCCCACGCCCGATTGGGTGGCGAGGGCCCGATCGACGCCCCACCGCTCGCTCAGGCCTTCGGCTGGTGGATCTCGCCCCGGTAGGCCCCGGTCGGCGTGCCCTTGGCCTCGATAAACGCCTTGAAGCGGTCGAGGTCGCCCTGGACCCGCCGGCCCATGAACCCCAGGGCGTCGCCGACCGACTCGACGACCCCCTCGGGCTCGTAGGCGATGATCGTCGTCACCTTGGTCGTGCCATCGTCGTTGGGCAGGAAGTCGACCACGCCGGCATTATGGGCCCCGGTCGTGTTCTTCCACTCGATCTTCTGGTCGGGCACCTGGTGGATGATCTCGGCGTCCCACTCCTTGACCTGGGTGGCGACCTGGGCCTTCCAGTGCAAGGTCTTTTCGGAGGTCTGCTTGACCTCCAGGACCCCTTCCATGAATTGCGGAAACTCTTCGAACTGGGTCCACTGGTCGTAGGCGACCCGGACCGGCACGTTCACGTCGACCGACTTCGTCAAGTAGCTGGGCATGGTGAAGGCTCCCGCGTCGATCCGCGACCAACCCGGGACGGAAAGGCCGGTGCCAGCCCCCAAGGGTATCCCTCGGGGCCGGGCCGGCCTACGTTGCGTCGCTCGACGTCACATATCGAAAAGCAAACCCGATGCCGGGGCTCAGGTGCCCATTTCCCAGCTCTCGAGGTACTTGGCCTGCTCCGGGGTGAGGGTGTCGATGGCGATCCCCATGCTCTCCAGCTTGAGGTTGGAGACCCACTGGTCGACTTCGCTGGGGACGTTGTAGACCTTGTGGTCGAGCTGGCCCTTCATCTTGAGCGACCACTCGGTGGCGAGGGCCTGGGCGGCGAAGCTCATGTCCATCACGCTGGCCGGGTGGCCGTGGGCGGCGGCCAGGTTGATCAGGCGGCCTTCGCCGAGGATGTAGACCCGCCGGCCGTCGGCGAGGACGTACTCGTCGACGAACTCGCGGACGCCCTTGTTCGTCGTGCTGGCCAGTTCGGCGAGCTGGTCGAGGGCGAGCTCGACGTTGAAGTGGCCCGAGTTGCAGACCATCGCCCCATCCTTCATGGCGGCGAAGTGCTCGGAGCGGACGACGTGCATGTTGCCGGTGACGGTGATGAAGAGGTCGCCGATCGGCGAGGCCTTGGCCATGTCCATCACCTCGAAGCCGTCCATCGCCGCTTCGAGGGCGCGGATCGGGTCGACCTCGGTGACGATCACGTGGGCACCCAGGCCCTTGGCCCGCATCGCCACGCCCTTGCCGCACCAGCCGTAGCCGGCGACGACGATGCGCTTGCCGGCGATCAGCATGTCGGTGGCGCGGATGACGCCGTCGATGGTGCTCTGGCCGGTCCCGTAGCGGTTGTCGAAGAAGTGCTTGGTCATCGCGTCGTTGACGGCGATCACCGGGAGCTTCAGGACCCCGTCCTTCTCCATGGCGCGGAGCCGGATGACGCCGGTGGTGGTCTCTTCCATGCTCGCCACGACGTTGCCGACCAGCCCGGCCCGCTCGTCGGCGGTCAGGGTCGAGGCCCAGTCGCGGACTTCCACGTGGACGTCCTTGAGCCGACCGAGGGCGATGAAGATCATCGCGCTGACGAGGTCGGCGCCGTCGTCCATCGTGATGTGCGGGCGGTGCTTCAGGGCCTCGGCGATGTGCCGGTAGTAACTCGACTCGTCCTCGCCCTTGATCGCGAAGACCGGGATGTTGAAGTCGTTGACCAGGCTGGCGGCGACGTCATCCTGGGTCGAGAGGGGGTTGGAGGCGACCAGGACGAGGTCGGCCCCGCCGGCCTGCAAGGTCCGGGCCAGGTTGGCCGTCTCGGCCGTCACGTGCAGGCAGGCCGACATCCGCAGTCCGGCCAGCGGCTTCTCGACCTCGAACCGCTCCTTGATCGCCCGGAGGACGGGCATGTCCCGCTCCGCCCAGAGGATCCGCTGGAGGCCGACGCCCGCCAGCGCGAAATCCTTCACGTCACACGCAGTCATGGTCGCCAAGTTGAGAATCTCCCGAAGTCACCACGAAACCGATCCGGGACGAAGATCATCCCCGCCCACGGGGGCGGGGTCCCGGAATCATGAACGTCTCAATTCGCCGCTCGAAACCGGCCGATCAGTTCGACGGCCGGAGCAGTCGGAGAGCCTTCTGGCTCTCCCAGTCCATCCAGTTCGAGGGGCCGACGTCGGCCCCCGGCCGGTCCCTCAGCAAGCCGGCGATCACCTCGCCGTGGGCCCTGGCCTGGGTCGAGGCTCGGTAGGCAACCTCCCCGACCAGGGCCTCGAACCGCGCCCAGTCCTCGGCCGACATCGCGACCCGGAGGGCCCGACTCAGCCACTCGGGGGGCAGGGGGGGATGCAAGGGGCGGAGCCCCCGTTCCTGATCCGGCCGCCTCCGGCGACCCCGACGATCGCGATCCATGCCGCCACCCCCCGGCCAACGCCCGCCGCGACCCATCGCGACGCCATGAGGGACAGCTTAGTCACTCGCGTACGTACGTGTCAAGCCGCCTCGGGCCGCCGCGACGAAGGCGACGACCCGGTCGAGATCCTTCATGCCCGGCGACGACTCGACGCCGCTGGCGACGTCGACCATCCAGGGTCGGACCGAGGCGACGCGGTCGGCGACGTTGGCGGGGTCGAGCCCGCCGGCGAGGATCAGCCGGGGATGGCCCGGCAATCGGCCGAGGATCTCGGGCGGGATCGAGCGACCCGTCCCGCCGGCCTGACCGGGGACGTGGGCGTCGACGAGAACGGCGTCGGGCGGGCATCCGAAGTCCTCGGCCCGTCCCAGGTAGGCGACCATCCGGTCCACCGAGGCGGCGTCGCCCAGCCGGAACGCCTTGACGACCTTCAGGTCCATCCCCTCAAGGAGCCCGGCGAGCTCTCGGAGGTACTCCGGCGATTCGTCGCCGTGGAGCTGGACCGCGCGGAGACCAAGCTGGGCGGCGACCTCCGCCACCTCGCCAGGCGGGCGGTCGAGGAAGAGGCCAATGGGCTCGGCCAGGCCTCGGAGGGCCGAAGCGATCTCGGCCCCGCGCCCGACCGTGATCGATCGGGGCGAGGCCGGGTGGAAGTTCAGGCCGATCCAGTCGGCCCCGGCCCCGGCGCAGGCCAGGGCATTGGCGACCTCGGTCAGGCCGCAGACCTTGACGAGGACCTCGTTCAAGAAACGCCGAGCTTCGACAGCGCGGTCTTGAACTTGGCCTCGGTGTTGACGCCGACGAGGCGGTCGACTTCCTTGCCGCCGTGGAAGATCAGCACGGTCGGGATGGCCGAGATCCGCAGGCCGCCGGGGGTGTCCTGGTTCTCGTCGGTGTTCATCTTGCCGATCTTGACCTTGTCGCCGAGCTCGCCCGCGAGCTTCTCGATGGTCGGGGCGAGCATCCGGCAGGGGCCACACCAGGGGGCCCAGAAGTCGACCATTACCGGCACGTCGGCGCCGAGGACTTCCGTCCCCCAGTTGGCGTCGGTAAATTCCATCACATTCCCGGCCATGTTTGGTAGCCTCGCAAACGTCTTCGTCTCGATTCCGAGCGTGGACGTGACTTGCCGACGGGTTCCAGTCGGCCCCGACGGGGCCTGTGCTTCCTGGAGATGATATAAGTGGCGAGAAACAGAGTCAACCAGACCAGCGACGGCCCCGAACCGGTCGATGCCCCTCCCGCCACGCCCGAAGCCCACCGGCCGCCGATCGACCCGCCTCGGCTCTCCTGGTTCGACCCCCGCGAGTTCGGCTGGGAGGGCTACCTCCTCCCGGCGATCCCGATCGCCATCGCCGCCTCGTGGTTCGGCGCCTCGCCGGTGGTCCGGTTCCTGGCCGCGGGCGTGGCGATCATCCCCCTGGCCGGGGTGATGGGCCGGGCGACCGAGCAGCTCGCCCACCGGCTCGGGCCCGGCATCGGCGGCCTGCTCAATGCCACCTTCGGCAACGCCGCCGAGCTGATCCTCGCCCTCTTCGCCCTCTCCCGGGGACTCGACGACGTGGTCAAGGCCTCCCTGACCGGCAGCGTCATCGGCAACCTCCTGCTGGTCCTCGGCGCCAGCTTGTTCGCCGGCGGGCTCAAGTTCCCGATCCAGAAGTTCAACCGGACCGCCGCCGGCGCGGGGTCGACCCTGATGGTCCTGGCGACGGTCGGCCTGATCGTCCCGGCGCTCTTCCACAACCTGGTGCCCGAGGGCCGTGGGCTGGAGCATCGGGTCAGCGTGGCCGTCTGTGTCCTGCTGGTCTTCACCTACATCCTCAGCCTGATCTTCAGCCTGGTGACGCACCGCGACCTGATCAGCGGGATGAAGGAGGAGGTCGCCGCGATCATCTCCGAGGCGACCTGGGGCCTCCGCCATGCCACGCTCTTCCTGCTGGTGGCGACGATCTTCGTGGCCTGGATGAGCGAGATCCTCGTTGGCGCGGTCGAGTCGACGGGCGATGAGCTGGGGCTCAACCCCGTGTTCATGGGCGTCTTCCTGGTCGCGATCGTCGGCAACGCGGCGGAGCACTCGACGGCCGTCGTCATGGCGAGGAAGAACCAGATGGACCTGGCCGTGGGGATCGCGCTGGGGTCGGCCTTGCAGGTCGCGCTGTTCGTCGCGCCGGTGCTGGTCTTCGCCAGCTACCTCCGCGAGACGCCGATGGACCTGCTGTTCAGCACCCTGGAAGTGATCTCGGTGATCCTCGCCGTCATCGTCGCCCGGATGGTCGCCGAGGACGGCGAGTCGAACTGGCTCGAAGGCGCGATGCTGCTGATGGTCTACGCGATCCTCGGCGTTGCCTTCTTCTACCTGCCGGGCAAGGCCGAACAAGGCGGCGAGCCTCAGCCGGCGGCGCAGGCCCCGGCTCGATGAAAGGGGAGATCATGAGCCACGGATGGAACACGGATTGAACACGGATGGGACAGGGAATTAGATAAGCAGGAGATTTGCTGGGATGGAACTCGAAAGTCGGGAGGTGACCGAGGCGATCATCGGCTCGGCTTTCGAGGTCTATCGCGTTCTTGGGTACGGGTTTCTGGAGAAGGTTTATCAGCGGGCGATGGTCGTTGAGCTTTGGGGGCGCGAGGTCGCGG
>JAABUK010010170.1_pt1 | contig 12635 bp, 14 predicted proteins | sample 5559141 | NCBI WGS metagenome assembly JAABUK01 (sample SAMN10711869, study PRJNA513367) | rock metagenome | isolation source: Antarctica rocks | place: Antarctica: Victoria Land, Pudding Butte nord | collected 2016-01-03
GTGAACCCTAAAGATCGCCAGCCGCCGCATGATGCGGAATCGGGCCGGGTCATTCAGCCCGAGGCGCTCGATCGCGGAGGGTGAGTTAGCAATGGCAGGCATCGTGGGATCTCCTGGAGGCGGAGGGGTAGGCGATGGACGCCCACCCTCGCGACGGTGGGGCGCGTCAGGCGAGCGCGAGATCAGGGGCCGCGACCCGCGCGGGCGGCTTGGCCTTGGCCAACTTGAGGAAGGCTCTCAAAGCCTCCGTGCACTTCGGACAGAGCTTCGATACGCTCCGGTCGGCCCTGATCTCGAACGGATTGCTGCCGAGGTCCTGGTCGGCGTCGAGGAAGACCGGAGTGACCCGTTGGCACCCCGAATTGCAGCGGGAGCAGACGAAGGCAGGGGTCAACTCCCCACGATCGATCGGGCCGACCGCCACGATCAGGTCCTCATCCGCGTAACACCACGACCCCGGCCCGCCGAGCGTTGCATTGGCAGCCGGCTGGACCGAGACATGCTGAACCTGCTCGGGAAAAGCCGCGATCGGGAGGTCTTCGAGGGTGGGGTCCTCAGGCGGTTGCGGAGCGTAGATCCAGGCCGAAATCTTGCTCATGGATGCGACGGAGTGGACCCGGGCTCTGGTCGGGATTCGGTGGACTCTATTCGGGTCCCTGCTGAGATCGAGCGAGGCCACGATCCACAGGCCCGGCATCGGTGCCCGCTCGCCCCGGACGATCGCCTCCTCCACGAGTTCGAGGTCCGTCCTCGGACGACCCGCCTCGAATTCCTCGCGGGTCAGGATCTCTCCGGGACCATGGCCTCGTTTCGAGTTGGGAGAGAACTTGGGCCTCCCATCGACGTATGAAATTACGTCGAATGTCGGGACGGTCGCCGGATCGAGGTGGTTGATCCGAGGTCCGGTGTCTCCGGTCACTTTCGTGATGGTGGCCTCGCTGCCGTCCAGGATAACGACGTCGCCGACGGCGAGCTCGCGGGGTGATTCGTTGGGCAGCATGTGGGTTCCTCGGTTCAAGTTCGGGGTCGAAAATCAATGATTTGATCAGGCCGGAGGGCCTCGACGAGCTCCCAGGGGTCGCCCTCGTACGGAACGACGTATTGAATATCCTTCACTTGATAGGCCAGGCGCATCCGGGCCTCGATGTCGTGCGCCACGCCGGTCGGGTCGATCTCAACGGCGGCGATCAAGCAATCGTCGCCGGTCGGGCCGGTCGCCTGGTGGATCGCCAGGACCTCGGGCGGGGTCAGGCGGTCGAAGTCGCCCAGGACAAGGATGATCCGGGTGCCGAATCGGCGCCTGTACGCGACGTGGTCCTCGGCAAGCACAATGGGAGGGTCTGGGGGCCGGGTGCGGGTCGTTGGGGTGGGGTACATCGATGGGCTCCAGGCCGAGAGTTGGTCGGCAGTGGGGGGAAGAAAGCCGGGGGATCGGTTGCGCGTGGTTGCGCGCAACTCTGCATTGCAACCCTAAGTATTCATGGGGGCCTTAATCACTCACTCTGGGGTCTCTTTTGAAAAGTCACACGTGCAATAGAAAGTTGCGCGCAACCACGCGCAACCGCGACCCTCTCAAAACTCCGGCGGCAGCAGGTCGATGCCCTGGAAGACCCGGTGGAACTTCCCCTTCTCCTTGACCGGTTTCGTGGCCAGCGTCGGGATGACGGTTCGCAGGTTCCGCCCGAACGCGGGCTGGTCGCCGACCTGCTCGCGATTCATGCGGTGGCACCACTCCTTCCAGGCGCCGAAGAGCTTGTCGATCTCGATTTGGGATCCCGCCCCGAGCGAGCAACAGTCTCGGACGAAGGTGCCGATCGGGCTGGACAGTTCGGCCATCTCCTCGACGAGCGGATTCCCGCTCTCCGGCTGGAGGAAGTGGCCTCGCTCCTGGAGTCGCTTCCACCCAGCGATGGCCCAAAGCAGGATGCCGGGGAGCTCGGGGACTAGCTTCTCGAAGAGGTGGTGATCTTCCTGGCCGTAGAAGCTGCGGGTCAATTTCAAGATGACCATGCGGCCCGCCAACGCCCCCGACGAATCGGCCAGGCGGGGGGTTTCATTGGAAATAATCGTGAATTTGGCCGACAGCTTCCCGTCCCAGTCGGGGAGGTGCTTCCTCGGGATTGACTTTGAGTCTTCGCCCGAGATCGATAACAAATTCTCAACGACTTGCGCGATGTCGGTCCGCCCAGAGATCCGAGCATCGGTGATGATCGCCGCCAACTTGCCGATGAGGACGGCCGATCCGAACTGGGTTCCCAGTGCCGAGAGGGTTGGATTGCAGACGTTCGCCCGGCCGATCATCGCGGTCAGAACCCTTGCGATCGTCGACTTGCCCGAACGCCTCGGCCCGATGAGGACGCCGATCTTTTGCTGTGACACATCAGATGATAGGTGATATGCGAACCATTCCTGTAGTGTCGCCACGCTCTCGGGATCGTCATCCCACAGTTTCAACAAGAATTCATGCCAGTGCGAGGGCGTCCTGGCCCTGGGGTCGAAGTCGAAATCCAGAGCATAGGGGCAGAAAAAATTCGGGGTCGGGGGGATGAACGCCGGCTTCCCGGCGGCGAAACTCGGGAGGTGGAGCAGGCCGTTCCTCGCTGGCAGGATTTCGAGGGCGGGCCAAGGCCCCCCATCGCAGAGCCAGGCCGGCGCGTCGACCTGGCTGGGCAGGAGCGAATAACCGGCCAGGGCCAAGCTCACGTTGGCCACCAGCGAACTGGTCACCTTTTTGACCGTGGGAGGCCCCTTGGTCGCTTCGCCCGCCTTCTCTGACTTCGGGGGATTGGCCCGGGGCGTCGCGTGCTCGGCCAGGGCCAAGAGGTTGAGGCGGTCGAACTCGGACTTGGTCGAGGTGCCGAGCTGGGCCCGGATGTCCTGCTCTAAGACGGGGCGATAGGCCCGATCCCACCGCAGGAATTCGCCTTTGTGGTAGACCAGCGTCGGGCCGTCCTGGTGGTAACACGATACGTCCCGGTAGAGCCTAGCGAGGCGGTGCGGGTCGTCGTCGGCCTCGTTCGGGGCTGGGGAAGAACCGTCCCGCGTGAGCGGGATGACGTAGGCCTTGCCGCCCCCGCCTCCGGCCATCGAAACTGGCCGCTCTCGGGTGCCGTAACCCTGCTTGGCCAGCGTCCTCGCCGCGACGGCGAGGTCCCCTCCGGCCTCCAGCACGGCGAAAGCGCCGAACCTGTCGTATGACCGTTCGGCAACGAACTCGGTCGAGGTCGAAAAGACCCAGAGGAGCCCCGATCCGTTCCTGTTCGTCGTCGCGCTCCAGCCCTCGGCCTTCCCCGGCCGTCGCCAGTAGGCGGTATCCCCCCGCGTGTAGAGCCTCGTCCAGCCCCTCGTCCCGAGGACCTCGTCCCAGGTCGCCCGAGAGTTGAAGTCGTCGCCCGGCCTGGCCTCGGAGTCGCCCGGCTCGGGCCGACGACTCGCCGGGCGGGGGGCCTCCTCCGCGGCGGGCGGCATCCGGTCGAACGTCCTTGCGAGCGACCAGAGCGAGTCACGCTCCTCGACGCCGATCGTGGCGATGGTCGAGGGTCCGCCTTTGAGCAGCTCGTACCGACCGCCGGTCGGGTGGACCCGGCCGTTCGAGGGGGCGACGATGGCGTATCCGCCCTCGCCCCGGGTCTCGATCAGGACTTCCACGGTCGGCAGGCCCGTCTTCGGGTTGACGGGCCCGGGGGCCCGGGCCAGCTTGGTGTTGCCGCGGACCGCCTCGCACTTGTAGAGCAGGTGCCAGCCGCCGGCGGGAGAACGCTCGAGATAGCCGGACTCGATCTTCTCGAGCAGAGGGCCCAGGCCGACCGCGTCGGCGGCTTCCTTGAACTCGGCGAAGAGGTCCGCATCGAACTCGAACAGTTCCAGGCCCTCGCTGACCGACCCGGTCACGAATCCCAGGCCTGTCCGCTTCTGCTTGCTGTACCAGCGATCGACCTGGTCGAGCGTCGGCAACGCGGTTTGGAACCGCTTCCACGCGCCGTCCGGTCTCTTCGAACCGTCCTCGGCGGGCGGGACCAACGAGATCCCCGCCGCCAGGGCGGATCGTGCGACGACGCCGATGTCCGGCTGGGGCGAGGCGGTCATCGGTTGAACCCCCCTGCCGGGGGCTCGATGGCCGCGACACTCCACCCGAGTTGCCGGAGCGCGATCGACAAGGTCTTGCGTCGGGCTTGGTTGCCGGTGCGACGGGTCTGAACGAGCTGGGTGAAGAGCTCCACCGCGTCGTCTTCGGACCTCGGGCCGAAGAGGTCGGGCCCGGGGTGCGGGCGCACCGCGACCGGTCCCGGCTTGCCGGGTGGGTCATTTCTGGGTAAGATCATCTCGTCGCCGTCCTCGGACTGGGTTTAAGGGGCGGACGACCGGCCCGGCGGAGTGCGAATCCGTCCGGCCAGTACATTCGGACTTGCTTATCGCCCCGGGGCCAACCGGGGCGATTTGCTTTTGTACAGGCTCATCTGGTGTATCTAACCGTCGTGAACGGCGATAGGCCACTTCAAGATTACGCGAAAAATTCGGGGCCGAGCTCATCGGGTGGCCCCCGCCGGTTCACAGGTGCCGGCGGAAACGATGGCCAAGGGGTGGGCCTCGGTGGACCGGGCGGAATCGATCGAGGCGAGTTCCCGAGCGATCAGGTCGACGGCCTCCTCGGAATAGACCCTCGCATTGCCCGCGGTTGCGAAGGCCTCGATCCCCCGCGACCGGATTATGTACTCGATCCGGTGCAGGGACGCACCGAGTCGACGAGCGATGATGCCGACGGTGAGCAGAGGTTTGGGCACGGCGAGCCCCTGTGTGGGGACGGCTATCTCCCGGCGTGGTACACGGTACGCCGTATAATGCGAGGCCCTCAACAGTGCCGGCGTTCACGAATTATTCTCCTGAACAAGCGGAAACTATTACCGGTTATCGGGTTGCGGTGATGCTCCGTTCGTGAACGTTCACGAGACACGATAGGAGGCGGCATCCTTGGTCTGCTGATCGGTCAGCTCCTGGAGTCGGGCGGCTCGATCGAGTTCCCTTCTCGCGACCTCTTCTGCCGGGTCGGGCTCGGTGCTGCGGGCGGCCTCGATGGCCTCGCCGCAGTTCCTGGCCCGGACGCTCGGGCTCCTTAAGCCCTTCTTGCGAACCCTCTCCCCATGGTAGTCCCGCCAGGCACTCGTCTTGCTGATCGACGAGCGTGGTAGCCCGGTCGCCTCGACGATCCGGGCCACGGTGATATCATCGCCTCGCTTTCCTTTTATGTAGGCGGCGACCATCTCCTCGGTCTTCGCCGCGGTCGAGTTCGGGGGCTTGGTGGAAATCGCCGATGGCGTGTCGGGCCCAGGACTCGCCCCGAGAAGGCCGTCCTCTCCGCTCTCGCCGGCCGACGAACGTCGCGCCTCGCGTTCGGCCCGCAGCAATTCGACGACGCGGGAGAGGGTCATCCGGTTCGGCTCGCCCTCGCTGGCATGCTCGAAGGCGAGCCAGCAAACGAGGTGGTCCCAGGTCTCCATCCCGAATCCCGGGTGACCGAACCGCTTCCAGGCCCAATAGCGGATCTCCGGGTCGACCTTGCCGAGGAACTCCCCCGCCGCGACACTCCCGCGCTCGACCATCTTCGCCGCGACCACGAGCGGGCCCATCGTCAACTGGTAGGCATCCGCCAAGTTCCTTCGGCAGTCCGAGCAGGCCGCCCGTCCGGCGTCGGATTCGTCGAGCAGCCGGCGGCAGCACCGATGGCAAATCAAGCTCTGGAGTTCGGGGGCCCCCTCGATGGCCGCGACCGCCTCGACGACCGAGAGGATTTCCGGCACGAGGCCAAGCCGTTGAAGGCGGGGGAAGACCCACTCGGGCAAGCTCGATAGCCCCCACGCCCGGCCGGAGCGGTCGGCGACCAAGCTGGCGAGGCGAACGATCCCGGGCCAACGCGACTCGTCCGGCCAGAAGACCGAACCGCCGGGATCGTCCGCGCCCTCGCCGCGGAGTCGGGCCTCGATCGAAGCCTTCTCGCCGGAAACCATCGCATCGAGCAGCGAGACGAGCGAGCCATCGGCCGGCGCGATGTCAGGTTGCATCACCACCCCCATCTTCGACGGGCAGGTCCCGTGCGCTCGTGGTGCTCCGCGCGAGCAGGAGATCGACGCTAGCCTCGAGGTAGCGAACTGGGACGCCAGGGATCGCGCGACAGGTCACCAGTCGCTTCCTGGCCAACGCCGGGAGCGTTTTGACGTTCACCCCAAGTCGTCGGGACGCGTCCTTGCCGGAGAGCCAAACCTCGGTGCCATCCTCGACGCCGGCGGCGTCTTCCGAAACATCTGCACTCATGACGTAAAGCTCCTTTTGGGGTTCGAAAAGCGGATCACTTCGCCGATCGCCGGGACGGCGATGCGGGGCGAATGACGGTCCGGTGATGCCGGTCAAGGGGCGTGAACTGATGAATAGTAACATACAGGGAAAAAACGGGATTGGCGCTAGTCCCGACGATTTTCCCGATTATTCCGACGCGAGGGCCAGGCTGTCATCACGGCCGTCGAGGGGCCACGGAGCCGATTTGGCCGGGAAGGACGAGGGCGAGTCGCCGTCGAGACGCCCTCGCGTCGGGGGGGCTTCTCCCCTGGAATGCCAGCACTCCTTACGTCCGATAATGGTGGTTATGAACCTTTATGTTCAATTGTAGCGGTTGACGCGGATCTCAGGCCCGATCAGACCTCGGGCGGAGCCGTGTATCCCCGCAACAGGGCCCACTTTCCGACGGCGTCCCGGACGATCGAGGCGACGGGGATCAGGGTGTCCTTCGAGATCGAGGTGAGCCACTCGCGATACTCGGGGCTCCCCTTGAGCACAATGACCGCGACCCGTTCATCCTTCTTGGCCTGACCCTTCAGAGCTTCTTTCCCGCCGGACTTCGACGCGGGGGGGGTTTTCTTCGTCGCCATCGTCGCTAACTCCACGGCCGCCATGATCGCCCCTCCGTCAACGCTCGGCCATCATACCCGATGACACCATCGGGTATCCATCCTCCTACTATACGGCCTTCCATCACAAAAAGGAAGATAAAAATTCCAACGGGTACCCGTTGACTTTGCGGGTACCCGTTGCTATACTTTGGTTATCGGTTCGATCACCTCCACTGAAACCGCCTGGACCATCCCAATGACCACCGCCACCGCCGAACGCGTCGCCACCAAACGGGCCCCCCGGGCCCGCAAAACCGCCTCCGTCGCCCCGGCGGTCGAAACGGCCATCGAACCCACCTCGACGCCCCACGACGCCCCCACGGCCGCCGAAACCGGCAATCTGACCGTCGGGCAATTCGACCTGACCCGGCACAATGGCTTCATCACGGTCCATAACCCGGCCACCGGCAACCACCGGACTTTTCACGTCGAAACCGTCCTCGGGGATGACGCCCTGGCCGGCAAGCGAATCGTCCGCCTCCTGATCGGGATGGACCGCGACGACCCGTCCCACTGGCTGGGGTTCGCCTTCGCCGACGACTTCGGCGTCCATGTCTGGCGCCGGTATCGGGGACTCGGCAAGCTCACCGAATTCGAGCGATTCGCCCGCATGCTCTCCGAAACCAAGCGCTATGCCGACCGGGGGGTTCGCTACCTGATCTCGGGGACCTGCCGACGTTGCAACCGGCTTCTGACCAATCCGGCCTCGATCGAATCGGGGCTCGGCCCGGTCTGCCTCGGGAAATCCGGCCACTGATCGCGCCCGCCGTCGCGCCGGGGGCTGACCCTCCCGGCGCGGCTTGCCCTTCGGGGCTCGACCTCTCCCGACCCATTTCGGAACGACCACCCATGACGACCCTGCTGGAACCGCCCCCGATCCCCGCCTGGGGACTTCGACGCGACGAAACGACGCCCCGCCTGCCCTTCTCGGCCACCCTACCCGCCGAGAACTTGACCGAACGCCATCGCCCCCGGACGCTCGCCGACGTCGTCGGCCAGGGAGAGGCCGTCTTCGCCCTGCAAACCTACCTCGACGCCCCATACCCGGTCGCCTTCCTCTTCGAGGGGCCCACCGGGGTCGGCAAGACCTCCGCCGCCCGCGCCCTGGCCGCCGACCTCGGGCTGTCCCTCGACTCGGTCGACTACTTCGAGATCGACTCCGGCCGCCAGGATGGCGAGGCCGTCGACCGCATCATCGACCTGTTCCGCTACCCGCCCATGTTCGGCGGCTACCGCGTCGTGGTCGTCAACGAGGCCGATTTGATGACCCCGAAGGCGGCCCACCTTTGGCTCTCCGGCCTGGAGTCGATCCCCCAGCGGACCGTCATCGTCTTCACCACCAACTTCCCAGGCAAGTTCCCCGATCGCTTCCTCGACCGATGTGAGAGAATCGCCTTCGCGTCCGACGCCCGGACGCTCCGCCAGGACGCCCAGGCCCTCATCAATTCGGTCTGGCAGAAGGAGACGCAATCGATGGACGACGTCCCCTCGGTCGACGACCTGCCCAACGTCGTCGACGGTGGCAAGAGCATCCTCAGTTTCCGCCGCGTCGTGGCCGCCCTGGGCCCCCTGCTCCGGGCCAAACGCTCGCCCATGCCCGACGGCCGCCCCACGGTCGCCTACGCGGCCACCCCGCCCGTCGCGACTCCGGCACCCGCCGCGACGGCCACGGTCGCCCTCCCTGCCCCTCCGGCGACGGCCCCGGCCAAACCCGCCCGGACGCCCCGCAAACGCGGCCCGGCCCCGGTCCCGGCCTCCCCGACGCTATCGATTGGCACCGGCCGGGCTGTCCGCGACCTCGACCGGATCACCGAGGCGGCCCAGGCCGAGCGGGAACGGCTGGAGGAGCTTACCGAGGCCAACGCCCAGCGGGCCCGGGAGCTGCGGGAAGATATCGAGATCCTCGGCGACCGCGACACGGCCGAACACCGGGCCGAGCTGCGGGCGGTGGAAGACGAGAACGCCAAACTCCTCAAGGCATGGATGGCGGAGGGTGCCAAGCTCGCCACCGCCCGCAAGGCCGCCCACCCGGGAAAGTGATCGCCCTGCCAGTCCCCCGGAATCGCCCCGATCCGCACCGCCCTTTTTGGAGTCGCCCTCATGCCGACCACCCCCGACCCCCCTCGGGCCGAACCTCCGGCCGTCCCCCCGTCGCCGGCGGCCCGGGCCTCTCGCGACCTCGGGCGAATCATCCAGGAGGCGAGGTTCGAACTGGTCAGCATCGAAGAAGCGACCGAGGACCTCGCCGAGCGGGCCCGGGAACTCCGCCGGGAGATCGCGGCCGGCGGCGACCGCCAATCCGAGCTTCAGGCCGTCGAGGCCGAGCTGACCAGGCTGCTGGGGTACTGGCACGCCGCGGGCGGCCGACTGGAGGCTGCCACCAAGCTGGCCGACCGACCGGCTGCGAAGTGACCCGGCCCGGCGGGGGTCCGGGGCAACCGACCTGGCCGTCCCGCCAGATCGGCCCCCGCGCCCGGCTGGACTCCGGGGGCGGGGCGCGGGATGATCTTGCCCGGGGACCGATGGGTTCCCGGTAGTTGCGGTACGCCCTGACGGCGCGATTAGCGCGACGGGGGCGGGCCGGGTGCTGTGGGTTCGGAGGATCGAATGAGGTAGGCGACGGCAAAGATCCGCCCATGAAAAAAGCCCCCGCCAGATGGCATGGGGCTTTGATCTGGTGGTCACGATCAACCTTGGCGGGCTGATGGGCCTCTCGATGGGTTTGGCGACCCGGCGAGAGCGTGGCCGAGAGCGGGGCTTGGTTCCCCAATCTTGTCCTTCCCCACCGACCCAGTCAAGTGCCAATCGTGTATCTGCTGCGTTCGCTCTGCGCGCCGACCGGGGCCGACCCCCGGCCGGACGGGCATTGCCGCGCCGCGCCGTCGCCTTCCTCGACCGGGGAGGACTGTGGGGATGGTCTGCACGAGCGAGAAAACCGCCCCCCGGATCGCCGGGGGGTTCGTGATGATTCCGGTCGTCGACTTGATAGTCGTTTGGCGGGCCTGCCAGGCTCGACCGCTCGGGACGGGCGACTTCCGCACATGGCTCGCCTGCCACGAGGCCAGGGCCCGGCGGTGCGGCCTCGGGTCCGGCCGGTCGCCGGTTTACACCCATGCCGAACTCGCCCGGCTTCTGGGGGTCTCCGAACGCCTGGCCCGCGCCTCGATCCGCCGCCTCGTCGCCGTCGGCCTGCTGACCTGGACGGCCGAGGGTCCCGTCTTCACGATCCCGCCCGCCCTGGACGGCCGGGGGCTCGATGACCGGCCGGGCCCCGGGCTCGCCGATTCCATCGGGGGCGGTCGGGGGTCCATCGCGATCCCCCGGCGGATCTTCCGCCTACTGGCCGACGGGGCAAGGCCCGCGAAGATCGCCACCGCCCTGGCTGTCCTGTTCCGTTGCCTCTCCCGTCGCCGGGCCGGATGGGACGGCCGGGGTCGCCTGAAATCGTCGTGGGTCGCCCGGACCTTCGGCGTGAGCCTCCGCCAGGTCAAGGCCGCGCGGGGCGAACTCGTCGACCTCGGGTGGATCGCGCCCGAGGCGTCGGACCACTGGGCGGAACAACGCTGGGGCCGGGCCTACCGGATCAATCTTGAGTGGTCGAGATCGTCACCCCGGGCGGCCGATCCCGGCGCGAGTTCGTCACCCCCTGATCTTCACCCGGAACCCCTACCGGGAGTTGAACACCAGGAACCCGCCGGACGCGGGCCGGGAGGGACTGGGGCTTGGCTCGAAGGTCGGGGGGAGGGACCGCCAGCCGCGCGGGCCCTGGCGGCTGTCGCTGATACCAGTTCGGGCCCCGCTGGCATGGAGCCGGTCCCGACGACGACACTCCCGGCCCCGCGCCTCGACGACGTCCGCCCCGAGGACCTCCGCGGCGACGTCGGCCGGACGCTGGAACTGCACCGCCAGGCCGTCGCCCGCAAACTGGTGGACCCCAGCGAGGCCGGGCGGCTCCGGTTCGTCGCCCTGGCGATCCACGCCGCGACGGCCGGCAAGGCCAATCCCCCGGGCCTGTTCGCGGCCTTGCTTCGCCGGGGGGCTTGGGACTTCATCACCGGGGCCGAGGAGGACACCGCCCGAAGGCGGCTCAAGGCCTACCTCCACCCCGCCCCGATGGCCCCGCCGCCGATGCCGGCCCGGAGGATGCCCCCGGCCCCCCCGACCGACTCGGCGATCGTGGCCGAGGTCCGCCGGGCCTTCTTCGAGGCCAGGATCGACCGCGACCCCTGGCCAGCGTTCTCGGCCCGGAACCCCGGCTGGGATCGGGGGCGATGGGACGCCGCCTTGGCGGGGCCGGTCGAGATCGGATTATAGGCCCAGGTCGGAGACACCGATGAAATCCAGGCGATGATAAGGGGGATCCTCGGTGAACTCGCCGAGCGACTTTCGGATGTAAATGGCGCCCTTGCGGCCATCGGCGATCATGATCCGGGCGCGGAACTCCCCGAGATCCCTGTACCAACCTTCCTGCACGGGAGGCACGCCGGCCGCCGCCGCGTCCTTCGTCACCTGCTCGATGTCGCATGCCACGTCGGCAACCCCCCCCCATTGGATGATTGTCTCGTCGACGGGCGTTTCCACCAGCAAGAACATCGCCTGGTGGGGTTCGCCGATCGGGACGATCGAGCGGCCCGACGCCGACGATTCTTCCCAAAGGAATTGGATCGTCCCTCCTACCTTCGATCTCGGCCGCCGACGGACAACTTCCAGGCCCAGGGCAGAGAGCAGCGCCTCGACGAGCGCGATGCCCAAGGAGCGGCGACCTTTGAGGAATTCGCCAACGGCCGTTTCCGAGATCGTCGGGGCGTGCACCTTCGCGGCCTTCGCGAGGGCATAGACGGACAGGACTTGCCGGCCCATCTCCGAGGCGACCGCCTCGCGAATCGCGCCGTGCCTGGGGGGGAGGTTGCCGTCCGCGTCGCGGTGCAGCCGCACGCGGTCGTCGCGATCCGGGATGTCGGAAGTGTCGACGTCGCCGGCATCCTGGATGGCGAGTAGCCGCGCCAGGTCCTCGCTCGGCGTCGGGGGGATCTCGCCTGCCTTGCGGCGGACGAGCCGTTCACCCTCCAAGTTCTTCGGCATAACTCCTGACCTCCCTCTTGCTGGCGACCCTGGCGCTGATGATCCGAGTGACGTGCTCCTCGTCCCTGGATCGGTCGGTCCAGCAGATGACGAGGATCAACCGGCGGTCCAGGGGGTAAGATCCCGTCGTGATGTAGCGATCCTCCCCCTCGCCGTGAACGGCGTCGTCCTCGTCTTTATGGAATCGATCGCCCTCGGGATCCTCCAGGACCTCCGCGGCAATGTCGAAGGAGACGCCGTGCTTGCGGAGGTTCATCTCCGCCTTGTCGTCGTCCCAGTCGAAATGATGGTGCAGCCGGACCATTCACCATTCCTCTCGGATATGTTGGTCATCATACCCACAGATCCGGGAGTAGTCCAGGGCTCCGGTCGCCGTCGGACAGCGTCCGATTCTTGGATTCATGATCTCCATGGTCAGGGCGTCTGGCTCGGTGGGGTTTTCGTGGGGCATGCCTCGACATTCGCCTTAGGGGGCGTCCAAGAACAACTCCGCATTATTGTTCGGGGCCTTCTTGTGACATCACAGTGCCCCAGCAGCGTTTCAATGTATAGTTCCAGTTCGGGCACACCTTGTGGCGGATCAGCCGCACACCTTCCATCTCCCGCTTGCTCACC
>JAABUK010010171.1_pt1 | contig 12634 bp, 10 predicted proteins | sample 5559141 | NCBI WGS metagenome assembly JAABUK01 (sample SAMN10711869, study PRJNA513367) | rock metagenome | isolation source: Antarctica rocks | place: Antarctica: Victoria Land, Pudding Butte nord | collected 2016-01-03
AAACGCGAAAGCTGTTCAGCACTTTGCGGACTTGTGCGGGCGAGCTCAGCAATATCCGCGCCCGCGACGAAGGCACGGTCGCCGGCACCGGTGACGATGGCGGCTTTGATGGAATCGTTTACTGTGATCTCCTCGAACGCCTGACCGAGTTCGCCCATTGTTTCGAGGTGCAGTGCATTACGCTTTTCTGGCCGATTCACGGTCACGGTAGCGATGCCGTCCAGAGCCTCGAACTGTATGTGGCTAAAGGGCATATGCCATACTTAGGTTTCCGCACAATCATAACGCATGGACCGCGAATTTATCCGCAATTTCTCTATCATTGCCCATATCGATCACGGCAAATCGACGCTTGCCGACAGGCTTTTGGAGCAGACCGGAGCGCTGACCAAACGGGAGATGATGGAGCAGGTTCTGGATTCGATGGATCTGGAACGCGAGCGCGGTATCACTATCAAAGCGCATGCTGTGAGGCTCGATTACATAGCTTCCGATGGCAAGTTGTACCAGCTTAACCTGATCGATACGCCCGGGCATGTGGATTTCAGCTACGAAGTTTCGCGTAGCCTGCAAGCCTGCGAAGGCGCGCTTCTGGTTGTCGATGCCTCGCAGGGCGTGGAAGCTCAAACGCTGGCGAATACATACCTCGCGCTCAAACACGATCTGGAAATTATCCCGATTCTGAACAAGATTGACCTGCCTTCGGCTGAGCCGGAACGGATTCGTGAACAGATTGAATCTCTGATCGGGCTCGATGCCAAAGACGCAATACTGTGCAGCGCGAAGCAGGGTATCGGGATTGCAGATATTCTGGAAGCGATTGTGCACTTGGTGCCGCCGCCTAAGGGTGATGCGGAAAAGCCTCTGCGCGCGTTGATCTTCGATTCGTGGTTCGATCCATACCGCGGCGTGATTATTTTGCTGCGGGTGTTCGACGGCAAGTTGAAGTTGGGGCAGAAGGTGCGCTTCTGGTCGAACGGGACAACGCACGACGTGGAAGGCTGCGGGTATCAGGCTCCGAAAGCGACGCCTACTCAGGAACTTTCGGCTGGTGAAGTGGGCTATCTTTACGCCAACATCAAGACCGTAAGCGAAGCGAAGATCGGCGATACCGTTATCGATCACGACAACCCCGCGACCGAGCCGCTGCCTGGTTTTGAAGAGATTAAACCCATGGTGTTTGCGGGCCTGTATCCGGTGGAGAGCCACGAACATGGACTGCTTCGCGACGCGCTGGAGAAGCTTCGCCTGAACGATAGCGCCTTCAACTTCGAGCCTGAGAGTTCGACGGCGCTCGGGTTCGGATTCCGATGCGGATTCCTGGGCCTGCTGCATCTTGAGATTGTGCAAGAGCGGTTGGAGCGCGAGTTCAATATCGATTTGATCACCACCGCGCCTGGCGTGCGCTACCGCATTACCAATACCAAGGGCGAGGTGTTCGAAGTAGACAACCCGAACAAGTTCCCCGACCCTTCGAGCATTAAAACTATCGAAGAGCCGATCATCGACGCTTCCGTGATTACGCGTGAGGAGTATCTGGGCGGCATTTTGGCGCTGATGGAAGACAAGCGCGGCATGCAGAAAAAGTTCGAACACATCGGTAGCGGCCGCGTGCTGCTGGTGTATGAAATGCCGTTGAACGAGATTGTGCTCGATTTCTATGACCGGCTGAAATCAGTCTCGCGCGGTTATGCTTCGCTCGATTACGCGCTGTCCGGATACCGTGTTTCGCCCATGGTGAAGCTGGACGTTGTGATTGCGAGCGAGCCGGTGGACGCGCTGTCGATTATCGTTCATAAAGATGTTGCTTATGAGCGCGGCAAGACGTTGATTGAGCGCATGCGCAAGTTGATTCCGCGCCAGATGTTCGAGATCGCGTTGCAGGCCGCAATCGGACAGAAGATAATTGCGCGCGAGACCATTTCTGCGATTCGGAAGAACGTGCTGGCCAAGTGTTACGGCGGCGATATTTCGCGAAAACGCAAACTGCTGGAGAAGCAGAAAGAAGGCAAGAAGCGGATGAAGCGCGTGGGCAACGTGGATATTCCGCAGGAAGCATTCTTAGCGGTCCTCCGGGTCACCGACAGTTCTGACAACGATTGATCGTTCATCGTTGGAGACGGTGCTGAGCGTGATTTCCGTGCGCGTTTGAGGCAGCAGGGCGGGGAAGCGCTCTCCCCATTCGATTAGCGTAAACTTGGCGCGGTCGAAGATTTCGTCCAGACCTAGCCCTTCTACTTCGCGTTCGGTTTCTAAGCGGTAGAGGTCGATGTGGACCACCTCGCCGTAATCGTGAATTAGCGTGAAGGTAGGGCTTGCGACATCGTCGGCGGCGGCCGCACCGGCTCCGGATACGATACCTTTCGCGAGTGTCGTCTTGCCCGCTCCCAGGTTGCCGATGAGCAAGATGACACCGGGGGTGAGAGTGGCTGCCAAATGGCAGCCAAGAGCTACCGTTTCGGCATCACTCGCCGTGTTGTATGTGACGGATGGCATGCGGCAAAAAGCGGATTAGATCAGTTGCGGTGAAGGCCTGCTCGGTCATTTCGGCGGCACCGATTTCCCCGGAGAGGCCATGGAGGTAGACTGCGGCTGCGATGGCGAGTTCCTGGTCTTTCGGACGTTGCGCGAGCAGGCCCGCGATGAGCCCGGTGAGGATATCGCCAGTGCCCCCGGTCGCCATTGCGGGCGATCCGGTGGGATTCACCCAGACGCGTCCATCGGGAAACGCGATCAGGGTGCGATCGCCTTTCAGGACCAGAACTACGTTGCGTTCAACTGCAAACGCGCGGGCAACCTGATGGCGGTTTGCCTGGACGTCGGCGACCGTTCGGCCTGTCAGGCGGGACATTTCACCGGGATGTGGGGTGAGCACGCGCAAGCGTGCGCTGTCGCCGTGCCACTCGCCGCTCGAAAGAGCTGTCAGCGCGTCCGCATCGAGGACCATCGGGAGATCTGCTTCATGGAACAGGCGCTGGACTAGCGCAATGGTCTCCTGGTCTGTACCCAGCCCCGGGCCTATCGCGAGGACAGTTTTGTTTTTCGCGAGTTCGAGCAGCCGATCGCTTGCTTGAACTTCGGGCAGCGGCTCCGTCATGAGTTCCGGCATGTGGGCGGCGATGAGGGGAAGCGCGGATGCGGGAGTGGCTACGGTGACCAAGCCGGCACCGGAGCGGAGTGCGGCCATGCCGCACATTACCGCGGCACCGGTGCGGCCTGGGGAACCAGCAGCGACCAAGACATGGCCGTAAGTTCCCTTATTCGAATTTTTCTCGCGCGGGCTAAAGAGTTTTTGAATTGCCGCCGATAAGACTAATGAAAACTCTGACGTAACCAGATGAGCGGGCGACCCGATGGGCGAGACCACCAACTGCCCCATCAAATAGCAGGCGGGTCCAAATACGTGCGCGGGTTTGGGCGCAGTGAAGGTGACGGTAAGATCGGCGCGGACGTATTCGCCGGAAGGAGAGCCAGTGTCGCTAGGGAGGCCGGAAGGAATGTCGACGGAGAGCACCTTGGCGGTGCTGTACGAGTTATTAATGTGGCGGATGCCTTCGAGTGCGGGGCCTTCTGCGTTGCCGTTTAGCCCCGTGCCGAGGATGGCGTCGACCACAATGGTGGCTTCGATGGGGAACTCGCGGGAGAACTGGCAGCCGGCCGCTTCGAGCATGAGCAGATTCGCGGAAGCATCCGGGGAGAGTTCCTCTTGAGCGTGCAGGAGAACCACATGTAGAGATTTCGGCTGAAAGCGCGTGAAGAGCTGACGCGCGATGACTAACCCGTCGCCTCCGTTGTTGCCTTTGCCGCAGACGACTACGATTTGGTGACTCGATAATGGCCCGAAGTGAGCGGCCATCGCCTCCACTGCGCGCATGCCGGCGTTTTCCATAAGGATCAGCGAAGGGATGCCGAGTTCGATGGTGCGGCGATCCACCTCTTTCATCTGCGCGGCTGTGAGGATAGGCGTCATCTATACGACCTTTGCAAGCAGGATGGTCATGTCGTCGAATTGTTCGCCGCCTCCGGTCCATTGCTCGACCGCTTCCGTAACCCGCGCGATGGTTTCCAAAGGTGCGGAGCTCTGGTAACGGAGCAGAAGTTCGGTGAGGCGTTCTGCACCAAATTCTTCGCCGTACTCGTTTTCGGGCTCCGCGACTCCATCTGTGTAGGCGACGAGCATATCGCCCGACTGAAGAGGCAGTTCGCACTGTTCGTACTTGATGGAAGGGAACGCTCCCACCACGGTGCCAGTTACTTCAAGAGAAATTGCGCCACCTTCGCGGATGAGAAGCGGAGGCAGGTGTCCGGCGTTGGTGTAGGTAAGAATCCGGCTGTTTTCGTCATAGACGCCGAAGAAGAAGGTGGCGTATTTTTCAGGTGACGTGGAAGCGAAGAGCTGCCGGTTGAGGAGCGCGACTGCTGACGACGTGGAGAAGATACCTTTCGATTCCAACAATTGGGTACGCATGATAGATTGAATACTCGCCATGAGCAATGCGGCCGAGATGCCTTTACCTGCGACGTCGCCGAGCGCGAAGGCGACGCGGTTGTTGTCCATGCAGAGAAAATCGTAATAGTCTCCGGAGACCATGCGGGCGGGCTGGCAGACGCCGGTGATTTCCATGGTGCGAAGCGTCGGGGCGTTTTTGGGGAAGAGCTGGTTCTGTACTTCGCGGGCGATTTCGAGCTCGGACTGGAGGCGTTCCTTTTCCTTTTCCACGTGAAAGAGGCGCTCCAGGTTTTCGGTCATGGAATTGAACGATGTCGCCAGCGCGGCGAGCTGATCGCGGCCCTGAACCTCAATGCGGTGGGAGAAGTCGCCGTTGGTGACGCGCTGCGTGCCTTCGTACAAATTGTGGACGGCCCCGGTCACGGTTCTGGTGAGCGCGACGGCCGCGGAAAGGGCAGCACCTTCCATGAGAACGAAGAGAATAGCTACGCCGAGAAAGAAATATAGGCTGGCTTGTCCGAAGACAAATTTTTCACCGAAGATAGCGGCGAGAACCGCCGAGGGGCGGGTGGTGACGACCATCAGGTGCGGGGAGATGCGGCCGGGCACGTCCCATTCGGCGGCACTGACCTGGGCGATCCAGGTGACTTCGCGATCGAGGCCGTTGATGGGGGCCGGGATGCGAATGGGATCGGGCTTGTCGTCAGGACCGGCGGCTGCTTCGGCGCCTTTATCGAGGAACCGTACAGCGCCCAGGTTCGGAATCAGATCGGAGAGCAGACGGTTGTTAATCGGCTCGAGGAGAATCACCTCCGAGGCATTACGGGATATGTGCGCCCAAGTGAAAAAGCGGCCTTCCCGGCGCAGCAGGCCCGAGTGATCCGACCAGCCGGTGGGCGGGGCTTTGAGCAGAGAGTCTTCCGGATAACGGACATCACTTTCGCCATGGATCAACATTTGAATCCGCGGGAAATGATTCCGGACAAAAGGCGCAAGCTGGTTGAGAACGCGGCCGCGGCTTTCTAGGTTTGCCCAACTGAGAATCTGAGCCGGTTCGGTGAGCGCCTGGGTACGGCGATCCAGCTCAGAGCTGATCAGGAAGACGGCCACTTGCCCCGCGATGATGTAGCCGCCCATGACGATGAGGGTGAGGATGAGAAAAACCGGGAGAACGCCGATGAGGGTGTAAGTGACAATCAAGCGGTTCCGCAGACGCCAGACGCTTTGGCGTATGAGGTAGCGGGCGGAACGAAAGAGGAGCACGGCACCCAGGCCGATTTCGATGAAGGCTAGGGCTGTGGTGAGACCTCGCGCCACGCCCAGTAGCGAGAGCAGGACCAGAGCGGCTAGAAGGACAAGAAAGATGGCCGGGAGTCTGGATCTACTGTTTAACTGGGGCTGCACGCTAACCCATCTTAAGGGACCGCGATTGGTTGTAGTGCTTGGCTATTTTCAGGCCGAAGATGTTCATCTGATCGAAGGCCCAGAGGTTCACGACCGGGATGCGAAGGCCGAGGGCGATGGCGACTTCTTTTTGCCACGAGGAACTGTGGGTGAAGATGGGGGCAAGATAGCGAACTTGGCTAAGCGGCCAGTCTTGCGAGAGGGGGAATTCAATAGCGGCGCGCGCGAGATTTAGATTGCGGAAGCGGCTGCCGAAGGCTAGGGCTTCCATTTTGAGCCTGGTGAATCCGGCTGTTGAATGGGAACCCCATTCGGCGGGGAAATTGATGAAGCGGTTGAGGGCTCCTCCAAGGGAGCCGTAATGGTCCTGATTAGGAGTGGGGTAATTTACGTCGTAAGCGAAGAGTACTTCGGAAATAGCGTTGGGGTAGCGGGACCTTATGTGCGCAATGATTTGGGCGACGTGATCGCGCAGTCGGGCCCGGAGGAAGAGAGCATCGAGGTTTGAGTTTACGCGTGGATCGTCATTGGGAGTGAGGAATTGATGGAGCGGGCGGCCGAGAGCGGCTTGCGCGGCAGCTTTCGTTTCAGCGTCGTAATAGGCCATGCCGGAATCGCCGGAGAAGAACCACCAGAGATATTCACCAAGCTGAAAATTCGGGATCAGGCCGGCGGCGTTCTGGAGATCTGCCACACAATCGAAGACGCTTTGCTGAAAGGCGCGCATGGGTGAGCTTTGGGCGCAATGGGTCGATTTCAAATTGCCAAAGCCGACATCCGTGATAACCGGGCTGCCATCGGGGTAGGCGGCCGCAAAGCCGGCGGGCGGGTTAACCAGTTCCATGGAACCGGCGGTGGTGATCTCGCGATTGCGGAGCTTGGCTTCCCGATAGAGGTCAGCGTGCCAATCGCGCGCACCCCGGTTCAATGCGGGGGTCTGCGCCGGATCGACAACCCACGTGCCAAGGTCGCCGGGAGAGGAGGCGAGGGTCCCGGTGAAGGCAAGCGGGCCCGCATCGAAAGTGAATTCATAGGCGGGAGAGCGCTTGGTGATAGTGAGCGTTGCTCCACTTGAGGAAGCCCAGACGCCGACGAAGGTCGCATTGATATAGCGAACGAAATGGGCGGCGACGGTGGCTGGCGTATCGGCGGGGAATACGGTTTTCTGGATGGGAGTCGCGCCGAGCCTGAGCGTAAGGATGTTGCTGGGGGTGGGCACCGGAAAAGTGACTTGTACTGAGCGGAAAATCGCTGTGGGGTTGGTGCGCTGATTCCACCAGAAGACGCCGATGTACTGATTGATAGGGCCGGTGAAGCCGAGGTTGTCGAGGATCCAGAGAATGCGCGAGGGGGGCAATTTCCATGAATGATCGGTGGAGTAATCGAGAGCGAGGGAGAGATTGGGGCGCGCCTCGGGAGGATCGGGAACGAGAGATGGGACGGCGGCTTCGAGAAAAATCGAAGTAGAAATAGCCGGGGCCAGCGATTCGGAAATGAACGGTGTGATCCCCCGGCGGGACAGAAGAGACGAGCAGGCGGCGGGCATTAACGGCGGGGTCGTTGCCGGTTTTGAGATACAGGGATAAATCGAATTCCGGGGCGCCATCTAAAGAAATTTTCAGGGCCGCACTATTTGTATACAGAGAAGTGCCGATATAGAGGGTATGGATCGAAGAGCAGTGATACCGGACCGAAAGCGTTTCGTTAGTGGCGCGATCAGCAGCACCGGCGCGACGCGCGAGGCCCTTCGAAAAAAATCCAGATTCGGGTGACGTTGTAGCCCAAGCTCCGGTGTAGGTAAGCCGGAGCTATCTTCTTCCAGGCGAACACTGCCTGGGCCTGCGACGAAAAGTTTTGTCGCGGCATCGGGGCCGGTGTATTGCCAATTTGAGTAAGTAGCGGACCATTCTGTATCTGCAAAGGCGGCGCTGTTAGCGAGGGCGGCGGCGTAGGTGAACCAGCATTGGCGAAGCGAGGTGATACTGTGGGCGGAAAAATCTATGGTGCAAGTCCAGGTGACTTGGGAGTTGCCGCCGGAGAGGCGAACGGCAGGTTCGGCGGTGGTGAGAGACGGCGATGCGGCCAAGGCGTAAAGCTCAATCATGTTGCCATCCGCGCCACCGCGATCGGCGACATAACCTTTGTCCGTTTGAGTTCCAGCGGACGTGGTGAGGGTTAACGAAGTGGGCGAATTGACGGCCGCGATAGTGAACAAAACTCCCGCGATGCTCAGCGTGGCACCGGGTAGGAGCCCCGAGAAAACGCTGCCCGAATTCAGCGTAACGCTGGTGCCTGCAGTTGCGACTTTGCCGTAACGCGCGGCAGTGACGGTGAGAGTGTTGCCGCTGACGGCTGCGCGGATTGCGTGCGTGGGATAAGCTTGCCACCAATCCGTGTTGTTGATTTGCTGGGCGAGGGTGAGTGCAACCTGAGTTAACGATGCAGGCCCCAGGGTGGAGCCACCGTAGCCGGTCGCGCTGACGGACGTGGGAGTGTTGGCGCGGAGCGTGAGAAGGACGGAGTAAGATTTGGAACCGATGGCGGCGGTGACGTCCGGATCGCCCGTGCCGCTGTTGATGAGCGCGACGAGCGAGAGAGCCTGGGTGTCGCTCGATTCTCCAGCGGGGTCAACTTCGGTGTGTGTGTAAGGCCGGTTGTTGACGGTGACGTTGTGCGTTTGGCCAGTACCGCCGGCGAAGAACTCGTATTGAATAGAGAGCTGGCCAGCAACGGGCTGGTAATCGAAAGAGAAGTTTTGAAAAAAGAGAGTCAAGCGATCATTGGGATGAATTCCGGAGGCATTGGTTTGCAGATTGAATGAGCCGGAGGCGGCGGTGAAGTTGCCGGATTTAAGCTGGCAGTTGTCCCAAAGACGGAGATTGCCGGGATTCCCCACGGTGGGGGTGTAATCGAGAGTGGCCCAATCGATCCAGTTGGATTTTGGGGAATCGAGAGGCTGAAGGCCGGGGGAGAACAGAACATCGAAGGAGAGCGTGGCTCCGGTGAAATCAAAATCCGGAAGATAGCGGAGGCGGGGGTGCTCGTAGAAGTTGTCGGCGTCCCAGAGCATGAGGACGGCGAAATCGGCTGAATCTCGAAAAGTACCGCTGACGGTAAAGCTGTTGGGGGTGGCGGAATGGAGGGCGGCGGACGCACCGAGGGCGTCGAATCCGCGCAGTGCCATGGTCCGGTGGGGTTGAAACTTAGAGAGCTGGCTGGACATTGCGGGTTGGGCGGTTCTCTTCGTGCTGTTTTCGCATTTCGGCGTGCTGGACGTTTGCGTTCCGGATCAGATGGATGCGGGCTTTGATGAGCTGGAGAGCGGGGTCGGGATCTTCGGAATCAGGATTTGCAAAATCGAACCCAATCGGTTCGGGAGGGCTGTCGGGCAGTGCTGCACCGGCGGCTTGAGCGAGCGGCTGCGGGTGGGCGGAGCAATGGAATTCGGGGGCTCGAAATGCGTCAGTCTCGCGAGCCGTTTGGTGAGCTGCGATCAGTAAGGTAAGCCGGTGGAGATGGCGGTGCAAGCGCATTTCCTGGAGGTGGAGATTGCGTAGCGGGCGTTCGTGAACGATGAGCGCGTGGCTTTCGAGGAGGGCGTTCTTGACGGTGGAATCTTCGATCAGGGCGAGATGAGCAGGCGCGGGTTCGAGACGGCCGAGCACGATGAGATTGGCTTCGAGGGCGGGGACGCGGTTCAAGCGCCATTGAGTGATGACCATTTCGTCCGCAATCTGTTGTTCGGTAGCGCCAACGGCTGCGAGTCCTTGGAGCATATCCTCCGAGAAGGCTGCAAAGGCTTCTGCTTCTTCAGGGGAAAATACGACGGTTTGGGCGGTGAGACCGTGGCGAAATGCGTTCAGTTTGGAGATCGATTTGCCGGATTCCGATTTTGGGCCGGTGGAGAGTTGTGCGTTTTCGGTGTTTGCCAGGACTTGCGCTTGAGAAGCCATATCGGTGAGATCCCTTTCCGGCTTCAGGCATAGCATGTGAATTGGTGGTTGTATGAAAGCTTAGGGCTTCGGGGGTGCGTGGAATATGGGGAAAATATTTTGTAGATTGCGTGACCGCCAAAGGAGACAGATATGCAAGACGGAAAAAAAGTAGCCCTGATTACCGGGGCGAACAAAGGCATCGGCTTCGAGGTTGCCCGCAGGATCGCCAAGGCTGGCTGGACGGTGCTGGCCGCCGCGCGTAACGAAGAGCTGGGCAGGCAGGCTGCCGCGAAGCTACAAGCGGAAGGTCTGGATGTTCACTTCGTTCACATTGACCTGAATGCACACGAGACCGCGGTAGCCGCAGCGGATACGATTCGCAACCAGTTCGGCAAACTGGACCTTCTGATCAACAATGCCGGCATAGCGGTTACGGGTGATGGCCCACCTAGCAAGGTCACGATGGAAGCCTTGGAGACTGTGATGCGTACCAACTATATGGGCACCGTTGCGGTGACGCAGGCCATGCTGCCGCTGCTTCAACTTGCTCAAAAGTCACAGATCATCAATGTTTCGAGCGAGCTCGGCTCCGTGAGCCTGCATACCGATCCGAACTGGAAATACGCGCCGGTAAAGGTACTTGCCTACTGCGCCTCCAAGGCGGCGCTCAATATGTTCACGGTGCAACTGGCTTACGAGTTCCGCGACGGAAACATCGCTGTGAATTCGATCAACCCAGGTTATACGGCTACCGATTTGAACGGGAACAGCGGTCCTCAGACTTTAGAGGAAGGTTCTGCGGAGATTGTCCGCGCAGCGCTTCTCGATCCGCCTGTTACCGGTAAGTTTCTCGAGACAGCCGGGGAGATTCCCTGGTAGACCGCAGTTTAAGCTTCCTGGCGTCGCAGCCATTCGACGAGGTCCTGATTGCCGTTTCGTATCGCCGCCGCAAGAGGAGTAAGGTTATCGTAACCAACCCAGTTTAAATCAGCGCCGCGCTCCAGCAAATATTCAGCCGCTACTAATTGGCCTCCATGGCAGGCGCACCAAAAGGCGTTCGTCACCACATCCTGTGCCGGTGCCGGATTGCCGGCGCAGTTTTCCTTCACTCGATCGATCAATCCGAGTGCCGCGGCCTGCCAGATTGTAGAGCGGGCTCCTCGTTCAATCAATCTGTGTGCGGCGCGCCATTGTCCGAAGGCGACCGCGTCCGCCAGTGGTGTGCCTCCGCCGATCACCGCTCCGGGGGCTTCCCAGTTGGCACCATGATCCAGCAGGGTGTCGAGAGCTTCCATGTCGCCGGAACTGGCGGCCCAGTGGAGCGGAGTCTCAGAATGATGACCCTTGAATTGGGCGTTGGCGTCGGCGCCGTGAGCTATCAATGCAGAGATTGTTTCGCGGATATTTGGAAAGTGGCCGGGCCAATCCGTTGCCACGTGAAGCAGAGTGCGCTGACCGTCAAGTCTTGCGTGCGAAAGCGCTGGGTCGGCCAAAATGAACCGGCGCAAAGTTTCGACTTTGCCGTTTTGGATCGCATCTTTTAGGTCCTCGCGCATGTTCATTTCGAGTTCGACTGCTTTGTTTTGTCCACTACTACGTTGCCGCCCTTCATGACCCAGCGGACCTTATCGATTGCGACTTGAATATCCCCGAGCGGATTGCCATCGACGGCGACAATGTCAGCGAAGTAGCCAGGACGCAGAGCACCCAGAGATTTTTCTTGACCGAGCAGCTCCGCGCCGTTGCCGGTGGCTGCCTTGAGTGCTTCTTCCGGAGCCATGCCAGCTTTGATGAACCAGCCAAGTTCGCGCGTGTTTTCGCCGAACATGGTGTAGACGGCGTCGGAACCCATGGCGAAGCGTACACCGGCTTTCCACGCTTTTTTTGCGGATGCCAGATTCCGCGCAATGTAACTGTTCAAGCCATCGACCGACTTCGCGGGGTAGCCGAGCAGCTTATAGTTATCGGCGTAATAACGGTTGTGATCGATGGTGGGGACATACCAGGTTTTACGCTGCACCATGTCGGCAATGGTGTCATCGTCCAGGTCGGTTGCGTGTTCCAGCGAATCCGCTCCCGCGCGTACTGCGTCGCGGGCACCGGTGGGGCCATAGCTATGAATCGCAATGCGTTTGCCGAGGGCATGCGCGGCGTCCACCGCGGCTTTCATCTCTTCATAGGTGAACGTCTGAAGCTGGGTGACGTCCTGCCCGGAGCCGGTGGACCCGTACATTTTGATGTAGTCCGCGCCCGCGAACACTTGAAGGCGTACGGCGCGCATGACCTCGGTGGGGCCGGTTGCCGTATTGGGAGTTGGGTTCGCGCTGCGCTGAATCTGCAGCCCGTAGCCTGCCACGAACATGCGTGGGCCAGTCATGAGCCCTTCGTTGATCAGGTCGCGCATGGCAATGTCGGAATAATTCTGCGCGCCAAGATCGCGTACGGTTGTGACACCCGTTTCGAGAGTCTTCATGGCGTTTGGCGCGGCCAGGTAGACAACCGCTGCGGCACGCCCGGCCTGGCTGACAGGGTTCTGCTGCACATAGGTGAGGTGCGTGTGTACGTCGATCATTCCCGGGATGGCCGTGTAGCGGGACATATCGATCGCGCTTGCGGGACAGGGACCCACGGTCTCGATTCGATCGGCCCGCGTCGTGACACATGCGTTCTTGTGCGTCTTGGCGCCGTCCCACACGGTGCCGAAGCGATAAGAGGCGCCAAGTACGGGTGTGATGAGAAGCAGGAATGTCGCAAGGGAACGCGTGAACATTTAGAAGATCATACGACAGGTCCTGCGTCCGGTACTGGAAGCGGACTCGACTCTTCGGGCGGCAAGCTGGACAAG
>JAABUK010010173.1_pt1 | contig 12631 bp, 17 predicted proteins | sample 5559141 | NCBI WGS metagenome assembly JAABUK01 (sample SAMN10711869, study PRJNA513367) | rock metagenome | isolation source: Antarctica rocks | place: Antarctica: Victoria Land, Pudding Butte nord | collected 2016-01-03
GGAGCGGGGGGGGGGGAGGGAGGAAGGGAGGGAGGGGGGGGAGTATGAGCGTGTGAAGGACACAAGGAACAGCACATCGCATGAAAGGCAGTGCAGTGTACCTGCTGGCGAAGCACCAGGGCAACGGTGGTGCTGGCAGGACTGTCACCAAAACCTCCTGACACAACACCAATACAGCTGTGTCTGCCCAAAGCCTGGGACTGGCATGAGCCAAGCAGCCCATGCAGAGATTTGCTATGCCCTGCAGAACCAAAACTGTTAGCAAAGCAGTACATACACTTACAATTGCAACAATATGCATGACTTTCATTGCAGAATCACATGTTGATCATGACTGCAGAATCACAAAGCAGTATGCATGACTGTCATTGCAGAATCACAGCATGCAACAGTTGATGTCAAGTTTAGTAATATAATAACAATAATAACAACAGCAACAACAATAATAATAATAGCAGTAATAGTAATAGTAATAATGACAATAATGACAACATCAGTAATAATAGTAATGATAATGAGAAAAATAACAAGAATGTGTCAGGTTTGCTGCACAACATACCTGCCATGAAGGGCATCAAGCCACGACTGCTCATGGCTCGCTGCAGCATGGCATACACTGTGCAGCTTGCAATGGTGCAAGCTGGCGCAATGCTGCTGCCGTGCTTGTCCTCTGCCGTAATTCGGGTAAAGCAAGGGCATGAGAACGCCAACACGGCAGCAACTGCTTGCTGGTCTTCAGCGTAAATGTAGTCAAGCGTAGCCAGCGAGGTGACAGCAGTCTCTGTCACATCACCTGTAGAGGAGGACACAGAGTGAATGGCATGTACCACGCAGATACAGGTGACAAGACTGTTGTCACGGCTCACACTAGCACACTAGAGCATACGCCATGATACATTGTAAAAGTCTCTCTGTGCACTGACCAATAAAGAGCACCCCTGTATACTCTGGGTGCCCTGTCAGGCAAGTCTATGGTGTCGGTTGCATGCTATGACAGTCAGAAAGACATCTTGTGAGAAGGGGGGGGGGGGGAGTGCAAGGGAAGGGGGGTGCAAGAGGGGGTACATACCTGGCAGTGTCAACTCAGGAGTCCCCAGCAGCACCATTGGGCTAAACATGACCCCAGCTACAGAGTGGTGACTGTAAGCCCTGTCTATGACTTTGCCAACAGGCTGTGCTGTAATGCAATCCCCAGCATGTCTGATTGATTCAATATCATAGGGTGACTGAGGCATCTGTGGGAACACTGCAGCAGTCAGGATGTGGTGCTCTGTGATGCATGGCGTATTTGCTTCTGAGCTTACATCCATGCCTGGACAGAAGTCATAGCAGATTGAGACATCCTCTGGCGTATGATGAAGCATGATTTGGAGTCCACCGACCGCTGCTATAGGTAGGAAGTACTCATCTGATGTGACAGGTGCTGTCAGTGATGACTGCTTTGCAGGGAATGCCTCTCCCAGCTGTGTGTCAATGAAGGTTCTGGTGTCTTCAGCAACAGCTGTGGATGCATCCTGCAAAGGCAGGCTGATGGCTGCACTGTCTGCAACCACACTGGCTGCGACCACACTGTTTGCTACCACCCTTTCTGCTATGACCCTCTCTGCCATCACACTGAAAGCAACAATGCCATCTGCAGCCACACTGTCTGCAGCCATGCTACCTGCTGCTGCACTGGCCTCAGAGGATGGCTCTGCAAGGCTTTGCTGTGGTAGAGGACCGGCAAGAGCAAAGATGGCGGTCAGCTCTGCTGCCATGCGAACATTCTGGCTGTCTCCTGCAGGCAAGGACTGAGCATCATCAACCTCTGGCCTGTGCTCAGTGAAGGTCCCTGAGAGCTCGTTAGGGGGCACTGGGGGCTCAGTAGGGTCCACTGAGGGCTCATCAAGGGTCCCTGAGGGCTCAGTAGGGGCCTTTGGCAGCTCATTGTTGACCCATGCAAAGATGGCAGCCAATTCTGCAGCCATACAAGCATTTGCGTCCTCTGAACCGTCCACTTGCACAGGCCCTGATGAGCTGGCATCAGCATCATCCACCACTGATCTGCCCTCAATATTGGTCAATGTGATGTCTTCTGGATCAGGAGACACTGTGTGGTCTGTCTGTCCAGATGACTCAACAATGACTGGACCACTCAGCGTGGCTGCCTCATCTTTCTCAGTAGCTGAGTCAGCGTCTGCTGACACCTCATCTGCGGCCGTTGGAGTGTCTGCAGGTGCAACTGGACCCAGGTCAGCATCTACTCCTGCAACTGCTGCAGCAGCTGGCAAGGCAGCTGCTGTGGCAGCCAAGACGGCTTGCCGCTCAGCTGGAGTGGCAGGCACACTGAGGCCTGGCTCTGTGATGCTGTGTGAATCAGAGGCCACAGCTGCAGAAGGGTGCATGTCAGCTGTGTCCACTTCTGCCCCTTCAACTTCCGCTGCCACTGTCACTTCTACTTCCAGATGTACTTCCACTGCCAGTTCAGCTGTGGCAGACGTTGCTCTGTCAGCCGCATGAAAGTGGCTGAGTATCTGGTCCTCTGGAGGTGTCGAGCCAAGCCGAGGCTCTGTAGACACATGACCAACAGCTGCCGCAGCTGTGGTCTGATCTGTGCTGGCAGGCACTGCAGCTGCCAATCAACAGAGCGCAACCTCAGGAGCACTCTCTACCGCTACAGATGGTGCCTCTTCAATGCTGACAACAGCTGGGGTGACAGCGTCCTTGTCAGCAGAGGTGGGAGCATCACCGCCTGCTGCCACAGCTGTGGCCACACCCTGATCTGCTTGATGCTGCGCAAAGGCACTCTCAAGAGCATTGCGCTCAACCCCATGGGTCTCTGCATCCACCTCCTCAGTCTCAGAGGGGATCAGGATGGCTTGCAGAACGGGCACAGCTGTGGCATCAGCCAAGTCCACTGCTGCCACATCTGTGGCCACCTCTTCACACATGCCTGGGCTACTAAAGTCTACCCAGGGCTGCCAGTAGGAGCACTGCGACTGAGCAGCTGAATCACCAAGCTGTGGCATGAAGACAGGCTGCATCCGCTGCACCTGTGCTGCTGCTGGGCTGTGGGTGGGATACTTGGGTAGCAGGACAATGGTGGCAATGGTGCATGCCAAGCCACAGACCAGCAGTAACAAGCAGAAGATGATGTCTAGGTGGCTGAGCCAGCTTGAGCGGCACCCTCTTGACTTCCCTGCAGACATCACAGAACACGCAGTCAAATCTTGACAAATTTGCAGGAGTGGAAGTAATCATCTAAGTCTAGGTTTCAAGATGCACAAACTCTCATATTCATGTGTCACCAGCACATGAGAGAAGCTGTGAGTTCAAGACTTTGTTGCAAGTTGTGGTCGCAGGGACGCTCATGTATGTGCCGAGGCGTGGTGCAGGCTTTGTTGTTGAAGCAGGTGAGCTATGCATGTGTACTGAGCCTTAGGGTGAGCTTGAGCTGACAGACCTAGCCCAACAAGTAAACATGCACGCACGCACGCACGCACAGACGCACGCACGCACGCAATGCAGTCATCAGTGCCACCTGGCATGACATGACACAAACAATGCCCATGACAATCTGAAGCGCAATGGCATCCCAAGGTACCCACAAATGCATCCACAAGGCTGCTTCAGCACAGACAGATTGGCAGGCTGTTGCCTGCCTCACTGCAGACATGCTCAGTAATGCATTTCAGAATCTGAAGTGCCTAAATCCTTACCACTCAAACTTTCTTGTCTTGCTGAACAAAGTCACCATACAGAAGCTTACCTGATGCATGCTCATCCCTCTTAGGCTGTGGCTGCACACTGCTTGGCTGACGCACCTCCTGACTTGGTGCAACGCTGGCTGCTCCAGTTGCTAGCCCTAGTGACTTGGCCATCCTGTCGTACTCAGCAGAGTGCTACTGAGCGCTGGACAGACTGGCTGCAGTGCTTGTGAGCCAATCCAGCTGCTTGCCTGTAAACATCATCATCAGCTGTGTTGGGTGAAGTCGACAGAAGCACAATCATCATAGTTATGTCCAGGGGTTAATCGTGAGTCAGTGAGACGATTGATTGTTACTATGCCTAGCCCTTTTGCAGCAAGCATGAAAAGCTATTTGAGGAATGATGGATCAGTGAGCGCGTTGATTGTCACTACATCTGGCCCTTTGGCAGCAAGCATGCAATGCTGTTTAAGGCGTGGGGGTATATTGTGAAAGTAGAGACAGAAGCATGGATTCAAGCTTTGTGTCAGGAGTGCTTGATATACATTTAGCTATTCATTGTGCTGATGTGCACAGCACCATAGAATCTTGTATGGGGTTGGGCTGTTGCTCGCACATGGGGTCATTAGTATCTTGTATGGGGTAGGGCTGTTGCCTGCACATGGGGTCATTAGCATCTTGTATGAATTATGACTGTTGCCTGCACATGGGCTGAGGGATGACAATATAAACTCAGGAGCTTTGGAGTGAGCGTCATGACTTTCTGGTTTCATTTCTTGCATTTACATATAGAAAGCGAGTTTACAAATGTCGAATACTTTGTTTTTTAACACCAGGGGATCAAGGGATATGTATAGTGGAGCTGCACTCAGCATGAATTGGGAGAAGAAGACAGCATTTCATTGTAAGCATTAACTCACCAGTATTGAGTCCGATGATCAATTCATCAGCACTTAGCCATGACGATCAACTCACCAACATTCAGTCATCATGACCGACACATGGGCAATTAGTCATGACGGTCAACTCACCAGCATCAGCACTTGCTATGGGTGATCGGGTCATGGTTCTGGCAGCAGGGTGAGCGGATATCAAAGCTGGAGCCTCAGCTTCACCCTGGTTGACCCCACTGTCCCCTTCCCCCCTCCTTTGACCCAATGCAGCAACAAGACTGCTCTTCCCTTCATCTGCAAGGACAGCAGCAGGTTCAGCCATACCAACAGCTGCAGACTAGCAGAGGATGCAGAGCTAGGTACAAGCAGTGAGCATGCTTCCAAAATAGTCGCACTGGTCCCATAAGGGGAAGGAAAGGTGAAAAGGTCTATGCCTTTTGATGTTCATAGCCCTGAGGCGGCAGCCCAGAGGACCCCAAACAAACAGCAACATGCAGTAGAACAGTGAAGAAGCATGTGGCAGCACCTCAGGTTGCAAGCTTTGAAGGGTGATGTAGGCCTGGTCATGCTACTCAACCTTATTTGCTTGCGCAAGGGCATGATGAGTCAAGTGTCACATACAAGTCTGGGTCAAGACAAACGCAACAAGGGAGTGAGAAGCAGCTTGCCTGAGTCCAGCAGGCTCTGCAGTCGCCGAGCTTGATCCTGACTGAAAGCTTCCACCTGCAACAGTGCGCAAACGGCGTCACACACATGCACAGACAATGGCAGCAGGGCAGCCCCCCAGATGATGGTCATCTCAGCGCAGCATAAACAGTTGTCCTGCGTGCATGTGACACTCACCCACAGCTCATACCATGTGTGCATTGACGTGCAGTGTTGGCAGGCTAGCACTGCATGCAGTTGCACACACTGTGACAGATCACCCAAAAGGAGCTGTCAAGAAACAGCAAAACAAGCATATCCATCAGGCCACTGGAGGAGATGGGTCGTTCAATACATGCAAGCAACAGCACAGCCTACAGCAGCCCAGAAACTCATAATCGTTCTTGCCAGGTACCTACTAGGTGTGCCTAAACCCTAGTCCTGTGAGCCAACATACAGTAACATGAGACACTAATTGCACCCAGGGATTCATGACAGTGCTGAGCAGGTTTGTAGAGTGACACACCACTTGCCAGAAGTCATGACCACACATCCATCTGTAAATGTGGGGGGCCTGCTCCGGGTGCTTCTGCTGGTAGCATGTCACCTTGCGCACAACCTCTTTCGGCTTCATGCCATAGTAGTCTGCCAGGTCCTGTACCAGCTGCTTGGAGTACTTCTGCCACTCCTGTGCATGTACATCATAGGTCAAGCAACTGTTGCAATAGCTGCAATGATGTAATGGCTGCAGCATAACAGCTACAGCGTAACAACCAAAGCTTGACAACCACAGTGTGGTAGCTACAGCAAAAGAGCTATAGCATGACGGCTAAAACGTGACAGCTAAAGCGTAAGAGCTATAGTACAAGAGCTATAGTACAATAGCTGCAAAATAACAGCTGCAGCACAACAGCTACAGCTCAATGTGTAACAGCTACATGAAATTATGTGCATAAATGCAGTGGTAGCCACTTATGTTCCGTACCAAATGCCTAACAGACATCTTGCACTCAAGTTCATGCATATTACAGGTCCAACAGACATGATTCTGGACACCAAACTTGACAGATGCGCTGCCGCATCCAGTCCAAAGCACTGTAGTTGCAAGCACCATTACCTCTGCCTGTTGATGCTTGCTCTGGATGACCACTTTTCCCATGTCGCCATACCATGAGCATAGGGACTCAGCCATATCCTTGTCACCCTGCATCAAACACCAATGGAATCATTGATAGCGGAAATTGGGAGAGCCTAATGCAACAGAGCATAAACTGCTAATGGATCTATAGGACTTCGGTTGCTATACATAAAATGCTAATGGATCTGCAGGATTTCAGTTGCTGTTCAACTCAGGCTTTCCTTGGGATAACATGTTGGCTGACTGCTCTCAACTACGGTGTTTCAGGATGGCAAGTCATTTCCACATGTGCCTTCATGAAAAGTACCAAGCTGACTTTTTGACTGTCAGAATGAGATACTAAATATGTCATCTGATGATGTTGCATGCTGCAGGACAATATGCCACACTTGTTGACAGCTGACTTTGTTGGATAACAGCGGATATCTTGCAAGTGTGCGGAATTGGAATGCACTCAACACTGCAAAGCCTGCGCAGAGGTGCTTGGCCAGTAGCAATCACAAGAGCCAATGCCCCCTTCACAGGGTAGGGCTTTAGTCTTGGCAGAATCAAGGGGTAAAGCTTGAATCTTGGCAGGAGTGTGATATATGCCGGCAAGCAATGGGGTATGCCATGTATCAGACGCCAATCATGACTTAAACTTTGGCCAGTAGCAAGGTGACTCTGACCTTTTGGGCTGTCTCATTGTTAGCTGCAATGTAGTGACCCCACTTCTCGTATCTTGCAATTTCAGCCAGGTCAAACGGTATGTTCGTGCGGCGTTGCGGCTTTGTAGGTCGACTGCCACCCATGACCGTCTGAAGCCACACCAAAACACCAAAGACAACAAGGAGCTTGGCCAGACAAGGCCGCCCGGGTTAGAGCTTGTCTTGCTGCTGTAGGTGCCTCAGCACCGGATGTTGTACACTCGATCACCTGCAGAATACGCGGTGTATCAGGTGCAGACATTGGGTGCGTTCCGTGAGCCCCGCCAGGGTACATCAAGGTGCATACAGGTGGCATCTCAAGCCACCCGAGTAACAAAGACGCTAACGGATTCGAAGATATGCAAAAGCTTCATAAAACTTCTCATCCCTTCAACAGTATCTAAATGGGCGTCAGTGAATCGGGCGCTGTTGAAACTCACCCCTAAGAAGTACAGCCTTCAACAGCTTGATGAACGTGCAGTGAAGCCGTCACTCGCGGCGCGCCTGTGCTCCAATGCACGACGCAGCAACTCCAGCATGCACGGAGCCCTCTGCCGTTGTAGGGTTCGAGGCGGTCTGCCCCGCGTTAGGTACACGCCTTGTCGTTTAGGTGAGCGTTCCGGTTTTGCGTTACGACATTACGGTTTAGGTTTACGGTTTAGCCCCGTCAAGCCCTATGGAAGAGGTTACACACGGTTCAAGCCCTAATCTATCTCCGGGCGTTATTGCAGTTGCTTCGGAGATATTACACCGGGCTAGCTTTGAAGCCTTTCCGTTGTCCCCAGCTTTGAAGCCTTGCTGCACGAGGGGCTTTTCTCTTCTGCCCGTCATGAGACCAGTAGGCCCAGCAGCTATGGCAGCCTTACTAGAAAGTGGGTCGCCTTGCTGCAGTTACTCCGCAGCACCTGCTTGGAGTAGGACTCCTAGAAGTCAGAGTAGGCCTAACGTTTTGCCCAGACAGACACGGTACGTGTCAAGCAAGACACTGTTAATCGACGACGTCAAACACACGTTGTGCTTTCTGGCCTGCTACTATAGTGTATGCAAGACTGAGACACTGCTTACACAGGGCTGACAAGGTCGCCTTTAAGCCTCAGCAGTGCTCCCAGCGCAGCCACAAGCTGTCTGTGCGAGCTGCAGCAGAGGTCTGTTCTGCAGCTTCCCCTCACGCTGTCTGCTGCAAGTTTGTGTGATCTGGATTCCGATGTTAAGATGGTCTTGTCGTCAAGAACAACGGTTTGCAGGGTGGCACCAGTGCTCCAGCAAGCAAAGGGAAGAAGGGGAAGAAGGGCTCTGATGCTGCACCTGCAGGCGCATCCTCCGTCAGCTCTGGAGTCAAGCTAGAGAATGTGAGCACTGCAACCCTGTTTCTCATAACGCGTAATGCGCTACACCCATCACATCTTATTACCATAAGGAGTCCTCACTCTCCATCCATACAATGTCAGGCTGCTGCACCGTACAGGAATGGTGCATCAAGCAGTCTGATGAGACTTGCTGCAGATATGTGCAGCGCTAGCAGACTTGGCAGTGATCAACAGCCTTTGTGCTTGCAACAAAATACTTCTGTCTTGCAGATCTCTATCACGTTCAAGAACCAGCAAGTCCTGAAAGACGTCTCCTGGGATGTCAAGAAAGGGGAGAAAGTTGGGCTAGTAGGAGTGAACGGTGCTGGAAAGACTACTCAGCTGCAAATCATCACGGGCGCCTTGCAACCAGATGCCGGCAATGTCATCAAGGCCAAGGACAACATGCGCATCGCATATCTGACACAGGAATTTGATGTCACTCCCAGCAATACTGTTCGGGAAGAGTTCATGTCTGCTTTTGGGGAACAGGTAACGACACAGTGCTGTTGCTTGCATGTTGCTGCTGCAGTCTCATGTAACGCAGCACCATGAATGCTACACCTCACCACCATATGCAAAGGTGCGCTATTTGCATGCAGCATGCATTGGCAGACGCTAACTCACTCTCATTCTGGCAGCCTGTTGCACATATTTTCTAGCCGAATCCTGGATTGCACCCAAGTACACGTAAACATCCTTGCATCGGCAGTGACGTTTTGTGGTTTGCCTGAGCATGATTGGTGTCATCTTTGTGACTATAGCGTCATCCTTCCTCATAAGCTGCTGTTGCTATGGCCCAGATCCCTAGAGGTTCTAAAACATCTCCCCAATGCAGACATGCGTTTCCCCCGTCCCCAGTCGTTTCTGAGTTTTAATTTCTCGTGTAGGGAATGACATTTCTGAATTACAAATAGATGTTGGACGATGGAAAAGAGCTGAGCGTAACACTGACACCAAGAATCCCAGCAGCATCTGTTTGTGTGCTGCAGCCCTTTGCATGTTCATCACCTCACCACCATTGCTCATTCTGTCTGTCTGTAGGTCAAGGTGATGCGGCGGCAGGAAGAATTGCAGACAGAGCTAGAGCAGTGTGGGGAAGACATGGACAAGATGGCAACCCTGCTGGATGAAATGGAGGAGCTCAACAAGAATGCAACAGACCTGGACATGACCCTTCTGGACAGGAACATTGACAAGATGATGCCTGAGCTGGGGTTCACACCTGAGGACAGCGACCAGCTTGTAGCAGCATACAGGTGAGGTCTTCCCCTTGGCTGCATAGACCCCATGGTGTACTGAGGGGAGGCATGTGTCTAATGACTGAATGCGTGGGTTGCCTGTGGCCTGATGCCCCTAACTGTGTAGACTACATGCAGCCCAAGGCTACTTTCCTAGGACAGCAGATGTAGCCAAATTCTTTGCTTTTGCCGGCACTGCAATAGATGTGCCGTCCCTGGCCACAAAGGTTGTAGGCAGCTTGTTCAGTCCATGGCAAGCTTGGGCCTAAATTGGCATCACCTCAAGCTGCTCTATGTTGGGCGCCTGACATCGTCCTTTTTTCTTTTCTTGCAAATTGTCCAGTCTAATTTAGGCTGCACCTCCTCACATTGTTTCTGGTACCCTGATAGCCAAAACAGGACCTTTCACAGGACTGTACGCACTGTCCCTGCGGGAGAGATCTGTTTTTGACGACTGAGCGACTGAATTCATGCATGCCAGCACACTATATGTGCTGGGCAGTTTGGTATAATAGTTGGCTTCTCATTAAATCGACGCCGAAAGGTGGAGTCTTTTTTCTTTTTCACACATGATGTGGAATGTTGCAGTGGTGGCTGGCAGATGCGGATGTGCTTGGGCAAGATCCTGTTATCACAGCCAGATCTGCTGCTCCTTGATGAGCCCACTAACCATCTGGATCTTGACGCTATCACCTGGCTTGAAGGTCAGTAACTCAGGTTGCTCATGCCTGAACCTGCAGGCAGCATTCAAGCAAACGCTACCCCATGTTTCTGACCCTTGCTGACTTGCAATGTAGTGTGGGCTACAGACCATTTATGCATGTACATAACAGAATGCTGACAGCGTGTATAATGTAGTGAGCACAATGCCTATATGGAAACAACAGATTGAGGCCAGGCTGGTTTCCTGCTGGATCTCATGCCTTGTCACAAGTCAGCAGCCCACTAGCATGATGCTCAAAATAAGCCTGCCTGCAGGGAGCTAGCTTGCGTCGCGCCTGCTTTCACACTATCATTGCGTGATATGCAATCATTATTGGTATTTTCACTATTATTGTTGTCATCATTAGTGTTGTTATCATCATGACCATTATTGCTGTTTTTACTAACAGTCTGCTTCATGGCACAGGGTATCTGCAAAGCCAAGACGTGCCCATGGTTGTGGTCTCCCATGACCGAGAGTTCCTGGATCAGCTTTGTAACAAGCTGGTAGAGACAGAGCAGGGCGTGGCCACCACCTACAAGGGCAACTACACTGAGTATGTGAAGACAAAGGAGGAGAAGATTGGGCAGCAGTGGGCTGCTTGGGAAAAGCAGCAGAAGGAGATTGCTCGCCAGGTAAGCTAATGATGAGTTTCTGGTGAGAGACGAAAGTGTAAACAAGTGTGGACTACGTTTGTTACAACAGCCAGAACTTTCCCAACAGCAGCAATTGCAGCAGCTGCATGCACAGCTCTATGCATCTCCTGCTGCAATATGTCATATAACAGACTGGGCTGCCACAATGTAGAGGGCTCCTGTCCAAAAACACACTTCAGAAGCCGTGCAAAGAGCACATTTGCCTCTTTTGCTTGAAGGCATCCAGTCCTTCTGCTGGTAAAATGAACACAAGCATAAGCAGCACAGCAATGCATATGCATTTGCATGATTTGCAACACAAGCTTCTGCTGATGTGTCATACAGTGTAAGCAGCAAGGCAAACTATATTGGATGTATATGATGGTGTGCAGACTGAAATTGTTCAACGGCTGTCTGGGGGGGCACAATCAGGCAGGGCAGCTGCGGCTGAAAAGGCCCTGGAGAAGATCAAGGAGGAGGGCAGTATGGTGGAGAAGCCCTTTGTGGCCAGGAAGCGCTCCTTTGCGTGAGTGGCTGCTCCTGTGTGCGTCTGTTTTGTCTGTCTTGGTGTCTCTGTGTGCCTGTCTGTCTGACTGACTGCCTGCCTGCCTGCCTGCCAGCCTGCCTGTCTGTCTATCTGTCCGTCTGTCTGTCTGTCTATCTGTCTGTCGGTGTCCGTTTACCCATCACTGTTGGCATTTTGACCTCTAAGCTCATTCGCTCATCAGCCACATGCACAAGCAAGGGGATAGAGTCATGCAAGACTTGCAATGGTACTCTGCAACACCATAATGCACACTATGATGAGCACAAGCTCACTTGCATGCGCTGTTGGTAACTTCCCCCACCCAGACCATCTTTCATGAAGCTTGAGATTGGCCCCATTCAGACCATTTTTCAGTTGAAGTATGGAGCATGAGGTTCGTTGTTCCAGGCAGTCTCCAGACCACTGGTCTGCTGCCATTCTCAGGCAACTTTTGCAAGCACGCTGGAAATACAATGAACACACAGTTCTTCATGGCAGAGCCTATATTGCTTCAGATACAAGGCTGTGCATCAGACAGGCCAAGCCAGCCTTGCTGCCCACCATGCAGTATTGGATTGGCAGGCTCTGACTCTTGACAGATGTATGATACAGCTGCTGCCTTGCTGTAGGTTCCCTGCTGTGGAGCGAATGGGACAAGATGTGCTCTCTGTGCAACGACTCACACACGGCTACCAAGACAGGACGCTCTTCAAGAACTGTGACTTTGAGATGGAGAAGAGCGAAAGAGTTGCCCTCATTGGTACGCCATGTTCCACTGTTCCCATGTTTCTTAACCCCCCCCTCGCTTTCTGTCTCTCCCCCCCCCACCCCCTTCCGGCTGCTACACCTGGCCCCCACACTTGCTGTGAGTTCACTCACAAGATAATGTGCAGCGCTACAAATGATCCTTCAACATCTATGTTCTTTCTGTTCCGGTTTGCCCAAAAAAACCTGTTTCCAGTTTGTATTCTTACAAAGGAAAAGATTCACAGCACGCAGAGTGACGGAGGGGGCAAGCAAGCACGCATAGGCCTTAACCACAGCCACAGAACTGATCACAGCTATCTGCAGGAGCCAAGTCTGTGCTCATGCTGCATGTGCTGCTGGCACGTAGGCAGGTCGCATGGTCACA